>Ga0136846_1219556_pt1 | contig 35596 bp, 24 predicted proteins | sample HopSoiMetagenom2_FD_96841 | JGI IMG/M metagenome (GOLD analysis project Ga0136846, IMG submission 96841) | Grasslands soil microbial communities from Hopland, California, USA - 2 Assembly 2016 (version 4) | ecosystem: Environmental > Terrestrial > Soil > Grasslands | place: USA: Hopland...
GCGATTCCGAAGTTCGCGAACACTAAGGACAAGGCGTACGTCGCTGCGATGAAGTCTGACCTTCGCAACATGGCGACCTACGAAGAGCAGTACGCTGCCGACAACGGTGGTTCGTATTTCTCGGGAACCGCGACCTCTGCGGCTCCGCTGCAGGGTTTCAGCCCTTCGCAGAACGTTACTGTCGTAGTGACCGCAGTTGCCGGTCCGCCACCGTCGTGGAGCGCGACCGCTGCGCACACGCAGTCGGCGAAGACGTGCTCGATGATCAACGGTGTGATCACCTGCACCTGATTAGGGTAGCGTGGTAGGGGAAGAAGGGGGAGCGGCGGAAGCCCTCCCCCTTTTTCTTTTCCCGTCTCTTTCGTGCTTCGCTACTTTACCAGCTCCGCCGTCGCCACCGCGCCATTCATCTGCGGCAGCACGGTCACCGATTTCACCGCGCGTCGACTGGCCTTGTCTACCCACAACGTCGTCGACTCGCCAGTTCCACCATCGGCCGGAGTGATCTCGACCTTCCACGCGTCAAAAGCTCCCGCGGGCACCGTCACTTTCTCGCTGCCGACGACCTTGAGCTGACGCGCGTTAACCTTCTGCGCCATGATGTCAAAGTTGCGAAAGGTCGTGGTGTAACCGTCGGTTATGGGCAGTGTGGCGATGACATCGCTCGCGCCCGCGCCGTCGGCGAAGAGTGAGCCGCCAAGGTCCGCGGCAATCGGGCGATCCTGACCGTTCATGCTCATGGTGCCCGTCGCCTTGTTGTCGGCGAAGGAAAGCTGGACAACCGCCGGCCCCTGATGAATCACGCGCTTGCGGAGCTGGAGCGTGCCCTTGTCGAGTGTCGCTTCATCGCTCATGGTGCCCATTGGCATCACCGCGGTTTCTGTAACCACCCACACTCCGCTCGAATCCTTCACCGTGCGGGTGAGATCCATCGCCATCGACTGGCCGCCTGCCTCCAGCGACCCCTTGTACGTCGCTGTTCCCGGAACGAGCGCTGCCGTCGGCTTCGGCGCACTCGGTGTGACCTCCATCTTCTTCGCCAACACCACCGTCTTCGGATCAACGGTGAGCACCGCCATCCGCTGGGTGATGGCCGGTGTCATTCCCTCCTGGTACCGCCCGCCCAAATGCTTCGCCAGGAATTTTTCGGCGGAAGTGAATAACACCAGGTTGTTGATCGGCCGAGCAAAGCCGTGACCCTCGTCGGGGGCAAGAAGATATTCGACGGGAAATCCGCGATCGCGCAGCGCGACGACGATCTGCTCGCTCTCGGCGCGGTTGACGCGCGGATCGTTGGCGCCCTGAATTACAAGGAGTGGCGCCTTGATCTTGTTGGCTGAATTGAGCGGAGACTGCCTGACGAGCTGCGCCTTTCCTTCAGCGGTGTTCGGATTTCCCATCCGCTCGTTGAAGACGGTACGGATCGATTCCCAGTAGGGCGGAATCGAGTTGAGCAGGGTGAGGAGATTGGACGGCCCTACTATAGATACGCCCGCCGCGTAGAGATCGGGTGTGAATGCGAGTCCGGCGAGAGTGGCGTAGCCGCCGTAGGATCCGCCCATGATGCCGACGCGCTTCGGATCGGCGATTCCCTGAGCGATCAGATAGCGGACGCCGTTGGAGATGTCGTCCTGCATCTTCTGGCCCCACTCATTGTTGCCGGCGTTGAGGAATTTTTTCCCGTAGCCGGTGGAGGCTCTGAAGTTGGGCTGCAATACCGCGTAACCGCGATTGGCCAGGAACTGTGGGATCGGTGAGTAACCCCAGGTGTCGCGTCCCCACGGACCGCCGTGAACGTAGACGACGACGGGAAGCTTTTTCGGAGAGACGCCGACGGGCAGAGTGAGATACGCGGGCACGGTGAGACCGTCAGTCGACTGGTACGAGATCGGCTTCTGCTGCGCCAGCGATTCGCGCGGGAGCTTGTCGAAGACTTTATAGAGAAGAGTGAGCTTCTTCGAATCGCGATCGAACAGCCAACGCTCGCCCGGTTCGCGGTCGCTGCTGGCGACGATCATCCAGGTGCGTTCATCCCCGGTCATGGAACTGATGCCGATTTCTTTGCCGGGAAGTTTGCTCTTGAGAAGGTTGTAATCTTTTTCCCAGGATGGATCCTTCCAGTACGCGCGGGTTCTGTCGTCGACGTACGCGGTTCCGACCAGCTCGTTGGTTACGTCGGAAAAATTGGCGGCGCCAAAATCGACGCGGTTCAAAGGATCCGACTCCACCAGCTGCTCGGATTTCGTAGCCGGGTCGAAGAGAACGAGGCGGGTGAGATCGGGCTCGCCCTTGTTGGTCTCGAGGTAAAGCTTGCTGTTGGTCTTGTCGAAGCGGAGCGGATTGCAGGTTTCGAAGACACTGCACGAATAGACCTGTGTGAAGCCGGTCGGATCGACGCGCAGAATCTCGGTGTCGCCTTTGTCGGTGGTACGAACGGCCAAGCGGAGCGCGCCGGCGTTGTCGAACAGCCATCCCGCGATGTGCTCGGTGTTCTGCCGCATCAAAGTCTTGTCGCCGGTGGCAATGTTCACCTTATAGAGATCGTGCCACGACTTGTCGCGGTCGTTGATCCCGACATACATGGTGTTGGGATCGTTGCGCGGAACGTCGTAGATCATCGCGCGCACTCCCTTGGCGGCGGTGAGATTTCGCGCCGGCGGCACGTCGGATCCCGCGGCTGGCGCGGCAGTCGGATCAACGGCGTAGACGTTGAAGTTTTCGTCGCCGCCCTGATCCTGGGCGAAGAGGATGTACTTCCCATCCCTGCTCCAGAAATACTGGGTGACCGGTCGCTTGGTGTCGTTGGTGATCAGCTTGGCGGCCGACCACGGCGCGGTCACGGGCTTCACCCAGACATTGCGGGTGTCTTTATACGGCTTGAGGAACGAGATGAACTTCCCGTCGGGCGAGATCTGGGCGCCGGAGATTTCCGGGTTGCCGAAGAAGAGCTCGCGATCGATAAGCGGGGGAAGTTTTCCGTTCTGGGCGGAGAGGGCGGGAGCGCTGATCGCAATGGCAATCGGGAGGGCCCAACGAGTCCGGGTGGGTCTCATGCTTCAAACCTCTGGCTGCGGGATGGCGGCGATTGGGGTGGGACAAACATAGGGGTCAGGTAATTCTCCGACCAGTTTGAATTTGAGCTAACAGCAGGCACTACTCTGCCTATAAGTAGCGTATTTGCCAGAGCGAAGTGATCCGCTTCTTGACGCAATGCGGGGCACACTCTAAGTCTGGAACGACCTCAGCTGCCTACACCCGTTGCGAGGAGGAGGAAGGATGATGCGCACGACGAGGATCTCATTGCTCTTTGCTTCCGTGTTGCTGGCTCTAGCCGCGCTGGGAAAAACTGCGGCGGCTCAGTCAAGAGATGAGCTCGCGGTGCGAGCTGCATCCAACGCGTGGCAACGGTACATCGCGGCTCAACAGATCGACAGCATCGTCGCTCTTCACACCACGGACGCGATGATCATGATGGCCAACAGTCCGGTGATAAAAGGATCGAACGGAGTGCGTGCGGGCTGGGGCGACATCGTCAAGCTTCCCGGTCTGAGCATGCATTGGACGCCGACGAAGATAAACGTCGTGAGTCCAACCGTTGCCACCGAATACGGCACCTACACCGATTCGTACGACACGCCGAGCGGAAAGGAGAGTGACGCCGGGAGCTACGTGACAATCTGGAACAAGGTGAATGGAAAATGGCGGGTCGCGCTCGACGCGCCGGTGAGCAGCATGCCCGCCGCAACGCCCGCGCCCGCTGAAGGAACGACGTTCGTCGCGAGGAGCCCCGGCACGCTGATGTGGACCGACTTTGCGCAACCGGGATTTGCGCCGGGGATGAAAATGTCCGTGCTCCACGGCGATCCGTCGAAAGCCGGACGCTTCGTGATGCGACTCAGCTTTCCCGATGGATACCAGATTCCACTGCATTGGCATCCGACCGCGGAGTACGTGACGATCGTGTCGGGCGGTGGAGTGTTCGGAATGGGAGACACAGTCGATATGAGCGCGGCAAAGCCCTTCGCCGTCGGAGATTTTGTTTTCATTCCAGCGCGTCACCCACATTTCCTTCAGGCGCGAGGACCGACTGTGGTGCAAGTCAGTGGAAACGGTCCGTTCGTGCTGAATCTCGGGGTGCCGAAGTAGAGCGGGATGCGGGAGGCGGAAAATGGCTGGCCTGGATGCCGGTGAGCAGCCCAAAAATCCACAAAATGGGTAAAAAGAAAACTGACTGTGCGTCGCCGCACAGTCAGTTTTTTTTGGCTAATCGCTTGCAATAACAGCCGTCCAAAACGATCTCTTTTCAGTCGGTTTGATACAATGGACAGCCTTGACAACGAACTCGAAGCGAACAGCAAAGCCCGTTCTGAAACCCCCTCTTCCAGGAATCCGCAGCGCGCCTTTGACTGCGGCACCCGGCACGGGCAATGGCGAGACGATCGCAGGTCATCGACTCTTCCACAGCGTTTGGGGGCAAGCTCACAAAAATTGAAAGATCAGGGCTGCAGGGGAACGAGATAACCTGACAGCTCGGCCGCATGCGCAAACGACCCGGGTTCGGTAGCCTCCTCATTATCGGAGGCCACGAAGACAAAAACGATGAAAAGGTGATTCTCCGAATGCTTGCCAAGAAAGTCGGCAAGTCGGGGAAGCTTGTCGTTGCCACAATTGCATCGAATTCTCCGAAGGTGATGTTCGAGGAGTATGACGCGTGCCTCCGCGGCCTCGGTATGCGTCACATTCATCACCTGCAGGTCGAGAGTCGAGAGGAAGCGCTCAACGAATCCAAGCTTCGCATTCTCCGTGATACCGACGCGGTGTTCTTCACCGGCGGAGATCAGCTAAAGATCACCAGCCAGATCGGCGATACGCCGATTTTTTCTCGAGTGCATGAGATCTATAACGCGGGCGGTCTGATTGCCGGCACTTCTGCAGGAGCATCGGTAATGACCGAAACGATGATGGTCGCGGGAAACGATGACCAATCTCACCGGATCGGGTCGATGCTCAGGCTGGCGCCGGGTTTCGGCCTGCTTCCCGGCGTCATAGTCGATCAGCATTTCGCCGAGCGTGGACGGATCGGTCGGTTGCTGGGTGCGATCGCGCAGAATCCGAGGATGCTTGGTATCGGGCTCGACGAGGACGCAGGCATTCTCGTTCGACGTGGCCGGTTCCAGGTCGTCGGATCAGGTGCGGTCTATGTCGTCGACGGCGGCAAGGTCAGCTTCAGCAACATCAACGAAGCGAAGCCGGATGAACCGCTGTGCATCTATGGAGTAAGGCTCCATGTGCTCAATCAGTCCGATTCATTCGATCTGAAAAAACGCCGGCCGTTCTATCATCCGGCGGAAAAAGTGGAAGAAATGCTGGTCTGACATCCCGGCCTTGATCGGCCCGGTCGCGGGCGGAGGTTTGAATTCCATGAGGAACGCCATTCTTTGCTTGTTTGCGCTCGGTCTCACCGCCACGGCGGCAAGCGGTCAGGCACCGTTTCCGACTTCTGTCCGCACAGCCGTTGAAACAGCACTCGGCCGCAGCGGCACCCCGAATCCTGGCGGCGTACTGAAATTCGGATTCCCGCGCGGCGACCTGCGTGTCGTGGCAAACGGAGTCGCGCTCAACCCAGCGTTCGCGCTCGGATCCTGGGCGGCCTTCCAGCGAGTTGGAGATCACGCGATGGTGATGGGGGACCTCGTGCTCCTCGAGACCGAGGTCGAGTCGGTGATGGCGAGCCTCCAGCGGGATGGCATCGAGCAGACCGCGCTCCACAATCACCTGCTCGGCGAGTCGCCGCGGGTGATGTACATGCACATCCGCGCCATCGGCAATCCCACCCGAATTGCCGCGGCACTGCGAAGGGCGCTCGAGTTTACAGCCACACCAATTGCCGCTCCGACCGCGGCTGCCTCCCCTTCTCCATTCAGCCTCGACACCGCCGCGATTGCGAGCGCGATCGGCATCCACGGAAAAATGAATGGTGGGGTTTATCAGCTGAGCGTTCCGCGCCGGGAGAAGATCCTGATGGAGAAGCACGAGATCCCAGCGTCGATGGGTGTCGCCACGGCGATAAACTTCCAGCCCACCGGGATGGGAAAGGCGGCGATAACCGGTGACTTTGTTTTGATCGGCCCAGAGGTGAATCCGGTGCTGTCGGCGCTCGCCGAAAGCGGGATTCGCGTGACGGCTATCCACAGCCACATGATCGACGAGCAGCCCAGACTGTTCTTCATGCATTTCTGGGGGAATGACGACGCGCTGAAATTGGCGAGAGGGTTGCGCGCGGCGCTCGATCGCACGGGGTCGAAGTAGTTGGGAGGGCTGAGGGGCTAGGACCAACGGGATGGTGACACAGGGCCCAAGCCCTCGGTCCTCCTTCTGGCTCTTAGGCTAGGTACCGCTCCCCCGCAATCAGCCCAAGTATTCATCTGCCCTATAGGAGAGCAGATGAATTTCAGTTCGCGAGTTCGTCGTGGCTGATACCATTACCGAAGTTCAGCACGGTTTCGCTGCTTACGACATCGAGCGGGAGCTCGGTAGCGGCGGCATGGCGACAGTGTATCTCGCCCACGACAGAAAACACGATCGCCGAGTCGCAATAAAAGTTCTGCATCCGGAGCTGGCAGCGATGCTGGGGACTGACCGGTTCGTCCAGGAAATCAGAGTCACTGCGAATCTGCAGCACCCGCATATCCTCGGACTGATCGATTCAGGAGTAATCAGCGACGACGGAGGCGAGCTGAGAGGGCGGCCGTACTACGTCATGCCGTACATCGACGGCGAGACGCTACGAGATCGCCTGGACAAAGAGCAACAGCTGCCGATCTCCGACGCCATTCGAATTGCGAGCGAGGTCGCCAGCGCGCTCGACTACGCGCACCGCCACGGTGTGATTCACCGGGATATCAAGCCGGAAAACATTCTGCTGCACGATGGAAGCGCGATCGTCGCGGATTTCGGAATTGCGCTGGCGGTCACGCAGGCCGGCGGCTCCAGAATGACCCAGACTGGTCTCTCACTCGGCACGCCGTTCTACATGAGTCCGGAACAGGCGATGGGAGAGCGTACGATTACGGCGCGTAGCGACATCTATTCTGTTGGCGCCGTGGCGTACGAGATGCTCTGCGGCGAGCCGCCATTCACCGGTCCAAACACTCAGGCAGTCGTCTCGCGGGTCATCACCGAGGAGCCGCGAGAGCTTACCAACCAGCGGCGGAGCATTCCTTCCAATGTCTCGCAGGCAGTATCACACGCGCTCGAGAAAATTCCCGCCGATCGATTCGCGTCTGCGCGCGAGTTCGCCGAAGCGCTCAGCAATCCATCGTACCGCTCGGCTGCATCAGCGGGCAAGACGAGAATGAGCAGTGCCGGCGCGTCGCGAGATCTGCTGTACGCGCTGGCGGCGGCGGTGGTGATTTTCGCGGGACTCGCAATTTGGGGATGGGTTCGTCCTTCACCGAAGAAGCAGGTGATTCGCTACGCCATGGCGATGGATCCGGCCGAGCTCCTCGTTCCGGGTGGAGAGTTCTGGTCACGCATCGCTCTTTCACCGGATGGGACGAAGATCGCCTACCTGAGTGGGCCGAGGCGGCAGCTCATGATGCGGTCCAGAAACGATCTGCGCGCGCGACGTATCGTACGCGGCGAAGTTGCGTACACGCCGTTCTTCTCGCCGGACGGGACTCGGGTCGGTTTCATGAGCAACAGGCGGGAGCTGAGTATCGAGTCTATGGTCGGCGGCACGCCATTGACGATCGCCGACACGCTGATGGGGCCTACGGGCGCAACATGGGCACCGGACGATTTCATTTACACCGACGGCTATGGTCCCGCGCCGCTCGTACGAGTAGAGGCAAAGTCGGGTGCGGTGCCCCGACACTTTACGACGCTCGACAAATCGCGCGGCGAAACCGATCACATCTGGCCTGACGCATTACCCAGTGGCAAAGGAATCATTTTTACGGTCGTATCCGGTTCCGCAACTGGCGCCACCCGCAGCATCGCTGTGGCCGAAGTCCCGTCCGGCAAGCACCGTGTTCTGATCGAGGCCGGGCTCTACGCCCGGTACTCTCCATCGGGCCATCTCGTCTATGTCACGCCCGACAAAACTCTGATGATGGTTCCGTTCGATCAGGGATCGCTCAAGATCACCGGTGATCCCGTTGCGATCGTACAGGATGCACGGCCTGGGCTTTCTGGATCTGCGGACATCGCGATCTCGAAATCGGGGACGCTGATGTACGCCACTGGTGGATCCGAGGGCAAGCAGGAGCTGGTGTGGGTAACGCGGGATGGCAAAGCGGAGTCGGTCGATCCCGACTGGCAAGGAAGTTTCACCTATCCCAGTCTCTCGCCAGACGGAAGCCGAGTGGCGATAACGACCGGCGTCGCCGAGAACTCGGTGATATGGGTGAAGCAACTGGACCACGGCCCTACGGTCAGACTCACACTCGAAGGAAGCAGCAATTACTACCCGGCGTGGTCACCCGATGGACGTTCCGTCGCGTTCAGCTCCAACGATACCGAGCTATACACCAAACGCGCTGATGGAAGCTCGCAGGCCGCATTACAGATTCGAGATCCGCGACGAGTGCTTGGACCGCGATGGTCGCCCGATGGAAAGTGGTTGGTATATCGAACCGACCGACAGACCGCGGGGGCCGGCGACATTGTGGGAATCAGGCCCGGCGTCGACAGCACGCCCGCTCCGCTGGTGGCGACGAAAGCGAGTGAATTGTCACCCGCGATTTCGCCGAACGGCAAATGGATGGCGTATGCGTCGAACGAGACCGGCTCGTACGAGATCTATGTGGTGCCTTTCCCCAACACGCGCGACGCGAAGTGGGCGATATCTACGCAAGGCGGGTCCGAGCCGGTTTGGAGTCACGACGGCAATGAGCTGTTCTACCGCGACGCCGCCAGTAACCTGATTTCGATGCAGGTGACGAACTCACCCACCTTCGCGACAGGACGCTCGACGGTCCTTTTCGCGTCCGGCAATTACGCCGCGTATGAAGCGAGTCCGCAGTACGACGTGTCGCCCGACGGTAAGCGCTTCCTGATGATGAGAGCGGGAACGGGAACTTTGACGGATCGTGTTATCGTTGTCGAGAATTGGTTCGAGGAGCTGAAAACGAAAGGGAGATAGCTAGCCCCCGCAATTAACCTCACTCGCGTTCGCGATCATGTTCCGGTAGTTGTCCGGATCGAGATGCGTTCCTGCTGCCTCGAAGTACTTCTCCCAGAAATCGCGGATTGCTGCACCGCGCGCGCTACTGACATCCGCGCCCGCCACTACCACGCATACGTCGCGCAGTTGCGGGATCCTTTGCGCCGCTGAGAGATGCTTGATCCAGGCGGCGGTCGGTATCTCGCTGCGTGTCGTCATGGTGACGTCGGCCGTCTCGTTGATCATGTCCGACAGCAACAACAACGTCCGGCGAGTGTTGGGCGATGGCCTCGAGTAATCGGCGGCACGGACCAGGGTGCCGAAGATGTCGGTGTTTCTGATTTCCTTTGCGCGCGTAGTGTCGAAAAGTATCTGGGCCTGCATCCGCGCAATCGCCTTGAAATCGTCGAGCCGTCTCAGCTCGGACGGTCCGACCTTACCCGGCGTCCGGGGCGCGCGAGTGCTGTCTGACCATTGCCGCGCAGGGAGCTTGCCGCCCTGGTACATCTCGACCAGGGTGAGCCGGTCGCCGACCTCGAGGTTGTCGATCAGCCTGTTGAGGAGCTGCTTCGATTCGGCTAGCTCAGTCGGCGTGCGGCTACCGGAAATGTCGACCCCTACTATATAACTGCGGCTTTGATGGGGGAGCGCGCTCCCGTCGACGGAAGCGCAGCCCAACACGGCGGTCAACAGCAAGGCTGCGTGAGATTGTTTTCCTCCGAGCGCCACGCTCAAGAGATAGGCCGGACGAAGTTTCATGACGACCTCGCGGTTGACAGCTGCTCGATGCCGGCGGACGAATAGCCTACAACCCGCGCATACTCGAGCCGGAGATTCTCCAGCTCGCGAGTAAGCTGATCGAATTCGACGGGCGGCTGGAATTCCACGCTTTCGTCGAGCTCGGGCAGGGGGATGAGAAACGGCTCCTGGAAAGCGAGAATGCTCGCCGGATCGATCCTTCTCAACCGTGCGTTCTCCCCACGAAAGATCGGGATCACGCTCTGCAGACGCTCCTGCTTGCCGCGCCAATCACGCAGTGGATTCGATCTTACCAGATGATTGATGCGGCCGGCTTCAGTGTTCGCGCCGTTCTGCGCATCCTGCGCCGCGTGTTTGAGCTTCAGCGCGTCGGCGTCGAGGCGACGGATTCTGCTTCGCATCAATCCAAGAATCGGATGCTCCCCGCGTTTGTCGGAAAGCTCCTCCTGCTTGTAAACGAAGCCCAGAGTCATGGCCGCGAGCACCAACCCGAGATTCAGCCAGAGAATCGCCCGGTTGATTCGCTGCACGGTGATAGCGTAAGCAGCGTCGTCGGTGTGCTGCTGGAGAGTGCGCGACGCTTCGAGCTCGCGCTGGGTGGTGGCGGCCGTCTTGGTGAGATCCGTCCCCGCAGCGGCTTGCGCCACACGCGCCTGCTGCAGCGAGAGGCTATCGGCGTGAACGCGATCGGCCGCGGTCTGGGCGATCTGTCCGCGCGCGGAGAAGAGGAAGGTCAGCACGAATGCGATTCCCGCTGCTGCGGCAACGAAGACGAAAAGATTCTGACGGCGGTTGCTGCGGATGCTGGTCGATGCCAGTGGTGATTCTTTGGCGCTGAATGCAACTATGGATCGGGCCGATGAGCCGGCGGTCTTTCCGAGCAGCACGAGTATCACGACGGCGACGAGCGCGACGACGAAAGCCTCGAAGTGCAGCAGCATGTCCTGGAACACTACCAGCGGACCGGCGAGCCAGGTGTTGCTTTCCGCTGCTTCGCCGAGGCTTTGCGCGAGCTGCATCAGCGTCGAGTCCATCGGCAGAAGGAGGCGGAACACGGGGAAGTTCGCGGTGAGCTCGGCGGCGGCGAGGATGCCTGCGAAAATCCAGAATCCCGCGCGGCTCTTGAAGATCTTATCGTAGCCGACGCGTGATTTGTCCGCTTCGCCCAGCAGGTGCGCACTCTCGATCTCATGCTCAGCCGCTCGGCGTTGCTGGTTGTTCGATTCGAGGGCGTACACCGTGGCGCGGAGTGATGTGATCTGCCCGCTCATCGCGCCGCTCGCGGATTGAATGGCGTCCTGCATTTTGATGGTGACGCGATCTCTCCACTGGCGGTACAGCTCGAGGCAACGCATGGCCAAGACCTGCTCCGGCTCGACGGGCCCATCGCGTTTGACGTCGTGACGCGGCAGACCCTTCTCTGCCCAGTCAGAAGCCAGACGTGATGCTTCGTGCTCGATCACGGCGAGCTCGCGATTGAACCAGAAGTTGGTATTCCTGGTGATCGCGTAGACGCCGTTGCCGGCGGGATCTTCGTTGGAGTTGCGTGGCCAGGGGAACAACGATCGCAAACGTCGCCCGAACGTCCGGGTGTTTTGCCATGCGGTCGACAGCGCGCTTGCACCCGAGGGCGGGGGGTAAGCGTAAATGCGATTCGTCGGGTGCGTGGGTGCGGACGTGCCGTTGCCGTTTCCGTTGCGCGAAGCGCTCAGACCATCGACGGGGTCGAGTCTTCCTATCGGAGGTGAAATCTTCTCCACGATGCCTCTCCATCTATGAGGGACGGGTGTGCGCCCTCTAGTCCCGGAAGCTTGAAAGGATCCGGGTTCTGACGGCTATACCCCATTCCGCCAATACCGTACCGGAAGCTCTACTGTACAAGTAAACATTTGTTGCGGGGCCGACTATAGGGACAGCCCCTTTTGAGTATTACGCGAATACCCTAGCTATGGTTTTGAGTAAGCAAGGACCGATTCCGCTTCCCGCACTTACCGGACGAACAAATCGATCACCCGCTGAAGCGGAGGTTGCGGTCCGTCGCTGTTGAAGAGAAACGCGAATACCATCCGCTGTTTGGGATAAAGAACGAGCAGCGCAGTCCCACCGTCTGAGCCGCCGCTGTGTCGGACGACCTGGCGCCCCGCCGAGTCGGTGGCGACGGACCAGCCAATGCCGTATCCAGTCGGTTTGCCATCGGTGGTGTGCTGCGATGTCCACAACAAATCCAGCGTCGCCGGCTTCACTATTTTGCCGGTGATCATCGCGTCGCCGAACAGTGCGAGGTCCGGGGTAGTCGACAAATATCCGCCACCCGCCCACTTGTTACTCTGGTCGACGTATGGCGCGTTCACCGTCGGGCTGACCGAATCGGCGCGAGTGTAGAATCTCGCGCGATTGGGAATCAGCGAATCGGGAAACTCGGCGATGGTGTTGCGCATTCCGGCCGGGTCGAGCACGCGTCGCTGCATGAATGCGAGGAAAGGCTCGCCGGCCGCGCCTTCGACGACGGCGCTGACCAGAACGAATCCATACGTTGAATACGAGTAGCGATCACCGGGGCGAAACAACAGGCTGTCATTGCTGAACATCGTGAGCGACTCGGTGACATTCTTGTAGTGACGCGCGCTCAGGAACTCCTCGTTTGCATAGTGACGGATGCCCGCCAGGTGGCCCGCGACCTGTCGCGTGCTGATCGGGTACGCCTTCACTGGAAACGACGGGGCGTACTTTTGCACCGGTGCATCGAGGTCGAGCTTTCCGCTCTCCACCAGCAATCCGACCGCAGTGGCGGTCAAGGATTTGGAGACGCTGCCGATTCGAAATTTTGTGGAGGTCGTGACGGGCACGCGGTTTTCGACGTCGGCGAGACCGAGACCTTCGCTCCAGACGATTCGTCCGCCGCGCATCACGGTAACGGATGCGCCTGGCGTGCCCGCTCGAGTCATTCCACGCAGCATTATCGCGCGTCCACTGTCGATCGCGACGCGATCCGGGATCGACGTCTGACCGACAGCGTGCGCCGGAACTGCCTGTGACCGGCCTGGCGTCGGGCAAAGCAAAATCCAGAATGAGATGCTCGCGAGGCGAAACAGCATTGGTGACCGGAACACGTAATCCCCCACGGTTTATTTCTTTCTGAGGTCCATCACCCAGATATCTGCTTCGTGCCTGCCGAGGGTGAAGAAGATGGTTTTGCCGTCGGTAGAAAAGAACGGATTGAAGGGCCGTTTATCGGGATCGTCGAAGCGAACCAGAATTGATTGCTCGCGGCCATCGAGCGATGACTCGGCGATGTTGCGATCTCCGTTGGGAGCGATGACGCGAAAGTAAAGTTTCCTGGCGTCCGCGCTCCAGCCCTCGATTGCGACGAGCTGACCCAGCGAAGCGGCTACCGGGATGGTCTGTACCGCTCCACCAGCAACCGGTATGATCCGCAACGGCGCCTGGTACGGAATCCCCGGCGTATTGGTGGCAGTCACGGTATAGGCGATGTACTTCCCGTCCGGCGACCAACGCGCGAGGCTTCCACCGCCAGTGGTGAGTCGCCGCACCGCGCTGTCCGTTTCTGCCTTACCACTTCCCGCATCCCGCGTCCCGCTTCCCGCGACATAGATCTCGATCTGTCCGCTGCGATCGGAATCGAAAGCAATCTGATTTCCGTCCGGAGAGAACGTGCCGGAGTATTCGTGCGCGGGGCCGGATGCAATCACTCTCTCGGCCGATCCGTCGGCGGAGACGATGTACGAATCACGATTTCCGCTGCGCCAGGAATGAAACGCGATCCATTTGCCGTCCGGCGACCACGATGGTCGAAAGTCGTCGGCGGTATCGCGCGTAAGCTGCTGCAATCCCGTTCCGTCAATCCTCATTTTATAGATATCCATGTTGCCGGATCGATCGGAATCGAACGCGAGCCACTGGCCATCTGGACTTAGTCTCACCACCTCGATGCTCTCGGTGGTGGACATTATGGGATGCGCAGCGGAGACCGACACTGGACCCGAGCGCGGAAATGGCAGCGACCATATACCTACGTTCGTTGTCCAGGCTGAGTAGGCTATCCGGCCATCAGCCGTCGCGGCGATTCCGTGAATCTTTAAACCCGAAGTCAACCGCTGGGCGGCGTCATCCGCTTTGGTACCGCTCAGGCCCTGATGGTAAAGGTCTCTCCCGCCGCGCGCGTTGGAGATGTAGAAGATTCCGTTGCCGTCACCCGACCAGACCGGGCTGACGCTTTGATGCAGCGAATCCGTGAGCAGAGTCAGTCCCTTGCCATCCCTCTCCGCGGTCCAAACAGTCGACGGTGCGATGTTTCCAAACTGAACACCGGAGTAGACGTACAAAAGATTCCCTTCCACCCAGGCGAGTCGGTCATCAGTGGGTGACCATGCGATTGCGTTCGGCTCGTTGGCGTCGCGAATCTTGTGCGCCTCACTGCCGTCAGCGTTCGCTATCCAGATCGAGCCAAATCCGCCGATGGCGCGCACCTGAGCGTAGGCGAGCGATTTTCCGTCGTGCGACCACACCGGACTGGCTGAGTACTGATTCTCGGGATTTGGTATCAGCCGTTGGGGCGTTCCACCCAACACCGGCACGACGGCGATTCCCGCGCTGTCGACGTACACCAGCTTCGAGCCATCGGGCGACCACTGCGGTGCGAGACCATTGGCGAGGCGAATTGCGTCTCCGCCATTGATCTGCCTCACCATGATGCTCGTCCTGCCGGGCTGGCCCGCTGCGTACGCCAGCATTTTCCCGTCTGGCGAGAAGGCGGGCGTGATCTCCAGTCCCGCCTCGTTGGTGATCTGCCTGGTGGTGGCGATCTCGAACTCCGGCGTCCCGCCGGTGAGGTAACGGCTGGCGATCAGGCTGGCGACGAGTATCGCCGCCGCAATCCCCGTTAGCGCGACGACCTTTGCGCGCTTGTTTGGCCCCGGCGTCGCCATCGATGGATTCGTCGGTGTGGGAATGGCGTCGACAAGGACAGTCGGCCTCCCGGCGTGTGTTCCCGTCAACGCTTGCGCCGAGACCGTTGATGTCGGCGTCGGCGTTCCGCTGCTTGGCGTGGTCAGCGATTCCAGCTCGTCGCCGAATTCCCGCGCGGTCTGGAATCTGTTCTTTGGTTGTTTTTCCAGGCAGCGCATGATCGCCGCGGCCAGCGACGGCGGAAGGTCCGGCTTGTACTTGGTAATCGGCGGGGCAAGCTCGGCGACGTGCGCGGTCAGCACCTGCTGCGGAGTCGTTCCGAAAAATGGAGTCATGCCCGCCAGCAGCTCGTAACCGACAACGCCGAGTGAGTAGATGTCCGCGCGCTGGTCGGTAGTCGGATCGCCGAGCGCCTGCTCGGGGGACATGTAGGTTGGCGTGCCGATAGCGATGCCGGCGGAGGTCATGCCGGTCTCGTCGTGGGCGGCACTAACCGCTTTGGCGATTCCGAAATCCGTGACGACAGCGTGATTGCCGGAGAGAAGAATATTTTCCGGCTTGATGTCGCGATGCACCACGCCCTGCCGGTGTGCATAGTCGATGGCGTCGGCAACGTCGTGAAGAATCCTGACAGTCTCAGCGACGGTCAGCTCACCGGATCTCTGCAATCGAGCGCGCAGCGTCTCTCCTTCGACGCGCGGCATCGCATAATAAAGCAGATCGTCTTTCGAGCCGGCAAAGAGGAGCGGCACGATGTGCGGATGCTGCAGTCGCGCGGCCAGCTGGATCTCGCGGCGGAAGCGACCGATGTTGAGTCCGGCACCCAGCTCCGGAGGCAGAACTTTGACGACGACATCGCGGCCGAGCGCGACTTCGCGGACGACGAAGACGCGCGCCATCCCGCCACCGAGATCGTCGATGACTTCGTAGCCATCGCCAAGGGCGCGCTGCAGGCGCGTGGCGAGATCTCCTACGGGACGATCGTTCAGTGGGGCTCCGCGTGGATTTGAACGCGGTATAAGATAGCGCGCGGAGGGCGGGATAGCCCTCGGTCAGCTCTTCAGACCTGCGGACTGCAGACTCTCGTCGAGCAACGTCATGAGTTTTTCAAAGCCTCGTTCCGCATTCTCCGGATCGTAAACGCGCCCGCCCGGAATCATCCAGCCGTGTTTGGCGTCGTACATCTCACTCTGATAATCGCCGTCCCAGGAACGCAGGGCCCACTCAAGTTTTTCGATCGCTTCGGAGGGCATGCCCTGGTCATTGACCGCATGGCCGAAGTAGAGACGCGCTTTCACGCGCGGGAGGACGAGGTGTGGGCTATCTATGGTATCGGTGAACAGGCCACCGCCGTGGAATGAAGCTGCGGCCGCGATTCGATCGGGACGCGCGGCGGCCACGAGCATCGCGAATTTTCCGGCGAAGCAGAAGCCGACCACACCCATCGGTCCGCTGCCGACGAACGGCTGAGACGCCAGGTAGTCGACATACGCCATTCCGTCACGCTCCATTGCGTCGGGCGTCATCGGACCTTTGAGCTCGGCGAAACGCTCTCGTGTCTGTTCACTTGAGAAGTCCGGCTCGAACGGAAAGACCGGAATTTTGGAAACGCGGTAGAAGATGTTCGGAGCCAGCACGACATAGCCGTGCTCAGCTATCCGTTTGGACTGCTCAGCAAACGCGGGGCGAAAACCGAGACCGTCGGTCAGGTTGATTATGGCAGGGAGAGGATCTTTGGACTCCGGGCGGACGAGCAGGGCTTCGGTCGTCCCGTCGCCTGCCCGCATTTCGAGCTTTTCTTCGATCATGTGAGGCACCTGAAAGAGTGGCACGTGTTTACTCGCAAATATCCTGCTTGGGTCGAGGACCGATGGCCTTCCGTTGACGCTCCCTTTCGCAGTAGAATCAGGGAAGCGGGGAGGGTACGACTCGTGACCAATTCCATCAGGAATATCAGGACCATCGCGCTCGTCGGACAGGCGGGCAGCGGCAAGACCAGTTTGGCTGAAGCACTGCTCGCCAAAGCTGGAGCGGTCGGGACCGGAGGCAGCGTCGAACGAGGCACCACGGCCTGCGATTACACACCGCTGGAAAAGCAGCTTCGCCATTCCTTAAAGCTTGGAGTGGCAACCTTTGACGCCCGCGTGGACGACGAATCGGCGCGCATTCATCTGCTCGACACCCCGGGCTATCCGGACTTCGTCGGGAACGCGCTGCCCGCACTCGCCGCGGTGGAGACGGCGGCGATCGTCGTCAACGCGCAGAACGGGATCGAGATGATGACCGCGCGATTCATGCAGCAGGCGCAGAAGCGTGGACTCGACCGGATGATCATCGTCAACAGGATCGACTGCGAGAATGTCGATTGCGCGGATTTGGTCGATCGCATCCAGCAGGCGTTCGGAAAGGAATGTCTGCCGCTTAATCTTCCGGCCGGCAATCGCGCCAGGGTCTCCGATTGTTTCTTCACGCCGTCCGGAGAGGCCGACTTCTCGTCGGTGGAGGATGCGCACCGCAGACTCGTCGAGCAGGTGGTGGAGGTCGACGAGATGCTGATGGAGAAGTATCTGGAAAAGGGTGAGGTGACACCCGCGGAACTACACGAGCCCCTCGAGCGAGCACTGCGCGAGGGGCATTTGATTCCGGTGGTCTTCACGTCGGCGAAGACCGGCGCGGGGATCGCCGAGCTGCTCGCAGTGATGGTGAAGCTGCTGGCGAATCCGACGGAGGGAAATGCTCCGGTGTACATGCGGGAAGCGGGAAGCGGGATGGGGGAGGCGGGAGGCGGGAGGCGGGAGGAGCTAACTGCGGTTCCGGATATCGCCAGGCACGCTCTGGCGCATGTGTTCAAGATCGAGACAGATCCTTATATCGGGCGCATCGCTGTGTGTCGCGTGCATCAAGGGCGGCTGACTCCCAACATGCAGTTATACGTTGGGGATAGTCGGAAACCCATCCGACCCTCACATCTCTATTTCCTGCGCGGAAAAACGCAGACGGAGGCGAGCGAGGCGCTGCCGGGCGACATCGTCGCCATCGCCCGGGTCGAAGAGATCCAGTTCGACAGCATTCTGCACGATTCCGCGGAGGACGCGCATCTGCACGCACGTCCCCTGGAGCTGCCGACACCGGTGTTCGGGCTGGCGGTGACACCGAAAAATCGACGGGATGAGCAGAAAGTTGCCGACGTGTTGCACAAGATCGCGGCCGAGGATCCTTGTTTCAGAATCGAGCACAACGCGCAGACGAACGAGACAGTGATGCGTGGGCTGGGCGACATGCACGTCAAGGTGATTCTCGACAAGATGGCAACACAGTACAAACTGGAATTAGACACCAAGCCACCGAGCATCGCATTCCGCGAGACCATAGTGGCGAAGGCGGAGGGCCACAACCGTCACAAGAAACAAACCGGCGGTGCGGGACAGTTCGGCGAAGTTTATCTGAGAGTCGAGCCGCTGCCGCGCGGCAAAGGATTCGAGTTCGTCGATGCGGTGAAGGGCGGGACGATCCCGCGCCAGTTCATTCCGTCGGTGGAGAAAGGTGTGAGGCGGGTGCTGGAGGATGGTTTCGTCGCCGGCTTCCCGCTGCAGGATGTGCGCGTGACTGTCTATGATGGGAAGACGCATCCGGTGGACTCGAAGGACGTCGCCTTCATGTCTGCGGGACGCAAGGCATTTCTCGATGCGCTGGCGAAGGCTCGGCCGATCGTGCTCGAGCCGATCGTGAATGTCGACATCGTCGCTCCCGAGGAGAAGATGGGCGACATCGCGGGCGAGCTGTCGGGGCACCGCGGTTCGATACGAGGTTCGGACACACCCCGCGCGGGGCTGGTCCAGATCAGCGCGCAGGCGCCGTTGTCGGAGCTCGAGCAATTTCCGTTGAGGCTCAAGTCGATTACAGCGGGTCGGGGCTCGTACAATTTTGAGTTCAGTCACTACGAGCCGGCGCCGTTGCAGCTGCAGCAGAAGCTTCAGTCGGAACACAGACCCCGGGCCGAAGCCGATTAAAGGCCACATACGACCACCTGCTCGAGGCCGTGGGCGGGTCGGCTCGAGGCCGCGGGCGAAAACTGCACGATCGCGCGGCTCGCTGAATCGTGCGTGGCGATGTAAAATCGGGAAGACGAACACCTAAACGGGGAAAAATGATCAAGCTGCGTACGATGGCGCGGGCGACGCTATTCGCTCTGGCGCCTTTGATTCTTGCTTCATGCGGGGGAAGCGATTCGCCGACTGGGCCTTCGGGCCCGGTGTGGACGACAGTTGCCAGTGGAACGACTCAGGCGCTCAATGGCGTCGCCGGCACAGCGGCGTCCGACGTATGGGCGGTCGGCACTGGCGGCACGATCCTCCACTACAATGGAAGCGGGTGGGCGCCTGCATCGAGCGGCGCGACGAACGCTCTGTTCGGAGTGTGGGCAGCGTCGAGCGCGGACGCGTGGGCGGTCGGTCAGAACGCGACGCTCCTCCACTACAATGGGACGAATTGGTCGACTGCGACCTGGCCGGGAGCAGCGAGTCAGATCGTTAATGGTGTCTGGGGTACCGGGCCCGCCGACGTCTGGGCGGTCGGCAGTAACGGATTGATCCTCCATTACAATGGCACCGCATGGTCCGCGGTGACGAGCGGAGTGACTTCGTTCCTGTTCAGCGTGTGGGGCAAATCCTCATCCGACGTCTGGGCTGTTGGATACGATTCCAACGCTGGCCAGTCGACGATCCTGCACTACGACGGGACGAGCTGGCGACCCAGCCCGACTACGTCCACCCAGATTCTTACCGCTGTGTGGGGCAGCTCGAGCACAGATGTCTGGGCAGTCGGCTCGTCGGGCGCGGCACTGCACTACACTGGGACGAACTGGGCGAGTGTAGTGAGCGGAACGGTGCAGGATTTCTATGGAGTATGGGGAACGTCCGCCTCGAACGTTTTGGCGGTAGGGAGCAACGGGGCGGTGGCACAGTACAACGGGACGAGCTGGTCGTACGCGCCGAGTGGAAATGTGTTTCGCTACGGGGTATGGGGAAGCGCGGCGGATAATGTCTGGGTCGTCGGCGCGGCGGGAGCCATCTTCCACTTTTCCGCGCCGTGATGGCGAGTTCGAGGACCGAGGGCCCAGGACCAAGTGCATCGAGAATCACGGATTAATTGATGATCAAGGACAACCAACCGGTCCTCAATTATTCTCGATTCTCAATTAATTCGCGGTCATAGATGCCGTTGGCCCTTGGACCTCGGTCAGCCTCCGCAGTCGTCACCGCCTCGCTATTGGCGGGTTGCGCGACCGCGTCACGCACTCCCGCGCCATTGCCTCGCAGGAGTGATGTGATCGTGGTACCGCACTCTCCATGGACGTTTGGCACTGTCGCGGGTCAGACCGTGCAGCTGTTCACCTTGAAAAACGCGAAGGGCATCGAGGTCCAGGTCACCAATTATGGTGGGATCATCACCTCGATTAAAACGCCCGATCGCGCGGGGCGGCTCGCCGACATCGTACTCGGCTATGACAGTCTCGCGGGATATTTGAGGGATTCTCCGTACTTCGGTGCCATCGTAGGTCGCTATGCGAACCGCATCGCCCGCGGAAAGTTTACACTCGACGGAAAGACGTACACTCTCGCCGTCAACAACGGCCCCAACAGTCTGCACGGTGGAGTGCGCGGCTTTGACAAAGTCGTTTGGACGGCCGAGGCACTCAAGGATCACGACGGTCAGGATAATCTCGTTCTCAGGTATACGAGCCCGGACGGAGAGGAAGGCTATCCAGGGACAGTTCACGTCCAAGTCGTTTATACGTTAACGGACGACGCATTGATGGTCGTGTACGAGGCAACGACTGACAAAGCCACTCCGATCAATCTGAGTCAGCACACATACTGGAACCTCGCCGGCGATGCGCAGCGCGACGTACTCGGCCACATCGTCACCATCAATGCTGATTCGATCACGCCGGTCGATTCGACTTTGATTCCGACCGGAGAAATTGCGCCCGTTGAGGGAACGCCGTTCGATTTTCGAGCGCCGACCGCGATTGGCGCGCGCGTCGATCAGCGACAGAACACGCAAATTCGTTACGGGAATGGCTACGATCACAACTTCGTGCTGAAGCGTAAGGCGGTGCCTTCAGACACACTGAGGCTCGCGGCCCAGGTCGTCGAGCCTTACAGCGGTCGCCTGCTTGTCGTTTCAACCACTGAGCCCGGGCTGCAGTTCTATTCGGGCAATTTCCTCGACGGCAGCATCACCGGCAAAGACGGGGCTGTCTATCATTTTCGATATGGGATGGCGCTCGAGACACAGCATTATCCCGATTCGCCGAATCAGCCGAACTTCCCGTCGACGATACTTCGGCCGGGGCAGGAGTACAGATCGATTACGGTATACATGTTTGGAGTGGCTCCCTGAAGATTGATTTCATACTTGGCGAGGCCATGGGCGATAAATCCGTAACCGACCGGTAACCGCAGCGGCACCACTGCCCACCAACGCGGCGACCTTTCATTCCAGGTGTCGAACATTGTCTCTCCTCAGTGTGGCTCTCAGACCGGGCCTCGCTTGCCGAGGATCCCTATTGAGTCAACCTTTGTAGTCGGCGATTAGTTCATCGAGACAGCGCTCGATATTCACGTACTCGTCTGGAGTCAGACAATGGGCTCAATGCTTCGATACCGCATCGCAGCAGTCTTTCTTCTTCTTCCGCTGTTCGGCGCGGGCGCGCAGAACGGTGCACGATGGACTCCGCAACACGCGCGGGCGTGGGCCGACTCAACCGGTTGGCTGGTGGGAAGCAACTTCGCGCCGAGTACCGCCATCAATCAGCTGGAGATGTGGCAAGCGGCGACGTTCGACCCGCGAACCATCGATCGTGAGCTGGGGTGGGCTGAGTCGCTCGGCTTCAACACGATGCGCGTGTTTCTGCACGATCTTCTCTGGCAGCAGGATTCGAGCGGATTCCTCAGGCGGATGGATCAGTTCCTGACCATTGCGCAGCGACATCACATCCGGCCGATGTTCGTGCTCTTCGACGCCGTCTGGGATCCGATGCCGCACCTGGGGAAACAGCGCGAGCCGATTCCGCATCTCCACAATTCGGGATGGGTGCAGAGTCCAGGCGCGGCGATCCTGTCAGACACCATTCGCTCAAACCGGCTGCGCGGTTATGTGCAGGGCGTCGTCGGCAGGTTTGCCAAGGATCGGCGCGTTGTCGCATGGGACATCTTCAACGAGCCCGACAATACCAACCGGCCGGCATATATCGCTTACGAGCCGATCAACAAGCCGGCACTGACGCTGAATCTGATGCGTAAGGCGTTCGCGTGGGCGAGGGCGATGAATCCGTCGCAACCCTTGACGGCGGCGCCGTGGCTCGGCGATTGGGTCGATACGACGCGGATACGGCCGGCGACGAAGTTCATGCTCGCGAATTCCGACGTCATCACTTTTCACAGCTACGACGACAGCTCGAGTGCCGAGAAGCTGATCACCGCGCTCGAGCGTTATGGTCGCCCGATCATCTGCTCGGAGTACATGGCGCGACCGCGCGGAAGCACATTCCAGAACATCCTGCCGATCTTCGCGCGGAGGCACGTTGGAGCGATCAACTGGGGGTTCGTCTCAGGAAAGACCCAGACGATTTATCCGTGGGATTCATGGAACAATGAATACACCGCAGAGCCCAACCCGTGGTTTCATGACATCTTCCGAGCGGATGGAGCGCCATACGATTCGGCGGAGGTGAAGCTGATTCGATCGCTCACTGCCGCAGGAGTTCGAGGACCGAGGGCCCAGGACCAGGGGAATCGATAATCGCGGATTAACCCGAGGATTCAGGGCCAGGGCCGTCGATGAAACTTATCGACTATCGATAACGTAGGCATCGTTAATCGATGAGTCCTGCCTTTTCCTGGATTATGCCCTCGTGACCAATTCCTCACCAAACGCGCTCTCCTTGTCGCACCGGATTCTCGCGATCCTCTCGCGACTGAACCTGGTAGCGGGAGCGTTCATCCTCTTGCTCCTCATCGCGGGTTTCATTGCCAGAAACTGGGTGTTCACCGCACTCGGTGTGCGGCCGCCTGAGGGGAACGAGTCGCTGATTCTCGGAATGCGCGCGATCATGGTGGCCGGGCTCGCCGCCGTAGCCATGGTGCATTGGATCCTCTCGCGCCTGCTGGCGATGGTGCATACGGTGCGCATCGGAGATCCCTTCGTCGCCGAGAACGCGGAGCGATTGAAAGAGATCGCGTGGGCGGTGCTGGGGCTCGAGGTACTGCACGCCGGGATTGCGGCGATTGCCGGATCTGTCTCCACACCCGCCATCCCACTCGACATCCGTTGGAGCTTCAATCTCACGCGCTGGCTGACGGTGTTACTGCTGTTCGTGCTGGCGCGGGTATTCGAGCAGGGCACGGTGATGCGCGAGGATCTCGAGGGGACGGTCTGATGCCTATCAAGATCAATCTCGACGACATTCTCTACGAACGTCGCCTGACGCTCACCGAGCTCTCGGAAAAGGTGGACATCACTCTCGCGAACCTTTCGATCCTCAAGACCGGCAAGGCACGGGCGATCCGCTTCTCAACCCTCGAAGCGATCTGCGAGGCGCTACAATGCCAGCCCGGTGACATCCTCGAGTTTACGCCTGCCTCGCGAGCGCGTAAAGCTTCCGGAGGACGTTGACAGTGCAAGCGACATCCGCCGGACCGATCCCAAACACGACCGCGCATGACAACGCGCCTAATTCATTCGGAGATATCATGACGTCGGCACCATCGACTGGAGAAATGTCGCCACGAACGAAGGCGAGGCTGGCAGGCGCGTTGTTCCTCACCACCATCATCGGCGGAATCGTGGCGCAGGAAGGACTCGCCGGCGGGCTGATCGTCGGCGGGGACGCGGCCGCTACCGCTAATAACATCATGGCCCATCAATCACTGTTCCGCGCTGCCTTCGCAGTCTACATGGTGGAGATGAGCTGCCAGGTGGCGATGGTCGCGGTGTTCTATGATCTGTTCATGCCCGTCGATCACAGCATTGCCAGGGCAAGCGCGGCTTTCGGTTACATCGGCTGCGGCATCAAAGCATTGTCGCGGCTCTTCATGTACGCGCCGCTGTTCGTGCTCGGTGGCTCGTCGTATTTATCCGCATTCGAGCCGAAGCAACTGCAGGCGATCTCATACGTCCTGCTTCGCATCAATGAACAGGGCGCCGCAATAGCGATGGTTTTCTTCGCCTTCGACACCCTGCTCAAAGGCTACCTGATGATTCGGGCTACGTTTCTCCCGAAGGTGCTCGGTGTTCTGGGACTGATCAGTGGCGCCGGCTGGCTGGCGTTCATCTACCCTCCACTCGGCTACGCACTCAACCTGCCAATCACACTGGTCGCGTTGGTCGCCTCGGTAGCGTTGATCGGATGGCTGATCGTGCGGGGCGTCGACCAACGAAAGTGGTACGAGACGGTGGCAGCGTCAACGACTTCCGTATGGCGTTGATCGAAGCCTTGTCCACAATGAAACAAGCGTCACCCGCTGAACGCGCCCGCGTAGAGTCGCCGTTACCTGGCGATGATCCACGTGTACGCCGCCGCCGCGACGATGGTTCGAGCGAGGTATCCGAGTGCGTGGCTGGCGCCAAGAGAGACATCGTACCTGACATAAAGCGTGGCCGTCGCCGTCTGTGGCAGTGACGCCGCCAGCCACACCAGCAGCGCGAGGAGGAGCGACTGGCTGAAGCCTTGTACGGGAATCTGGAGCGCCAGGCACAAGAAAGCCGCAACTCCAACCGCGGCAAAAACCATTGAGAGGGCGATTTTCCTCCCCTCGGAACCGGTTCGCCAAACTTCCGGAGTACGCTGATACCGATCGTGGAAAAGAACGCCGAAAAAGAGCCAGTCGGTTAATGAAATGACCGCAGTTGCGGCTACCAGGGCCAGGAGATAGCGGGTCATGTTGGCCGCTCCTTCGTACGCGTGCCGAAGTACAGCATCAACGCGCCGAAGACCACCATGATCAGCCCCCACCAAAGATTGATCACGATGTTCTCGGACCGGGCGTACAGCTGCGTATCCGATCTGGTGGCGATGCCGTACGCAACGAGAATCACGCCGAGGAGGGAGAACAGCGCGCCGATCGGAATGCGGATGTCGAAGCGAGATCCTGTGCTCATCGGTCGCGCCTCCTAGAAGAAGATGATGTTGAGAACGAGTGAAATCGCCAGCACAATCACAGCGAGAACCACGGGTCGCTCGTACCAGACTGTGGCGCCGTCGTCCTGCTTGGGGGTCAGGCTGTAAACGAGACCGCGCAGCTCTTCGTCTGGCCGGGGGCGCGTCGCCAGGCTCACTACGACCGTGACAATGAAGCAGGTGGTCCACGCCGCGATTGCAGTCCAGAATGTCTGACCGAGCTCGCTGCGGTAGACGATGTGCGTCCCGAAGTATCCGCCCTTCACTCCAGGGACCGCGCCCGAGGCAAGGGAGATGCCGTGGTGAATCGCGGCGGCGACGGTTCCCGACAGCAGTCCGAAGAATGCCGCGTGACCTGTCGTTCGTTTCCAGAACATGCCCAACGCGAAAGTCGCGAACAGCGGAGCATTCACGAACGCGAACACCAGTTGCAGCAGATCGAGAATATTGTTGAACGATTGGGCGACGTACGCAGCGGCGATCGAAAGCGCAATTCCGAAGACCGTCGCCGCGCGGCCCATCCACAGATAGTGTTCGTCGCTCGCGCCCTTCTTGATGTGGCTCTGGTAGATGTCGTAGGTCCACACGGTGTTGAACGCAGTGACGTTGCCGGCCATTCCCGACATGAACGACGCCAGAAGCGCAGTGAGACCGAGCCCGAGCATTCCAGCGGGGAAGAATCGGATCAGCATCATCGGTACGGAAAGGTCGTAGTCGAGTACGACTCGACCTGCCTGATCGATCAGCGCAGCACCAGTCGCCGGATCGATCTTCGGCGGAACGATTCCCTGCCCTCCCGCGATCGCCAGCGCTCCGCCCGAACCCGGTGAGTGCCAGTCGACGGCGAGGGCAATCATCCCCGGCAGGATTACCAGAAATGGGAAGAAGACCTTGGGGAGCGCGGCTATCAAAGGAGTGCGACGCGCCGCCGCCATGTTCTCGGAAGCCATCGCGCGCTGCACGACGAGGAAGTCGGTGCACCAATATCCGAACGACAGCACAAATCCCAAGCCCATCGCGAGACCGAACCACTCGACGCCGATGGGATTCTGGGCGGAGTCTCCCATGTATCGCCACGCGTGGGTCATCGCGCCTGACTCGAATCCGCGCCCGACTGCGACCTCAGCCAGCTTGATCTTTAGGCCCGACCATCCGCCGGCGGACCGCAATCCGAGAAACACCAGCGGCGCAAATCCGAAGACGATCAGAAAGAACTGCAGAACCTCATTGTAAATCGCGCTGGTGAGCCCGCCGAGGAAGATGTAAGCGAGCACGATCAGCGCGGCGACGATCATGCTGGCGTCGAAGCTCCAGCCGAGCAGCAGGTTGAACAGCTTGCCCATCGCATACATCGAGATGCCGGACGACATGATGGTCATCACGGCGAAGGAGATGGCGTTGAGGCTGCGGGTCTTCTCGTCGAAGCGCAGTTTCAAATATTCGGGCACCGATCGCGCGCGCGAGCCGTAATAGAACGGCATCATGAACAGCCCGACGAACACCATTGCCGGAATGGCGCCGATCCAGTAGAAGTGGGCCGTCGCGATCCCGTACTTGGCGCCTGACGCCCCCATCCCGATCACTTCCTGCGCGCCGAGGTTGGCGGAGATGAAGGCGAGTCCCGCGACCCATGACGGGATCGAACGGCCCGAAAGGAAGAAGTCGGTGCTGGTCTTCGTCGAGCGGCGCAGGGTCCACCCGACAACCAGCACAACCGCGAAATACACGAGCATCAGCAGGTAGTCGATGGTCGTGAGATGGGTCATTTATCAGCCTCCGTCTGGAATTGCACTGGGAACTTCCCGCACCGGATCGATCACCGGCTCGCTCGTCTCCAACAAAATGGTCTCCAGGTCGAGATCGCGCAGGATCCTGCGCATCACGTCGTCGCCGATCACTCCCTGATCGCGCAAATCAAGCACTGCCTGCTGCTCGGCCTTGAGCATCGCGCCGCGCACGCGTCGGTATTCGTCGCCACGCCGCTCGTCGATCGCGGCGGACTCGTGTGATGCCGCGACGGTCAGATGCTGGTGGGGAGAATCGCCGGTGTGCACTCCATGCGCTTTCTGATCTTCTTCCTTCGCCGCCCACCGGCGTGCTCGCTGGCGATGACGCTGTCCCAGGTACCGCACAACCTCGGGATGCTTGCCTTCTTGCTTGAAACCATCGAGTACTCGCAGGCCGGTCTCGGCCGCGACGAGCCGGGCGTGCGCTTCTTCGGCTTCTTCGTCTTCGTCGACGCCAACACGTAAACGCCGCGCGAGTGGCGCCAGCGTCGGACCCTGGAACACCAGCGTGACGAAGATGACGCCGAAGCTGATGAAGATGATCTGCTCGCGCGCCGGGAATCTCGCGCCGGACATGGTGGTGAGCGGCAGCGCGAGCGCCAGCACCAGTGAATCCGCGCCGCGCAATCCGGCCCAGGCGATGAAGAAGACCATCCGCCACGATGGTAGCGGATCATTTCCGAGTCCGAAGGAGCGGCCAAGAATGCGGAAGATGTAAGTGCTCGGCATCACCCATAGAATGCGCGCGAGCACGACGCAGACGGTGACGATCAGCGATTCGCTGAACAGCGTCGTCAGTGGCAGCGCCTGGGCAGCACGCATGACGACCGGGAGCTCGAGACCGACCAGAATGAAGACGAGGCTCTCGAGAAGGAACGTCACCACCGTCCACGACCCGGTGATCTGCACGCGTGTGGCGGCGGGAGTGTCTGGCCACAGTACACGAGCGAGATAGAGCCCGCACGCCAACACCGAGAGTACGCCCGATGCGCCAAAGATGTCGGCGGCCAGGTACGCGGCGAACGGGGTGAGCAGCGACAAGGTGTTCGACACCACCGCGATGTCACGTCCGAGGCGGTGCAACCCGCGAAAGAGAAAGCCGACGATGAGACCGATGGCGACGCCGCCAGCGCCGGCCAAGACAAATCTCAGGAGTGCTGCCGACATCGAGAAAGCGCCGGTGACGACGGCGGCCACCGCGAACCGATAGAGAATGAGCGCGGTCGCATCGTTGATCAGGCCTTCGCCCTCGAGAATGCTTTCGATCGCGCGTGGCAGTCGCAGCGATCGCATCACTGACAGCACCGCTACCGGATCGGGCGGCGAGATGATCGCGCCGAGTGTGAACGCGGCCGCCCAGGTGAAGGAAGGAAAGAAAGAGTGCGCGATGAGCGCGACGAGGACTGTCGATACGAGCACCATGAGCACCGACAATCGCAGGATCGGACCTGCCTGTTGTCGCAGCTCGCGGAGCGGAAACTGGATCGCACCCGCATAGAGAAGCGGCGGGATGAAGATCAGGAAGAGAACGTCGGGCGGGAGGTTTACAGCGGGTAGGCCCGGAAGGAGCGCGAGTACGAGGCCACCCAGCACCAGCACCGCCGCATAGGGGACGTTCAACCGCTCGGCCGCGATGCGGAGGCCGGCGGAGACGGCGAGGCAAAGGAGGACGAGCTCGAGACCGGCCACGCCCTAAAATAGTCCGAGACGATCGATGCTGTGGGTTCGAGGCGCCTAGCCTCGTCCTCACCAATGGCACGATTGGAAGTTCTGTGGCATCGGTGACACATCACCGAACCCCTACAGAAGATCATCTGGCGGTCACGGGGCGGCATCTATATGGTAGGAGGTCGAGTTGCCGTAGGGGGACGCTACGACTGATGGAGTGCGTTCCGCCAATTTCCCGTTTGCTCTGGCACGGCTGCAGAACGCAGCCGATTCCAATGCGTGCGAGCAGGTCTGGGATGAGTTCCTGGCCGGATACAGCGACACCGTCCTCCACACGTGTCGCGCAGTCACATACGATCGTGATGCAAGCATGGACGCGTACACTCACGTCCTCGGGGCTCTCCGTGAAAATGGCTGCCGAAGGCTACGCGCGTACACTCCCGAGCCAGGCATCCGATTCTCGTCGTGGCTCGTCGTAGTAACTCGCCGGCTGGTTCTCGATTATGTCCGACATCGCTACGGGAGGTCGCGTAGCGCAGACGTCGATCGCCAGCAGGAAAGCAAAACGCGCAGGCAGCTTGAAGATCTTGTCGCCAATGAGATCGATCCCGACCGGCTGCCCGACGAATCCCGGAGCGAGCCGGACGCGGAAGTTCGACGGCAGGATTTAAAGCGCGAGCTTGGTCGCGCGGTCGGGGCGCTGTCTCCGGCGGATCGATTGCTGGTCACGCTTCGCTTCGAAGATGAAAGATCCGTGCGCGAAATTGCCCGTACGCTCCGGATGCCAAGCGTATTTCACGTCTACCGGCGGCTAGCGACCGTACTTAGTGAACTGCGCCAGGCTATGCAGAGCCACGGCGTTGATGCGGCGGAGCCATGACCACGGAAACCGCCGCAAAACGCGCGGTCCGGTCCGTTGAAGAGAGTAAGACGGACTTCAACGAGCGGAGACCGGAATGTCAGCGCAGCTTCTCGGGGTGGGAAGCGTGATCGACCAGCACCTCGATCCACGCGATGTCGTGGCGTACGTCGACGGTGTCGCAACGGCCGCCGAACGCGCGCGCATAGAAGCACATCTCGCAACCTGCGCGGAATGTCGGGCGGAGGTGAGCGAGGTGCCACGCATTATTGCCACGGCTCCGCGTGCGCGCGCTTCTCGAAGACGTCTCATTATCTCGGCTGCCGGAATCGCGGCAATGCTCCTCGTGTTCTTCTGGCCGCACCCGGACACAGACCGGCGGCTTCCGCGACATCGCGAGTCAGCGATTACGACAACGATTGCGCCAGTGCTAATCGCGCCGCTCGGCGCGGTTGCATCCGCCAGCTCTTTCACGTGGTCGGCCGTGCCACACGCGAGCCAGTATGTCGTTCGCGTCTTCGATCCCGACGGGTCTGTCGTGTGGCAGGGTCGAACCAGAGACACGGTGCTGACGCCGCCCCCCGAAATTGGGCTTCGAGTGGGCCGCCCGTACTACTGGAAGATCGAAGCACAGACGGGGTTCGATCGTAGTACGTCCAGCGACCTCGTTGAGTTCTCGATTCGCGATCACCGACGTCAGTGACGCGCATAATTACCTTGTTACTGGCGGTTTTCGCAGCAGCCGTCGATGCGCAGCAGGTTACACCATTGCGATCGGCCCTGGCCGGCTACGATAGCACGGCTCTGATTGGTGAAGTGCGCCGCCGGCCCGCCGCCGCGCGCGACCTTCTGGTCAATCTGGTTGCGCAGGCTGGCAGCGTCCCCGCAAACAATGGCGACTCCATTCTCGGTATCGCACACCGACTGGCGTCAGCTTACAGCGCCGTGTGGGACGACTCCTTCCCAGTCTCCAATCTGAACCGCTTTACGGCAATGAGTGCGCCCCAGAGAGCTGCGAAAGTGAGAGCCGACAGTGTGCGCAGAGCGGGCAACCTCGCCTTCGGTACTAAAGGAGCTGCTACTGCAATCAATATCTGGCGGGATGCGCTGCGACGCTCACGAGCCATTCCGGATTCCGCCGGCGTCGCCGCTGCAATCGGCAACATCGGATCGGCCTTTTATAATTCCGGCGAGCTGGATAGCGCCGAAGAGTATCTCACTCGCGCGCGAAGACTTGCTGAAGCAATTGGTGACCGCCGCACCGCCGCCAATGCAATCGGGAGTTTGGCCAGCGTGGCCAAGGACCGCGGCAATTTGCGTCAGGCTCAGGGAGCCTACGCGCTCGCGCTCGCATTGCGCACCCGCATAGGTGATGTCGAGGGACAAAGCGCCGATCACAATAATCTCGGACTGATCGCCGCTGCCGTTGGCGACGAAGACCAGGCGCGCACACATTACACAGACGCTCTGCGCATCGCGCGCGATAATAATCTCGACGGCGCTCGAGCGACAGCGTTACTGAACCTCGGCAATCTTGGCAGCGATGCGGGCGCGTACGAGCAGGCTTCGAAGTATTACCTCGAGGCGCTTGCATTGAGCCGCGCACTCGGCATCGACGCCGATGCGGCGCTCGCGTTACACAACCTCGGCTTGCTCGCGCTGCGAATGGGAGACTACAGCGTCGCTCAGGAAAGACTGCGGCAGGCGCTTCAGCTCTTCGTGCATGCTGGCACCCCGGAAGATCTGGTACAAATCCGCAGAGATCTTGCATCCGCCGAGTCGGCGATGGGTAACATGCGGGCCGCGCTCATTGATCTCCGGCGCGCCGAGGAGTTGGTGGCTCGCATTCCCCGCTCGTACGGACTCGCGGCGAGCGTGGCGCTCGCACAGGCAGATCTGGCAGTGTCGCTGAACGACTACGCTGATGCCGATCGCAAGTACACTCGTGCGCAGGCGTTATACCGACAGGCGGGAGACGCTCGAGGAGAAATACAGGCGCGCGAGGGGCGCGCGGCTCTTCTCATACAGCGCCAGGAGTACTCTGCAGGCGAAGCGCAGCTCGAAGCCGTGATGCGCGCGCAGCTGGCGGCGAGCGACCGGCGTTCCGCCGCCATCACGCGGTTGGCGCTCGGCCGCGCTCACCAGGAAGGTGGAGACACGGCGGCGGCGCGGCAGCTAATGCGGCAAGCACTCGACAGCCTGCACGCACTCCGCGACGGCGTGGCCCAGGCCGCTGTGTTTCTGGCGCTCGGAGATCTGGAATTTGAGACCGGATCACCGCTGGCCGCGCAGTCGGAGTACAGGAAGGGTCTTGCCGTGATGCGGTCGCAGGCACCCGCGGTGTCGTGGCAGCTTCATGCCGGGTTGGGTAGAGCGCTTCATAGCATCGGGTCTCTGACGGACGCAGCGTCCGAATTAAGGCTGGCGATCGCGGACGTCGAACGCGTCACGCGGACGCTTCCGAGCCCTGAACGCAGATCCGTCTTTCTCGCCGACAAATTCGAGCCCTATGCGCAGCTGGCACTCCTCGAGCGGGAGCGCGGCAATTCCGCCGCGGCATTCCTGGCGAGTGAGCGAATGCGTGCGCGTCAAATGCTGGAGCAGCTCGCACTCGGCGCCGTGAATAGACCCGCCACGGTTGATACCGCCATTGTTACGCATGAACAGGGGTTGCGCGCGCGCATCGCAGGCTTGACGCAACGCCTCGAGCCCGGCAGGGGAACGACGGGATTGCGCGGTTTCGATTTGTCCGACACGTCGACGGGAGTTACGCGCGAAGCACTGGCAGCAACGGAGGAAGAGTACGCGCATGTGCTGGTGGAGTTGAACGACGACCGAATCACCCCGACCACCGCTGCAGCAATGCCCGATTGGCGTTCGTTTGCGGCGCATGTCGGACGCGACCAGGCGTTGCTCGAGTATTTGGTGACTGATTCAACCACCCTCGTGTTCGTGGTTAAATCGGACACAATCCAGACACTGGACCTCGGTGTTGGCCGGAGCGCGCTCGCCGCACTAGTCGATTTTGCGCGGGGGACGCTTGTCAGAACAACGGCCAGCGGATCGACTGAGGCGTGGCGCGCACCGTTGCGTCGCCTGTATGCGCAGCTTCTGGCTCCCGTAGAACAATCCGGATTGCTGGACAACGTCCGGCGTCTTGTCATCATTCCGCACGGCGAGCTGCACTACCTTCCTTTCGCAGCGCTCGTCAGGAACCCGGGGCGCGTAGAATTTCTGGTTGAGCGCTACGATATAGCCTACGCGCCATCTGCATTGTTGTGGCTGCAGCTTGGAGATCGCGGGTCGCTTGCGAACAACAGCGTCCTGGCGCTCGCCCCGCGCACGAAGACTCTGCCCGGATCCAAGGGCGAAGTGGAAGTAATCAGATCGCTTTACGGGGCGGATGCCACTGTCCTCGTTGACGCTGACGCTACCGAAGATGCGTTTCGCGCCAGCGCGCCTCGATTCGGAATCATTCACCTAGCGACGAACGGGGTACTCAATCGGCATAATCCGCTTTTCTCGTTCGTCGAGCTGACCGCGGATCCTGTCAACGACGGCCGGCTGGAAGTACGCGAGGTTTTCGGCGTGCCGCTTCACGCACGACTGGTCGTGCTCAGCGCGTGTCAGACAGCTCTCGGGTCTGGCGCCATTTCGGACGTTCCCGCGGGTGACGATTGGGTCGGACTTTCGCGTGCATTTCTTGGCGCCGGGGCGCAGCAGGTGATCGCAAGCTTGTGGGCGGTCGAGGATCAGTCGACCGCTTCGCTAATGAAACGCTTGCACGTTCACATACGGTCGGGCGAGGCGGTCGCACGGGCGCTTTCGGAAGCGCAACGCGAGACTCTGCGCAATAGCGCCACTGCCAGTCCGTTTTATTGGGCGGGGTTTGTTCTCGTCGGCGGCGCCTGACTCATGATATCCATGTCTTCCGCAATCTCGTTTCGTCACCTGGGCTTTGCGATCCTCGCAATCGGCGTCGCGAGCTGCTCCGATGCGGTTGGGCCGCCGACAGACGATCCAGTCAAGCCGGTGCCAGCAGATCCGACATCGCCAATGTATGTGTCGAACCCCAGGTCGATCGCGTCGCTAAACCTGGCCGCCTCCGCCACTTCGATTCTCGCGACAAACAATCGCGCGCGTTCGACTGTGGATGCAACGGGTGATGCCAACGCCGCGTACATCTCGCTGGAGCCGCAGACCTATCCCGCAGGGACAACCGCGCGAATCACCAATCGGCGATCGGGCGCGGCCGTAACGACGCCGATGGTGGACGGGGGGCTCGATCCAGTACCACTTCCCGCGAATGCCGGCGACAGCGTTTCAATCGAAGTCGAGAGTGCATCGGGCGCAGCTATCGCGACTGTGAACAATGCCGTTCCCGGCCGCCGTCCGCCCAAGATCGTGCGCACCATTCCTGGTCGCGGTAAAACAGGCGTGCCGCTCAACCCGAACATCGAAGTGGTCTTCACCGAGCCGGTGGCACCAGCCTCACTGTCGTCGTCGGTCCAGCTTCTCCATGGAAATACTCAGATCGCGGGCACCGCCCAGATCCTTCAGGGCGTTACGGCGGCAATCGTGTTCAAGCCGGCCGGCAATCTCCTGCCAAACACGAATTACGAACTCGTTGTAACGACCGGGGTTAAGGACCTGGACGGTGACCCTGTGGATTCGGTCACGAGAGTCTCCTTCACGACTGGCACGTCGGTCGAGCAACCGGTGGCGACGCTCACGCTTATACCCGAGGCTGCCGACGTCAGAGTCGGAGAGCAGTTCCAGGCGATCGTCGTCGCCAAAGATGGCATCGGTAACATTCTCACCGGTCACCCTGTCAAGTGGGTCGCTGACACCATTGTGAGGGCAGCGGTGACGAGTACCGGATTGGTGACGGCGTTGCACGAAGGGTATACGGGAATTTATGCCCAGGTTGACGATCAAGTCACTTTCATGCCGGTGAGAGTGTCGAATGCGCTACGTGCAGTGACCGCAGTGATCGTGGCGTTCGATTCTGGAAATGTCTCGTCGGGGCACACCCTGCTCGTGGGCGCCATAGCGACGGACGCGGAAGGAAATGTGCTGACCCGGCGACTGATACAGTGGAGCACCACCAATGCTGGTACGGCGACAGTTGCCGCTACATCGAACGATCAGCTCGGAGCGGACGATATCAGCAGCGGGTGGTTTAACGGTTACTTCGTGTCACCGTCGCTGATTTACTGGGCCAAGGTCAGTGGCATCGCAAATGGAATTGCGCGAATTGTGGCAACGATCGAAGGACACAGCGACACTGTCGTCGTCACCGTCGGTTCGGCTCCTCCCATCGTCGGCATGGTTCTCACCGCGGATACAAGTTCGTTGCTCTTGCACCAGACATCGCAGTTCAAAGGCTCCAGTGTAAATAGCGCAGGCGGACGAACACCCGTCCCGCCGACGCAGATGCAGTGGGAGACCTCAAATGCCGCCGTCGCGGCGGTTGATGCCGACGGAAGGGTCACCGGCGTGGCAGCAGGGTCGGCGACGATCACTGCTCACTGGAACACTTACAGCGCGAGCACACGCGTCACGGTCGTCGAGCTCCAATTCGAAGCAATCAGTGCAGGAGCTCACCATACGTGTGCACTTGTGACTGGTGGGAAAGCGTATTGTTGGGGGGCCAACGATTTTGGCCAGCTTGGAAGGCCCAGCGTTGGTGATGCCAACCCCGGAGGCGACGTGTTCAAGATTATTTACCCAACGCCGACTCCTATCGCCAGCGAGCTCACATTCGTTGCGATCACCACCGGCGAAGCTCACTCTTGCGGGTTGACGGCAACCGGCGCTGCATACTGCTGGGGATTCAACGGAGAGGGAGCGCTCGGTTCGTCAAGTTCTCAGGACTCGTGGCGCCCACTGCCGGTCAGTGGCGGACTCACATTCAGGTCGATCCGAGCGGGGAGAGCCCACACTTGCGGGCTTACTGAAGCCGGGGCGGCCTATTGCTGGGGAAGGAACCAGACCGGGCAAACCGGTAGTGACGACCTCACCTCTACCCCTACGCCACGTGCGATCAGCGGCGGGCTCGTTTTCGTAGAGGTGACAGCAGGCAACTCGCATACATGTGGTCTCACCGCGGATGGCGCTGCGTATTGTTGGGGCTACAACTTAACGCATGACATTCCTGGACAGAGCCCCGGCGGCGAGGTCAGCAGGACCCCCCAGGAGGTGAGTGGTGGGTTGACCTTCGAGTCTATCGCGGCCTGCGATTATCA
>Ga0136846_1231920_pt1 | contig 35572 bp, 29 predicted proteins | sample HopSoiMetagenom2_FD_96841 | JGI IMG/M metagenome (GOLD analysis project Ga0136846, IMG submission 96841) | Grasslands soil microbial communities from Hopland, California, USA - 2 Assembly 2016 (version 4) | ecosystem: Environmental > Terrestrial > Soil > Grasslands | place: USA: Hopland...
AGGACGCCGCCAAGGCGTTCAAGCTGGCGGTCGAGCGCGGCGCCAAGCCCGTCCAGGGTCCGGTCGGCCCGATGGAGCTCAACATCCCGGCCATCGAGGGCGTCGGCGGCTCGAACCTCTACCTGGTCGACCGCTACGGGGCGCAGGAGATCTACGACGTCGACTTCGTGCCGATCGAGGGCGCCGAGGCCCAGATGGCGGCCAATTCGGTGGGCCTGACCTACCTCGACCATCTGACCCACAACGTCCACCGCGGGCAGATGGGGAAGTGGGCGGACTTCTACGAGCGCATCTTCAACTTCCGCGAGATCCGCTACTTCGACATCGAGGGCAAGCAGACGGCCCTAGTCTCCAAGGCCATGACCAGCCCCTGCGGCAAGATCCGCATCCCGCTGAACGAGAGCCAGGACGAGCACTCGCAGATCGAGGAGTTCCTCAAGGACTACAAGGGCGAGGGCATCCAGCACGTGGCGCTGGGGACCGGCGACATCTTCGAGTCGGTCGAGACCATGCGCGACCGCGGCGTGACCTTCCAGGACACCATCGACACCTACTTCGACGGCATCGATGCGCGCCTGCCCGGCCACGGCGAGAACGTGAATCGGCTGCGGGCCGACCGGATCCTGATCGACGGCGCGCCCAGCGAGGGCCAGGGCCTGCTGCTGCAGATCTTCACCGAGAACATGATCGGGCCGATCTTCTTCGAGCTGATCCAGCGCAAGGGCAACGAGGGCTTCGGCGAGGGCAACTTCAAGGCCCTGTTCGAGTCCATCGAACTGGACCAGATCAGGCGGGGCGTGCTGCCGGCGAAGGCATAGGTCTTCCACGCGGCCATCACGCGCTTAGAGTGGACGGTCATGGCCTCTGACAGCTCTCCCGGATGGGCCCTCGTCGCGCACGGCGGCGCCGGCCTCATTTCGCGCGACCATCTCAAGCCCGAGCAGGAGGCCGCCTACCGCCAGGCCATGGCGACGGTGGCGGAGGCCGGCGCGTCGGTGCTGCGCGCCGGCGGCTCGGCGATGGACGCGGTGGAAGCGGCGATCCACCTCCTGGAGGACGACCCGCTGTTCAACGCCGGCCGCGGGGCGGTCTTCACTGCCGAGGGGCGCGTGGAGCTGGACGCCTCGATCATGGACGGCCGCACCCTGGCGGCGGGCGCGGTGGCCGGCCTTTCCACGACGCGCCATCCGATCTCGGCGGCGCGGGCGGTGATCGAGGGCTCGGCCCATGTGATGCTGGGCGGGGAGGGGGCCGACGCCTTCGCCCGTAGCCAGGGCCTGGAGCAGGTGGACCCCAGCTGGTTCTTCAGCGCCCGCCGCTGGCGGTCTCTGGAGCGGGCGCTGGCCAAGCTGGACCTGCCGATCCCGCCGCGGCCGGCGGGGATCGTAGCGGAGGCCGACCTGCGCGGCGACCTGGTCCACGACGAGGGCAAGCGCGGCACCGTCGGCTGCGTGGCGCTGGACAGCCGCGGGCACGTGGCGGCCGGCACCTCCACCGGCGGCACCACGGCCAAGCGCTGGGGGCGGGTCGGCGACAGCCCGATCATCGGCGCCGGGACCTATGCCTCCGATCGCGCCTGCGCCGTCTCCTGCACCGGCGCGGGCGAATATTTCATCCGCCTGGGCGTCGCCCACGAGATCTGCGCCCTGGTCCAGCACGCGGGCTTGTCGCTGCAGGCGGCGGTGGACCGGGTGGTGCAGGGCGATTTGACCGCGCTCGGCGGCGATGGCGGCGTGATCGCCGTGGCGCCCGACGGCCAGATGGCCTGGAGCTTCAACACCGAGGGCATGTACCGCGCCCGCATCGCCGACGGCCAGCCGCTGGTGGTCGGCGCCTACAAGGATGATCCGTGATGGCCAAGGGTGACTGGATTCCGGTCCGCGGCGCTCAGGGCGCCCATTCGCGGCAGGCGCACGCCGACCTGCCGGAAGGCGCCTACGAGCGGGAGATGTCCAAGGAGGGCTTCTTCGGGCCCGCCGCCTTCCTCTACCACCGCCGCCCGCCCACCGGCTGGACGCAGTTCGACGGTCCGCTGCGCCCGCGCGCCTTCGACCTGGCGCGGCTGAACGCGGCCGAGCCGTCGCCGTGGGCCGCCGGCGTCGTCCTGCACAACGCGGCCGTCGAGGTGCGCTTCTGGAAGCTGGCTGAGGCCATGCCGGCCCTGGCGCGCAACGCCGACGGCGACCAGCTGCTGTTCGTCCACCAGGGCGAGGGCGAGCTCTTCTGCGACTTTGGCCGTATCGCCTGGCGGGCCGGCGACTACCTGTACCTGCCGCGCGGGACCATGTGGCGCCTGGCGCCCGCCGCGCCGACCGCCATCCTGATGATCCAGGCCACCAACACCCACTACAAGCTGCCCGACCGCGGGCTGATGGGCCCGCACGCCCAGTTCGACCCGGCCATGCTGGACACCCCGGTGATGGACGAGGCCTTCCGCGCCCATCAGGACCAGGCCGGCGAGCACCGGGTGGAGGTCAAGAAGCGCGGCCAGGTCTCGACGGTGACCTATCCGTACAACCCCCTGGACGCGGTCGGCTGGCACGGCGACCTCGCGCCCGTGCGCCTGAACGTGGCCGACATCCGCCCGGTGGTCAGCCACCGCTACCACCTGCCGCCGTCGGTGCACTCCACCTTCGTCAGCGACCGCTTCGTGGTCTGCACCTTCGCGCCGCGCCCGTTCGAGACCGATCCGGGCGCGCTGAAGATCCCGTTCTTCCACAACAACGACGACTATGACGAGGTGCTGTTCTATCACGCTGGGGACTTCTTCAGCCGCGACCACATCGAGGCCGGGATGATGACGTTCCACCCCTCCGGCTTCACCCATGGGCCGCATCCGAAGGCGCTGAAGAACATGCTGTCCCAGCCCAAGCCCGCCACCGACGAGTATGCGGTGATGATCGACACCCGCGATCCGCTGGATGTGGGCGAGGCGGCCGCCGCGGTGGAGAACCCGGCCTACGTCGACAGCTGGAAGGGCGCGTGAGCTTCGCCGAGGACCTGGGCGAGGCGGCCGAGGAGGAAATCGGCCGCGCCATGACCCTGGGCTGGCGCGAACTGGCGAAACTGACACCGTGGGGCGATACGTTCGAAGGATTCACCCCCGAAGGCCGCGAAGTCTGTTTCGAGCGCAGCTATTTGTGGGAAGCTGACACCGGCGGCGACATCCGCGTCGAGGTGACCGTGTACGAGCCACGATCGTACGAGGACGGAGTGCGGATCACCCGGGTGATCCCGCGGCATGGGGAGAGCGAATGAAGCTGGCGTCATTGAAGGGCGGCCGCGACGGGCGGCTGGTGGTCGTCTCCAGCGACCTGGCCTGGTACTCGCCGGCGGACCGCATCGCGCTCAGCCTGCAGGCGGCGCTGGACGACTGGGCCCGGTGCGAGCCAGAGCTGCGCGGCCTGGCCGAGAGCCTGGAGCACGGCTCGGTGCCCAAGGCCCGCTTCCACGAGCACGAGGCCGCCAGCCCCCTGCCGCGGGCCTACCAGTGGGCCGATGGCTCGGCCTATGTGAACCACGTGGCCCTGGTGCGCCAGGCGCGGGCCGCCGACATGCCGGAGAGCTTCTGGACCGATCCCCTGATGTACCAGGGCGGCTCCGACGGCTTCCTGGGCCCGCGCGACCCGATCCCGCTGACGGACGAGGCCTGGGGCTGCGACCTGGAGGGCGAGATCGCCGTGGTCACCGGCGACGTGCCGATGGGCGCCAGCCGCGCGGAGGCGCTGGCCGCCATCCGCCTGGTGATGCTGTGCAACGACGTGTCGCTGCGCAACCTGATCCCGGGCGAACTTGCCAAAGGATTCGGCTTTTTCCAGTCGAAGCCCGCCTCGGCCTTCTCGCCTGTGGCGGTGACGCCCGATTCCCTGCCAGGTTGGAAAGATGGAAAGCTGCACGGGAAACTAGAAGTGGAGCTCAACGGCAAGCCGCTGGGCGAGGCCGACGCCGGCGTCGACATGACCTTCGACTTCGGGACCCTGATCGCCCATGCGGCGCGTACGCGGGCGCTGGCGGCGGGAACGATCATCGGCTCGGGCACGGTGTCCAACCGCGGCCCCGACGGCGGGCCCGGCAAGCCGATCGCCGAGGGCGGCGTCGGCTACTCCTGCCTGGCCGAGGTGCGCACCGTCGAGACCATCCTGCATGGCCAGGCCACGACGCCGTTCCTCAAGGCGGGCGACGTGGTGCGCATCGAGATGGTCGACGCCCGCCGGGCCAGCCTGTTCGGCGCCATCGAGCAGCAGGTCGCCGGCGGATGAGTCCGGACGGCGAGGGCCAGAGGGCCGGTGAGGCGGCGGACCGCGAGGCCCAGCTGCGGCTCGACGCCTATCTGCCCTACCGCCTGTCCGTCGCCTCCAACGCCGTCTCCGGCCTGATCGCCCGGGCCTACGAGGACCGCTTCGGCCTGTCCGTGCCGCAGTGGCGGCTGATCTGCGTGCTGGCCGAGGACGGCGGCCTCACCCAGGCCAAGATCGTGGCCCGCACGGTCATGGACAAGGTGACGGTCAGCCGGGCCGCCCAGGGCCTTGTCAAACGCCGGCTGGTGGGCCGCGCCCAGAACAAGGCCGACGGGCGCAGCCACGTGCTGGCCCTGACCGCCGAGGGCCGGCGCCTGCATGCCGAGATCGCGCCCCTGGCGCTGGCCTATGAAGCCGCCCTGATCGCCGGCCTTGCCCCCGAGGACGTGACCCTGCTGAAGCGGCTGCTCAGCCGCCTGCAAGCCGCCGCCGGCCAGCTCGCCGGCGAGGCGCCGCCGACCCCCAGCCTGAGATAGTCGCCAAGGCCTGTGGCCGCCGGCCTCAACAAGCGCCATAGTTGAGTCGTTACCCCCGTGACTCGCCTCGGGGGTTAGTGTGTCGGGCTTAGCGGGGGATCGCGTCGTGTCGATCCAGGAGGGCGTGATCGCAGGGCTGGCCGTCCTGGCGAGCGCGCTCGCGGTGACGGTTTTCGCGCGGCGGGGCGACCGGCGCGCGGACGCGGTGCGTTTCGCCCAGCTGGCGGAACTCAACGCGCGCCTGGTCGTGGCCCTCGAAGAAGGGACCGAAGCCAAGCAGGACCTCGAGCGCGTGGTGGCCGAGCGCACCTCGGCCCTGGTGCAGCGCGACCTTCTGCTGCGCGAGGTCTATCACCGGGTGAAGAACAACCTGCAGGTGGTCGACAGCCTGATCGTGCTGCAGGCCCGCCGGCTTTCCGACCGCGAGTCGCGGACCGCCCTGGAGGCCCTGCGTTCGCGCCTCTTCGCCCTGGGGCTGGTGCACCAGCAGGTGATGGGCTCGGGCGACCTGGAGACCTTCGACGTGGCGCCGTTCCTGGAGGAGCTGTCGCGCCGCCTGCGCGACCACGCCGGCGGCGGCGTCGGACTCTCGGTGCGCGCCGCGCCGCTGAAGGTCGGCCTCGACTTCGGCATTCCCCTGGGCCTCCTGGTCACCGAACTGGTCAATGAGGCGATCGGACGGTCGGGTCCGGGCGATGGCGCCATCGAGGTCGAGCTGGCGCAGGCGGAGGCCGGCGAACTGGTGCTGCAGGTCCGCGAGGGGGGCGGTCGGGAGACCGGCGCGCCGCGGATCCCGGCGGCCGATCCGGCGTCGCTGGCCGCCACCATCATCGAGGCGCTGGTGGCCCAGCTGAAGGGCGTGCTGACCGTATCGAACGGACAGGGTGTGAGGAGCGAGGTGCGTATGCCGTCCCCGGCGCTGTCTTGAGCGAACTTAAGGACCGCTGCGTGGCGGTGGTGGACGACGAGTACCTGATCGCCGCGGCGCTGTCGGTGCAGGTGGAGGGGCTGGGCCTGACGGTCTGCGGCACGGCGGCCACCGCCGAGGAGGCGATCGCCCTGGCGCGGGACCAGCGGCCGGCGGTGGTTCTGATGGACGTGCGGCTGGGCGGCGACAAGGACGGCGTGGACGCCGCCCTCGTCATCCATGCGACCGTGGGCTCGAAGGTGATCTTCGTCACCGGCTCGCGGGAGCCGGCGACCCTGGCGCGCATCGAGCGCGATCACGCCGCCGCGGTGCTGTTCAAGCCCATCTCGGACTGGCAGCTGCGCGACGCGATCGAGACTGTGCTCGGAGCCTAGATCGCGAACATTTCCGGCGTTCGGACGCCCCAGCGGTGCGAGCCTTCGCCGAACGGCAGATGGAAGCCGTACGTGGCGCGCTTGCGCTCGTCGCGCCACGTCTCCTCGAAGGAGACGATGACCTCGAGCTGCAGCTCTTCGGGGATCTGACGGACGTCGTGACCCAGGTTACGGGCCACCTGCTCAATCACAATCGATCGGTGCGCTTCGCCGCCGAGCGAAAGGAGGGCCTCACGGACGCGCTTGCACAGGGTTTGCTTGACCCGGACAGGCTTTTTCCCGGTGGGAACGTCGTGGGCGATTTCCAGCTGGTTCTGCATGGCCAGAACAGCTTTGGCCCTTCTCGTTTATCGGGCGGTTAAGGCGCACGGCAAAAGTGCAGTTAACGCAACTGCGGGTTTGCAGTCCGAGCACGATGACTTTTGTCGGAATCGACAAAAGCCTGAATCGTGCTCGTCGACGAAAAGTGGCGAGCCTGTTCTTCCCGTTTTGATGGCCCATCAAAACGGGACAGGCTCTAGCCCGCGCCCAGTGCGACGGCCAGATGATAGGTCGCAAACGAGGTCAGATAGGCCAGGCCCGCCATGTAGAGGAACATGATGATCGGCCAGCGCCAGGAGTTGGTCTCGCGCTTCACGACCCCCAGGGTGGAGGCGCATTGCGGGGCGAAGACGTACCAGGCCAGGAAGGACAGGCCGGTGGCCAGGCTCCAGTGGTGGGCCAGCTGGGTGGCCAGGGCGCCGGGGTTGCCGCCGGCGTCGCTCACCGCATAGACGGTGCCCAGTGCGGCCACCGCCACCTCGCGCGCCGCAAAGCCCGGGATCAGGGCGACGGTCATCTGCCAGTTGAAGCCAATGGGGGCCAGGAGCGGCTCCAGAAGGTGGCCCAGCCGCCCGGCGACGCTGAAGTTGATGGCCGGCTCAGTGGCGCCCGGCGGCGGGCCGGGCACGTTGGCCAGCACCCAGACGACGATCATGATCGGGAAGATGATCCGCCCGGCGCGGCTGACGAAGATCTGGCCGCGCAAGAGGACGTTGCGCGCCACGTTGGCGGCCGAGGGCAGCTTGTAGCTGGGCAGCTCCATCAGGAACGGCTCGACGGCGCCGCGCCAGAACACCCGCCGGATCACGAACGAGACGCCCAGCGCCGAGACGATCCCGGCCGCATAGAGGCCGAACATCACCAGCCCCTGCAGGCTCATGAACCCCCAGTAGGTGCGGTCCGGGATGAAGGCGCCGATGATCAGGGTGTAGACCGGGATCCGCGCCGAACAGGTCATCAGGGGCGCCACCAGAATGGTGGTCAGCCGGTCGCGCTTGTTGTCGATCACCCGCGTGGACATGATCCCGGGGATCGCGCAGGCGAAGCTGGAGAGCAGGGGGATGAAGGCGCGCCCGTGCAGGCCCGCGCCGCCCATGATCCGGTCCATCAGGAACGCGGCCCGGGCCATGTAGCCGAAGTCCTCCAGGAGGATGATGAAGAAGAACAGCACCAGGATCTGGGGCAGGAAGACCAGCACGCTGCCGACGCCTGAGATCACCCCGTCGGTGAGGAAGCTGGCCAGCAGGCCCGGCGGCAGGTGCGCGGCGATGAACGCCCCGAGCGCGGTGAAGCCGTCGCCCATCTGGTCGCCGACCCACTTGCCCCAGGTGAACACGCCCTGGAACATCACGAACAGCAGGCCGAGCAGGATGGCCAGGCCCGCCACCGGGTGCAGCAGCACCGCATCGATCTTGCCGGTCAGGGTGTCGGGCCGCTCGGGCGGGCGCACATAGGCGCGCAGGATCCGTTGGGCCTCGCGGTGGGCGGCGCGGATCTCCGGGGCGGTGGGCTCGCGCCAGGCGTTGGCGTGGCCGCCGATCTCACCGGCCGCGGCCAGGGCCTCCACCTGGGCGACCAGGTCGTCGACCCCGCGCTTGCGGGTCGCCACGGTGGTGACGATCGGGCAGCCCAGCTCGCGGCGCAGGCCGTCCAGGTCGATCCGCAGGCCCTGGCGCTGGGCGATGTCGTACATGTTGAGGGCCAGCACCATCGGGCGGCCCACGGCCTTCAGCTCCAGGATCAGCCGCAGCACGAGGCGCAGGTTGGTGGCGTCGGCCACGGCCACCACCACGTCCGGCTCGGCCTCGCCCGCCAGGCGCCCCAGCACCGCGTCGCGGGTCACCGCCTCGTCGGGGCTGCGCGCGCGCAGGGAATAGGTGCCGGGCAGGTCCAGGACCGACAGGCTGCGGCCGCTGGCGGTGGTGACGTGGCCCTCCTTCCGCTCGACGGTGACGCCGGCGTAGTTGGCCACCTTCTGGCGGCTGCCGGTCAGGGCGTTGAAGAGGGCGGTCTTGCCGGTGTTGGGATTGCCGACCAGCGCCACGCGCGCCGGACGCAGCGCAAGCTCGCTCATCGGGCGTCCAGCTGGATCCAGATATCCTCGGCGTCGCGGCGGCGCAGGGCCACGCGCATGTCGTCCAGCCGCACGGCGATCGGGTCGCGACGGATCGCGCCCTCGTGCAGGAGCTCGATATGGGCCCCCTCGACGAAGCCGAACTCCAGCAGGCGGCGCTCCAGCTCGTCCACGTCGACGCCGTGTCCGCCCGGATGGCTCTGGGCCCCCACCTCGACGATCACGCCCCGGTCGCCCGGCCGCGCCGCACTCAGCCGCACGAGGCCCGCGCCCGCGGCCGCAACCTGGGTCGGCGCGAGTTGCGTCACCGCGACGTCGGCGGGCTCGGCGAGCATGTCGTGCATCGGCGGGAAGGTCCTGTACGCCTTACTCTTGCGAGTGATTATCATTTACGCCGAGACAGCGCAAATTCAACCACCAGACCGCCCTGCGCGCGCGGCGCATTGACCCAGCGCAAATGCGCACGGCTCCGCGCCTGCGTTGACGCCGGCCAGCCGGCGCCTATGGTGCGCGCCCGCCGCCCCGGTGGCGAAAGGGCGGACGCGGCAGGCTCAAAAGGTGGCCTGACTGTGCGAACGCTGAAGAATTTTCTTCAACGATTTCAGCAGCCGGAACCCGCAATCAGACTTTATGTGCAAGGCCTGTGTAGACGCGTTCTTTGACGCCGATTACACGAGCAAAATCAACGCGGGCGTGGCGGAATTGGCAGACGCGCCGGACTCAAAATCCGGTTCCGAAAGGAGTGTCGGTTCGACCCCGACCGCCCGCACCAACCCCATGCACGGCGGACGCGCTGGCATGGAGCGTTTGCAAAAACCCAATCCCTCCGCCTCGACATCCTAGGCCCGCGCCTGACTCTGAACGGCCATCCGGAACGGCTGCTGCCGGACGAGAAGCCACCTTCGGCCTGCCTTGTCAGCGAGCGGCGCCCTCGGTGAGGGCCAAGGCGTCCGCGACGCGGTCCTGGATCGAGCGTCGATCCATTGCCGCCTCCAGGCCTGCGAGCACGGAGACGGCATCGCCCGCTTCGGCATTGAGCGCCCGGCCCACCTGGTCGAGCGCCGCCCAGAGCGGCTGAAGCGTTTCAACGAGGGCCTGCCCCTCGGGCGTCAGATACAAGGCGCGGCGCCGGCCGTCGGCTGGATCGCCCCGTTCCGCGACGAAGCCCGCCAGGAGAAGCGAACTCCGGGTCTGACTGACGGACGGGTGGCTTATCCGGAGGTCACGGGCCAGGTCCTTCACGGACATGGGTCCTTGCCGGGCCAGAAGGTCGAGCACGCCCATCCAGCGCTGCTCGAAGGTGACGCCCAACCGCGCGTAGACCCGGTTTGCGTCCCGGTCGATACGATCGGAGATCCGCCTGAGCACGGCGCCGATATTGGCGCCGCCCAAGCCGTCTTTGTGGTCCTGCATCAACGGGCGTCCGTCGGCGAGCGTGTCCCGAAATTCATTTGACCCCGCAAATTCCGTAGGCGCCTACTGATACCAAATTGACCTTGGGCGCGAGCGGGAAATGAACGGCGAAGGCCAAGCGAAAGGGGCCAGCCGGCGCGGCCTTCTCGCCTCCGCCGCAGCCGCGCTATGCCTTCCCCTCCTGCCGAAGCGGGCCGTCGCTGCGGTGGCCAGGCCGGCGATCGGCGCCTGGGGTTTCGACGTCGAAGGCATGGACCCGGCGGTCAGGCCGGGCGACGACTTTTTCCGCTATGGCGGCGGTTCGTGGCTGAAGACCACCCAGATTCCACCGGACAGACCGTCCTGGGGGCCGTTCTTCGCCCTGCGCGCAAAGGCCGAGGCCGATGTGAAGGCGATCCTCGACGATCTGATCCGGCGGCCCCAGGAGCCGGGCTCTCCGGAGCAAAAGATCGCCGACTTCTATACCGCCTATCTGGATACGACGGCGATCGAAGCGGCCGGCGTCGGGCCGGTCCAGGACGGCCTCGCCGCGATCGCCCGAGCCGGGTCCCATGAGGAGATCGCCCGGCTGACGGTGCGCGTCGACCTCGGCGCCGGCGGGCCCTTCTCGATCGACATCTGGGCCGACGACAAGGACCCCGACCGCTACACCGTGAACGTCAGCCAGGCCGGCTTGGGCATGCCCGGCCGCGATTATTACCTGAACGCTGGGGCGAGCTTCACGGGCGCGCGGGACCAGTATCGGACTTACATCGAAAGGATGCTGTCGTTGGCCGGCTATCCCAAGCCGGGCGAGGCTGCGGCTGCGATCCTGTTGCTCGAGACCGCGATCGCCACCCTGCACTGGCCGGCCGAGAAGCGGGGCGACCGAAACCTCACCTACAATCCGAGGACGCGAACCGGCCTGAAGGCGCTGGCGCCCGAGTTCCCCTGGGACGAGGCCTTCGCGACGCTGGACATTGCGGACGATCACGACCTGTTCGGCGCCAAAGAGCCCGATGCGATCCAAGGTCTGGCGGCGCTGTTTCGTGCGACGCCCGTCCAGACGTGGCGTGACTATCTGACCTTCCATTACCTGAACGCGACGGCGGACCTGCTGCCCGCGGCCTTCGACGACCTGGCGTTCGATTTCAACGGCCGCACCCTGTCCGGACAGCCCCGGAAGCGGGAGCGTTGGAAACGCGCGACCGCGGCGCTCAACACGGCGCTCGGGGAGGCGGTCGGCGAACTCTATGTGCGCCGTCATTTCAGCGCCGACGCCAAGGCGCAGATGGTCGCCCTGGTCGGGACGCTCCGCGCGGCCTACCAGAGGCGTATCGCTCAGGCCGATTGGATGGCGCCCGCGACTCGGCAGGCGGCGCAGCGCAAGCTCGACAAGCTGCGGGTGAAGATCGGCTATCCCGATGCCTGGCGCGACTACTCGACCCTGGAGGTCCGGCCCGGCGACCCGGTCGGTAACCGCGCCCGCGCCAGGCTGTGGGAATGGCGGCGCAAGGCTGGCCGCCTCGACAAGCCCACCGACCGCGACGAGTGGGGCATGACGCCCCAGACGGTCAACGCCTACTACAACGCCTTCTTCAACGAGATCGTCTTCCCGGCCGCGATCCTGCAGCCGCCCTATTTCGACCCGGCCGCGGACGTCGCGGTCAACTATGGCGGCATCGGCGGCGTGATCGGTCACGAGATAGGCCATGGCTTCGACGACCAGGGTTCCAAATCAGATGAGAACGGCGTGCTGCGCGCCTGGTGGACCGACGAGGACGTCGCCCGCTTCAGGGCTCGAGTGGGGCCCCTGGCGGCGCAGTACGCGCGCTACGAGCCGCTGCCCGGCCTGCGCCTCAACGGCGTCATGACCCTCGGCGAGAACATCGGCGACAACAGCGGGCTGAGCGTCGCGCTCGACGCCTATCGGATGTCGCTTGGGGGCCGGCCGGCGCCGGTCGTTGGCGGGTTCACGGGCGAGCAGCGCTTCTTCCTGTCCTGGTCGCAGACCTATCGTGAAAAGGTCCGCGAGGCCCAGTTGCGGCGGGACGTGATGACCGACCCGCACAGCCCGGCCGAGTTCCGGGTCAACGGCGTCGTGCGCAATCTGGACGCCTGGTACGACGCGTTCGCGGTGAAGCCCGATGACAGGCTCTACCTCGATCCGGCAGAGCGGGTGCAGGTCTGGTGAGCCGGTCCGGGACGCGGCCCCCGCTTGCATTCCCGGCGGACCATGGCCATCCATCCGCGGGGCCTGCCTCGCCGGGCGCCTGCGGGAGGACGGTCCGGACGATGGCGAACGCGGCGGAGCGCGGGTCTGGGCGGCGTGGCCCTGGACGACCGAGGGACGAGGCGCTTCAGCAGCGCATCAAGGACGCCGCCATGGTGGTCCTGGCCCGGAATGGATTTTCGGGGCTGACGTTGGACCGGATCTGCGCGGAAGCCGGCGTCACGAAGGCGACGTTCTACAGGCGGTGGCACAGCCCCGTCGCATGTGTCCTCGAAGCGCTGGTCGAGGTCTGGAGCGAGGCCGAGTTCGTCGACGCCGGCGATCCCCTGCGCGACCTGGAGGCCTTCGCCCATAAGCTGATCGGGCTCTACACGCATCCACTGCTGGGGCGCTGCATGCTGGCGGTCCAGGCCGAGCGCCCGGTGAACCCGGCGGTGTTCGATCCCGTGGACGCGGCGGGATTGCAGCGCCGGGCCCGCAACACCGCAACCCTGGCGCGGGCGCTGGAGCGATTGCCCGAGCCGCCGTGCCTGCCCGCTGAAACCATGCTGCACGCGCTGAACGGCGTCGCCCGCAATATCGAGGGCCTGCGCTGGCCCTTGGCTGACGACAAGCTTCGCGCCCTGATCGTGACGCTTCTCACGCCGGCGAGCCGCGCCGGACCCTGATCAGATCGCTCTGGCGGACGGCCCGGACCAGCTCTCCGCGGGTCGGCTCAATATGGGGTCGAGCTAATTTCGATACTCAAGAGTTGACATATTAAGGCTGAGCCTTAAGGCTTCATGGCAAGACGCCCGAAGCGGCGATCGCTCAGGATCCAAGGGAGAAGCCGTGCGGCCGCTCGCGACCTCGCCTGTCCAGCGGGACCGCCGTCATGTCCGCGGCCCGAAATGTAATGGATTTCATCTGCGCCCGCGGTGCGGTCCGGTTCCGAAGCGTGGGCTCGTGGACCTGATCGCGCCTGCCCAAGGCCGCGGCAATCCGGAACGTCCGACAGCGACAACAACCCGCCGGACGGGCGGGACACCAGAGGGGGGAAACCTGATGACCGTGCTGCGTACATTGCTCTCGTCTGCGGCCGTCGCCCGCGCGCTGGCGCTGGGATCGGCCGCAGCGCTGGTGGCGGGTTCCGGCGCCCACGCCCAGGCCGCTGCCGACGCGCCGACCAGCCTCGGCGAGATCGTGGTGACGGCCCAGAAGCGGGCGGAGCGCCTGCAGGACGTGCCCGTCTCGGTGAACGTCGTCTCGGCCAAGGCGCTGGAAGAGAGCCACATCTCCGGGCTGCAGCAACTCCAGCAGATTTCGCCGTCGCTCACCTTCACCCCCTCGGCCAACACGCGGGGCCAGGGCCTGTCCGTGCGCGGCATCGGGACGCTCAACTTCTCGGACGGCGTTGAGCCCTCGGTCTCGGTGGTAGTCGACGGCGTCGTGATCGGCCGCAGCGCCGCCTCGTTCTTCGACTTCAACGACATCTCGCGGATCGAGGTGCTGCGCGGGCCGCAAGGCATGCTGTTAGGCAAGAACGCGGCTGCGGGCGTGATCAATATCGTCACGGCGCGGCCCGACCTCGACAAGACGCGTGCGGACGCGTCGGTCAGCTACGCCACCTTCGACGAGGTGCGCGCCAAGGCTTCCGTCTCGGCCCCGATCAAGCCGGGCGAACTCGCCGCCAGCCTGGGGGCCTTCTACAACCACTCCGACGGTCTGATCACCAACGTCCTGGACGGCCGCAAGTACAACGGCCTCAACTCGTGGGGCGTCCGCGGCAAGCTGGCGTGGCAGCCCGAGGCGACGTTCAGCGCGTTCGCCACGATCGACTACACGCGGGCGGACCAGGACTGCTGCGTGAACACGATCCGTTCGATCCTGCCGACCACGCGCTATCTCGGGGCGAGCGGGCCGACCCGCGCCTCGCTCTTCACCGACGTGGAGCTGAGCCCCTACAGCCGCGAGGCCAAGTTCGACGGCCAGCAGTTCAACGACCAGAACACCTGGGGCTCTTCGCTGGAGATGACCAAGGACTTCGGCGCCGTGGCGCTGACCTCCATCACCGCCTATCGGAAGTTCCACGTCCAGGACAACAACGACGCCGACGGCACGTCCCTGCCGCTGCTCAACATCAACAGCGCCGACCAGAAGCAGAACCAGTTCACCGAGGAGCTGCGGATCGCCTCGCCCTCAGGGCAGCGGATCGAATATGTGGCCGGCCTCTTCTATTTCGACCAGGACGTGGCGACGGTCACCGAGGTGCGTGGCAACTTCGCCCAACCGCTGCCGGCCGGCGCCTATTTCCAGAACCTGATCGACCGGGCGATCAGCACCCGCAACTATGCCGCCTTCGGCCAGGCGACGTTCAACGTCACCGATCAGCTGCGGCTCATCGGGGGCCTGCGCTACACCAACGAGAAGCTGAACGCGCGCTTCCGGCGTGACGTGCCGGTCGGCGCAGCGGGCCCGGTGCCCGGTGTCGGCGGCCCGGTGCTGAACGCCCCGGACCTGCACGCCAAGGACGACGACCTGTCCTACAAGGCCGGCGTCCAGTACCGGGTCGATCCGACGCTCATGGTCTACGCGACCTATTCGCGGGGCTATAAGGGCAAGGCCATCAACCTGCTGAACGGACTCAACGCCGCGACGGTGAACTCCGGCCAGTACGTGCTCCAGCCTGAGAAAGTCCGCAACTACGAGGCCGGCCTGCGCTCCAGCCCCTTCGACCGCAGGGTGACCTTCAACCTGACGGTCTTCGACACCGAGTTCCGGGACTTCCAGGCCCAGACCTTCAACGTCGCCGCCAACAGCTTCGCGCTCGCCAACGCCGGCAAGCTGAGGTCCCGGGGGGCGGAGCTGGAGAGCCAATTCGCCCCGGGCGGCGGGCTGCAGCTTTCCGCCAACCTGGCCTATGCCGACACCGACGTGCAGGGCTTCGCTCCGGCCTGCTACCCGGGCCAGACCGCGGCCCTGGGCTGCGTGGGCGGGCGCCAGGACGTCAGCGGCAGCGCCCTGACCAACGCGCCTCGCTGGTCGTACACCCTGGACGCCGGCTACCACCGGGCGCTCGACGACATGCCCTTCGACCTCACGGCCGACGTCTCCTACAGCTACCGCTCGTCGGTCTTCTTCGCCTTCGGCGACCCGAACGCGCGCCAGGCTGGATACGGCCTGCTCAACCTCAACCTCGGCCTGCAGACGAAGGACGGCCGCTACGAGGTGACGGCCTTCGCCCGCAATCTGCTGGACAAGCACTTCGTATCGGCGATCGGTACGGGCTTTCTCGACAACAATGCGGCCGGCGCGGGCTATACCCAGACGCTGACCTCGGACGCGTTCCGGCGGGTGGGCGTCGAACTGCGGGCCCACTTCTAGGCCGCGGCGGAGGCGAGCTGTTCGATGCTTTCCCGACGAAGCTTTCTGGCGACGCTTCTGGGCTCCACCGCGCTCGGGGGCGCCGCCTATGCCATGGCGCCTGCGGCGGCGCGCCCGAACATCGTCACCATCGTCCTGGACGACGTGGGCTATTCCGACCTGGGCTGCTTCGGCGGCGAGATCCGCACGCCAAACCTCGACCGTCTCGCCGCGGCCGGCCTGCGCTACGCCAGTTTCGACACCAAGGCGGTCTGTTCCTCCACCCGCGCCGCACTGCTGACCGGGCGCAACGCCCACACCGTCAACATGCCCGACGTGCCGGACACCGCGCCGTTCGCCAAACCGGGAGATCTCCCGCCCGGCGCCTTCCACTTGCCGAACAACGCCGAGACCGTGCCGGAGGCGCTGAGACGGGAAGGCTACGCCACCTGGCTGGTGGGCAAATGGCACCTGATTCCGAAGGAGCAGCTCGACGGGATATCGGGACAGGACACCTGGCCCTTGCAGCGCGGCTTCGACTACTTCTACGGCTTCGCCCGCGGCTGGACGGACCAGTATCGCCCCGACCTCGTCGAGAACAACGCCTACATCAAACCGCAGCTGCCCTCCGGCTATCACCTGTCGGCAGATCTCATCGACAAGTCGATGGACCTGGTCGAGCGGCATCTCGCGGAAGGCAAGGGGCGGCCGTTCTTCCTGCACATCGGCCTGGGCGCGGCCCACTCGCCCATCCAGGTCCCGGCCAGCTATTCGGATCGCTACAAGGGCGTCTACGACGTCGGCTGGGACGAGATCCGGCGCCATCGCTTTGCGCGGATGAAGGCCATCGGCCTGCTGCCGGATCATACGGTCCTGCCGCCCGCGAACGAGGGCGACCGCGCCTGGGCAGAGCTCAATGAGGACGAGCGGGTGGTGTTCGCCCGGTTCATGGAGGTCTACGCCGGCTTCCTCGAGCATGCCGACGAGCAGATCGGCCGGCTGCTCGAGCATCTGAAGGCGCGCGGCGTCGATCGCGACACCATGATCGTCGTGCTGTCCGACAACGGCGCCGCCTCGGAAGCCGGACAGACCGGCTATTTCGAGGCGCTCTACCGTCCCAACATCCTGACCGCCGCGCAGATGCGCGCGCGGCTGGAAGAGCTGGGGACCGGCAAGACGCAGGCGGAGTATCCGCGGCCGTGGGCGGGCGCGTCGGTGACGCCCTTCCGCCGCTACAAGCTCTGGCCCTACCTCGGCGGCGTGCGCACGCCGCTGATCGTCTCCTGGCCTGAGCGCATTGTCGACGTTGGCGCGATCCGCCGCCAGTACCTTGATGTGGTCGACGTGGGGCCCACGCTGCTCGCGGCGGCCGGTACGCAGTTTGCGCGCGCGGTCGGCGGCGTGCGCCAGATACCGGTCGCGGGTCGGTCGTTCCTCCCCACGCTCGCGGATCCGCACGCGCCGGCGCCTCGCGACACCCAGTACTTCGAGCTCCGCGGCAACCGGGCGATCACCTCCGGGCGCTGGCGGGCCGTGGCCATGCACGAGTGCGGCAAGCCGTACGAGGCCGACCGCTGGCAGCTGTTCGACACCGCCGCGGATCCATCGGAGGCCCGGGACCTGGCCGCTGCGGAGCCGGCGGTCCTCGACCGGCTCAAGCGGCTGTGGTCCGCCGAGTGGGCGCGGCATGTCCCCGCGCCGCTGCAGCAGCCTCCGGCGATGATCTGCGCGGCGACGAAGTCGTACGACGCGCCGGTGTGACGCGCGCCGACCTCTGGATGTCGTTCCGGCGGACGACCCGAGCCTTGGGCGGCGCTTCGTGTTCGGCGCGGACCGGCGTCATCCCACGGGCGTTCGCCAAGGCGGCGGCGTCAGCGACTGGCGCAGGAGGCTGAGGAAGGCGGTGGTGCGGGTCGTCCGGCCATGGCGTGCGCCCAGCAGGGCGACGACATCGGCGGGCGGGGCCTCCCAGTCCGGCAGGACCTGACACAGGCGCCCGCTGGCGAGGTCGGCGGCCACGTCCCACTCCGACCGGATGGTCACGCCCAGGCCGCCCAGGGCCCACTCGCGCACCACCGCTCCGTCATTGCTCGACATCGCCGGATGGATCCGCACCGTGGTCGGCTCGTGGCGCGCGCGCTGGAACCGCCAGAGGGTGACGTCCTCGTCGTTCTCGCGCACCACAAGGCCGCGGTGGCGGATGAGGTCGGACGGCGCGTGGATCGGCGGCGCGGCCTCCAGGTACGCCGGGCTGGCGCAGAGGATCCGGAGGTTCGGGGCGAGGGTCGTGACGATCTGGCCGGGCGGGCCGGGCGGGCCGATGTGGACGACCACGTCGCAGGTCTCGACCAGGCGGGCGGCGGGATGGTCGGACAGCTCCAGGCTGACGGTCACGGCGTCGTGCCGGCGTGCGAAGGCGGCCACGACGGGCGCCACGTGCAGGCGGCCGAAGCCGTGGGGCGCGGCGATGCGCAGGTGGCCGCTGACGGTGTGGCGGCGGTCGGCCAGGGCCTCGGCCAGCGCCCCGATCGCATCGCTCACCACCGCGCCATGGGCGGCGACCAGCGCGCCCTCGTCCGTAAGGCTGAGCTGGCGGCCCGAGCGTTCGACGAGACGGACGCCGACCCGCGCCTCCAGGGCGCGCAGGCGCTGGGTGACCGCCGGCGCGCTCACGTTCAGCTTTCGCGCGCTCTCGGCCAGGGAAGAGGACCCCGCCAGCACCGCGAAGAAGGCAAGGTCCTCGGAGGTCAGCATTAACGCGCATCTTAATCTGAAATGCAGTCGGGATTAATTGCGGACTTCACGCCTGAAGCGCAAGACGGCGCTGGGACGGGCCTTGAACGGTGATGGACAGCATGCAGCGCGAACGATCGGCGGCGTCCGCGCCCGGGGGCGCCCTCCACGAGCTGGAGACCCCGGCCCTGGTGCTGGACCTGCACCGCATGGAGCGGAATATCGCCCGACTGCGCGACCGGCTCGCCGGGTTCGGCGTCGCGCTGCGGCCGCACCTGAAGACCGCCAAGTCGGTCGACGTGGCCCGGCGGCTCTATCCGGATGCGCCGGGGCCGATCACCGTGTCCACCCTGGCGGAGGCGGAATATTTCGCCGGCCACGGCTTTTCCGACATCACCTATGCCGTCGGCCTCGCGCCCGGCAAGGCGGCGCGGGCGCTGCGGCTGCGCGGGCAGGGGATCGACCTGAAGGTGGTGCTGGACACGGTCGACCAGGCCCGGGCCCTGGCGGCCGGCGGCGCGGCGCTGGGCGTGACCCCGGCGGCGCTGATCGAGATCGACTCTGACGGGCACCGCGGCGGTCTGGTCCCGGGCGACCCTGCCATCGGCGAGGTGGCGGCCGCGCTGCGGGCGGGCGGCGTGACGCTGGCGGGCGTCCTGACCCACGCCGGGGAGTCCTATGGCCTGCGCACGCCCCAGGCCCTGGCCGAGGCGGCGGAGGGCGAGCGCGCCGCCGCGGTGGCCGCGGCCGAACAGCTGCGCGCCCTCAGCCATGCCTGCCCGGTGGTGAGCGTGGGCTCGACCCCCACCGCCCACTTCGCCCGCAACCTCGACGGCGTCACCGAGGTGCGCGCCGGCGTCTACGTGTTCTTCGACCTGGTGATGCACGGGATCGGCGTCTGCGGCCTGGACGATATCGCGGCCTCGGTCCTGGCCACCGTCATCGGACGGAAGCCGGAGAAGGGCTGGATCCTGGTCGACGCCGGCTGGATGGCGCTGTCGCGGGACCGCGGGACCGCCTCGCAGGCCGTCGACCAGCGCTACGGCCTGGTCTGCGACCTGGAGGGACGTCCCTATCCGGACCTGCTGGTCGCCGAGGCCAGCCAGGAGCATGGCATCCTGGCGATCCGCGCGGGCAGCGGCGAGCGGTTGCCGGACCTGCCGATCGGGGCCCGCGTGCGGATCCTGCCGAACCACGCCTGCGCCACGGCGGCCCAGCACGAGGCCTACCATGTGGTGCGCGGCGCCTCACCGGACGTCGCGGCCCGCTGGCCGCGGATGCGGGGCTGGTGATGGCGGACGATCCACGCGCGATCACGGTCTCCGGCGCCCAGCCGCCCGCCGGCCACTACAGCCCCGCCGTCGCGCATGGCGGCCTGATCTACGTCTCAGGCCAGCTCGGCATGCGGCCGGATGGCAGCCACACGTCGCACCTGCCGTTCGACGACCAAGTGCGCCAGACCCTGGCCAACCTTCTCGCCGTGCTCGCCGCAGCCGGCGCCGCCCCCCGCCATCTGGTGAAGGTCACCGCCTATCTGGTGGGCGTGGAGGCTTGGCCCCGCTTCAACACGATCTACGCCGAGGTCCTGGGCGAGGCGCGGCCGGCGCGCAGCGTCGTGCCCGTGCCGGAGCTGCACCACGGCTATCGGGTGGAGATCGACGCCATCGTCGCGGCCCCGCAGCTGGTGGAAGAGCGCTAGGATCGGGTCTTGGCAGCAAATGTCGTGGGCTGCCGGCGGCGCCGCAGATCAGCGCGCGCCATCGGCGGATTCGGGCGATTGTTGCGAGCGGCCGCGGGCTTAATTGACGGCGACCCAGTGGCGTCGCCGGCGGCGCCGGACAACGGGACCAGGTTCGTTCAGGGGGAGATGTCTTCTTGCCAGCGCCACTGCGCCTGATCGCGGGCTCGCCGGACCTGCCTGCCGAGGCTGACGCTGTCGTCATCGGCGCCGGGATCGTCGGCAGCTTCGCGGCCTATTACCTGGCCCGGCAGGGTCTCAAGGTGGCGCTCCTCGAGAAGGGCGTGGTGGGCGGTGAGCAATCCAGCCGCAACTGGGGTTGGTGCCGACAGCAGAACCGCGATTTCCGGGAGTTGCCGCTCTCCACCCAGAGCCTGGACCTCTGGGAGCAGTTCTCGCGCGACAGCGGCGAGGACACCGGATTCCGCCGATGCGGGCTGTTCTACGTCAGCAATGACGAGGCCGAGCTCGCCACCTGGGCGCGCTGGGGCGAGTTCGCGCGCACCCTGGGCGTCACCTCCCACATGCTGAGCGGCCAGGACGCCACGGATCGCGCGGCGTTCACCGGCGAGTCCTGGCGCGGCGGCGTGTTTTCGCCGAGCGACGGGATCGCCAATCCCGGCCTGGCCGCGCCGGCTGCGGCGAAGGCGCTGATGAAGCTGGGCGGGACGGTCCACCAGGGCTGCGCGGCCCGGGGACTGGAGACCAGCGGCGGCGCGGTGACCGCGGTGGTGACCGAGAAGGGCGTCATCCGCACGAAGCTTGTGATCATGGCCGGCGGCGCCTGGGCCTCCTCGTTCTGCAACCAGCTGGGCGTGCGCTTTCCGCAGGCGACGGTGCGCCAGTCGATCGTGGCGGTGGCCACCGACGGCATCGCCTTGCCCGACGCCTTCTACAGCCGCTCGTTCTCGATCACACGGCGGGGCGAAGGCTGTCACGTCCTGGCCATCAGCGGGCGCGCCCGGATCGATCCGACCCTCCAGTTCCTGCGCTTCCATCGCGAGTTCGTGCCGATGTTCGGCCGCCGCTGGCGCAGCCTCTGGCCCGGCGGGCTCCAGGGGCTGCGGTCGGGCCACGAAACCCTGTCGCGCTGGGCGCTGGACCGGCCGACGCCGATGGAAGCCATGCGCATCCTGGACCCCAAGGTCGACGAGGGCGCGGTCCGGCTCACGCGGATACGGGCGGCCGAGCTCGCGCCGGCGATCGCGCCGGCGGCGACCCTGGGGTCGTGGGCAGGGTTCGTCGACAGCACGCCCGACGGCGTGCCCACCATCGGCGAAGTCGACTCGGTGGGCGGCCTGATCGTGGCGGCGGGGTTCAGCGGCCACGGCTTCGGGATCGGGCCCGGCGCCGGGCGGCTGATCTGCGACATCGCCACCGGAGCTCCGCCGATCGTGGATCCCGGCCCCTACCGCCTCGCCCGTTTCGGTCGCGGCGGCCGCGTCCAGGTCGCCGAGTTCTGATCCGACGCAGGGGTGTGGGCCGTCCGTCCGCGGCTCCCGACCCTCAGCCGGCCGCGGCGGCGCCGACCTGGTCCTCGGCGGCCACGGTGTAGCCGGCCCGCGCGGCGATCCGCCGGAATGTCGCCAGCGCCTGCCCCACCACCTGGTCCATGTTGTAGTAGCGGTAGCTGGCCAGCCGTCCGACGAAGGTGACGTCCGGGGTCTCCAGCGCCAGGGCCTCGTAGCGCTTGTACAGCGCCTGGTTCTCCGGCCGCGGCACGGGATAGTAGGGGTCGCCGTCGGCGCGCGGATACTCGTAGGTGATGGTCGTGCGCTGCGAGCTCTGGCCGGTCAGGTGCTTGTACTCGGTGATGCGGGTGTAGGGCGTCTGCTCGTCCGGATAGTTCACGGTGCCGACCGACTGGAACCAGGGCTGGTCCAGGGTCTCGTGCCGGAAGTGCAGGCTGCGGTAGGGCAGCTCGCCGAAGCGGTGGTCGAAGAACGCGTCGATCGGCCCGGTGAAGATCAGTCGGTCGTACGCGGTGTCGTCGCGGACGTCCTCGAACTCGACGCCCGTGGCCACCGTGAGGCCGGGCTGGTCGAGCATGTTCTCGAACATGCGCGTGTAGCCGGCCTTGGGCATGGCCTGAAACTTGTCGGTGAAGTAGCGGTCGTCGGTGTTGACCCGGGTAGGCACGCGCGCGGTCACCGACTTGTCCAGCTCGGACGGGTCCATCCCCCACTGCTTGCGGGTGTAGCCGCGGAAGAAGGTCTCGTAGAGTTCGCGGCCGACCTGGGAGATCACCACGTCCTCGGAGGTGCGGATCTTCTCCACCGGCTCGGCCTGGGTGCGCAGGAAGGCCGCCGCGTCCTCGTCGGTCTGCAAGTCCAGCCCGTAGAGCTGGTTCAGGGTGGTCCGGTTGATCGGGATCGGGGTCAGCTGCCCGCCGCGGACATTGGCCAGCACCCGGTGCTCGTAGGGCCGCCAGTCGGTAAAGCGGGAGAGATAGGCGAACACCTCGGGCGAATTGGTGTGGAAGATGTGCGGGCCGTAGCGGTGCATCAGCACGCCGGCGGCGTCGGTCTCGTCGTAGGCGTTGCCGCCGATATGCGGGCGCCGGTCGATCAGCAGCACCTGCTTGCCGAGCTGGCGGGTGAGGCGCTCGGCCAGCACCGAGCCCGCATAGCCCGCGCCGACGATGAGGTAGTCCACGGGTTTGCGCCGCCGCGAGGGCCGGATCACCGGCGCCGGGATCAGCGCCCTGGCGGCCGCCTCGCGCGCCTCGAAGACCTTGGCGATCTCGCGGTTCATGCGCCGGAAGGTCTCGTCCCACGACATGGCGGCCAGGACCGTGTCGGCCTCGGCGAGCCAGGCGCCGGGGCGGCGCGCCAGGCTCAGCGCCGCCTCGCAGGCCTCGACGAAGGCCGGGGCGGTGTCGGCGATCTTCACCGCCTCGAGCTCGCCGTAGTGGCGCACCACGTCGGCGATCGGCGTCGAGACCACGGGCCGGCCCCCGGCCAGGTACTCCGGCGTCTTGGTGGGGCTGATGAAGCGGGTGGCCTCGTTCACCGCGAAGGGCATCAGCGCCACGTCCCAGCCGGCGAGATAGGCCGGCAGTTCGGCGTAGGACTTGCCGCCCAGGAAATGCAGGTTCGGCCGCTGGGGAAGGGTGGCCGGGTCGATCTTCACGACGGGCCCGACGATCACCAGGCTCCAGTCGGGCCGTGCGTCCGCCACCACCTGGAGCAGGGCCAGGTCCATGCGCTCGTCCACCACGCCGTAGAAGCCGAGGCGCGGGCCGGGGATCGGGGCCTGGTCGGCCGGGGCGTCGGTCAGGGTCCGGGCCTGGGCGAAGTGGTGGCGGTCGACGCTCGAGGGGAAGGGATGGATGTTCGGGTGGCGATCGCGCTTGGCCTCCCAGAGGCTGTAGCCGCCGGTGAACACCACGTCGGCGAGGGCCAGCAGCTCTTGTTCCAGGCCGATCAGCTGCGGCGGCGCGAACTTGAAGTTGGCCAGCTCGTCCATGCAGTCATAGACGGTGCAGGCCGCCGCAAGATGCCGCGAGAACGGCAGCATCATGGGCGTGTAGTACCAGCGCACGATGTCCCGGGGCTCGGCGGCGACGGCGGCGTCCAGCAGCTTGCGCAGCGCCGCCTCGCGCGCGTCACCCTGCAGCTCCGGCGCCAGCATGGGGGTCGCCACCACCACGCCGCTCTGCTCGCAGGTGCGCAGGTCCAGGCGCGGCGGCTCGCCGGCCGCGGCGTCCAGGGGCTCCTCCCAGAAGATCACGCGTCGGTCCCTCGCGAACCGGACCATCAGGTGCTGTGGCCGCTGGAAAACGAAGTTCCACCGCAGGTGTGAGAAGCAGATCAGCAGTTCCGGGTGGGACGCGGTCACAAGCGGGATCCTCTTGGCTGGGGGCCGAAATGAAGCGCGCCCGCGGACTGCGGGCGCGCGTGCGGTGGGGCCGGCGGGATCACTCCGCCGCTTCCGAAACAGGGGAGGACACCGGCGCGCGGGCGCCGCAGCCGTAGGCGGGCAGGCGCTCCCAGCGCAGGGCGTCGGCGACGATCTGGTCCAGCGACGAGAACCTGGCGCGCCAGCCCAGCAAGCCCTGGGCCCGCGTGGGATCGGCCACCAGGCTGGGCGGATCGCCGGCGCGGCGCGGCCCGACCGCATGCGGCGGCCGCCGGCCCGCGGCGCGGCCTACGGCGTCGACCACCTCGCGCACGGAACAGCCGCGGCCCGTCCCCACATTGGCCGCCTCGAAGGCGCCGGCCGGCAGGGCGAGCTCGACGGCCGCCACATGCGCGGCGGCCAGGTCGTTCACGTGGATATAGTCGCGCAGGCAGGTCCCGTCGGGGGTGTCGAAGTCGTCGCCGAAGATGGTCAGCGGCGGGCGCGCGCCCAGCGCCGCGGCGATCGCCAGCGGGATCAGGTGGGTCTCCGGCTCGTGCGCCTCGCCGATGCGGCCCGACGGATCGGCGCCGGCGGCGTTGAAGTAGCGCAGGGCCACCGCGTTCAGGTCGAACGCCCGGCAGTGGGCCTCGATCAGCCGCTCGCCGGCGAGCTTGGTGTCGCCATAGGGGCTGGCCGGGGCCTTCTCGGCCGTCTCCGGGATGGTCTCAAGCGCGCCGCGCGAGCCCTGGCCGTAGACCGCGGCGCTGGACGAGAACACCAGCCGGGTCACCCCTGCGTCCTGCATCGCCGCCAGCACGGCGGCCGTGCCGCCGACGTTGACGTCCCAGAACAGGTCCGGCCGCTGAACCGAGCGGCCGACCTCGATCAGGCCCGCGAAATGGATCACCGCATCGGCCTGGTAGGCGCTCATCGCCTCCCGCAGGGCGGCCCGATCGCGGACGTCCCCATGCACGAAAGGACCCCAGCGCACCGCCTCGCGGAACCCCGAACTGAGGTTGTCGAAGACGACGGGAAGAAATCCCTTTTCCTTGAGCGCCTTGGCGGTGTGAGCCCCGATGTACCCAGCGCCGCCGGTCACCAGGACGGCGCGATCCGTTCCCCGTTCCATGGTGGTAGAAAGGCTGAGACCGTTTCGCGTTCCACGGCGATCATTCGGTAAGCTACGGAACGAACGGCACTATCAGCCATTGCCGCTCAAGATGTCGCGAAAAGCCAGGGTAAGCGATGGTTGAGCTGTGGGGCGGTCACGAGTGCACCGTGAACCGCGTGGGCGATGTCTTCCATGACCAGACGGTTCGGTCCGGCCACCAGCACCGGCCGGACGATCTCGACCGGTTCGCGGCGCTCGGCCTCAGCGCCCTGCGCTATCCGGTGCTGTGGGAGCGGATCGCGCCGCAGACGCCGCAGGACTACGACTGGTCCTGGACCGACGCCCGGCTCGCCCGGCTCCGCGACCTGGGGCTGCGGCCGATCGTAGGCCTGCTGCATCACGGCAGCGGCCCGGCCTACACCAGCCTGCTCGATCCGGGCTTTCCGCAGATGTTCGCCGCCTATGCCCGCGCCGTGGCCGAGCGCTATCCCTGGATCGAGGCCTGGACCCCGATCAACGAGCCGCTGACCACCGCCCGGTTCTCGGCGCTCTACGGCCACTGGTATCCCCACCTGCGCGACGAGCAGGCCTTCTGGCAGGCGCTGCTGAACCAGATCGAGGCCACCCAGCTGGCCATGGCCGAGATCCGGGCGGTGAACCCGCGCGCCCAGCTGATCCAGACCGAGGACCTGGGCCACACCTACGGCACGCGGCCGGTGGGCCACCAGGTGGCCTTCGACAACGCCCGCCGCTGGATGACCTGGGACCTGCTGTGCGGCCGGGTGACGCCGGAGCACTTCCTGCACGGGCGGGTGGAGGCCTTCGGGCTCGCCGCGCGGCTGGCGGCCATCGCCGAGCGGCCCACACCGCCGGACGTGCTGGGCGTGAACCACTACCTCACCAGCGACCGCTTCCTCGACCACCGCACGGGCGCCTATCCGCCCGAGCGCCGCGGGGGCAACGACTACCTGGCCTATGCCGACGTCGAGGCGATCCGGGTGGCGACACCGGCGCCGGGCGGGCTGGAGGGCGTGCTGGAGGAGGCCTGGGCCCGCTATGGCCTGCCGCTCGCGGTCACCGAATGCCACAACGGCTGCACGCGCGAGGAGCAGGTCCGCTGGCTGCGCGAGGCGTGGGACATCGCCGAGCGGCTGTCCCGCCGCGGCGTCGACGTCCGGGCGGTCACGGCCTGGGCGCTGCTCGGCTCGCACGACTGGCAGAGCCTGCTGACGCGCGACGAGGGCTGCTATGAGGTGGGGGCGTTCGACGTGCGCGCCGAGCCGCCCCGGCCGACCGCGATCGCCGCCGAGCTGCGCCGGCTCGCCGATGGCGCGGGCGAGCCGCACCCGGCGACCCGGGGTCCGGGCTGGTGGCGGCGCGACATCCGCCTGGAATTCCAGCCGGTGACGCGGACGCCGGACATCGCGCCCCCGCGCCGCGAGTGGCGCACGCCGTCCGGCGAGATCCGCCCGGTGCTGATCACCGGCGCCACCGGCACCCTGGGCCAGGCGCTGGCGCACGCCTGCGAGCTGCGCGGCATCGCCTATCGGCTGACCAGCCGCCAGGAGCTGGCGATAGACGATCCGGAGTCCATCGGCCGCTGCCTCGACGCCAGCCACGCCTGGGGCGTGATCAACGCCGCCGGCTGGGTGCGAGTGGACGAGGCGGAGGCCGACCGCACCGGTTGCTTCGCCGCCAACGCCCTGGGCGCCGGCAACCTGGCGCTGGCGTGCGCGGCCCGGGACCTGCCCTTCGTCACCTTCTCCAGCGATCTGGTGTTCGATGGCCGGACGAACCGGCCCTATGTCGAGAGCGACGCGCCGGCGCCGCTCAACGCCTATGGCGCCAGCAAGGCCGAGGCCGAGCGGCGGGTGCTGGCGGCGGGCGGACGGCCGCTGGTCATCCGCACCGCGGCGTTCTTCTCGCCGCACGACCCCTACAACTTCGCCGCCCACGTCCGGCGGACCCTCGCCGCGGGCGAGGTGCTGGAGGCGGCGGAGGACCTGGTGGTCTCGCCCACCTATGTGCCGCACCTGGTGGAGGCGACCCTGGACCTGATGGTCGACGGGGACACCGGCGTGCGCCACCTGGCCAATGCCGGCCAGGTGAGCTGGGCCGAGTTCGCCCTGCGGTTGGCGCAGGCGCTGGACCTGGACGCGGCCCTGGTGCGGCCCGTCCCCGGCGCGAGCTTCGGCTGGCCCGCGGCGCGGCCGGCCTATGCGCCGCTGGCCACCGAACGCGGCCAGGTCCTGCCCAGCCTGGAACAGGCGATCGGGCGGTTCGCGGCCCAGGTGGGGGCCGCCGGCGTCCTGCATCCGGAGGGCGCGACCGCCGCGGGCCTGCGGTAGGCGCCCGGCCGGTCAGGCGAGGGCGCGCACCGCCGCGACGACGCGTTGGGCCTTCTCCGCGGTCTCGGCGGGGCTCTGGCCGGCGCGGTAGAGTTCGCCGCCCAGGCCGAAGGCGCGGGCCCCGGCCTGGCGCCACTCGGCCATGCTGTCCGGCCCGACGCCGCCCACCGCCCACACCACCGCGTCCGGCGGCAGCACCGCCTTCAGCTGGCGCAGGTGGCCGGCGCCGTAGGTGGCCGCCGGAAACAGCTTCAGGTGCCGCGCGCCGGCCGCATAGGCGGCGAACGCTTCCGTCGCCGTGGCGAAACCGGGGGCCGGATCGAGCTGCAGCGCCACGGCGCGGCGCACCACCGCCGGGTCGGTATTGGGCGAGACGATGATCCGCCCGCCGGCCTCGGCCACCGCCTCGACCTGGTCCGGGGTCAGCACCGTGCCGGCGCCGATGGCCATGCGGCCCTGGAACTCGGCCACGATGCGGCGGACGCTCTCCAGGGGTTGCGGCGAATTGAGCGGGACCTCGACGCCGCGGACGCCGGCTGCGAGCAGCGCCTCGACATGGGCCAGGGCCTCGTCCGGGCGGATGCCGCGCACGATGGCCACCACCGGGCATTCGGCCAGGGCGTCCTCGAGGGTCATTGCGCCATCTCCATGCCATGCAGCGCCACGAGGCCGGCGATCGCCGCCGCCTCGCCGTCGAAGGTGGTGGTCTTGGCGCCACGTGCGGAGAGCGCGCGGGCGTAGAGCCCGCACAGCCGGCTGTCGCCCAGCAGGATCACCTCCTCCGCCTGGGCCCGCAGCAGACGCGGGGTCGCCGCCACGTCTGCGCCGATCAGCAGCCCCGACAGGTAGCTGGAGGCGCTCTGCGGGGGCGCCCCCTGGCCGACGATCCGGGCCCGCGCCGTGAACAGCCGCGCGGCCAGGGCGTCGCCGTCGCCGGCGGCTTCGACGCCGTCGTCGAACGCCGCCATGTCGTCGGAGGGCGCCTCGCTGCGCAGCACGCTGTGGCGGCCCAGCACCGCGAACAGCTCGCCGGTCATGGCGGTGACGAAGCCGACCAGCCGGCCGTCCTCCACCAGCATCCACTTGGCGTGGGTGCCCGGATGGCAGACCAGGCGCCGGCCCTGCGCATACCGGGGATGGCTGGCCAGCCAGCCGAACAGCTGGGTCCCCTCGCCGCGCATGACATCACCGCGGCCGTTGAAGCCGTCGCTGCGCACGCCCGGCACGATACGGACCGGGCCGCCCGGGTCCTCCACCGCCAGCAGCCGCGCCGCCAGATCCGCGCGCGAGGCCGGACAATCCACATAGGGCGCTATGGCCCACCCTAGGTTGGAGCCGACCATGCCGCAGAGGATCGCCGGGGTCCGCTCGGCGCCCAGCGCGGGCCGCACCTCCTCGTGGAACCGGCGCGCCGCCTCGCCCGCCGCCAGCTGGGAGACGCCCAGCGGGAAGTCGCGCTGGGCGGTCACCGCGCCGGCCGCGTCCAGCGCCCAGACCCGAAGGTTCGTCGTTCCCCAGTCGCAGGCCAGAAGCTCGCACGCCGGGAGAGCCGAGGCCGCCATCAGGTGCGCCCCGCGTCGACGACCATGTTCTGGCCGGTCATCATGCGGCTGTCGTCCGCGGCGAGGAACAGGGCCGCATTGGCGATATCCCGCGGCTGGATGCGGTCCTTCAGCGCCACCAGCTTCGACCACTCGGCCTCGGCCTCGGGCGTCAGCCACAGCTCCAGCTGCCGGGGCGTAACCACCCAACCGGGCGAGAGCGCATTCACCCGGATGCGGTCGGCGCCCCATTCCCGAGCCAGGGTCTTGGACAGCGAATTGATGGCGCCCTTGGCCGCGACGTAGGTGGCCAGGTCCGCCGGGCCCAGCAAGGCGTTGATCGAACTGACGTTGACGATGGAGCCGCCGCCGGCCGCCTGCATCATCGGATGGACCGCCACCGCGGCGATGAAGCAGGGATCCAGGTTGACGGCCAGGCCGCGCCGCCAGGCGTCGGGCGTGGTCTCCGCCGCTGGATGGCGCGTGTCGTTGGCGACGTTGTTGATCAGGACGGTAATCGGGCCGAGGGCGGCCGCGGCGTCCTTGATCGCGGCCTGCAGCGCCGCCGCGTCGGTGACGTCGCAGCGCCGGAACCAGGCGCCATCGCCCAGCTTTGCGGCCAGGGCCTCGCCGGCGTCCGCCTGCAGGTCGACGAAGGCCACCTTGCAACCCTGGGCGTGGAACGCCTCGACGAAGGTCTCGCCAATCCCGGACGCGCCGCCGGTGATGAAGGCGACCCGACCGCTCAGGCTGGGATAGGTCGCAAAGGCCATTTCAATGGGACTCCCGGGTGACGTCGGCGCTGGACTTGCCGACCAGGAAATCGAGGTCCGCGCCCTGGTCGGCTTGCAGCACGGTGTCGATATAGAGTCGATACCAGCCGCGGTCGAACCGGGAGGGCTGACGTGAGGCCTCCCAGGCGCTGCGGCGCTGGGCGAGCTCGGCCTCGTCCATCAGCAGCTCCAGCGTGCGGGCCGGACCGTCGAGCGCGATCTCGTCTCCGCTGCGGACCAGCGCCAGCGGACCGCCGGCCTCAGATTCCGGCGAAACGTGGAGGACCACCGTGCCATAGGCGGTGCCGCTCATCCGCGCGTCTGAGATCCGCACCATGTCGCGCACGCCCTCGCGCAGCAGCTTGGGCGGCAGGGCCATGTTGCCCACCTCCGGCATGCCCGGATAACCCCTGGGCCCGCAACCCTTCAGCACCAGGACGGAGGTGGCGTCGACCTCCAGGTCCGGGCTGTCGATGCGGGCGTGGTAGTCCTCGATGTCCTCGAAGACGACCGCGCGGCCGCGGTGGGTCAGCAGCTCCGGGCTCGCGGCGCTGGGCTTCAGGATCGCGCCGCCGGGGCAGAGGTTGCCGCGCAACACCCACACGCCGGAGGCGGGGCCGATCGGATGGTCCGGGGATCCGATCACCTCCGCGTTCCAGACCTCCGCGGCGTCAGCGATCTCGCCCTGGGTGAGGCCGGCCACGGTGACGGCGTCGCGCCGGAACAGCTCGCCGAGCTGCTTGGCCACGGCGGGGCAGCCGCCGGCGTAGCAGAAGTCCTCCATCAGGAAGCGGCCGGATGGCATCAGGTCGACCAGCAGCGGGACCTCGCGGCCCAGCCGGTCGAAGTCCTCCAAGGTGAGCGGCACGCCCACCCGCCCGGCGAGCGCCAGGAGATGCACCACGGCGTTGGTCGACCCGCCGATGGCCGCGTGCATCAGGATCGCGTTCTCGAACGCCTCGCGGGTCAGGATCTGCGACAGCCGAACGTCCTTCCGGACCAGTTCGACGATCCGGTTGCCGGTCAGGTGGGCCAAGGTCTTGCGGCGGGAATCGACGCCGGGCAGGGCGGCGTTGTTGGGCAGGCAGACGCCCAGGGCCTCCATCAGGCTGGCCATGGTCGAGGCCGTGCCCATGGTGTTGCAGGTCCCGTGGCTGCGGCTCATGGAGGCCTCGGCGGAGAGGAAGTCCTTCAGCGTCATCTCGCCGGCCCGCACCGCCTCGGAGAAGCGCCAGACGTCGGTGCCCGAGCCGATGTCGCGCCCATGCCACTTGCCGTTGAGCATCGGGCCGGAGGAGACCACCATGGTGGGCAGATCCACGCTCGCCGCGCCCATCAGCTGGCCGGGCGTGGTCTTGTCGCAGCCGCCCAGCAGGACCACGCCGTCGATCGGATTGGCGCGGATCGACTCCTCCACCTCCATGGCCAGCAGGTTGCGGAACAGCATCGCTGTCGGCCGCATCTGGGTCTCGGGCAGCGACATGGCCGGGAACTCGATCGGCACGCCGCCGGCCTCCCAGACGCCGCGCTTCACATATTCGGCCAGGTCGCGCAGGTGGAACTGGCAGGTCACCAGCTCCGACCAGGTGTTGCAGATGCCGATGATCGGGCGGCCGTCGAAGACGTGGTCGGGAAGGCCCGTGCCCTTGATCCAGCTGCGATGGATGAACCCGTCGCGATCGAGCTTGCCGTAGCTTCTCTGGCTGCGCAGCGGCTTGTCGGCCATCGTCCCGGGGCTCCCTGATGCGGGGGCTAAACCCGCCAGCCGCGGGGACGGTTCAGACATCGTGCGCGGCCCCGGAACGCCGGTCGCAGACCCGCCGTCGCCCAGTCGGGCCGGACCCGCCCAGCGCCAGCCCGTCGGAACTGCGACGGTTGCGCACAGGGTGAGGCGCGCCGACCGGCCGACCCCGGCTGCCGCCGCTCCGCGATCACGGTTCGGCCAGGCCGGGGAAGTGTCAATTATTCAACAAAAACAGCTTCGATCCGCGCGATCTCGCGCCCGCGACAGGCTCTGTGGGCGGCTCGACGGCGGCGGCTGGCCGCAGGGGGCGACGCCTTCGCCGCAAGGGCTGCGACAAGTGGTCAGGCGCTGTTTCGTTTCCATTCACGAGCGGCCGGCGAATATCCTGCTCAACAGAATCGGGAGGGGTCCCAAACATGACTCTGTCGAGCTACTCGGACGTCTTTGCGATCAGCCATGATCGCGAGCACCACGAAGACATCCACGCCGGCGATATCGTCGCGACGGGCCAGAACCTCTATCCGCAATATGAGGTGGTGGCGGTGAACGGCGAGAAGGCCTGGGTGCGCAACGTGCACAGCGGGGTCGACGGGCTGGCGCTGCTCAGCCGGTGCCGCAAGGTCGCGCCGGAAGCCTTCCGCCACGCCGCGGAATAGGCCGGCGCGACCGCGCCCCTGAACCCAGCCTCCCCAGCCGGAGTTTTAGGTCCTGCGACCGCATTCCGCGGCCTCAGGAGGACGGCTCATTCCTGGTTTCATGTTCGCGACGGGGATCGAGAACTCCATCCCCCGGATCCAGCACGGCCGCATCCGCGTCGACCAGATGGAGTCGTGCGGCCACTACCGGCGTTGGCGCGAGGACTTCGACCTGGTCCAGGACCTGGGCCTGTCCTACCTGCGCTACGGCCCGCCGCTGCACACCACCCTGATCGGGCCGGAGCGCTACGACTGGGAGTTCGCGGACGTCACCTTCGCCGAGCTGCGCCGGCGCAACATCATCCCGATCGTGGACCTCTGCCACTTCGGCGTGCCCGACTGGATCGGCGACTTCCAGAACCCTGATTTCCCCGAGCAGTTCGCCCGCTACGCCCGCGCCTTCGCCGAGCGCTTCCGCTGGGTGCAGCTCTACACGCCGGTCAATGAGATGTTCATCTGCGCCCAGTTCTCGGCCAAGTACGGCTGGTGGAACGAGCAGGGCACCACCGAGCGCACCTTCGTCACCGCCCTCAAGCACATCGTCAGGGCCAATGTCCGCGCCATGCAGGAGATCCTGGAGGTGCGCCCCGACGCGATCTTCGTGCAGAGCGAATCCTCGGAATATTTCCACGCGGAGAACCCAGCCGCCATCAAGCCGGCCGAGGTGATGAACTCCAGCCGGTTCCTGTCGCTGGACCTCAACTACGGCCACAGGGTCGACTCGGAGATGTACGAGTACCTGCTGGACAACGGCATGACCCAGGACGAGTACCACTTCTTCCTCGGCAACTCGCTGCGCCACCACTGCATCCTGGGCAACGACTACTACTGGACCAACGAGCACCGGGTTGCCGCCGACGGCCTGACCCGGGCCTCGGGCGAGATCTTCGGCTACTGCGAGATCACCCGGCAGTACTACGCCCGCTACCGCCTGCCGGTGATGCACACCGAGACCAACATCGCCGAGGGGCCGAGCGGCGACGAGGCGGTCAATTGGCTCTGGAAGGAGTGGGCCAATGTCCTGCGGCTGCGCAACGACGGCGTGCCGACCGTCGGCTTCACCTGGTACTCGCTGACCGACCAGATCGACTGGGACGTGGGGCTGCGCGAGCAGAACAACCGCGTCCACCCGGTGGGCCTCTATGACCTGAACCGCCAGATCCGGCCGGTGGGCCGCTCGTACAAGCAGCTGGTCAGCGACTGGGGCGCGGTGCTGCCGACCCAGAGCATCTGCCTGACGGTCCCGATCGTGCCGCCATCCGAGTTCGGCGAACAGGCCGCCCAGCGCCATGCGGACGACGCCCGCCAGCTGCGCGACGTCGAGTTGGCCACCACCACCGACCAGATGAGCTGAGGTGTGGCGGAGGCTCCGCGCATCGGCGGCCTGCCGGCGGTGACCCTGGCGGCTGATCCGGTCGCGGGCCGCGCCAGCGTCGTCGAGGCGGTGGTCCTGCCCGGCCGGGGATTCATGCTGTTGCAGGCCACCGTCGCCCTGCCCTCGGGCCAGCGGCTGGATCTGCTGCACGCGCCGCCGCTGGCCGAGGCGGCGGCGCAGCTGGACGGCGGCCCGGAGGACTTCGCCGGCAACCGTTCGTTCGCGTTCGGCGGCGCCCTGCTGATCCCCTACGCCAACCGGATCCGCGGCCGCCCCCGCGCCGACAGCCGCGAGATCGACACGACGATCGACGGCCGCCCGGCCCGCCTGCCGCGCAACTGGGGCGGCAAGGCCGCGGGGGCTGAGACCTATGCGATGCACGGCCTGATCCTGGCGACGCCGATCCCCTACGAAAAGGCCGCGCCCGATCGGGTGACGGGGCGGCTGGCGGCCGGCGACTTTGGCGGACGGTGGCCGGGGGGCGCGGACCTCAGCTTCGAGTGGCGGCTTTGCGACGGGGAGCTGCGGCTCCAGGTGGAAGCGCTGAGCCTTGGGCCAGAGCCCCTGCCGTTCGGCGCCGGCTGGCACCCCTACTTCCGCGTGCCGAGCGGCGACCGGGGCCAGGCCCGGCTCCGCGTCCCGGCCGCGCGCCGGGCGGACGTCAACGACTATGACGAGGTGCTGCCCACCGGCCGCCTGCTGGACGTGGCGAGCACCCCCTACGACTTCCGCGGCCCCGGACAGGCGCTGGGCGCGCTCTACCTGGACGACTGCTTCACCGGCCTGGATGCGGACGGCGGCGAGATGGTGGTCCAGCTCCTCGATCCGGCGGCGAGCCTCGGCCTGCGGGTGACGGCGCCGTCCCCGCCCGTCCATGCGGTCCAGGTCTATGCGCCGCCGGACCAGCCATTCGTGGTCATCGAGCCCCAGTTCAACCTGCCCGACCCCTATGGCGCCGAATGGCCGGCCGACGTCACGCGAGGCATGGTCTCACTGCCGCCCGGCGCTCGCTGCGCCTACGCCGCGCGGGTCGCCGTGTTCGCCGTCTAGGCGCCGCGCGCCCTCACACCGTCACCTGGGTCCCCATCTCGACCACGCGCCCGGGCGGGATCTTGTAGAAGTCGGTCGGGTTGGCGGCGTTCTTCATCAGGAAGATGAACAGCTTGTCCTGCCAGAGGGGCATGCCGGACTGGGACGAGGCCACCACCGAGCGCTTCCCGAGGAAGAAGCTGGTGGCCATGATGTCGAACTTCAGGCCCTGCTTGCGGCAGAGGCTGAGCGCCTTGGGCAGGTTCGGGCTCTCCATGAAGCCGTAGGTGAGCGCCACCTTGCGGAAGCGGTCGTTGACCGGCTCGATCCGGACCCGGTCCTCGTCGGGCACGCGCGGCGTCTCGGCGGTGCGCACCGTCAGGATCACGTTCTGGTCGTGCAGCACCTTGTTGTGCTTGAGGTTGTGCATCAGGGCGACGGGCGCGGTGTCGGGGTCGGAGGTCAGGAACACCGCCGTGCCCGAGGCGCGGCTGATAGGCCGGGTCTTCAGGATGTCGGCCAGGTCGGTCAGCGGGACGCTGTCGCGGCGGGCCTTCTCCGTGAGGATCGCGGCGCCCCGGGTCCAGGTCCACATGACCAGCATCACCCCGCCCCCGAAGGCCAGGGGGAACCAGCCGCCCTCCGGGATCTTCAGGGCGTTGGCGGCCAGGAAGGTGAGGTCGATGGTGATCAGCGGGATGTCGAACAGCAGGGCCGTCGAGCGCCGCCAGCCCCAGCGGCGCCGCGCCACGACATAGGCGAGCAGCATGGTGATCACCATGGTGCCGGTCACCGCGATGCCATAGGCCGACGCCAGGTTCGAGGAGGTCTTGAACACCACCAGCAGCATCAGCACGCCCACCAGCAGGAAGGTGTTCACCTGGGGCACATAGATCTGGCCGGCCACGGTCTCGCTGGTCCGGCGGATGTCGATGCGGGGCAGGAGGCCTAGCTGCACCGCCTGCTGGGTCACCGAATAGGCGCCGGTGATCACGGCCTGGCTGGCGATCACCGTGGCGGCGATGGTAAGCAGCAGGACCGGCCAGTACACCGCCTGCGGGATCATCAGGTAGAACGGGTTGGCCTGGGTCTCGGGCTTGAGCAGCACCAGGGCGCCCTGGCCCAGGTAGTTCAGCATCAGGCAGGGGAAGGCCACGAACAGCCACGCGGCGCGGATCGGCGCCTTCCCGAAGTGGCCCATGTC
>Ga0136846_1231832_pt1 | contig 35552 bp, 33 predicted proteins | sample HopSoiMetagenom2_FD_96841 | JGI IMG/M metagenome (GOLD analysis project Ga0136846, IMG submission 96841) | Grasslands soil microbial communities from Hopland, California, USA - 2 Assembly 2016 (version 4) | ecosystem: Environmental > Terrestrial > Soil > Grasslands | place: USA: Hopland...
ATGTCGGCGTCGAAGGCCAGCTTCGCGCCCAGGCCGTCGCAGACCGGGCAGGCGCCGTAGGGGTTGTTGAACGAGAACAGCCGCGGCTCGATCTCGCTGATGGTGAAGCCGGAGACGGGGCAGGCGAACTTCTCGGAGAAGATCAGCCGCCGCGGCGCTTCCTCGGTGGGGTCCTTGTCGGCCCATTCGGCGACCGCGATGCCGTCGGCCAGCTTCAGCGCGGTCTCAAGGCTGTCGGCGTAGCGGCTTTCCAGGCCGGGCTTGGTCACCAGCCGGTCCACGACGATGTCGATGTCGTGCTTGAACTTCTTGTCGAGGGTGGGCGCGTCCTCGATCGGATAGAACTCGCCGTTGATCTTCAGGCGCTGGAAGCCCGACTTCTGCCACTCGGCGATCTCCTTGCGGTACTCGCCCTTGCGGCCGCGCACCACGGGCGCCAGCAGGTAGATCCGTGTGCCTTCCGGCAGGGCGGTGAGCTTGTCGACCATCTGGCTGACGGTCTGGCTCTCGATCGGCAGGCCCGTGGCCGGCGAATACGGCACGCCGACCCGCGCCCACAGCAGGCGCATGTAGTCGTGGATCTCGGTCACCGTGCCCACGGTGGAGCGCGGGTTGCGGCTGGTGGTCTTCTGCTCGATGGAGATCGCCGGCGACAGGCCCTCGATGAGGTCCACGTCCGGCTTGCTCATCAGCTCCAGGAACTGGCGCGCATAGGCCGAGAGGCTCTCCACATAGCGGCGCTGGCCCTCGGCGTAGATGGTGTCGAAGGCGAGCGAGCTCTTGCCCGACCCCGACAGGCCGGTCAGCACCACCAGTTCGCCGCGCGGGATGTCCACGCTGACGTCCTTGAGGTTGTGCTCGCGCGCGCCACGCACGCGGATCAGGTTGTGAGGGTCGGCTGCCATGCTGCTTTCGGAAAACACCCAATCGCCCGCGGAGGTCCGCCGGCGAGACCGCCTAATGTAGGTAACGCGACTCCCTGTTAACACAGGAACATAGGTGGAACAAAGGGCCTGCGGCATCGCGTGCGCGAGGGCTGCTGACATGACGCTGTCAGCAGGCGGCCAAGGCCGTTTAGCCCATGATGGTCCGGGGAACGTCCGTCCGGCCGGCCCGGTTGTCCCACGTCCCTCCTTCCGGGGACGCAAGGAGATAGTTCATGGACAAGAAGGTCTTTCTGATCGGCGCTGTCGGCGCCCTGGCGATCGCCGGCGTGGCTGTCGCCCAGTCCTCCGGCAGCACCAGCTCCGGCTCCACCAGCTCCAGCCCGAGCACCAGCAGCTCGAGCATGAACAACGGTTCGACCACCACCAGCGGCTCGAGCATGAACAACGACCAGGGCACGTCCTCCAGCTCCAGCAACTACGGCTCTAGCGGCAGCGGCTCCGGCAGCTACGGCGCCAACGGCTCGACCAGCGTCAATGGCACGGCCTCCAGCGCCGGCGCCTACGGCAGCAACACGTCGTCGACCACCGGCGGCTCGGCGACAGATCGCGCGGGCGAACGCGGCTGAGCGCTGCGGACCGTACGCCACAGCCGGCCGGGAGCCCCTCGGCCGGCTGGCTTGGCGCGCTGGCCGGGGCCGCGGTCCTGGCCGGCGCCCTCGGCGCGCCCGTCCATCCGCTGAGCGGGCCGCCGGCCGCCGCCTGGGCCGCCCGCCCGCTGGAGGCCGCCCTTCGGCAGGCCGCTCCCGACGCGCCCACCGCGGTCAACAGCTTCTACCGGGCGCGGGCCTATGCGCCGTTGTGGGTCAGCGGCCGGCGGCTGCGTCCGGAGGCCGAGACGGCTGCGGCCCTGGTCGCCGCCGCCGATCGCGATGGCCTCGACCGCGGCGCCTATGATGCGGGCGGTCTGCGCCGCAAGCTCGCAGCCGCCCGGAGCGGCAACCCCGCGGCGCTGGCCCAGGCCGAACTGGCGCTCTCCACCGCCGTTTCCGACTACCTCGCCGACCTGCACCGCGCGCCGGCGAGCGCCGCGCCGCAGTTCTGGGATCCGGCCGTGCCGCTTCCGCCGATCACTCCCGCCCAGGCGCTCGACGCCCTGGCGGGCCCGGGCGGTCTCGCCGCCAAGCTGGCGGCGCTGCAGCGGATGCATCCCATCTACGCGGCCCTGCGCGACGCCCTGGCCGCCGACCGCGCGGCCCACCCGGGCGGGTCGCCCCGACAGGACCTGATCCTCGCCAACATGGCCCGCGCCCGCGCCCTGCCGGCCGACCCGGGCCGGCGCTACGTCCTGGTCGACGCCGCCGCCCAGCGGCTGTGGCTCTACGAGGACGGCCGGCCGGTGGACAGCATGCGCGTCATCGTCGGTCGCGCCGACAACCAGACGCCGACCCTCACCGGCCTGATCCGCTACGCCGACTTCCGCCCCTACTGGAACATCCCACCCGACATCGTCGCCAAGGAGATCGCCCCGCACGTGCTGCGCGAAGGGCCGGGCTACCTGGCGCGGCAGGACCTGGAGGCGCTGTCCGACTGGTCGCCCCAGGCGCGGGTGCTGGATCCCGCGGAGGTGGACTGGAGCGCCGTGGCCGCCGGCGCGCAGGAGCTGCGCATGCGTCGTCGGCCGGGCGCCACCAACATCCTGGGCCAGGTCAAGCTGATGCTGCCCAACACCCTCGGCATCTACCTGCACGACACGCCGGACAAGTCGCCGTTCTCCCGCGCCCAGCGGACCATCAGCCACGGCTGCATCCGCCTGGAGCACGCCATGCGCCTGACGCGGGCCCTGGTCGGCCCGGCCGCCGACAACCCGCCGCCGGGCGACGACGTGCGCGTCGACCTGCCCAAGCCCGTGCCGGTCTATGTGCTGTACCTCACCCTCGCGCCCGGCCCCGACGGGCTGGAGGCTCGGCGCGATGTCTACGGCCGCGACGCGCCGTTGATCGCGACGCTGAAGCGCTCCGACCGGGCCATGGCCGACTGAGACTAGGCGCGCTTGCGCCCGCTCCAGGCGTAGAGCCCCAGCGCCAGGGCCAGGTAGCTGATCGCCGCCAGAGGTGACGCCCAGGGAACGCCCTCGGGGACGACGGCGAGCGGCGCGGGCTTGTTGGTCGCGGCGATCAGGCCGGCGTGCAGGACGTTCAGCAGGCTGTCGCCGACGATATAGCCCGACACCATCAGCACCCCCAGCCGCATGGCCGCCTCCCCATCGGGGCGGTCCTCGACCCGCCGGTCGTAGACCCAGCCGGCGAAGGCGCCGAGGATCACCGGCACGGTCACGGACGAGGGCAGGTAGATCGCCAGGGCCGCGCCCAGGGGCGGCAGGCTGAAGCGCTTGGTCCGGCGCAGCGCCTCGTCCACCACCACCAGGGCCGCGCCCACCAGGGCGCCGACGCCGATCAGGCCCCACTCCAGCTTCCCGCCGATCACCCCCGAGGCGATGGTGGAGATCAGGGTCGCCTGGGGGGCCGCCAGCGGGGTGGAACCGGCCACGGCGTGGGAGCTCGCGCCGGCGAAGCCGTTGGAGCGGTTCAGCAGGTTCAGGATCACCGGGATCATCACCGATCCGGCGATCACCCCGATCACCAGCGCCACCTGCTGGCGCCAGGGCGTGGCGTCCACCAGCTGGCCGGTCTTGAGGTCCTGCAGGTTGTCGTTGGCGCTGACCGCCACCGAGATCAGCACCGCGGTCACCAGGAGGGCGAAGGCGATCAGCGGCTTGGCGTCGCCGCCCTTCAAGATCGGCAGGCCGATGGCGGCCACGATCAGGGCCGCCCCCAGCACCGACAGGATCGCCATGCCGCTGACGGGGCTGTTGGACGAGCCGATCAGCCCGGCCATGTAGCCGCAGACCGCCGCCACCGCGAAGCCGGCCACCGCGATGTAGAGGACGGCCGCCACCAGGAGCGGGACCGCCAGGCCCGCCAGCGGGCCGCCGGCCAGGAAGACCGCCAGCACCACGGCGATCGGCACCAGGCAGGCAAGCGAGATCACCGCCATTGCGCTGATGGGGATGTCCTGCTCGGTGCGGCCCAGGGCCGGCGCGTCCGCGCCGCGGGCGCGCTGGGCCGCGATGGCCGCGCCGATGCCGGTCCACAGCGGCTGGGCCAGCTTGGCCAGCGTCCAGATAGCCGAGACGCCGATCGCCCCCGCGCCGATGAAGCGCACCTGGTGGCTCCAGATCCCCTGGGCGAAGTCCGAGATCGAGGTGGTCGCGTCCGGCGACGGCGCCATGGCGGTGAGCACAGGAACCGCGACCGCCCAGGCGATGACCAGGCCCACCGCCATGGCCGCCCCCACCGCCACGCCCATCAGGTGCCCGGCGCCGAACAGCGCCAGCGACATCGAGGCCCCGAGCCCCGTGGCGCCGCCGTTGCCGGTGCGCACATAGGCCGAGACCTCCTCGGAGAAGATCCGCAGCTTGGTCAGCAGGGCATAGCCGGCGCCCGCCGCCGAACCGATGCAGATGGCGGCGAAGCCCAGGCGGCTGTCGGCCTCGGCCTCAAGCGTGTCGCCCTCGGCGCCGGAGCCGACCTCCAGCACCTTGGCCGCCGCCACGCCTTCCGGGTAGGGCAGGGGTGACTGGGTCACCAGCGCCCGGCGCAGCGGGATCGTGTACATCACCCCCAGCACGCCACCGGCGGCGCATACGCCGAAGGTCAGCCAGAACGGGAAGTGGTCCCAGGCGCCGATGATCACCAGGCCGGGCAGCACGAACACCACCGAGGCCATGGCGCCGGCCGCCGAAGCCACGGTCTGGACGATGTTGTTTTCCCAGATCGTCGAGTTGCGCACGAAGATCCGTAGCACCGCCATGGAGATCACCGCGGCGGGGATCGAGGTGGCGAAGGTCAGGGCCACCTTCAGGCCCAGGTAGACGTTGGCGGCCGTGAACACGAGGGTGATCAATATGCCCAGGATCACGCCCCGGACCGTGAGCTCCACCCGTCGGGCCGAGCCCTCCGCCGCCACCGCCGCCGTCATCGATACGTGCTCCAACCGGTCCCCGCTCCGTTAGAGCCTGACTGGGACGGGGGCTCAAGCGGCGAGGGCGGGCGCTCGCCCTAGAACCGCTGCTTGTAGACCACCTCGGCGTAATGCAGCCGCACGCCCTGGTCGTCGGACCAGGCCGCCTTGGCCGGGATCTTCACCTTGGGAAGGGCGGCCGCGGGCGCGTCGGGCGCGGGCTTCAGCGCGGGCGCTTGTGGGGCTGGCGCGGTCCAGGCCGTCACGGCGGCGGACGGGGCCCGCCACACCGGCGCCTCCAGCGGGACGCTGAGCGTCGAGCGGGGCTGGGCGAAGGTGGGGGTGGTCACCGCACCGGCGGGCCAGGTCTGGGCTGCGGCCGGCAGCGCGCTCGAGGCGGCGGTGATCGCGAGCGCCCCCAGAACAAGCGCCCCCAGAAGCGGTCGGCGGTCCAAGATCGTCTCTCCAAGCGTTTGACCGCCCGGCGAAATTCCCTCGGACCGCTTTGGTTTCGCGCGATCACCAAACCGTCAGTTCGACCGACGCAGCCTCAGGCCCGGTCGATGCGCGCGGCGTAGCAGCCGTGGCCGGCGTTGTGGGCGTGGATGTAGGCCGTGTCCGGCAGGGCGAGCAGCTTCTCGATCGCCGGCGGCAGGTCCGTTCCGGGCGCCACGTCGGAGCCGACGATGTTGCCCTGACCGTCGAAGGCGCGCAGCGAGATGTACCTGCGCGCCGCCAGCGCCGGCGGCGCCTCGTCCACATAGCGCGCGGACTCATGCCGGCCCTCGCGCACGAAGATCGCATGGCGCGAGCGGTAGGGCGTCTCGGCCGGCTGGTGCTCGTAGTTGAGCAGCAGCACCGTCTCGCCGACGGGGGCGTCCTCGAGGGTGATGCGGCAGGGGAAGCCCACCGGCGCATCGACCGTCTTGCGGACGACGCCGAGGCCGGCGAGCGCCTCGTCCGAGAGGCCGAACAGGTGCTGGAACGGCTCGCTGGGGAGCCCGGTGACGACGAACGACATGATGTCCTCCTTGCTTGCGGAGAAGATCATGCGGCGCGCGCCGCGGGCCAATGTGGCGATGCCAACACATGTCCGAAAGCCGCCAGCAGCCAGCCGCGGGCGGGCGGTCCTCGTCAGGCCGCGTCGAGGGCCGGCTGGGCCTGGGCCGAGGCCAGACCCTCCAGGACCTCGACGACCGGCGACTGGCGCGCCTCGTAGCTCACCGCCTCGCCCAGCCGCACCGCGGCGGCCCGGAAGCCGGGTTCCCGCAGGAGCCGCTTCAGGGCCTTGCGGATCTCCTCCGTCGTCGCGCCGGGCGGTAGCGAGAGCCCTGCGCCGCGCTCGGTGACGCGGACGGCGTTGTCGGCCTGGTCGCGACCATGCGGGATCACCAGCAGCGGGCGCCGGTGGACCAGGGCGCGGGTGACGGTGCCGTGGCCGCCGTGCGTCACCACGACCGCCGCCTTGCCCATGACGGCGTCATGCGGGGCGCTCTCGACGAGGCGCGCATTGGCCGGGGGTTGCAGGTCGCCGGCAGGGATGCTGCCGCCCAGCGTCACGAGCACCCGGACCGGCAGTTCCGCGGCCGCGTCCAGCACCCGCTGCAGCACGGCGGCGTGGTTCTGGAAGGTGGTGGAGAAGCCCACCACGATCAGAGGCCGCTCGTCTTCGGCCTCCCACGGCAAGGCGAACGGCGCCGCGGCCCAGGCGGGCTCGTCCAGCTGAGGACCGATGTAGTGCAGGCCCGGCGGCAGGGCCGCGGGCGTGAAGTCGAAAGCGCGGGCCGTCGCGAGCAGCGTGGCGGCGGCCGCCTGGGTCTGGTCGACGAGATGGGCGAGCGGCGCAAGGCCCAGGGCCAGGCGCGCGGTGTTGAGGGCGGGCAGGCCGCTGTCGAACAGGCCCGTCACCTGTTCGCCGATCGCCGCGTGCTCGGCGCGCTCCGCCTCGGTCCGGGCGGGCGGCAGGCCCAGGCCCATGGGTGGCACACCGGGCGTCGGGAAGAGGTTGATGTTGGGCTGCAGGATGCAGAATGGCTGGCCGGCGGCCTCGCAGCCGGCGGCGACGCCGAACAGGAACCCGCTGGTGACCACCAGGTCGGCCGGCTCGCAGCGCAGCTCCGCCATGACGTCCCGCGCATAGGCAAGGGCGGGGGCGGTCCAGACCTCGGTGATCACCTGAACCAGGCCCGCAGGCCCTTCGTACTGCCAGTCGCGGACCGGATCGGTGGCCGGTGTCCGGTCTGGACGGCTGGGGGCGCGGGTCCAGGGCAGGAACTCCGCGCCCGCGGCCTCGGCCTCGGCGCGGTTGCAGGCGTCGCCCAGGGCGCGGACGCGATGGCCGCGCTGCACCAGCTTGCGCGCTGCGGTCAGGGCGGGAGCGACAGTGCCACCGCCCTCCCACAGGGCGAACAGGAAGGACTTCGGGGTCTCGGTCATCGGGTTGGTCCGTCGGAAAGCGTTGCAGGAAGGTACGCGTACGAGAGGGGGTTGGCCTTAGGCGGCCTTCAGCGGGTGTCGTCAGCGCTCGTCAGGGCGGCGTGGACGAAGCGCTCCACGAGTGCGGCGTAGTCGTCGACCGGGCGCTGCATGTCCCGGCGCACCAGCTTCCAGAGATAGACGTCGGTGGCGGCGACCAGCGCGTCGAGCCGGCGCTGGGCGGCCGTCGGCGAAAGGGTTTCGAGCCAGCGCGCGAAGGTCTCCGCCAGCCAGTCCCGGTGCCCGGCGCGGCCGATCTTGGTGACCCGCCGCAGGGTCGGGTAGCGCTCCTCCTGGGCCAGCACCCGCATCACCAGGTCACCGGAGACCTCGTAGTCGTCCACCAGCGCACGCACCGCGGCCGCCGGATCACCGGGCGCCGTCCGGCGCAGCTCCATGATCTCCCGCGCCAGGACGTCGACTGTGGCGTCCAGCAATCCCTCCTTGCCGCCGAAGCGACGGATCACCGTCTGGACCGTCACGTCGGCTTCCCGAGCCACGTCCTCGAGCCGGATCTCGTCGAACCACAGGGTCTGCAGGCGGCCGCGGAAGGCCTGGACGATGCGCGCCGCCGTGGCTTCCGACGCAGCGGCCCGGGTGGTCTGGCGATAGGGGCGCTTGGTGTCGGCGTCGTTTTTCATGAAAGCCGTACTAACATGAAAAACGGTGTTCGCAATAGTTTTGTGTGAGTCTAACTAATTTGAAATGTGGCGTGCTTCAGGCCGCGTCGTGGAAGATGATCCCCAGGGTGTGGCGGCGCCCGGACCGCAGGCGGCTGACGCCGTGGCGCAGGTTGACGCGGTAGACGCCGCGGCCGCCCTGCACGGGGCGGTGATGCACCGGGAAGACCACCGCATCGCCCTGGCGCAGGGGGACCACCTCGGCCCGCGACTGCATGCGCGGCCGCTGCTCGGTCAGCACGAACTCGCCGCCTTCGAAGTCGCGGCCAGGCTCGGAGAGCAGGATCGCCACCTGCAGCGGGAAGACGTGCTCCCCGTAGAGGTCCTGGTGCAGGCAGTTGTAGTCGCCCGGACCGTAGCGCAGCAGCAGGGGCGTCGGCCGCGTCTGGCCAGCGGCGTGGCAGCGGGCGCGGAACGCCGCGTGACTGGGCGGGAAGCGCAGGGGCTCCCCCAGGGCCTCGGCCCAGCGGTTGGCGACGGCGGCGAGCGGCGGATAGAGGCCGGTCCGCAGTTGGGCGACCAGGTCGGGGAGGGGATGGGCGAAGTAGCGGTACTCGCCGCGGCCGAACCCGTGGCGCGCCATCACCACCGTGGAGCGGAAGAGACCCGGCTGGTCGTAACCGGCGGCGACCGCCGCGCAGGCCTCCGGGTCGAGCAGGCGGGGGATCACCGCGCAGCCGTGGGTGTCCAGGTCGGCGGCCAGGCGGGTCCAGTCGAGGGACGCGAGAGTGTCGGTCAGGGTCATCGCCGGCAGATGCGGTCGTCGCCCGCTGGCGGCAATCGGTCTCGCGCACGCCGCGTCCGGATTGCGCCAGAGCGGGCGGGCGCCTAGATCAGGGTCTCGTCACAAGGAGCAGGCCAATGCGGCTCGCGCTGGAAACCCCGATCGCCCGGACCTTCCACGCTGCCCTGGACCGCCATGCCTTCCGCCTTTGTGACCCTCGATCGGCTCAGCTACGCGAGCCCTGATAGCAAGCCCCTTTTCGAAAACCTGACCCTGGCCTTCGGGCCTGAGCGCACCGGCTTGGTCGGCCGCAATGGCGTGGGCAAGACCACCCTGGTGCGCCTGATCCTGGGCGAACTCGCCCCGACCGCAGGCGGCCTGGCCGTACGCGGCCGGGTCGGCGTGCTGCGCCAGGCCCTGGCGCCGCCGCGGGGAGCCACTGTGGCGGACCTGATCGGCGTCGCCGACGACCTGGCGCGGCTGGCGCGCATCGAGGCCGGGGCGGGGAGCGAGGCGGACTTCGCCGAGGCCGACTGGGCGCTGCCCGCGCGGCTGGAGGCGGCGTTGGCGGAGGCCGGCCTGCCGGACCTGGACCTCGATCGGCCGGCATCGACCCTCAGCGGCGGCCAGGTCACCCGCGCCAGCCTCGCCGGCCTGATCGCCCAGGCGCCGGACCTGCTGATCCTCGACGAGCCCACCAACAACCTGGATGCGGCCGCGCGCGAGCGGGTAGGCCGGATGATCGAGGACTGGAAGGGCGGCGCCATCGTCGTCAGCCACGACCGCGCGCTGCTGCGCCGCATGGACCGGATCGTCGAGCTCAGCGGATTGGGCGCCCAGGTCTACGGCGGCGGCTACGACCTCTACGCCGAGCGCAAGGCGCTGGGCGAGGCGGCGGCTGCCCGCGACCTCGCCGATGCTGAGAAGGCCGCTGCCCGCGTGGCGCGCGAGGTCCAGCTGGCGGCCGAGCGCAAGGCGCGCCGGGATGCCGCCGGCAAGCGGGCCCGGGCGAAGGGCGATGCGCCGAAGATCCTGCTCGACGCCCAGGCCGAGCGCGCGCAGGCCAGCGGCGGGGCCCAGCGGCGACTTGCCGAGCGCCTGAGCGCCGACGCCGCCGAGAGCCTGGCCGCCGCCGCGGCGCGGGTGGAGCGCGTGCGCCGGTTGGCCTTCGACCTGCCTCCGTCGGGCCTGGGGTTCGGCAAGACGGTGCTGGCCATGGAGGAGGTGGGCTTTGCCTATCCCGGCGGACCACCGCGCCTGACGGGCGTCTCGCTGCGGATGGTGGGGCCGGAGCGCGTCGCGGTGACCGGCCCGAACGGCGCCGGCAAGACCACCCTGCTGCGCCTGGCCGCCGGCGAGCTGGCGCAGACCTCCGGGCGGGTGTCGCGCGGCGTTCCCGCGGCCTTCCTAGACCAGCGCACGGCGCTGCTGGGAGACGCACCAAGCCTGGTCGCCGCCTTCCGCCGCCTCAACCCCGCCGCCAGTGAGAACGCCGCCCGCGCCGCCCTGGCGCGCTTCCTGTTCCGCAATGTTGCGGCGGACAAGCCGGTCGCGGCCCTCAGCGGCGGCGAGCGCCTGCGCGCGGCCCTGGCCTGTGTGCTCCTGGGCGACCGCCAGCCGCAGCTGCTGATCCTGGACGAGCCGACCAACCACCTGGACCTGGAGTCGATCGCCGCGGTCGAGGCCGCGCTCGCCGGCTACGACGGCGCCCTGCTGGTGGTGAGCCACGACCGGGACTTCCTGGACGCGGTGGGGGTGGAGCGCGAGGTCGCGCTAGGATAGCGCCGCGCGGCGTCAGCGCCCCCTCCACCATCTCGTGGTCCCCCTCCCCCGCGGGCGGGGGAGGAACTGGAGCTTGGCGCCCGCGGCCAAGTTCCTCCCCCGAAAGGAACACTTCGGGGAGGGGGACCGCGAAGCGGTGGAGGGGGCGCGACGGCTAGCTCACGCCGCCGCCTTGCGCACCACGCGGAACACCGCATTGGCCCGGGCACAGGGCTGGCCGTCGGCGGTGACGAAGGCCTGGGCGAAGCTCAGCGTGCCGCCAGGGCGGATGAACGCCGTGTCGAACTCCAGCCACTGGCCGATGTTGGCCGAGCTCAGAAAGTCGACGGCGAGGTTCACTGTCACCAGGCTGGCGAGGTCGCCCATCTTGCGCGCGCATGACAGGCCCATGGCGTTGTCGCTGAGCGCCGAGATCAGCCCGCCATGCACGAAGCCGCGGCCGTTGCAGTGGGCCTCGGCGGCGCGGATCGCCAGCACGACGGTGTCGCCTGAGAACCGTCGCCAGATCGGCTCCCAGGGCGCGGTGAGCGGGCTCTTGCGGTCGTGCCGCTCGAAGCCCTCGGGGACGTCCAGACAGGTTTCCATGGCACTCACGCAGCGTTGGCCAGGCGCGCCAGGCTCTCCAGCGTGCCATGGCAGGCGCGGGCGGCCTCGGCGCCCTTGAGCCGGAAGTGGGCGTGGAAGAACCCCTGGTGCGCGTCGTGTTCGTGGAAATGGTGCGGCGTCAGCACCACCGAGAAGATCGGGGTCTCGGTGGCCAGCTGCACCTGCATCAGGGCCTGGACCACGGTCTGGGCCACGAACTCGTGGCGGTAGATGCCGCCGTCCACCACGAAGGCGGCGCCGACGATGGCGGCGTAGCGGCCGCTGCGGGCCAGGGTCTGGGCGTGCAGCGGGATCTCGAACGCCCCCGGGGTCTCGAAGCGCTCCACCACCTCGGGCGGGAAGCCGAGGACGGCCATCTCCTCGACGAAGCCGGCATAGGCCTCGCGGACGATGTCGCCATGCCAGAGGCCGTGCACGAAGGCGATGCGGCCGGCGCGGAAGGCGCCGTTGGCGGTGGGGTATTCGAGGAAGGTCTTGCCCGTGGACGTCTTGTCCATTTGGGCGGCAGGTTGGGTCATGGTCTTCTCCCTGACCGGGTTCAAAGGACCACGACTCAGGGAGAGGCCGCGCACGCGCCCAGGGCGGAATCCGCCTGCGGCTCGCACTCGACCGTTCTCATAACCGGACTATGACCGTCGGCCCCGGGATCGCACCGGGTCTGCTCGTCCCCTCCAGGGCCCGCAAGGAGCGATGGAGGGCGCCCGCGGGCTCGTCCCGTCTTGGCTCCAGCTCTCGCCGAGGCCTCGAAGGGCATTACCGCCGGTGGGGAGTTGCACCCCGCCCTGAGAACGCAGACCGCCGGACTGTCCGACGGCATGGTGAGAATAGGCGCCTTCCGCAGCGTTAAACAACTGTTTGAACCAGGCCAGTCGCAGGCAAGCGGCCCTTGTGGCCGGGGCGTCGCCTCCACAGCTCTGGGGTCGAGCCCGAAGGAGCCCCACGCGATGTTCGACCACCTGTCCCTCGGCGTGCGCGACCTTGCGGCCGCGCGGCGCTTCTACGATGCGTTCCTGGCGCCCCTGGGGGCGAGCCTCGTGTCGGCGGCCGACACCGAGCTGAGCTACGGTCCCGGCGGCCTGGCTGCGCAGCTCTACCTCTATCCGGTGGCGGGCGAGCAGGTGGCCGGCCGCGGCGCGCACCTGGCGTTGACGGCGCCGAGCCGCGCGGCGGTGGATACGGCCTACGCCCTGGCGGTCGCCCATGGCGCGACGTCGGTGCGGCCGGCCGGCCTGCATCCGGACCTCGCAGCGGGCTACTACGGCGCCGTGCTCCTGGACCCCGACGGCAACAAGCTCGAGATCGTCGCCGGCACGATGCACTGAGCTTCGGCGCGCAGCGCAGGTCAAAGACTCAAACCGCGGAAGACGCGGAGGGACGCGGAAGGCCGAACTTGCAGGCGCTTCTGCGTTTTCCGCGTTTTCCGCGGTTCAATCGATGATGCCTGCGGCGCCCCCGCGATGGCTGAGAAACTCAGGCGCGCTTGTTCAGGGTGATGGCGGTGGCGGCGGCGGGGATGGCGGCCTGGCGGCCGGCGGCGCCGTAGGTGGCGCCCTGGGTGCGCTGGCTGGCGACCTCGTCGGCGATGCACTTCACCAGGCCCTCGGTGATCACCCGGGCGGCCTCGATGGCGCGGCCCTGGCGGGCCAGGACGGCGTCGAAGGCTTCCGTCGAGCGCACCAGCCGCAGGCGCAGCTCCTTGGGCGCCGACGACACCAGCCGCGGATCGGCCCGCACGCGCGCCGACTCGTGGCGGTAGAGGTTCGCCAGCCGCGTGGTCTCTTCCAGCAGGGCCGCGGCGTCCTGCGGACGGCGGCTTTCGAACGCCTGGGCCTGCTTGGCGATCAGCTCGGTCAGCCGGTCGGTGAGCAGGATCAGCTGTTCGACGCGGTCGGTCGGATCGATCATCACTTCAGCCCCTGCATCTTCAGGATCTCGCGCTGCACGGTGTCGGCCACGCCGACGCCGCCGGCCTTGACCACCTGCTTGGCCATGGCGTCGGTCATCACCGAGCGGAACATCTCCTCGCCGAACCCGCCGCCGAACGGGCCGTCCGACTGGATGCCCTGGAACATCTGCTGGAACATCGAGGAGAGGAACTGGCTCTCGAACTTCTGGCCGGCCTCCTTGGCGCGGGCCTTCTGGGCGTCGTTTGCGGCGCCCGCCGCGGTGGCAGGCGAGGAGCCCAGGGCCACGGTCGGGGTCGGCTTCAGGAAGGTCGCGGCGACGCTGGCCGGGGAGAGCAGGGCGGAGCTCATCACATCACCTCGATTTCGGCCTGCAGCGCGCCGGCGGCCTTGATGGTCTGCAGGATGGAGATCATGTCACGCGGGGTTACCCCCAAGGCGTTAAGACCGGCCACCAGGGTCGCCAGCGAGGCGCCCGACCGCACGGTCAGGAACTGCTTGCCCTTCTCCTCGTCCACCGAGACGTCCGACTGCGGCACCACCGTGGTCTGGCCGCCGCGGGAGAACGGCGCGGGCTGGCTGACCGCGGGCTGCTCGCGCACGGTGATGGTGAGGTTGCCCTGCTGGATGGCCACCGTGGAGATGCGCACCGCATCGCCCATGACGATCACGCCGGCCACCTCGTCGATCACCACCTTGGCCGGGGCGTCGGGCTCGACGGAGAGGTTCTCCACCTGGGCCATGAAGGCGACCATGTTGGTCCCGGCCGGCGGGCGCAGGGACACGATGGTGGGGTTCTCGGCCATGGCCGTGCCGGGGAAGGCGGCGTTGACCACGTCGGCGATGCGGCGGGCGGTGGTGAAGTCGGGGTTGCGCAGGGTCATGCGCAGGACGCCCATCGAGGCCAGCTGGAAGTTGACCTCGCGCTCGACGCTGGCCCCGCCGGCGATGCGGCCCGCGGTGGGCACGCCCTTGGTGATGGTGGAGCCCGAGGCGCCGCCGGCGCTGACCGAGCCGGTCTGGACCGTGCCCTGGGCCACCGCATAGGCCTGGCCGTCGGCGCCCAGCAGCGGGGTGACCAGCAGGGTGCCGCCCAGCAGGCTCTTGGAGTCGCCCAGGGCGGAGACCGTAGCGTCGATCCGCGCGCCCGGCGCGGCGAAGGCCGGCAGGTTGGCGGTGACCATCACCGCGGCCACGTTCTTGGTGTTGAGGTTCGCGTCGCGGGTGTTGACGCCCAGCCGCTCCAGCATCGCCTCCAGGCTCTGCTTGGTGAAGGGCGCATTGCGCAGGGCGTCGCCGGTGCCGTTCAGGCCGACCACGATACCGTAGCCCACCAGCTGGTTCTGGCGCACCCCCTCGAACTCGACGATGTCCTTGATGCGGGACTTCGCGAAGGCGGGGCCGGCAATGGCGCCGAGACTCAGGGCCAGGACCAGGGCGGAGAGGAAGCGCATCGGACGCATCGGGACCTTCGGACGTAATTGTTCGCCCGCGGCCCACGCGAGATCCGTGCCAGGCCAAAACACCAGCAAATACAGCGGGCGAGGGGCGCCCGCGACCGGATCGGCCTAGGCAGAATGTGCCGCCCGTTAACCATGCTGCAAGTTTAGCCGGTAAAGGTGACCCAGAAGCGTTTTGAGGGTAGGCGTCCCCCACCATGAAGGTCACCGGAACGGGCGGCATGACGCCCGCCGCCGGGCCCAAGGCGGCCCGGAGCGGCGCGAGCGAGGGGGGCTTCCGGATCGCCGGCGGCGCTGGCCCGACCGCGGCTGCGCCGGCGGCCTCGGTCAGCGGCGTCGCGGGCGTCATGGGCGTCGAAGCCCTGCTGGCCCTGCAGGACGTCGAATCGCCCACGGAACGGCGCCGGCGCTCGGTGCGCCGCGCCAGCCGCCTGCTGGACGAACTGGACGACATCAAGATTGCGCTGCTGGGCGGAGAGCTCAGCCAGGCTCAGCTGGAGCGCCTCGGGCGCACCATCCGCGAGCAGCGCGCTGCGACGGAGGACCCCAAGCTGGAGGGCCTCCTCGACGAAATCGAGACGCGCGCTGCGGTTGAGCTTGCCAAGCTGGAGATGGCGTCGCGTGCGGCCTAAACGCCCTGGGCCTGCCGGCGACGTTGAAACCATGCCTTGTTTTGATATACAGCCGGCGCGTGTCTCAGGGTTCCCAGGGGCGTGAGGTTTTCATGAAGACAGCCACAGTTCTGGCTGAGGGTCCTGAATATCGTCCTTCCGAGGACGAGGAATTCATGAACGAGCGTCAGCTTGAGTATTTCAAGCAGAAGCTCTTGATGTGGAAAGAAGACATCCTTCGCGAATCTCGCGAGACGCTGTCCCACCTCCAGAAAGAGACCGAGAACCATCCGGACCTCGCCGATCGAGCGTCGTCGGAGACTGATCGGGCTCTTGAACTCCGTACCCGGGATCGCCAGCGGAAGTTGATTTCGAAGATCGACGAGGCCTTGCGCCGGATCGAGGACGGCTCGTACGGCTTCTGCGAAGAGACCGGTGAGCCGATCGGCGTCGCCCGCCTCGAGGCGCGCCCGATCGCCACCCTCAGCCTGGAAGCCCAGGAGCGGCACGAGCGCCGCGAACGCGTCCACCGCGACGACTGACGAGCCTTATCCCTCCCCTTCATGGGGAGGGACAGCCCGCCAAGGGCGGGCAGGGTGGGGCGGCCATGACCGGACGCTGAGCCCGGTCGACCATTCCCCACCCGTCGCGCCGCCTGCGGCTCGCGCCACCCTCCCTATGAAGGGGAGGGATAGCTTTCGGGGTCTGCAGCCTATATATGCTCAAAGTGAGCATAACCGGGCCGGAGCCGATCGTGACGCAGGCGTTCCATTCGATCCACAGCCACGGCTTTGTCCGCGCCGCCGTCTGCACGCCGGCGGTGCGCCCGGGCGACCCGGGGTTCAACGCCGCCGAGACCCTGCGCCTAGCGCACGAGGGCGACGTCGAGGGCTGCGACCTGATGCTGTTCCCGGAGCTGGGGCTCTCGGCCTACGCCATCGACGACCTCTTCCTGCAGGACGCCCTGCTGGACCGGGTGGAGGCCGAGATCGGGGCCCTGGCCTTGGCGTCGGAGCGGCTGAAGCCGGTGCTGGTGGTGGGCGCGCCGCTGCGCCACAACGGCCGGGTCTACAACTGCGCGGTGGCGATCTCGCGCGGCCGGATCCTGGGCGCGACGCCCAAAAGTTTCCTGCCCAACTACCGGGAATATTACGAGAAACGCTGGTTCGCGCCGGGCTACGGCGTGGTCGGGCTGGAGATGGAACTGGCCGGCCAGCGCATCCCGTTCGGCACGGACCTGGTGTTCGCCGCCGACGACCTGCGCGACTTCGTCTTCCACCTGGAGGTCTGCGAGGACTTCTGGGCGCCGCAGCCGCCCTCGACCGCCGGCGCCCTGGCCGGCGCCCTGATCCTCTGCAACCTCTCGGCCTCCAACATCGTGGTCGGCAAGGCGGACGACCGCGAGACCCTGTGCGCCTCGCAATCGATGCGCTGCTCGGCCGCTTACCTCTATTCGGCGGCCGGGCCAGGAGAGAGCACCACGGACCTCGCCTGGGACGGCCAGGCCTCGATCCACGAGCTGGGCCGCCGGCTGGCGCAGACCGAGCGCTTCCCGGCCGCCTCGCAGGTGGCCATCGCCGACATCGACGTGGAGCGCCTGCGCCTGGAGCGGATGCGCACGCCGACCTTCAACGACGGCGCGGTCGCCGCCGGTCATCCGGAGCGCAGCTTCCGCCGGGTGCGCTTCGTCCACCAGCCGACCTTCGAGGACGTGGGCCTGATCCGGCCTCTGGACCGCTTCCCGTTCGTGCCGGACGATCCGGCGCGCCTCGACAAGGACTGCTACGAGGCCTTCAACATCCAGGTCCAGGGCCTGACCAAGCGCCTGCTGGCGACCAAGTCGCAGCACATCGTGATCGGCGTCTCCGGCGGGCTCGATTCCACCCATGCCCTGATCGTGGCGGCCAAGGCGTTCGACGCCGTCGGCCTCCCGCGGGCCAATATCCTGGGCTTCACCATGCCCGGCTTCGCCACCAGCGAGGGCACCAAGTCCAACGCCTGGGCGCTGATGCGCGGGCTGGGCGTGACGGGCCAGGAGATCGATATCAAGCCCACCGCGCGGCTGATGCTGGAGGAGATGGGCCACCCCTTCGCCAAGGGCGATCCGGTCTACGACATCACCTTCGAGAACGTGCAGGCGGGCCTGCGCACCGACTACCTGTTCCGCCTGGCCAACCAGCGCGCCGGGTTCGTGCTGGGCACAGGCGACCTCTCGGAGCTCGCCCTGGGCTGGTGCACCTACGGCGTCGGCGACCAGATGAGCCACTACAACGTCAACTCGGGCGTGGCGAAGACCCTGATCCAGCACCTGATCCGGTGGGTGGTGAAGACCGGGCAGTTCGAGGAAGGCGCTTCGGCCACCCTGCTGTCCATCCTGGACACCGAAATCTCGCCTGAGCTGGTGCCGGCGGACGCCTCCGGGGCGATCCAGTCCACCCAGGCCAAGGTTGGCCCCTACGAGCTGCAGGACTTCAACCTCTACCACATCACCCGCTTCGGGCTGCGGCCGTCCAAGGTGGCGTTCCTGGCCTGGCACGCCTGGCACGACGTGGCCAAGGGCGAGTGGCCGCAGAACTTCCCGGCGGAGGCGCGCAACGCCTACGACCTGGCGACGATCAAGAAATGGCTGGGGGTCTTCCTGTTCCGCTTCTTCGAGATCAGCCAGTTCAAGCGCTCGGCCATGCCCAACGGTCCGAAGGTGATCTCCGGCGGCGCGCTCTCCCCCCGCGGCGACTGGCGCGCGCCCAGCGACGGCACGGCGCGGGTCTGGCTGGATGAGCTGGACGCGAATGTGCCCTGATTTCCCTCCCCTTTATGGGGAGGGACAGCCCGCCACGGGCGGGCAGGGTGGGGAAGCGACGACCGGACGCCGAGCCTGGTCGATCATTCCCCACCCGTCGCGTCGCCTTCGGCTTGCGCCACCCTCCCCTAAAGAGGAGGGATTTTCTCAGCGCATCGCCATCACACGGTCGTGGGTCCGGTGGGCCAGCGCCCGGCGTTCGCGCCATTTGCGGCGCAGGGCGCGGAAGGCGGGCTCCACCCACAGCACCCAGTAGCCGAACGGAACCTCCTTATGGATCCGGTGCATCTCTTCCATGGCGGCCTCCTCTGGCACGGCTTGCTTGGTGAGAGGAAGATGAGGGCTTGAGCGCCCCTCGACAAACGGGGTTCTCCTGCTGTACCCATAAGGACAGCTTATGGCCGATCCGCTCGCATCCCTGCCGCTTTCGGCGATCCGCGTCTTCGAGGCGGCCGCGCGCCTCGGCAGCTTCACCCGCGCCGCCGAGGAGCTGGGCATGACCCAGGCGGCGGTCAGCTGGCAGGTGAAGGCCCTGGAGCAGCGGCTGGACCGGCCCCTGTTCCGCCGCCTGCCGCGGGAGGTGACGCTCACCGCCGCGGGCGAGCGCCTGGCCCGCGCCGCCACCGAGGCCATGAGCGCCTTGCGCGCCGCGGTGGGCGACCTCTCCGACACCGGGGCGGGGATTCTCAACATCACCACCGCCCACACCTTCGCCACCCAGTGGCTGGCGGGGCGCCTCGGCGCGTTCCAGCTGGAGCATCCGGAGATCGCGGTGCGGCTCGACACCAGCACCCGCCTCGTCGACCTGCTGCGCGAGGAGGCCGACGTCGGCATCCGCACCGCCGCGGCGGGCGAATGGGCCGGCATGGAGTCGGTGCGGCTGTTTCCGGCGGCCCAGACGGTGCTCTCGGCGCCGTCCGCGCTGGCGCAGCTGGGCGATCCGCCGGACCCCGCGGCGTTGCTGGACGCCCCGCGCGTGGGCTCCGACCTGGAGTGGAGCGCCTGGTTCGCCGCCGCCGGCGTCGCCGCGCCCGTCGCGCCGGCCTCCGGGGCGCCGCGGTTGGCCGCCGACAATCAGGTGGTGGAGGTGACCGCCGCCATGGCGCGGGGCGAGAGCGGCATCGGCTCGCCGGTGATGTTCGCGGCCGAGCTTGCCGCTGGCCGCCTGGCCCAGCCGTTCGAGATCTATTTCGGCGGCGAGCGCAGCTACTGGCTGGTCTATCCCCGCGACCGCCGCCGCGCCCGCAAGATCGCCGCCTTCCGGGAATGGCTGCTGGACCACGTCCGCGCCGACAAGGCCGCCGAGCGGCTGAACGCCCTGTTCCCGGCCTGAGGGCGGCGCGCTAACCCTGCGGCGTCAGCATCTGCTCCAGGACGGGCAGCACCTGGGCGGAGGCGCTCATCTCCTGCTCATGGTTCAGGCCGTCCAGCACGCGGGCGACTACGCCCCATTGCGCGAGGGTCCCGCTGTACTGCGCCAGGCTCTCCAGGGCGCCGACATCGTTCTTCGAGCCGACCAGCCACAGGGTGGGGCAGCGCAGGTCGCGCGGCTCCACCGGCGGCCAATCCAGCAGGGCCGAGAACCACGCCAGGGTGGCGCGGGTGGCTGGCTCGGCCCAGGCGGCGCGCAGGTTCGGCGACAGCTTCTCCGGCTGCGGGTTTGGCCCCAGCACGGGCGCCCACTGGGAGAGGTTGCCCTCGACGCCACGGCGCAGGTGCTCGGGCACGCCGGGGCCGAAGCCGATGCCGATCATCACGAACCGCGTCACCCGGTCGGTGCGCGAGGCCAGGTAGCGGCCGATGTTGCCCCCGTAAGAATAGCCGATGAGGTCGAACGTCGCCGCCCCGCAGGCGTCGGCCACCGCCAGCACGTCCGCCATCACCCGCTCGATCGCGTAGTTCGCCCGGGCGGTGGGCTTGTCGCTGGCGCCGTGGCCACGGGCGTCGATGGCGATCACCCGGAAATGCTTCGACAGGGCCGCCACATAGCCGCCATCGACCCAGTTTCGGTGCGACTGGCCCCCGCCGTGCAGCAGGATCAATGGCGGGCCCGAACCGGTGGTCTCATAGGCGATGCGGACGCCGTCCGCGCTGGTCGCAAAGTCCAAGGTCAGCCCCGCCGCCCGACGGCCGCCTCGGACGGATAGGTCTCGCGGCCCTGGCCCAGCAGCGCCGGCACCACGGCTTCGACGGTATCCACCGAGACCCAGGCCTGCATGAACTCCGGCGGGGTCAGCCGCTCGTCCACGGTGTGCTGGAAGAGTTTGAACAGCGGCTCCCAGAAGCCGCGCGGGTTGTAGAACACCACCGGCTTGGCGTGGAGGTCCAGGCGCCGCCAGGACAGCAGCTCGACCACCTCCTCCAGCGTGCCGATCCCGCCGGGCAGGATGACGAAGCTGTCGGAGCGCTGGAACATGAGCATTTTCCGCTCATGCATGTTGTCGACGATGATGTGCTCCACCGTCTCCAGGGCGCGCTCCTTGCCGACCAGGAAGGTCGGGATGATGCCCAGGACGTCGCCGCGCGCCTCATGCGCCGCGCGCGCCACCGCGCCCATCAGGCCCACGCCGCCGCCGCCGTAGACCAGCTTGATGCCGGCATCGGCCAGGGCCTTGCCCAAAACGCCGGCCGCGGCGAGGAATTCCGGGTCGGCCTCGTCGGACGACCCGCAGAACACGCAGGCCGATTCCAGGCGCTGGCTCTCACGCCCCATCACGCATACTCCAAGGAAAACAGGTGCGGTTCGCTTGCGTCAGCGCCGCGCAGACCCAACTAGCTATGGTGAGGCCAGGGAGTGTCAAGCAGCCCGTGATTCCGCAACCATCAAACCCTGCGCCGCGCCGAGGCCTAATCGGCCGAGGCTTGATCGGTTGAGTCACGCCCACCTCGCGCGCGGCCGCTTTTCCCAGCCGGATGCGGTGTCCCCGCCGGGGGTCAAGTTCAGCTTCTGGGGCTCCATGGCCGACCTGTGGCGCCTGGTGCTGCGCTCGGGCGCGCCACAGCTGCGCGTGCGGATCGCCGGGGCCCTGTTCCTGGTCCTGCTGGGCAAGCTGGCCGGCGTGCTGTCGCCGGTGCTGCTGGGGGACGCCATCAACCACCTGGCGCCGCGCGCAGGGCCGGTCTCGCTGTCCCTGTTCGTCACCGGCGCCCTGGCGGCGACGGCCATGGCGCTGGCGTCCGCCTGGATGCCCTACCTGCGCGATGCGATCTTCACCCGGGTGTCGCAGTCCACCATGGCCAAGGCGGCGGTGGAGAGCCTGGGGCACGCCCTGGCGCTCTCGCTGGACTTCCACCAGTCCAAGCAGATGGGGACCCTGTCGCGGGTGATCGACCGCGGCTCGCGCTCCACCGACTTCCTGATCCGCAGCGTGGTCTTCAACATCGGCCCGACCCTGGTGGAGCTGGTGCTGGCGCTGGGCGTCATGGCGCTGAAGCTGGGCTGGGCGTTCTCGGCGATCACCCTCGTCACCATCGGCGCCTATGTGATCATCACCTTCCGCATCACCAACTGGCGGCTCAGCCACCGGCGCCGCCTGAACGAGACCGACAGCCGCGCGGCGGGCCTCTCGGTGGACGCCCTGATCAACTACGAGACTATCAAGACCTTCGGCGCCGAGGGGCGGGTGGTCGGCGGCTACCAGGCGGCGATGGGCGAGTTCGTCGACGCCAGCGTCCAGGCTAACACCTCGCTCAACATGCTGAACGGCGCCCAGGCGCTGATCATGCAGATCGGGGCGGCGGTGATGACCGTGGCCACCGGCGTCTATGTGGTCCACGGCGAGATGAGCATCGGGGGGCTCTATACGGCGACCGCCCTGCTGCGGAACCTCTACGCGCCGCTGGGCATGCTGGGCTTCAACTACCGCGAGATCCGCCAGGCCTTCATCGACATGGAGCAGATGGTCGACCTGCAGGGCGCGGTTCCGGAGATCCAGGACAAGCCGAACGCCCAGCCCCTGCCGCCGGCCAGGCACCGCGGCGCGGCGCTGAGCTTCGAGGACGTCAGCTTCCGGCACGACGCGCGCTCGTCGGGCCTGCTGGGCGTCAGCTTCGCGGCCTGGCCCGGCGAGACGGTGGCCTTCGTGGGCCCGTCCGGCGCCGGCAAGACCACCGCCGTGCGCCTGGCCATGCGCCTGATCGACCCGCAGGAGGGACGCGTGACGCTGGACGGGGTCGACCTGCGCGACATCCGCCAGGACTCCCTGCGCCGCGCCGTGGCCCTGGTGCCGCAGGACGTGGCCCTCTTCAACGACACGCTGTTCGCCAACATCGGCTTCGCCCGGCCCGACGCCACCGCCGCCGAGGTGCGCGCCGCGGCGGACGACGCCGAACTCGGCCCCTTCATCGACGGCCTGCCCAACGGCATGGCGACGCTGGTGGGGGAGCGGGGGCTGAAGCTGTCCGGCGGCGAGCGCCAGCGAGTGGGTATCGCCCGGGCGCTCCTGGCCGACCCGCGGCTGCTGATCCTGGACGAGGCCACCAGCGCCCTGGACGGCCCCACCGAGGCGGCGATCCAGGAGACCCTGCGCCGGGTGAAGGCGGGGCGCACGACCCTGGTCATCGCCCACCGCCTCTCCACCATCGTCGACGCCGACCAGATCCTGGTCCTGCGGCGGGGGCGCATCGTGGAGCGCGGGACGCACGCCGAGCTCCTGGCCAAGACCGGCGAATACGCGGCGCTCTGGCGGCGCCAGACGCGAGAAGCCTGAAGCGGGACCGAAGGTCCTTATTGACCGCCAAGACGCCAAGCCCGCCAAGAGTGCGCGGGCCGGCGTCGACCGCCTTGGCGTTCTTGGCGTCTTGGCGGTGAATCGGGCCTGCGGCCGGCAGAGCGCCGATGGGCGTTGCCCCGGGCCTGCGTGCGGCCTTAGATGCGCCCGCATGAACGCCGGGCCCACCTCGCACTTCTACACCTCCCAGCGCCTGCGCCTTCACTACGTCGACTGGGGCACGGACGGCCTGGAGCCGCTGCTGATGATCCACGGCGGCCGCGACCACTGCCGCAACTGGGACTGGGTCGCCGCCCGCATGCGCGAGCGCTATCACGTCCTGGCCATGGACCTGCGCGGCCACGGCGACAGCGCCTGGGCCATCGGCGGCGCCTATACCGAGACGAGCCACATCCAGGACATCGCCCAGCTGGTCCACCAGCGGATCGAGCGGCCGGTGACCATCATGGCCCATTCGCTAGGGGCGCTGCTGGCCCTGGCCTATGCGGGGGTGTTTCCGGAGAAGGTGGCGCGGATTGTCGCCATCGAGGGCATTCCGCCGATCAGCATGATCGAGGCCAGCGAGGCCGACCCGGTGGAGGCGCGGGTCCGGAGCTGGATCGAGATGCGCCGCGACCTCTCCGGCAAGCCGCACCGGCGCTATCCCACCTTCGAGGACGCTGTGGCCCGCATGCGCGAGGCCAACCAGCACCTCAGCGTGGCGCAGGCCCATCACCTCACCCGTCACGGCGCGCAGCAGAACGAGGACGGGACCTATTCCTGGAAGTTCGACCCCTACGCCCGTTTCGCCGGCGGGCCGGATGGGCTGAGCGCGGCCGAGCAGCACCACCTGTGGGGCCGCATCACCTGCCCGGTGCTGCTGGTGCGCGGGGCGGAATCCAGCTTCCCCGACCCCGCCGAAGATGGCCGCATGGCCCTGCTGGACGACGCCGCCCTGGCCACCATCCCCGGCGCCGGCCACTGGGCCCACCACGACCAGCTGGAACTGTTCATGGCCGAGGTCTGGCGGTTCCTGGACAGCTAGTTCCTCTCCCACGTTGTGGGAGAGGGGGACCGCGCGCCGAGCGCAGCGAAGAGCGCGTGGGGGAGAGGGCGACTCTCACGCTCCGCTTGTCGACCGGGCGGCCCGTGGTGGCGCCGCGGATGTGGCCTGCCCTTTCCACCAGCCGCTCTTCAGCCGGCTGCGCCGGCTTCGGCGACCGGTCCCCCTTTCCCACCATGTGGGAAAGGAACGAAATCTAAGCGGGGACTTTCGAGGCCATTCGGCGGGCGTCGCGCTCCAGCACCTGCTCGGCCTGGCGCATGATGTTGGCCACCAGCTCCTTGCAGGTGGGGATGTCGTGGATCAGGCCCTGGCTCTGGCCGACGGTCCAGATGCCGCCGTCGGTGTCGCCGGCGCCCAACACATTGGTGCGGCCGCGCACCCCGGCCACCAGGTGGCGCACGTCGTCGATGGTCTTGGTGGGGTCCTGCTGGATCTTCGCCACCTCCTCCGAGATCGCGTTGCGGGCCACCCGGCTGGTGTTGCGCAGGGTGCGGTTGGTCAGCAGGGTGTCGCGCTCGGTATTTTCGACGATCTTGCGCTTCACGTTCTCATGGATGGCGCACTCCTGGGTGGCCATGAAGCGGGTGCCCATGTTGACCCCGTCGGCGCCGAGGGCCAGGGCCGCGGCCAGGCTGCGGCCGTCCGCCATGCCGCCCGAGGCGATGATCGGCACGTCCACCGCATCGGCCGTGGCCGGCAGCAGCACGATCAGGCCGATGTCGTCCTCGCCCGGGTGGCCGGCGCATTCGAAGCCGTCGATGGAGATCACGTCCACCCCGTGCCGCACCGCCGACACCGAGTGGCGGACCGAGGTGCACTTGTGGATCACCTTGACCCCGGCGGCCTTGAAGGCCGGCAGGTGGTCGACCGGCGCGCGGCCGGCGGTCTCCACGATCTTGATCCCGCTCTCGATGATCGCCTCGCGGTATTCGTCATAGGGGATCGGGTTCAGCGAGGGCAGGAGGGTCAGGTTCACGCCGAACGGCTTGTCGGTCAGGTCGCGGCAGCGCTGGATCTCCTTGTGGAGCTCCTCGGCTGTCTGGGAGTGGTGGGCGGTGATGAAGCCCAGGGCGCCGGCATTGGCCACGGCGGCCACCAGGGGCGCGTAGCCGACGCCGGTCATGCCGCCCATGACGAGCGGGGTCTCGACGCCGAACATCTCGGTGATACGGGTCCTGATCACGGTTTCCTGTCCCTTGTTCTGCTGCGGGCCCGGGCGGCCGCGGGATTGTCGTTCGCAGTCTAAGGGATAGTGCTGGCGCCGCTAGGTCAGGCGAGTCCTACCGTTCCACAGCCGCGATCGGCTTGCCCATCCGCACCAACGGCACGGCCGCGCCGCCGCGGGAGTCCTGGATGGCCTCGATGTCCACATAGCCGCACTGTGAATAGAGCGCGCGGCCGGAGAGGGTGGCCATCAGCTCCAGCCGCCGGAAGCCCTCGGCGGCGGCGGCTTCCTCGCAGAGCTGCAGGATCAGCCGCCCCACCCCGCGGCGGGCAAAGTCGGGGTGGGTGTACATCGCCCGCACGCGGGCCGCCTCGGTGGCGGGGTTCAGCAGGGCGGCGTCACGCCCGGGGGTGTGGTCGCCGCCGTACAGCGTGGCGCGACGGCTCCAGCCCCCGCACCCGGCGATGCGGCCCTGCGCCTCCACCACGAAATAGGTGCCATCGGCCACCAGCTGGCGGTCCAGGCCCATGATCGTGCGGCTGGAGGCGATCTGGGCGGGGTCCAGGAACCCGCGCTGCAGCTCGGCGATGGCGGCCTCCATCACCGCCGAGAGGGCAGGGATGTCGGCGGGTGTCGCCAGCCGGTGCGAAAGCCCCTCGGCCAACCGCTACTCCGCGGCCCGGGGCAGGTCGTCGCCGTAGCGGGGCTCGCGCGACGCCCGGACGCGGCGCCGACCCAGCGCGCGGTCGCGCAGCCAGCCGAAGCGGGCCGACATCACCTTGGGGGCCGCCAGCAGCACCGGCGTCAGCACCAGAGTCAGCAAGGTCGAGAACGACAGCCCCCAGACCACCGCGCCCGAGAGGTGGACCCAGATGGCCGAGCCCGGCGCGTGCGACTCGATGAGGCCCGCCCCGAAGTCCGGGTGGATCTGGAACATCAGCGGCAGCAGGCCAGCCACCGTGACGAGGGTGGTCAGCATCACCGGCCGGAAGCGCTGCGTCGCCGCGCGAATGGCCGCGTCGTCCGCCGATCGGCCCTCGCGCCGCAGCTGGTAGAAGGTGTCCACGAGCACGATGTTGTGCCCCACCACGACGCCGAACAAGGACACGACGCCGGTCCCCAGCATGATGACCGATATGTAGTCGAAGGTGTGGGCCAGGTTCACCTGCACGCCCAAAAGCACGCCGGCCGTCGAGAGGATCACCGCCGAGAGGGTCACCAGGACGCCGTAGAAGCTGTTGAACTGCCACAGCAGGATCACGAACATCAGGAACAGCGACACGCCCATGGCGATGACGAAGAACTGGGCCGCCTTCTGGCCCTCCTCGTCGGCGCCGGTGAACTTCCAGCGTACGGCCGGATCGGTCAGCGCCTTGGCCAGCCAGGGCTTCAGCTCGGCGATCTTCTGGTTGGCCGCCACGCCCTTCACGACGTTGGCCTGGACGATCACCAGCCGCTGGCCCTCGCGCCGCTGGATCTGGGTGACCTGCTGGGCGGGCACGCGGCGGATGAAGTAGCTGGCCGGCACCGGTCCCGATGGCGTGGTGATCTTCAGCTGGTCGAAGGCGGCGGTGTTGCGCGAGTCCGCCGGGAAGCGCACCCGGATGTCCAGCTCGTCCTGCACGTCGTCGGGGCGGAAGCGGCCGACCAGCACGCCGCCGGTCAGGAACTGGATCGCCTGGCCGACGGACAGGACGTCGACGCCGTAGCGGCCGGCCGCCTCGCGGTCGACCTGCAGGTTCCACTCGATGCCGGGTGAGGTGCGGGTGTCCTCCCGCTCGATGAACTGCGGGTCGTGGGCGAACATGCCGTCCACCAGGTTCGCGGCGCGGTCCAGGGCGACGGGGTCATGGCTGGTCAGCTGCACCTGGACGGCCTTGCCGGTGGGCGGGCCATTCTCGGGCAACCGCACCTCCACCTGCAGGCCCGGCACATCGCTGACGCGGCTGCGGATGGTGTCGGTGATCTTCAGGCCGGTGAGGCCCAGGGTCTTCAACTGCGCATATTTGACGAACTCCACCTGGATGCGGCCGATGGTGTCGTTGGGCGCGGAGTTGGGGCCGCCGTTGCTGGTGAAGCCGCCCGAGCGGACGTAGTAGGACTCCACCCCCTTCACGCCCGCGAGACGAGCCTCCACCTGGTGGACCAGCTGGTCCTGCGCCTCGGGCGCCAGGTTGCCGCGGCCCTTCACATAGATGGTGATCTGCTCGGGATCCTCGCTGGGGAAGAACTCCACCCGGTGCGGGCTCATGGCGAACCAGGCGACGATGCCCACCACCACCGCGGTCGAGGCCAGCAGGGTGCGCCCGGGATGGCGGCCCAGATAGGTGAGGGTGCGGGCGTACCAGCCCATGAAGCCGGCCATTTCGCGCGGGTCGCCGTGCTCGGACTTCACGATCTCGGCCAGGTGCGTGGCGTTGGTCTCCGACTTGCCGCCGAACAGCGAGCCGAACGCGGGCGTGAAGATCAGCGCCACGAAGATCGAGGCGCCCAGCACGAAGAACAGGGTCAGGGGGAAGAAGCTCATGAACTTCCCGGTGATCGAGTTCCAGAACAGGAACGGCAGGAAGGCGCACAGGGTGGTCAGGGTGCCGTTCACCACCGGCCAGAACATCCGCTTGCCCGCGGCGGCGAAGGCTTGCTCCTTGGGCAGGCCCTCGGCCATCTTGCGGTCGGCGTACTCGACCACGACGATGCCGCCGTCGACCAGGATGCCTACGGCCAGCACCATGCCGAACATCACCATCTGGTTCAGGGTGATGCCGCTGAAGTTCATGGCCATCAGGGCCAGCATGAAGCAGATCGGGATCGACAGGCCGACCATCAGGCCCTGGCGGATGCCCAGGCTGCCCACCACGATCAGCATCACCAGCAGGCTGGCGGTCAGCAGGCCGCTTTCGAGGATCGTCAGGATGCGGGCGATGAAGTCGGAGCGGTCGTAGGTGTAGGAGACCTTGACCGTCGAGGGCCAGTGCCGGGACTCCTCGGCGACCACCTGGTGGACCGTCTTCACGGTCTCCAGGATGTTGGATCCGTTGCGCTTGGAGACGTCCAGCGCCACCGCCGGCTCGCCGTTGAAGCGGGTGATGAAGTCCGGCTCCTTGAACGAGCGGCGCACGTCGCCGATGTCGCCCACGGTCACCAGCCGGTCGCCGGCCTTCTTGATCGGCAGGCTGAGGATGTCCTGCGGGCTCTGGACCACGCCCGGCACCTTGACGGCGAACTTGCCGGTGGCGTTGCGCATGTTGCCGGCGGGGACCAGCTGGTTGTTGCGCGAGATCACCTGGGCCAGCTCGGTGGCGGTGACGTTGTAGGCCTCCATGCGCAGCGGATCGATGGTGACCTCGAGCTGCTCGTCGCGGACGCCGCTGGGGAACACCTCCTGCACCCCGGGCGAGCTTTCCAGCCGTTCCTTCAGGTCGCGGGCAATGCGGGTCAGCTCGCGCTCCGGCGCCTGGCCGGACAGCACGATGCCGATGATCGGCTGGTCGGCGAAGCCCTGCTCCTGGATGATCGGCTCCTCGGCGTCGGGCGGGAAGCGGCCGCGGGCCAGGTCCACCTTGGCGCGCACGTCGGCCAGGGCCTTATCCGTGGAGAAGCTGGGGTCGAACTCCAGGGTCATGATCGCCTGGTTCTGGCGGGCCACCGAGTTCATGTGCTTGACGCCCTTGATCGTCTGCAGCTGGACCTCCAGCGGCTTGATCAGCAGGCGCTCGGCGTCCTCGGGGCTGACGCCCGGGAACGGCACGGCGATGAAGATGTAGGGCAGCTTGATGTCGGGCTGCGCCTCGCGGGGCATGGAAAGGTAGGCGAAGAAGCCGAAGATGCAGGCGATCGCGGTGACGCCCAGCACCACCTTGCGCCGCTTGATGGCTCCCTCGATCAGCGGACCGATCATCCCGCGCCTCCCGGTCGCCAGGCCCTAGCGGACCTGGGCGACGCGAACCTTCTGTCCGTCGGCCACGAACGACTGGCCCACGGTGATGACATTGACCGCGCCCGAGAGGCCGCCGACCCAGGCGCCTTGCGGGGTCTCTTCCAGCACCGTCACCGGCGCGAAGCCGACGCGGCCGTCGGGCTGCACGAAGCGCAGGCCCTGGCGTCCGGCGGAATCCAGCACCAGGGCCGAAACCGGCACCAGGTGCGCCGGCCCGCGGCCGGCGTTGATACGCAGTTCGGCGGAAAGGCCGGAGCGGACGGCCAGGCCGCCGTTCGGGGCCTCGACCTCCAGGTGGTAGGTGCGCGTCTGCGGATCGGCGTCGTGCGCCACATAGCGGACGCGCCCGCTCAGCATCTGGCCCGACAGCAGCCGCGCCTGCGCCGGTGCGCCCACCCGCAGCCGGCCGGCCTCGGTCTCCGGCGCATCGCCGACCACCAGCATGGGGTTGAGGTCGACCACCGTACCGCAGGCCTGGCCGGGCGACAGATAGCTCCCCACCTGGGCGTCGCGATGGTCGAAGACGCCGTCGAACGGGGCGCGCAGCTCCACCTGCTTCAGGGCGATCTCGGCCTGGCGCACGGCGGCCTGGGCCGCATCGAGGTCGGCCTGGGCCTGCAGCACCTGGGTCTGCGAGCGATAGCCCTTGGCGGCCAATTGGGTGGCGGCGTCCTTGGACAGCTGGCGCGACTTCAGCTGGGCGCGCGCCTGGTCCAGGCTGGCTTGGCGGGCGTCGACGGCCAGGCGGCACAGCACCTGGCCCTGCTTCACCGGCGTGCCCTGGAGCACGGGCGTCGCAGCGACCACGCCGGCCGTCTCCGAGCGCACCACCACGCTGCGCACCGCCTCGGTGCGACCGCGCATCACCACCGTCAGCTCGCGCACGCTCTCCGGCGTCAGCCGGGCCTGCACGCTGGGCAAGGCGTTGGGCGGCGTCGGCTTGGCCTCAGCCTTGCCCGAGCCGTGCGGCGACAGCCCGCGCACCAGGAAGAAAAGCGCGAGGACGCCGACCACGGCGATGATGAAGACATACTGTGACTTCAAACGCATAGAGTCCCTATCCCCGATGCCCGCAGGGCTTCGAATCGCCCCACCGCCTGCAGGCGCCGATGTGTCTCGGCTTGTCCCGCTTGTGATGCCGCCGTTATGCGAGCGCAAATGAAATTGCGATCCTCATGGCGGGCAGGTCTAATTGGCCGCAGCCAGTTCTGATTGTGGCGCCCCGGAAGCTCGCGCGCCACGCGAAACATCGTTCTGTTTCTTACGAGGTAAGAGGAAGAGTCGCCAGTGAGATACCTCCACACCATGGTCCGGGTGACCGACCTCGACGCCTCGCTTTCGTTCTATTGTGACAAACTCGGGCTTAAGGAAGTCTCCCGGATCGAGAACGCCGGCGGGCGGTTCACCCTGGTGTTCCTCTGCGCCCCCGGCGACGAGTCGGCGGCGCGCGAGAAGAAGGCGCCGATGGTCGAGCTCACCTACAACTGGGATCCGGAGGCCTACCAGGGCGGCCGCAATTTCGGCCACCTGGCCTACCAAGTCGACGACATCTACGCGCTGTGCCAGCGGCTGAAGGACGCCGGCGTGGTGATCAACCGCCCGCCGCGCGACGGGCACATGGCGTTCGTCCGCTCCCCGGACAACATCTCCATCGAGCTGCTCCAGGTTGGGCCCGCATTGGCTCCGGCCGAGCCCTGGGCGTCCATGCCCAACACGGGGACGTGGTGAATTGGTCCCTCCTCTTCAGGGGAGGGACAGGCTGCGCAGCAGCCAGGGTGGGGGGACCACGACCGGGCACCGAGCCTGATCCTTGCACCCCCACCCCGCTCGGCTTCGCCGAGTCGTCCCTCCCCTAAAGAGGAGGGAGGGGCGCCAGCCACCGTGCGACGTTCTCGAAGTACCTCAGCGCCTCGGCCTGGGCCGACGGGTCGCGGATGATCGCCTCGCCGGGCGGCTCGTCCACGAAGCTGGGGCAGCCGTCGCGCGGGTCCAGGTTGTAGTCGCAGAAGTGGTGGAAGGTGCTCTGCGCCAGGGCCCGGCCGCCGTCGGCGCTGGCCTCGAACGCCACGGCGATGTTGAAGCGCTGGCCGGTGGCCTTGCTGACGCCGCGGGCGATGACGCGGGCGGAGGGATCGTCCGGCGGCGCGCCGACGGCGCCCTCGTGCGGGTGGGCGGGCAGACGGGCGACGCCCGCGAACAGCGGGTGGGGCGGCGCCACGAGTTCCACCGCCTGGATGTCGCCATTGGCGCCGGAGTGGTAGTTCGGCCAGTCGATGTAGGTGGTGAACGGGTCGTCGCGGCGGCGGTGGCTCGGGTCCGGGTCCGGGTTCTTGGAGTGGAAGTAGTGGGCCGCGCCCACGCCGCCCAGGGTGCAGACCGACTTGCCCAGGTCCTGGTGGTCGCGGGTGACCATCAGGCCCTTGCCGGCGGCGCGGAAGCGGCTGATGGCGGCGCACTCGTCGCCATTCAGCCCGTCGCCCTCGTCCACGGCGAACAGCCAGAGCTCGTCGAAGTCGGAGCGGTCCAGGCCGCCCAGGACGGGATCGGTCTGGCCGGGCGGCGCGGCGCGGTCGCGGGCGGTGACCTCGACGCCGTCCAGCGACGCCAGATGGCGCGCCAGGCGCGAGAAGCGGCCGATGTTCCAGTTGTCGGCCTCGGGGAGGATGGTGGTCTGCAGGAGGATGCGGAGAGGGGCGCTCATGGCGCGAATCTAGCAGCGCGTCCCGGCGGCGTCAGGTGGGCGCGCGCGCCTGTCCGGCCAGCACGCGCCAGCGCCAGACGATCAGCACTCCCGCCACGAGCACCACGGCGACGCCGATCCCGATCGGCGCCAGGTGCGCCATCAGCCCGTCCAGCAGGCCCATGACCGCGGGCCCGAACGCATAGCCCAGGCCCACGAAGACGCCGGCCCAGATCCCGGCGCCCACGGCGTTCAGCACCGCGAACAGTCCCGAGGACACCTGGGTCACGCCCACGGCCACCGGCCCGGCCGCGCGCAGGCCGTACAGGAACCGGAAGATCAGGATGAAGCCGGCGGGGAAGCGCTCGATCAGCCCCAGCGCCTTGGCGAAAGCGGGCTTGGCCGCGATGCGTCCGACGAAGCGGCCGCCGCGGAAGGTGCGGCCCATCCAGAACAGCGCCAGGTCCAGGATCCCAGAGCCCAGCGCCGCGGCCAGCACAGCCACCCAGGGCGAGATCACATGCTGGCGCGCCAGCACGCCGCCGGCGATGACCGCCGTCTGCCCTTCGAAGGCGGCGCCCAGCAGGATCGCGATCGGCCCGAACGCCGCCAGATAATGCTGTAGGTCCGCCATGTCCGCCGATCGGGAGCTAAGAGCCTCATATGGTCGATGCCGGCCCACGGCGCCAACACCAAGTCAGCGACAAATTCGCAGAGCGGCGAAAGGGTCCCGGGCTCAGCTTCGAGGCGGCGGCCGGAGCGGCGATGCGGGCGGGACTTCGATGGCTCCCCGAGTAGGACTCGAACCTACGACAAGTCGGTTAACAGCCGACTGCTCTACCAGCTGAGCTATCGGGGATCACATCGAGAGGCCGGGCGTATACGGCGCCCGCGGGGCCTGTGCAAGCGTCGCGCGTGCGTGTCGCAGGCCGCGCTCGGCCGGCAGAAAAAGAGCCCGGCGCAGGCGCCGGGCTTTGATCAAGTTGGTGATGGTGGGGTGTCTTCAAAAGAAGACGACGCCAGGGTCGTTTGCCGTCGTTAAGGACAAGTAAATTACGGCGCCGCTTTGGAAACTTTCGCTTAAGCACGTTGCGCGGGCTGGCTGCAGCGCCCGATTGCCGCGCGGGGCTGGACGAGGGCCGCGGATCGGTCGAAACGAAGCGCGATGCGCATCCATTTCACCGGCATCGCTGGGGCGGGCATGGCCGCCGCCGCGCTCATGATGCGCGAGGCCGGCCACACCATTTCCGGCTCGGACGAGGACGTCTTCCCGCCGATGTCGACCTATGTGGCTGGGCTCGGCTTTCCGGTCACCCTGCGATTCGATCCGGCCAACCTGCCGGACGATCTGGACCTCCTGGTCCTGGGCGCCAGCGCCAAACTGGGCGGGGAGGCCAACGCCGAGGTCAAGGCGGCGCGCGCCCGCGGCGTACGGGTGACCACCTTTCCGGACCTGGTGGGCGAGGCGACCGCCGGGCGGACCAACACGGTGGTGGCCGGCTCGTTCGGCAAGTCCACCTGCACGGCGCTGCTGGCCCATGCGCTGCGCGAATCGGGCGTTGACGCCGGTTGGATGATCGGCGCGATCTCGCCCTCCCTGCCGGACACCGGCCATTGGGGGAGCGCCCCGCAGGTGGTGCTGGAGGGGGACGAGTACATCGTCGGCGCCGCGGACCGCCGCTCCAAGTTCGTGCTCTACCACCCGCGCGACGTGCTGCTGACCTCGCTGGTCCACGACCACGTCAACGTCTTCCCGACCTTCGCCGACTACGAGGCGCCGTTCCGCCAGCTGCTGCGCCTGTTGCCGGCCGACGGCCTCCTGGTGGCGCGCGCGCACCCGGCGATCCGCGCCATCGCCGGCGAATCGGCGGCGCGCATTGTCTGGTACGACACCGCCCCCGGCGCGGACTGGCGCGCCGAGGACGTGGCCTTCGGCGAGACCTCGCGCTTCACGCTCGTGGGTCCCAACGGCCGTCGCCTCACAATGGCGACGACCCTGCTGGGCGAGCACAACGTCGAGAATATCGTCGGCGTCGGGGCCTATCTGCTGGAGCGCGGCCTTGTGACCGAGGCCCAGCTCCAGCGCGGGGTGGAGAGCTTCGCGGGCATTCGCCGCCGGCTCGACCGGCTGACGCGCGCCTCCGCGGTCCCGATCATCGAAGGCTTCGGCTCGTCCTACGAAAAGGCGCGCTCGGCCATCGAGGCGGTGCGGCTGCACTATCCGCATCGGCCGCTGACGGTGGTGTTCGAGCCGCACACCTTCTCCTGGCGCAGCCGCGACGCGCTCGGCTGGTACGACACGGTGTTCGAAGGCGCGTCCCGCGTGCTGGTGGCGCCGCCGCCGCATCACGGCGAGGCCAGCCACAACCAGTCCAGCTTCGCCGAGATCCTGGCCCGCGTGGCCGCCACCGGCGTTCCGGCGCAGGCCGTCGAGACCGCCGAGGCCGCCGTCGCCGCGCTCGGCGACCTCACGGGCGAGGAGGTGGTGCTGCTGCTCTCGTCCGGCCCGCTCCTGGGCCTGCCTGACAGCCTGCCCGCGGTGTTCGACCGGGTGTACGGTGCGAAGGAAGCGGCAGCCTGATCGCGCAATAGCGCTTTGCCAGCGTCAAAGTTCTCATTATGTTCCGGACAGTCTCGCCGGAGCCTGTATGAGCGCTCAGATCCGATATTGGCAAACCTTCAGCACGCTCAAGCGCGATGCGATCTACATCAATCGCTATCACGGCCGCGTTGAGCGCATTGATCGGCTGCTCAACATGTTTTCGGCCATGGCTTCGAGCGGCTCCGTTGCGGGCTGGATCATCTGGAAGGATCTTGGACTTGTCTGGGGTGCGGTGATCGCGCTCTCGCAGGCTTTGAATGCCGTGAAGCCCTACCTGCCGTTCCGAAGGCGCTTGGCCGCGCTGGCGGCGCTGGGTCCTGACCTGGAGGCCCTTGCGCTGGTCGCGGAGGCGGACTGGTTCAAGGTCAGCGACGGCCAACTGACCGAACAGGAAATCCATTCGCTCATGATGGCCTTGAAGACCAAGGCGCAACGCGGACGTTCTCGGGCGCCTCCCTGCCAGAGGATCGGCGGCTATTGGAGCTAGCCGAGCGTAAGGCAGGCGATTACATGTCGACATTCGCCGAAGGGCCAAATCCATGAGCAAGTCGCCGGACTCGTCTCGCCATCGCACCGTTCGCGACAGCCGCGTGCTGCCGGCGACGCAGTTCAGCCCGCCGATGCCAAAGGTTGCCCCGCCGCGTCCCGCCGAAGCGCGGTCGCCCCGACAGACGCCTTCGCCCAAGCGCTAAACTGCTGGGATCGTAAGCGAGGGGCGTTCGCCTCTCAGCCGTTGTGGTGCGCCGGGATCGGCTGGACGTAGGCGTCCATGGCCTTGAACTGCGCCCGCTTGGGGCCGAGGTAGCCGAACAGATAGGCCGCCACCTTGCGCATCTGGATCTCCTCGGAGCCCTCGGTGATGCGGTAGCGGCGGTGGTGGCGGTAGATGTGTTCGAAGGGCTTGTGGCGCGAATAGCCCATGCCGCCATGCACCTGCATCGCCCGGTCGGACGCCTCGCAGACCAGCCGGTTGGCCCAGTAGTTACACATCGAGACCTTGTCGGAGATCGTGCGCTCGATCTCCTTGTGGTCCATGCCGTCCATCTCCCAGGCGGTCTTGCGGATCAGCAGGCGCAGCATCTCGCACTGGGTGTGCAGCTCGATCAGCGGCCACTGGATCGCCTGGTTGTCGGACAGCGGCTTGCCGAACGGCTTGCGCATCCGGGCGTACTTGACGCTCTCCTGCACGCAGTAGACGGCGGCGCCGAGCGATGACGCCGCCTGGCGGATGCGATTCTGGTGCACGAAGCTCTGGCCCAGGCGAAGACCCTGGCCCTCCACCCCCCAGATGGCGTCGTCCGAGACCCAGACGTCCTTGATGCTGACCCGCGGGTGGTCGGTCGGCATGTTGAAGGTCCAGAGGTACTCCTCGACCTTGAAGCCCGGGGAGTCGGTGGGCGTCAGGAAGGCGGTGATGCCGTCGCCGTCACCGGGCTTGCCGCTG
>Ga0136846_1231899_pt1 | contig 35548 bp, 29 predicted proteins | sample HopSoiMetagenom2_FD_96841 | JGI IMG/M metagenome (GOLD analysis project Ga0136846, IMG submission 96841) | Grasslands soil microbial communities from Hopland, California, USA - 2 Assembly 2016 (version 4) | ecosystem: Environmental > Terrestrial > Soil > Grasslands | place: USA: Hopland...
AGCCGCTCGTCCGGAGCGAACGCGGTCCTCAAGGAAAATGGCGTGCTGGCGATCAATATCCTGGCCGGCCGCCACCGGGACTTATCGATCGCCATCGCCAAGGCGGCCGCGCACGAGCGTTTCGCCAGCGGGGACTGGACCACGATGGAGACGGGCGCGCCGGTGCTCGACGACGCCGCCGTGGCGCTTGATTGCCACGTCAGTTCGGTGAGCGAGGTCGGAAGTCACAGCGTGTTCTTCGCCGAGGTGGATGCGATCAAGGTCCACGATGAGGTCGATGGCCTGGTCTGGTTTGATCGCGACTATCAGCGCCTCCAGTCCACCGCGAGCACGAGGGTCTGACGAGGGGATGACCGCGGGGCAAAGGGACATGGCGATCAGTCGATTTGACGTCCTCATCGTCGGCGCTGGCCATGGCGGCGCGCAGGCGGCGACCGCGCTGCGGCAGCGCCACTTCGAGGGCACGATCGCCATCGTGGGGGAGGAGCCGGAAATCCCGTATGAGCGGCCCCCGCTTAGCAAGGAGTATCTCGCCGGCGAAAAGCCGTTCGAACGCCTCCTGATCCGTCCGCCGGCCTTCTGGGTCGAGCGGGAGGTGGAGATGCTGACGGGCCGCAGGATCGTCGCCGTCGATCCTGCGGCGCATGTGGTGACCACCGCAGACGGTGAGACGATCGGCTATGGCCAACTCGTCTGGGCCGCGGGGGGCCATGCGCGCAAGCTGAGCTGCGCCGGCGGCGATCTTGCCGGCGTCCATTCCGTGCGGACCCGCGCCGACGTCGACAAGATCATGGCCGAACTCGGTGGAACGACGCGGATCTGCGTGATCGGGGGTGGGTATATCGGCCTCGAGGCCGCCGCTGTCCTCACCAAGCTCGGCAAGCAGGTGACCGTGCTCGAGGCGCAGGACAGGGTGCTTGCGCGGGTGGCGGGCGTGGCCCTGTCGCGCTTCTTCGAAGCCGAACACCGGGCCCACGGCGTCGATCTACGCCTCGGCGCAATGGTGGACTGTATCGAGGCGCGGGACGGCCGCGTCGCGGGCGTCCGGCTGGCGGGCGGCGAGATTGCGCCCGCCGAGATGGTGATCGTGGGCATCGGCATAACAGCCGCCGTCGAGCCGCTGCTGGCGGCCGGAGCCGAGGGCGGTAACGGCGTGGCGGTAGACGAGCATGGCCGCACGTCGCTGCCGGACATCTGGGCGGTGGGCGATTGCGCCCTGCATGCCAACCCGTTTGCCGAAGGGCTGCCGATCCGGCTGGAGTCCGTGCAGAACGCCAGCGACATGGCCGCGGTCGTCGCGCGCTGCATAACGGGTGAGCCGGAGCCCTATCATGCCGCGCCTTGGTTCTGGTCCCACCAATATGACCTGCGTCTGCAGACGATCGGGCTGTCTGCCGGGCATGACCGGGAAGTGGTGCGTGGCGACCCGGCCTCGCGCAGCTTCTCGATCGTCTATCTGAAGCAGGGCCATGTGGTGGCGCTCGACTGCGTCAATGCCACCAAGGACTATGTCCAGGGGCGCGCGCTGGTGACGAGGCGCGCGATCGTCGACCCCGCCCGGCTGGCCGATCCGGCGATCATGCTCAAGGAACTGGGCGCTGCTCACGAATATCCATGATGCGCCTCGGCCTTGCCTGTAGCTGTGATCTCATCGTTGTTCATGGCGACCTTCCTGGTAGCCTTCGAACGATTGGTATTTTGCAGCTCCGTCCGCGCGTCCTTGATTCGTCGATTGCTCCCCATATAAGACTCGCCCCTCACCTAAGAGGGCGGCATGGCAGAACAATCTGATCGGCTACGTGAGCTGGTGGCGGAAGTTGCCGCAGCCTATTTTTCCAATTCACACGTAAGCCAAAATGATCTCGGCGCAGTCATCCGCGAGATCGCTGCCAGTCTGAGCGCTGTGGGCGAAACTCCAGCCGTTGCCGAGCCGGCGGCCGTTGAGATCGAGCAGCCGAAGCTGACACCTGCTCAGATCCGCAAGTCGATCACGAACGACGCCCTGATCAGCTTCGAGGATGGCAAAGGATACAAGACTTTGCGTCGCCATCTCACGTCGCGAGGCCTGACCCCGGAACAATACCGGGAGAAGTGGGGTCTTCCGGCTGACTATCCGGTGACCTCTCCCAGCTACAGTGCCGCCCGCTCGCAGATGGCCAAGAGCCGCGGCCTAGGTCAGCTTCGGCGCAAGGCGGCCCCGGCTCTGGCGAAGGAGGCTGCTGCCGCCGCGCCGGCCGCAAAGCGGGGCCGGGGCAGGCCTCGCGGGAAAGCCGCCCCCGGCGCGTAGCTGAGACGCCGTCGTGACAGGATCGGCAAGCGCCTCTCCGTTCAGGCGATCACCGCCTAAGATCCGTCGGTCGAGGATCTGCGAGCTTACCAAATCGCGAAACCTCCCCGCTGACTCTTAATCAGCGGGTCGTGGGTTCGAATCCCCCAGCACCCACCATTTTCTCCCAGGAAAACCGGTGGTCGACCGTCCGGGCTGACGATCGAGGGCTGCTGAGCCTTCGGCTTGGCGCGCCCGATGCCCGCGGTCGCGCCTGAGGCGGCGCGCCGGCCTGAACCCGACCAAGATCTGGCTTCCCCACCACCGCGGTTCGCCCTGGCGCTCCATTCCCGTGACGTCCGTGTCCGCCGCCGCCTGGCGCGCGACAGAGCCAGAAGCATTGTGTCCGACCCGATAAAAAGGCGTGTTTTTCACAATGTGAGACAGACACACACGATTTGGACTTTACGCTGAGCGGCGATATGCGAGACATAGTCTCAAATATTGGGGCGTCGGGAAGGGGCCCGACGCGGGAGCTCAATCGGGCGGGGTCCAATCACTGGCGTCTGCTCGGCCGAAAAGGGACCGCGCCCTCATCGAGGGGCGCGGCGTGGGAGAGGGATCGGATGACTCAAGGGCTTACGAACCATCGGCGCCTAATCAACCGTCGGCGCTCGCGCCTCTTCGGGCCGTCATCGGCCGTGCTGGCGCTGCTGGCGGCCACGGGCGCGCCGCTCGTGGCGCACGCCGCGGGAGCCGCGCCGGCCGCGGCGCCACCGGCGGAGGTGGAGACCGTCATCGTCACCGGCTACCGGGCGGCGCTGGAGAGCGCCATCGAGGCCAAGCGACGGTCGGTCAACGAGGTCGACGTGATCAAGGCCGACGACATGGCCAGCTTCCCGGACGCCAACCTGGCCGAATCGATCCAGCGGATCCCGGGCGTCTCGATCACCCGTGACGCGGGCGAGGGCCGCAACGTCACCGTCCGCGGCCTGGGCGGCGACTTCGTCCGCACCCTGCTGAACGGCATCGAGGCCTATTCCAACACCACCGGCTCGACCCTCGGCATCACCGCCGGGATCAACCGCACTCGCGGCTTCGACTATTCGACTTTCGCCTCCGAGCTGTTCAACAGCGTGACGGTCAGCAAGACCCAGTCGGCCGAGATGGACGAGGGTTCGATCGCCGCCACCATCGACCTGCAGACCGCCCGGCCGTTCGACAAGTCCGGCTTCCGCGCGGCGCTCTCGGCGCAGGGGGCCTATTACGACGCCAACAAGACCTACGCCCCGCGCCTGGCGGGCCTGATCAGCGACACCTGGGGCGATTTCGGCCTGCTGGTGTCGGGCGCCTACAGCAAGCGCAAGGCGCAGGAGGACGGCTACAGCGACACCTCCCAGTCCGACTATTCCGACGCCCTGAACGGCTTCTGCGGCGTGGCCGTGGACGACCCCAGCCAGCCGGGCAGCCAGGTGATCAACACCCCGATCCCCTACGTCAACGCCCTGTCCGGGACCGGCAATCGCCCGGCCAACCAGTGCTTCTCAGGCCTGCCGTCGGACCCCGTCGCCTACGCCAAGATCAACAAGCCGAACGTCTTCCTGCCCAGGAACCCGGGCCTCGGCCGCTTCACCCTGGACCAGGAGCGGATCGGCCTGACGGGTGCGTTCGAATACCGCCCCTCGGACCGCACGCACGTGACGCTGGATGCGGTCTATTCGCGGTTCAACCAGAACCGGCTCGACTACGCCCTGTCGCTGGCCTCGAACAACCGCAACGTCAACGGCGCCTCGGCGGCCTTCCCGCTGTTCGCCGGCCGCGTGGACTCCCAGATCCTGGACGTGGACGTCGATCCCAACGGCCAGGTCGACTACATGAAGCTGAACCACGTCGACATCAAACACATCGAGGAAGGCAGCAAGACCCGCACCAACACCCACGAGATCGGCCTGACCTTCGACCAGCGGTTCGGGGACAAGTGGCAGGTGGTGGCCAAGCTCGGCCACGCGGGCTCGACCTTCCGCCAGCCGTGGGACGTGTTGGTCTCGTACGACGCGTTCAACAAGGACGGCTACGTCTGGGACGCCCGCCAGGACGCCCGCCGGCCGATCATCAACTACGGCTACGACGTCACCAATCCGGCGAACGTGACCTTCACCAACGCCGGCACGGGCCTCACGCCCGACATCCGCATCGTCAAGGCGTCGGTGAAGAACAACCTGTCCAACGCCGCCTTCAACGTGAAGTACGACTGGAACGACAACCTGACCTTCAAGGCCGGGACGATGTACAAGGACTTCACGTTCCGCACGACGCAGGAACAGCGGTTCTTCGCCAACAATGGCCCGCCCTGCACCGTCAGCTCCACCAGCGCCGCGGCCGTCGCGGGCAGTCCGCCGGCCGCCTGCACAGGCTACAGCACCTTCAACTTCGCCCAGTTCGCGAGCGACTTCCCCAACCTTGCGACCCTCAGCTCGAACCTGACCGGCTGGGGCAGCCAGCTGGGCCTTCCGGCGGGCTCGGTGACCGGCTGGGTCGTGCCGAACGTGGCCGCCTACATCGACAAGCTGGGCGTGCTGTGCAACTGCGCCAACAAGTACGGCGACTTCACCACCAGCTACACCACCGCCCTCGGCAGCAACCGGAGCGTGGACGAGAAGGACCTCGCCTTCTATGGCCAGGCTGACTTCAACTACGACCTGAACGGCCACCGGCTGCGCGGCAACCTGGGCGTCCGCTACGTGCGCACCAAGGTGGAGTCCACGGGCTACACCTCGGCGACCAGCCAGGTCACCGTACCGAACAAATACAATGACTTCCTGCCGGCTGTGAACGTGTCCTACGAGCTGACCGAGAACCTGATCCTGCGGGGCGCGGCGGCCAAGGTCATGGCCCGGCCGGGCTTCACCGCCCTGACCCCCGGCGGCACCGTCAACACCACCTTCGGCGCCCAGTCCGCCACCATCGGCAACCCGCTGCTCAACCCCTACCGGGCCAAGAACTACGACGTCAGCCTGGACTGGTACCCGCAGAGGGGCGCCTTCTACGGCATCGCGCTGTTCTACAAGGACGTCGCCAGCTCGATCCAGAACCTCGCGGCCCAGGAACCCTACGGCCAGACCGGCCTGCCGCTCAGCCTGCTGCCCGCCGGGCAGGACGCCAGCACCGTCTACCTGGTCACCCGCTTCCGCAACACCAGCGGCGGCTACATCGAAGGCGTCGAGCTCAACGCCCAGCAGCCCTTCACCTTCCTGCCCGGTCTGCTCAGCCACACCGGCGTCGCGGCCAACTACACCCACGTGAAGTCGTCGGTGCTCTACTACCTGTCGGCCGGCCTGACCGCGACGACCATCCACGACCAGTTCGTCAACGTCTCGCCGGACTCGGTCAACGCGACCCTGTTCTACGACGACGACCGGTTCTCGACCCACCTGTCGCTGGCCTACCGCAGCGCCTACCTGACGGCCCTGCCGTTCAAGTCCGAGGTGCCGGACGGCAACTACAGCTACGCGACGACCAACATCGACCTGTCGGCGTCGTACAAGTTCTCCGACCACCTGAAGGTCACGTTCGACGCCCTGAACCTCACCAACCAGGAGGCCGACCAGTACAGCGGCAAGCTGCGCAAGGCCCAGCGGGTCTACAGCACCACGGGCCGCCAGTTCTTCCTGGGCGTGAACTACACCTTCTGACCCTCCCCCGAACTCCAGAAGGCTCGCCGCCGGAACCGCAAGGTCCGGCGGCTTCTTTTTGCCGGCGAAGCGGCCGGGTCAGGGATTGGGGACGGTGAACAGCCGGTCGTAGTCGCGCCAGTGGGCGTTCATGATGTCGACCTTGTGCTTCAGCTGGCGGGGCGTGTCCGGGCCGAGGCGCATGATGGTCTCCTGGGCCTGGCTGGGGGCCAGGTCGAGGATGGGCTGGTCGGCAGACTGCAGCAGCGCCTGCAGCGCCACCATGGTGTCGATCTCGCGCCGGGCGGTGGCCATGAGGTCGGTGCGGTCCCAGCCCGCCTGGACCCCCAGCACCGCGTCGGGCTCGGGCTTGACGCCCAGGGCGTTCACCCGGTCCAGCTGCGCCTGGTAGCCGACCATGTCGTCGGCCGAGCGCATCAGGTAGATCAGGGCCTGGATCCGCTGGCCCGTCAGACGCCAGTAGGCGCGGGCCTCGGGCGTTGGGGCGGCCGCGGCGACGCCCTGGACCAGGCCCAGGGCCCGCTCGGCCCGCGCGTTCGCCAGCTCGATGTCGCGCTGGAAGAGCAGTTTCGCGCCCCAGCCCTCGTACATGCGCATGGCCTGGATATCGACCAGGTCGGCGGCCTGCGCCTCCCCCTTGGCCTGGAAGAGGAAGGGCCGGTAGTCGGCTTTCTCGGCCTCGGTCAGCTCCAGCGGGTAGGGGACCATCGGCCGGGTGATCCAGCGGTTCAGGACGTGGCCCATGCGCAGCATCGGCCCGAAGTCGAGCACGTCCAGATAGCGCTTCACGTCGTTGAGCGCGCTCCAGGCCTCCATCAGGTTGTCGGCCTGCGCCTCGCCGGCTTCGCTGGCTGCGAAGGCGCGCAGGGCCGCGGTCCGGTCGGCCAGCGTGCCCATCGGCAGGCCGCGCGTCGCCTTGAGGAGCCGGGCGTTGAACTCCAGGCTCTCGTTGTCGCCGAGATCGACCTGTAGGCGCCCGCCGTCGCGCCGGGGCGTGGCGGCGAAGCTGGGCACGCTCAAGCCCACCACGGGGTAGAAGGGATTGCCGCCGCCCCCGCCGGCGCCGGTCTCGAAGGGGCGGCCATCGGGGCCCTCACGGCCGTTCACGGCCAGGCCGCGCGGCAGCTTGCGGACCGTGTTCTCCAGGACGTCGGGCGCGAAGGTCGGGATCATCCACTGCCGCGGCTCGATCTGGGTGATCGAGATCCGCACCTCGTGGCCGGCGTCGTGCGCCGCCTGCTGCAGGTTGGTCATGAACCCGGCGACGCGGTCCGCGATGGGGCGGTCGCGCACGTCGCTCGCGCCGTTCGCGCCGGGATAGAGGCCGGGGGTCCAGTCGAAGCCCGAGCCGGCGTCGGTGGTGACGAAGCTGAAGGTCTCGATCTGCGGGCAGGCCTTCAGCAGGCTCTGCATGGACTCCCGGTAGATCGCCAGCATCTCCGGGCGGTCGACGTTGGGCGCGAAGTGGGTCTTGCGAGACCGGGCCGGGTGGTCGATGCGCGGGCCGCGCAGCTCCGGATGGGCGGTGAAGAACGCCTCGGGCAACACCGCCGGCTCGTTGGCGCGCCAGACGCCGCGCAACCCATGCTTGGCCAGGATCGCGCAGCGCGCCGCGACCACCGCCTGGGCGTGGCGCACATAGGCGGCGTCGATGAAGGGCGTCACCGCTCCGGCCGGAAAGATCTTCAACAGGGAGGCGTGGTGCACGAACCAGGCGGGGTAGGGGTCGCTGGCGTCGAACTCCCAGGTGGAGGCGGGCAGGCCCTCGGTCATGACCATGTCGGTGGCGCCGAGGTCCTTGGCCAGGGCGGCGCGCCGGTCGAACAGGGCCAGGTCCGCAGCGTCGGCGTCTGCGCGGGGCGCGGAGACGGGCGCTCGGCTGGCCGGCCGCGCATCCGCCAGGCCGGGTGCAAGCCCGAGCGCCAGGAGGGGGAGCGCCAGAAGGGCGGCACAGCGCGGTCTCGTCATCGCAGGGTGTCCTGTCGGTCTGATTGGCCCGGCCGCGCTCATCGGATGAGGCGCGGCGGGTCCCGGTGTGGATGCGCGGCCTCGCCGGTGAGCCCCCGGTCGTCGAGGCCGGTCACGTCCTGCGTCTGGAGCAGGTTCGAGAACTCTGCTGGCGGCTCGCGGTCCCACCGCACGCGGCAGGCCTCGAAGGTGATCCGGTCGGCGTGGCGGAGGCTGACGCCCGGGGTGTCGTGGGCCTCCAGGGCCTCCACCACAGTGGTCGGGCGGTTGTCGAACACGCCGCCGGGATAATGGGTGCGCCGCCCCAGGGTGACGTCCACCCGGCGCAGGACGATGTCGCTCACCCGGCCTCCGCCCAGGCCCTCGATGCGGAGGCTGTTCTCCGCGTGGCCAGAGACGTCCTCCACCAGCACGTCGCGGATGGTCCCGACGCGGGTGGCCGCATTGCGTGGGATGGCGGTGAACGAGATCGCCTCGCCGCGGCCCCACCAGGGTGCGGAGTGATGACGGGCGTCGAAGGTGATGTGGCGGAAGACGACGCCGTGGACGCTGCCGGCGTCGCGGACCTGGATGCAGAGGCCCCGGCAGCTGCGGACGATCTGGCAGCGCTCGAAGACGATGTCGTGGACGTCCTGGTGGGTCTCGGTGCCGATCTTCAGGCCCGCGTCCTGGGTCTCCAGCCGGCAGTCGTGGACGCGGATATTGCGGGAGGCGCCATAGGCCTGGTGGCCGGCAGTGGCCTTGATGACGATGGCGTCGTCGCCGCACACGATGTGGCAGCCGCGGATCTCGACGTCCTGGCAGTGGTCCGGGTCGATGCCGTCGCAGTTGGGGACGTCCAGCTGGTTGAGGATCGTCAGGCGCTCGATCAGCACCTGCCGGCAGCCCAGGAGGTGCACCGTCCAGCTGGGCGCGCGCCGCAGGGTCAGGTCGCGGATCGTCAGGCGCGCGCAGTTCTCCAGCACCAGCAGGCGCGGGCGGAAGGGGCGCGGAATCCACCACTCGTTCTCGGCGTCGTAGCGCTCCATGAACTCGGGCGAGCGGCCGTCGATCGCGCCGGCGCCGCTGATGGTGAGGTCGTCGGCCGCTAGCGCCCGCAGCAAGGCGCCCGGCGTGTCGGCCCCGGGCGCGCCCGGGGCGCTGACGTCGCCGGCATAGTCTTCGGGTCGGGTGCTGGCGACGAGCTCGGCGCCCTTGGCCATGTGGAAGTCGATGCCGCCGCGCAGGGTCAGGGTGCCGACGAGATAGCGATGGCCGCCGCGCAGCAGGACCTGGCCGCCGACCGCCGCGGCGGCGTCGATGGCGGCCTGGATCGCGGCGCTGTCCAGGGTGCGGCCGTCGCCGAGCGCGCCATGGTCGTGAACGTCGAAGATGCGGCGTTGCCCCGGGCCCTTGTCGGCTGCCGCGGACGGCATCGGCGCGCCCAGGGCGGCGAGCAGGGGGGCAAGTCGTCCGAGGAGCCCTCGACGGTGCATCATCCGGCCGGGTCCGCGGTGAAGGAGACGTCCCAGACCTTCGACAGGCGGCTGTGGCCGCCCGGGCCGTCGACGTCGAGGATCACGACATACTTGCCTGGCTTGGCGTAGCGGTGGACCGGGTGCTGCTCGGTGGAGGTCTCGCCATCGCCGAAGTCCCAGCGCCAGGCGGTCACCGGGCCGGCGCTGTCGTCGTGGAACGCGACCCGCCGTTCGGCCTCGTCCAGGATCACGAACGACCAGTCGGCGCGGGTCCTTGGCGCGGCTCCGGACTCCGGCGGCATCAGTCGGAAGGCGCACAGCTCCGAGGCCTGGCCGTACATGGTGTGGCGCGGCGAGAGGTTCCAGAACTGGCCCTTGGGCTCGCCAGGCCCATCGCGGTCGATCACGGCGAAGGCCATGGCGATGACGTCGTTCTCGCCCAGCCGCGTCGGGACCGACCGCTCCGGACCCTCGGGCGCGGCGTAGTCGAACGGCGTCAGCCAGAACTCCATGACCAGGTGGCCCGCCTGGCCTGGCTTGAAGGCGTAGCGATAGGCGACGTTGGACCAGGGCAAGCGCTTGATCCAGGCGGCCTGCGGGCCCCAGGCCATGGCCCAGTCCTTGTCCTTGGCCGGGGTGAAGATGTGATAGTTCTGGGCGTGGATGTTCTGGAAATCGAACCAGGCGTCGCGGTCCGAAAGGCCGCCCGGCGCTGGCGAGCCGCGCTCCGGATGGAACCGCGCGATCAGCGGGCCGCCGGAGCGGTCGCCGTCCACCACCAGCTCCAGGATGTCGTTGCGCAGGCCCGGGTCGGCGAAGTCCCAGTAGTCGTCGTCGGCCTCGTAGAGGAAGTAGAGGCGGTTCTCGCCCTTCACCCACCCGACCTTCAGGCTGATGGAGAGATTGCCCGGCGCCAGGCGCCGGCCCGAGCCGTCGTCGGCGGCGAGGCGGTCCGTGCGGATCGTGTAGGCCTCGCCCACGGCGCGCCAGTCGTCGGGATCGCCGTCGATGCGGGGAATGGCGTCGGCCGCGAACTGGTAGATCTTGAATTCGCCGCAGGGCAGGGCGCTGGCCGGCGGCGCCGCGCCCAGGGCAAGGGCCATGGCCAGCCCGGCGGGAAGGACGGCCCGCCTCATGCGCCCAGCTTATTGCCGTAGCCGATGACGACGGTGGCCAGGACCAGCAGCGCCACGCCCGACCAGACCATCGTCCGCAACCGGGGCGCGGCGTCCTTCCATTCGTGGAAGGCGAAGCCCCAGACCGTGCCGAAGATGATGATCGAGGCCATGTGCAGGGTCCAGCTGGAGAAGCCGAACCGCCCCATCTGGCTCTCGCCCATGGTGTAGAAGAAGAACTGGAAGTACCAGGCGGTCCCGGCCACGGCGCACAGCAGCCAGTTGCGCAGCAGCGGCGGACGCGCCGCCTGGCCGGACGCGGCTCCCGCCCACTGCGCGCCGCTGCGGTTGCGGGCGATCAGCCAGGCGCACCAGGCGGCATTGGTGAGGAGGCCGCCGAACATCACCAGGCAGAGGACCGGCAGGCCCGTCCACAGCGGCCCGGTTCCGGCGGCCGCGGACAACGCCTTCAGCGGCGTGCCGGCATCGAGCCCGAAGGCGAAGCAGGCCGACATCACCCCGGCGAAGATCGCCACCGCCAGGCCCTTGCGGAAATCGAACTCGACGATGGCCGCGGTCTTCTGGGCCTCGGAGAGGGCCGCGTCCTTGCGCGCCCCGGCCAAGGCCACCACCACGATCCCCGCCAGGGTCAGCCCGAGGCCGAGGAGGATGATCCGGCCGCTGAGCGTGCCCAGGAGCTTGCTCTGGAGCTCCCCGTGGAAGATCGGCGGGATCAGGGTGCCGAACACCGTGCACAGGCCCAGCACCACCGCCATGCCCAGCGACAGGCCCAGGTAGCGCATGGTCAGGCCGTATCCCAGCCCGCCGAAGCCCCAGAGGACTCCGAACAGGACCGGCCACCAGATCACCGGCGCCGGCGCCGCGCCGAGGACGCCCAGGAGATCCGAGGTCTGCAGGCTGGCGAAGAACCAGGGCGCGAGCAGCCAGGAGAAGATTCCGCCGCTCAGCCAATAGATCTCCCACGACCAGCCCTTCACGCCCCGGTAGGGCACGTAGAAGCTGGCGGAGGCGAGGCCGCCCAGCCAATGGAAGAGGACGCCGATCAGCGGGTTGGGGGTCATGCCGCGGCCCCGAGGTCCAGCCCGAGCCGGTAGTGGCGGTTGGCCGCGCGGCCCCACATGGCCGCGCGCTCGGCAGGGCTGAAGCCGGCGATGATCTCGGCGTAGGCGTCGAGGGTCGCATCGAAGCCCCCGAAGAGGGCGTCTGTGGGAAAGTCGCTGGCGAACATGCAGCGCTCGGGGCCGAAGAGGTCGATGGCCCGCAGCACGTAGGGGCCCACCGTCTCCGCCGACCACGGCCGGCGGATGAACCCCGCGCCCGACAGCTTCACGCAGACGTGGGGCAGGGCGGCCAGGGCGGCCATGCCTCGCTGCCAGTCGCCCAGGCCGTCGGGGTCGCTCTCCACCGGCATGCCCATGTGGTTGATCGCCACCGGAGTCTGCGGATGACGCGCGATCACGGCCGCCAGGGCCGGGAACTGCGCGGGATAGGCCTGCAGGTCGAACGACAGGGCGTGGCGCGCGAGCTGGGCGTAGCCGCTCAGCCAGGCGGCATCGGTCGTCAGGTCGCGGGGCGTGTAGGTCCGGCCCGGGTCGGGGTGCCAGTTGGCGATATGGCGGATAGCGCGGACCCGACCGTGTGCGGCGTGGGCGGCAAGCAGCTCACCGACGCGAGGGTCGTCCAGGGCGGCGAAGGCGACAAGGCCGCTCGGCAGGCCGCGCTGACCGGCGAGGCCCTCCAGCCATTCGGTCTCGGCCAGGGCGTCGCGCGGATCGGCGCCGGCTTCCACGTGCACCAGCCCGGCGACGTTCCAGTTCGCCGCGTCGGCCAGGTAGTCGTCCAGTCCGTAGTCGTGGGCGATCGCCTCGACGCTGCCGTTCGGGCCGGCGTCCGAGAACGGCGGCGTCAGCCATGGGTAGCGCAGGCGCCCCAGCTCCCACAGGTGGACATGGGCGTCGACGAACGGCGTCTCGCGCATCGGGTCCCTCTCCGCCGGCCTCGCCGAGGCGCTCAGTAGGTGGTCCGGCCCCCGGAGGTGTCGAAGGTGGAGGCGGTGGTGAAGCTGCACTCCTCGCTGGCCATGAAGCAGACCATGGCGGCCGTTTCGCGCACGTCGCCCAGCCGGCCCATGGGGATCTTCGACAGCATGTAGTCCACCTGGCTCTGCGGCAGCTGCTGCAGGATCGGGCTCTCGAACGTGGCGGGGGTGACGGCGTTGGCGATGACGCCCCGGGTGGCCAGCTCCTTGCCGAGCGACTTGGTGAAGCCGATCACCGCCGCCTTCGAAGCCGAATAGGCGCTGGCGTTGGGGTTGCCCTCCTTGCCGGCGACGGAGGCGACATTGACGATGCGGCCATAGCCCCGGCGCAGCATGTGGGGCAGCACGGCGCGGCAGCAGTAGAAGAGGCCGTTCAGGTTGACGTCGATCACGCTCAGCCAGCTATCGATGGGAAAGTCCTCGACCGGCGCCGTGGCCCCGGTGATCCCCGCTGAATTGACCAGCACGTCGATCTGGCCGAGCACCCGGGCGGTCTCGTCGCTCGCCCGCGCCACAGCCTCGGCGTCCGCGACGTCGAAGGCCATCGCATGGGCCGCGCCCACGTCGCGCGCGGCCTCGGCCAGCCACTCGGGATCGATGTCCCAGAGGGCGACCTTGCCGCCCTCCTCGACGATGCGCTTGGCGGTCTGGCGGCCCAGGCCCGACGCGCCGCCGGTGATCACCGCGGTGCGGCCCTCGAAGCGTCCCGCGCAGATCATGCGATGCCTCCCCGCGACCAGGCCACGACGTCCTGCCGCTGCGCGCCCAGCTTCTCGATGCCCAGGGTCACCACGTCGCCGGCCTTCAGGAACCAGGGCTCCGGCTTCTGGCCCATGCCGACGCCGGGCGGGGTGCCGGTGCAGATGATGTCGCCCGGCTCCAGGGTCACGAATTCGCTGAGGTATGAGACCAGGGTCGCGACGCCGAAGATCATGGTGCGCGTGCTGCCGTCCTGGACGCGGCGGCCGTTGACCTCCAGCCACATCGAAAGGTCCTGCGGGTCGCCGACCTCGTCCGGCGTCACCAGCCAGGGCCCGGTCGGCCCGAAGGTGTCGCAGCCCTTGCCCTTGTCCCAGGTGCCGCCGCGGTTGAGCTGGAAGTCGCGCTCCGAGACGTCGTGGACCACGCAGTAGCCGGCCACGTGGTCCAGCGCCTCGGCCTCGGTCACGTAGGAGGCCCGCTCGCCGATCACGACGCCCAGCTCGACCTCCCAGTCGGTCTTCTGCGATCCGCGCGGGATCATCACCGGGTCGTCCGGCCCCTGCAGGCTGCTGACCGCCTTGGTGAAGAAGATCGGCTCGGCGGGGATCGGCATGCCCGACTCGGCGGCGTGGTCGGCGTAGTTCAGGCCGATCGCCAGGAACTTGCGTGTTCCGGCCACCGGGACGCCCAGCCGCGGCGCGCCCGCGACCACCGGCAGGGACGCGGGATCCAGCGCCTTCAGACGCTCGAGCCCCTCACGGGACAGTTCGGCGGGCCCCAGGTCGGCGATGACGCCGGAGAGGTCCCGGATCTGCCCGTCCTCGCCGAGCAGCCCCGGTCGCTCCTGTCCCGGCGGACCGTATCGCAGCAACTTCATCGAGGGTCCTCAGTGCGTGTAGGGGCGGTGGAGGGGGATGTCGCGGTTCAGCTCGACCCCGAAGCCGGGGCGGTCGAGCGCCGAGGCGCGCAGGCGGCCGTTCTGCGGCACCGGCTCGCCCAGCAGCTGCGGCGCGAACATCGGCACGACCGCGTCGGCCTTGGGCGCCATCATCAGGAATTCGGCGAACGGGCTGTTATGGCGGGTGACGACGAAGTGGTAGCTGTAGACGGACGAGCCGTGCGGCACGACGAGCTTGCCCGCCGCGTCCGCCAGGTCGGCGATCCGGCGCAGTTCGGTGAGCCCGCCGCACCAGCCCACGTCGGGCTGGATGATGTCGCAGCACCCCATCTCCAGCAGCATCTTGAAGCCCCAGCGGGTGGCCTCGTGCTCGCCCGTGGTGACCAGCATTCCGGGCGGAACCTGCCGCTTCAGGGCCGCATAGCCCCAGTAGTCGTCGGGGCTCAGGGCCTCCTCGATCCACTTCAGGCCGTGCTCGTGGGCGCGGTGGGCGAGGCGGGTGGCGTAGTCGAGGTCCAGCGCCATCCAGCAGTCCAGCATCAGCCAGAAGTCCGCGCCGACGCGGGCCCGCATGTCGGCGAGGGCGGCGATGTTCTTCTCCAGGCCCTCGTCGCCCTCGGCGGGGCCGTGGTGCAGGGGCAGCTTGCCGCCGATGAAGCCCATCTGCTGGGCCAGGTCGGGCCGCGCGCCGGTGGCGTAGAACTGCAACTCCTCGCGCACCGGCCCGCCCAGCACGTGGCAGACGGGCTCCTGCTTCAGGCGGCCCAGGAGGTCCCAGAGGGCGAGGTCGACGCCGGACAGGGCGTTCACCACCAGGCCTTTGCGGCCATAGAACTGCGAGGCGAAGTACATCTGGTCCCAGATGGTCTCGACGTCCTCCGGACTGCGGCCTTCGAGGAACCGGGCAAAGTGCTTCTCGACCAGGTAGCAGGCGGGCTCGCCGCCGGTGGTCACCGCGAAGCCGACCGTGCCGTCCTCGGCCTCGATCTCCACCACCAGGGTGCCCAGGACGTTGATCCCGAAGCTCTGCCGCGACTGGCGGTACTCGGGGTAGCGGCTCATGGGCGTGGCGATGTGGTCGTCGATCCAGTGGCCCTCGCCCTGGTCGTGGTAGTCGGCGCCGCCGCCGCGGACCACGAAGGCCCGAACCTGTCGGATTCGCGGCAGGCTCACGCCGTCAGCTCCGGCCGGCCGCCCCTAACGGCGCCGTCCGCCGGCGCCGCATCCTTGCCCATTTCCAGAACCACCCGCGCCCCTGGATCCGTTGTCTCAAGCTCTCATATTGTGGTATTCGATGTTAGAGAGTGGGAATAGGGCCGTCAAACGCTGATTGCGGCTGGCCGGCCGAGGCCGCTGAAAATGGGTCCGGGAACAACCCGCGGCCGGTCTGGGAGTGGGACGCCGATGAGAGTTCTGGTCGCCTTGATGGCGGTGTGGGCGCTTGCGAGCGCGCAGGGCGTGGCGGCGCAGCCCAGCGGCTGGACCGACGCGCGCACCGGCCACCGGATCGTGCGGATCTCCACCGAGCCGGGCGCCAGCAGCCTCTATTTCAACGAGACGGCCTTCACGCCCCAGGGCGACAAGATGGTGTTCTCCACCGACCGCGGCGTCTTCGCGGCCGAGGTCGCGACCTGGGCGGTCAAGCCGGTGGTCGAGGGCAAGGGCCTGCGGCTGCTCTTCGCCGGCCACCGCACGCGCAACGTCTACTACCTCGCGCCGTCAGCGGCGGGGGCCCCGACCGAGGTCTGGGCCGCGGACGTGGACACCGGCCAGAAGCGCCGCATCGCGGTCGTGCCTGACGGGACGATCGCCTCGATCAATGCCGACGAGACCCTGCTCGCGGGCCAGCGGGCCGAGCGCGCCGCGCCGCTGCAGCCGGGCGCCAAGGGCCCCGATGCCCGCTTCGGCCAGGCGGCCTACGCCGCGACCGGTCCCGACGGAAAGCCGCTGACCTTCGCGGAGGCCAAGGAGGTGCGCCTGAACGAGCGCCTCGAGGCGCGCATCCCGATGGAGATCTTCACCATCGACGTCCGCACCGGCGAGCAGCGCTCGGTGGTCCGTTCCACCGACTGGCTGAACCACCTGCTGTTCTCGCCGACCGACCCCAACCTGCTGATGTTTTGCCACGAGGGGCCCTGGCACAAGGTCGACCGGATCTGGACGGTGCATGCGGACGGGACCGGCCTCACCAAGATCCACACCCGCACCATGAACATGGAGATCGCCGGCCACGAGTTCTGGTCGCCCGACGGCAAGACCATCTGGTACGACCTGCAGACGCCGCGCGGGGAGGTGTTCTGGTTGGCCGGCTATGACATCGCCACCGGCCATCGCCGCTGGTACGCGGTCGAGCGCAACGCCTGGTCGGTCCACTACAACGTCTCGCCGGACCAGACCCTGTTCGCCGGCGACGGCGGCGATTCGGAGATGGTCGCCCACGCGCCCGACGGCAAATGGCTCTACCTGTTCCGGCCGCGGGCGATCCCGGACGTGGCGGGCATCCATGCGCCGGACGCGGCCAGCCTGATCACGCCCGGGGTGTTCGACGGCGTGCGGCTGGCCGACATGAGCCGCCATGACTACCGGCTGGAGCCCAACGTGCACTTCACCCCCGACGGCAAATGGCTGGTGTTCCGCTCGAACATGGAGGGCAAGTCCGGCGTCTACGCCGTCGAGATCGCGGGCCCGGAGCGCCGCCCATGACCACCTACGCCTTCCGCATGCAGCTGAAGCCCGGCGTCGTCGACGAGTACCGGCAGCGGCACGACGAGATCTGGCCCGAGCTCAGCGCGGCGATCCGGGCGGCCGGCGTCTACGACTATTCGATCTTCCTCGACGAGGAGACCCTGGCCCTGTTCGCAGTGCTGAAGCTGCGGCCCGACCATCGCCGCGACGAGCTGCCCCTGCAGCCGGTCATGCAGCGCTGGTGGGACTTCATGGCGCCGCTGATGGAGGTGGAGCCTGGCAACCGGCCGCGCGAATGGCCGCTCGTGCCGCTGTTCCACCTGCCATGAGCCGCCTGCGCATGGATCGCTGGGGCATGGATCGCCGGGGCCTGCTGGCGGCCAGCCTCGCCGTGGCCTCGAGCAGCCTGCTGGCGGCGAGGGCGAAGCCTACTTTCGAGACCTTTCCCATCTGGCCGGGTACGCCGCCGGGCGGGGCGGGGCTGCAGGTGCGCGACGCCTTCGTCAAACGCGCGCCGGACGGGCCCGCCGACGACGTCGCCTGGCCGCATGTCGCCACCCCGATGCTGACGGTCACGCCGGCGCTCGGACGGCCCACCGGCGCGGCCATGCTGCTGATCCCCGGCGGCAGCTATGCTCGGGTGGCGCTGCGCAACGGCGGCTCCGACATCGCCCGCCAGCTGGCGGCGCGCGGGATCACCGCCTTCGACCTGCGCTATCGCCTGCCGCACGACGGCTGGCCGGCCGGGCCTGACGCCCCGCTGCAGGACGCCCAGCGGGCGATGCGGTTGATCCGTTCGCGGGCCGCGCGCTGGGGCCTGGACCCCGCGCGGGTCGGCGCGCTGGGCGCCTCCGCCGGCGGACACCTGGCGGCGCGGCTGGGCAGCCGATCGCGCCTGGCGACGTATCAGCCAGTCGACGACGCCGATGGGCTCTATGCCACGCCCGTCGTCCTGGGCCTCTTCTTTCCGGTGGTGTCCGTCTTCGGCCCCACCGCGCACGCCCAGTCTCGCGCCGAGCTCCTGGGCCCTGCGCCGGACGAGGCCCGGGCGCGGGCCCTTTCCGCCGACGCGGACCTTCCGGCCGACATGCCGCCGACCTATGTGGCCTGCGCCGCGGACGATCCGGTGGTGGATCCCGCCAACAGCCTTCGCCTGTTCGACGCCCTGCGCGCCGCAAAGGTCCCGACCGAGCTGATGGTCTTCGAAAAGGGCGGGCATGGCTTTCCGCCGCCGCTGCCCGACGGGCGGCCCTATCCCTGGCTGGACCTCTTCCTGCATTTCGCCCGCCGGCACGGGCTGTAAGCGTTTGACGCCGTCAGACCCCACCTCTAGTGTTCAGATGTTGAACATTTGTCTCACATATTTCGATCTGCGGGGGAGGGCGCCGACTTGGCTGCGATGAGCCACGACGTTCCGCGGGGCGTGGTCACCGACGCCATCGGCCGGCTGATCGAGAACCTCGTCAACATCAAGGACGAGACCGGGGAGTTCCTGCTGCGCCTCGACGACGGCCGGGTGATCGACACCAAGGGCTGGAACGACTGGGAATGGACCCACGGCGTCGGCCTGTTCGGCCTCTACCGCTACTTCGAACAGACGGGCGAGCCCCGCGCTCTGGAGATCATCGAGGCCTGGTTCCGCGACCGCTTCGCCCAGGGCACGCCGACCAAGAACATCAACACCATGTCGCCGTTCCTGACGCTGGCCTACCTCTACGAGCGCAGCGGCGAGGCCAGCCACCTGCCCTATCTCGACACCTGGGCCGAGTGGCTGATGGACCCGGCCGGCCTGCCCAAGACCGAGGAGGGCGGGTTCCAGCACATCGTCTTCAACGACGAGAACCCCGGCGAGCTCTGGGACGACACTCTGATGATGTCGGTCCTGCCGCTGGCCAAGATCGGCCTGCTGCTGGATCGCCCGCACTATGTGGAAGAGGCCAAGCGCCAGTTCCTGGTGCACATCAAGTACCTGACCGACCGCAAGACCGGTCTCTGGTTCCACGGCTGGACGTTCCTGGAGCGGCACAACTTCGCCGGCGCGCTGTGGGCGCGGGGCAACTGCTGGGTCACCATTGCGATCCCCGAGATCATCGAGATGCTGGACCTGCCGGACGGCGACGCCTTCCGCACGGTGCTGATCGACACCCTGGCCGCCCAGGTCCGCGCCCTGGCGGCGCACCAGGACGAGAGCGGCCTGTGGCGCACCCTGATCGTCGATCCCACCAGCTACCTGGAGGCCTCCGCCACCGCCGGCTTCGCCTATGGGATCCTGAAGGCCGTGAGGAAGCGCTACCTGCCGGCCGAGTTCGAGGCCGTGGGCGTCAAGGCGGTGAAGGCCGTACTGGCCAATATCGATCCGGCGGGCGAGCTGCAGCAGGTCAGCTTCGGCACCGCGATGGGCGACACCCTGCAGTTCTACAAGGACATCGCGGTGACCTCGATGCCCTACGGCCAGAGCCTGGCGATCTGCGCCCTGGCCGAGTTCCTTCGGACCTACATATGAGCGCCCCGGATCCGGGCGCCCCAGGCCTGGCCCCGCGCGAGCCGCGCAAGGTCCGCTGGTTCACCTACCTGGCCTATGGCGGCAACGACGTCCTGGGCGCCGGATCCATGGCGGTGATCAGCACCTGGATCCTGATCTTCTACACCAGCTTCTGTGGCCTCTCCGCGGGCCAGGCGACGCTGATCTTCGGCGTCGCGCGCCTGCTCGACGCGGTGGCGAGCCCGCTGATCGGCTATGTGTCCGACAACCTGGGCCGCACCCGCTCCGGGCGGCGGTTCGGCCGCCGTCGGCCCCTGATCCTGGCGGCCATCCCCCTGCTGCCGTCGTTCGCCATCATGTGGGTCTCGGGCCAGACCTTCCTCTACTACCTCGTGACCTACGTGCTCTTCGAGCTGGTCTACGCCAGCGTCATCATCCCCTACGAGACCCTGGCCGCGGAGATGGCCAGCGACTACCGGACCAAGGCCAAGTTCGCCGGCGCGCGCATCCTCTGCGGCCAGCTCTCGGCCATCGCGGCGGCCTCGCTGCCGGGCTGGCTGATCCACCGGTTGGGCAAGGATTCGCCCGACACCTACCTCTACATGGGGGTGATCTTCGCCGGCCTGTTCATGCTGACCGCCGGCGTCCTCTACCTCTTCACCTGGGAGCGGCCGCGCAGCGCGACGGCCGACGCGACGCAGGGCCCGCCGGTCTCGTTCGGCGCCGCCTTCCTGGGCCTCTACCGCAACCTCTTCTCCACCCTGCGGATCCGCGCGTTCCGGCTGCACCTGGGCATGTACCTGGGCGGCTACATCAGCCAGGACATCTACAACGCCGCCTTCACCTACTTCGTGATCTTCGCCCTGGCGGGATCGACGGCGGTGGTCGCCGACCTGGTGAGCGTCACCTATGCGGTGCAGCTGATCGCCGTGGGGCTGGCCATCGTCTTCGCCCTGCGCGTCTCGCCGGCCTTCGCCTACCGGCTGGCGGCGCTCAGCTTCGGCCTGGGCGTGATCGTGTTCATCGGCATGTACCGGGCCGGCCACACGGCGACCAGCGCGCTCTTCTGGCTGCCGGTGGTGCTCGCCGGCCTCGGCCGCGGCGGGCTCAACTACATCCCCTGGGCGACCTACAACTACATGGCCGACGTGGACGAGATCGTCACCGGCAAGCGGCGCGAGGGCGCCTTCGCCGGGGTCATGACCTTCGTGCGCAAGCTGTCCCAGGCGCTGGCGGTCGTGCTGGTGGGCCAGGTGATGCAGGCCTCGGGCTTCGTCTCCAAGGCCGCGACCCAGAGCCCTGGCGCGGTGGCCGCCATCGTGGCCGTGCTCGGGTTCGGGACGCTGGCGCTGCTGGCGTTCGGGGTCTGGGTCTCGCTGTTCTTCCGCCTGGATCCGAAGACCCACGCCGTGCTGATGGCGGAGATCGAGCACCTGCGCGCCGACCCGCAGGCCCCGCCGACCTCACCGGAGCACCGCCAGCTCGTCGAGCGACTTTCCGGCTGGCGCTATGAACAGCTATGGGGGAGGAACGGCGTCGCGTGAGACTGCGTCCCGAGATGTGATCTTTGCGCCATCCGGGCGCAGTTTCGAGAGCGCCGCACGAACGCCTTAGGACGCCAGCCTGCCATGAAAGACGCCGACATCGCCGAGGACCCCAAGACCGCCGCCGAGCCGCCCGCCCAGCCGTCCGGCAGCCAGACCCTCGTTCGCGGCCTCGACGTGATCGAGGCCGTGGCCGACGGGCCCATCGCCCTGGGCGACCTGGCCGCCCGTCTGGGCCTGAACCGCTCGACCACGCACCGCCTGGCCAACGCCCTGGTCGAGCGGCGCTACCTGACGTTCCGGCCCCGCTCGGGATACCGGCTTGGCCCGAAGATCATCCAGCTGGGCTTCATCGCCCAGAGCGACGTGGACGTGGTGCGCGCCGCGCGGCCGCACATCGAGGACCTGGCGGCCGCCACCGAGGATACCGTGCACCTGGGGGTCCCCGACGAAGGGCGCGCCCTCTACCTGGACAAGATCCCGGGCAAACGGCGGGTGGAGATCTCCAGCCGCATCGGCGACCGCCACCCCCTCACATCGACCGGCCTCGGCAAGGCCCTGCTGCTGGACGGCGAGCCAACGCTCTGGAGCAGCCTGTTCGGCAGCGAGGACCCGTTGGGGCGGCACACCGTCAGCTATTCGGTCTGGCTGGAGCGCATGCAGGCCTACGCGGCCAAGGGCTACGCCTTCGATCTCGAGGAGAACGAGGACCGCATCCGCTGCGTGGCCGCACCGATCCGCGACGCCGCCGGCGAGATCGTGGCCGCCATCAGCGTCTCCAGCGCCGCTCAGTACATGGCCGACGAGCGCATGGCGGCGCTGAGCGTCGAGGTGGTGGCCACCGCCAACGCCATCAGCGAGGAACTGGGGTGGGATCCCAACGAGCCCCGGGCGCCGCGCAAGCACCGGGTGAGACGCTGACGATGGGGATGGGCCGATGAAGCTGCTCGAGGGCAAGGCGGTCCTGATCACCGGCGGCTCGACGGGAATCGGCCGGGCCACGGCCATCGAAGCGGCGCGGCAGGGCGCGGACGTCGGCATCAACTTCCTGGGCAGCCGCGCCGAGGCGCAGACCTGCGTCGCCGAGATCGAGGCGCTGGGCCGCCGCGCCTTCCACCTGGAGGGCGATGTGGCCGATGTCGCGACCGCCGCCGCCTTCGCGGCCCGCGGCGCCGAGGCCTTCGGCAAGGTCGACGTCTTCGTCAGCAATGCCGGCATCTGCCCGTTCCATGCCTTCCTCGACATGCCCGTCGAGACCCTGGAACGGACCCTTCAGGTCAATCTGCACGGGGCCTACTTCATGGTGCAGGCGGCGGCGCGGCAGATGGTGGCCCAGGGCCATGGCGGGGCCATCGTCGCGGTCTCGTCGATCTCGGCCCTGGTCGGCGGCGAATTCCAGACCCACTACACCCCCACCAAGGCCGGCGTTCACTCGCTGATGCAGTCCACCGCCATCGCCCTGGGCCGCCACGGCATCCGCTGCAACTCGGTGCTGCCCGGCACCATCCTCACCGAGATCAACCGCGACGACCTCGCCGACGCGGCCAAGCGCGAGCGCATGGAGGCCCGCGTGCCCCTGGGCCGCCTGGGCCAACCCGAGGACCTGGCCGGGCCGATCGTCTTCCTGGCGTCCGACATGGCCCGCTATGTCACCGGCGCGGCCCTGCTGGTGGACGGCGGCGCGTTCGTGAACCTGCAATAGGTTTGTCCCACATATCGGGAACTAATCTCACCTATTGCGCAATCGCGCGGCTTCTGTAGCTTTCCCGCCCTGTGCCGGCCACGACGAAAGGCCGGGCGGGGGAGGACGTCATGAGCGGTTCGGGCATCAGCCGTCGGGACTTCCTGGGCCACACGGCGCTGGTCGGCGGCGCGGCCCTGGGCGTGGACGCCGCCGCCGGCGCGGCGAGCGCGCAGGAGAGCGGTCCCGCCGCCAATCCCGGCCCGGTCGTATGGCTGGACGGCCAGCCGCCGACCCTGGACGAAGGCCAATGCTGGGGCCACCCGTGGGCGCGGGGGCAGCGCTATTCCGCGCAGGGCTACCAGCTGGTCGGAGCCGGGGCGGAGGTCGTGCCGGTGCAGAGCTGGCCCCTGGCCTGGTGGCCCGACGGCTCGATCAAGTGGACCGGCCATGCACTGGCCGCGGGCGCCATGCCGGGGCTGGGGGCGATCCTGCGGCCCGGCAAGCCCGCCCCGCATCCCCAACCGGTCGCAGTCCGGGAGCTGCCCGACAGCCTCGAAGTAACCTGCGCCGGCGTGGTCTGGCGGATCGGGCGCGCGGGCGAGACGGTCATCCAGTCGGCGCGGATCGGCGGCCGAGAGGTGATGCGCGCGGTCGGCCTGGTCGCCACCGCCCAGGACCAGCCGGACAAGGAGGCCGAGAACGTCCGCCGCGAGCGCTTCGTCGGCGCCGTGGCCTCGGCGAGCGTCGAACAGCGCGGGCCGCTGCGGGCGGTGATCCGGCTGGAGGGGCGCCACCAGGGACCCGGTGAGGCCTGGCTGCCCTTCACCCTGCGCCTCTACTTCCATGCCGGCTCGCCGCAGGTGCGCATGGTCCACAGCCTGGTGTTCGACGGCGACCCCGCCCGGCGCTTCGTCAGCGGGCTGGGCCTGACCGGCGAGGCGCCCATGGCCGATGCGCCGCACGACCGCCACGTGCGGTTCGGCGGGCAGGGCGGGGGCCTCTGGGCCGAGGCGGTGCGCCCGCTGACGGGCCTGCGGCGCGACCCGGGCCCGGCCTTCCGCACCGCCCAGGTGGCGGGCGAGGCCACGCCGCCGCTGGAGCAGATGCCGCCGACCCTTCGCGACGAGCTGCAGTACATCCCGGCCTGGGGCGACTTCACCCTGTCCCAGCCCAACCCCGACGGCTTCACCATCACCAAGCGCACGGGACCGGTCCACGGCTGGATCTCGGCGGACGGCGGGGCGAGGGCCCCCGGCTTCGGCTATGTGGGCGGCGCTTCGGGCGGCGTCGGTTTTGGGCTCGGCGACTTCTGGCAGCGGGCGCCGGTGCGGCTCGACATCCGCGATGCGGCGTCCGACACGGCGCGCTTCACGCTCTGGTCCTATTCGCCCGACGCGGCCCCGATGGACCTGCGCTTCTACCACGGCGACCTGGGCGAGACGGACTACTACCACCAGAACCTGGGGCTGGACGTCACCTACGAGGACTTCGAGCCCGGCTGGGGCTCGGCGCAGGGGATCGCGCGGACCACGGAGTTCCGGATCTGGGCCCTCCCGCGAACGCCGACGCGCGAGCGGCTGGCGGAGATGGCGGCCCTGACCGCCCGGCCGCCGCGGCTGCTGGCCAGCCCACAGCACATCCACGCAGCGGGCATGTTCGGCGCCTGGGGCTTCGTCGACCGCTCATCGCCCACCCTGGGCCAGCTGGAGGACCGGGCCCGCCGCGAGCTCGACTTCTACCTGGGCCAGGTGGAGCAGCGCCGCTGGTACGGTTTCTGGAACTACGGCGACGTCCAGCACAGCTACGACAACGACCGGCACGTCTGGCGCTATGACATCGGCGGGTTCGCCTGGGACAACAGCGAGCTCTCGTCCGACCTGTGGCTCTGGTACGCCTATCTGCGCAGCGGGCGGGCGGACGTCTTCCGCATGGCCGAGGCCATGACGCGACATACGGGGGAGGTCGACGTCTACCACGCCGGCCGGTTCAGGGGCCTGGGCACGCGGCACGGGGTGCAGCACTGGGGCGATAGCTCCAAGCAGCCGCGGATCTCCAACGCCGCCTACCGCCGGATCTACTACTACATGACCACGGACGAGCGGGTGGGCGACCTGATGCATGCGCTGGTCGACTCCGACCGCGCCCTGCTGACGGTGGAGATCGAGCGCAAGGTGGGCTCGGTCAGCCTCCCGCCCACGCCGCCGGTCAAGCCGCCGCCCGGGCAGGTGATGATGAGCTTCGGGACCGTCTGGGGCTCGCTGGTCGCCGCCTGGTTCACCGAGTGGGAGCGGACCGGCGACACGCGCTGGCGCGACCGCATCGTGGCCGGGATGGAGTCCATCGCCGCCCTGCCCAAGCAATGGTTCGCCGGCTACGCGTTCTACGACCTGGCCTCGGGGCGGTTCACCGGCCCCGGCGACAAAGTGACCATCAGCCACCTCAACGGCGCGTTCGGGGTGTTCGAGATGCACGTGGAGCTGCTGGAGCTGCTGGACGTGCCGAAGTACCGGGAGGCCTGGCTGGACTACTGCCAGTACTACAACGCCCCGCCGGCGGAGTTCACGGCGAAGACCGGCGCGCCGGCCGCCCCGCGGGGCCTGCGCCAGGGCCATTCGCGGTTCACGGCCTATGCGGCCGTCAAGCGCAACGACCCGGCTCTGGCGAGACGGGCCTGGGCGGAGTTCAGCGGGCAGGGCGACCGCCCCGACCGCCTGGCGGATGCGCGGCCACACCGCATCGAGGGGCCGGCGGTGCTGAACCCCGTGGACGAGATCGTCGGGGTCTCCACCAACGACGCGGCGCAATGGGGGCTCGCGGCCACCCAGCTCAGCGCGCTGGTCGCCCGGTTCGCATGAGGCCGCCATCCGTCGCCGACTATCGGGAGCTGGCGCGCCGGCGGCTGCCGCGGTTCCTGTTCGAATATATCGACGGCGGCTCGTTCGACGAGGTGACGCTGGAGGCCAACCGGGCGGACCTGCGCGCCGTGGCCCTGCGCCAGCGCGTGCTGCGAGGCGGGCCGGCGATCGACCTGCGGACCGAGCTGTTCGGCCAGGCCCTGAGCCTGCCGCTAGCCCTGGCGCCGGTGGGCCTGGCGGGCATGAACGCGCGGCGGGGCGAGGTGCAGGCGGCGCGGGCCGCGGCGGCGGCGGGCGTGCCCTTCACCCTCTCCACGGTCTCGGTCTGCAGCCTCTCCGAGGTGGCGGCGAGCGGCACGCAGCCGTTCTGGTTCCAGCTCTACATGATCCGGGACCGGGGCTTCATGCGCGAGCTGCTGGATGCGGCGCGAGCGGCCGGCTGCTCGGCGCTGATGTTCACGGTCGACATGCCGGTGCCGGGCTCGCGCTACCGCGACTACCGGTCGGGGCTGGCGGGCGCGCCGGGACTGGGCGGCGCGATGCGGCGCGGGCTTCAGGCCATGGGCAAGCCGCGCTGGGCGCTGGACGTGGGCCTGCGCGGCGGCCCGCACCACCTGGGCAACGTCGCCCCGGTGCTGGCCGGGCGGACCGGCCTGGAGGACTTCTTCCGCTGGATGCGGACGAACTTCGATCCGACCATCACCTGGGCCGACCTTGATTTCATCCGCACGGCCTGGACCGGGCCGCTGATCATCAAGGGCGTGCTGGACCCGACCGATGCGCACGAGGCGGCGGCGCTCGGTGCTGACGGGATCGTGGTCTCCAACCACGGCGGCCGCCAGCTGGACGGCGCGCCGTCCACCGCGCGGGCGCTGCCGCACATCGTCGAGGCGGTGCAGGGCCGGCTGAAGATCCTCGCGGACGGCGGCGTGCGCTCGGGGCTCGATGTGGTGCGCATGCTGGCCCTGGGCGCGGACGGCGTGCTGCTGGGCCGCGCCTGGGCCTATGCCCTGGCGGCCGGCGGCGCGGACGGCGTGGCCCACATGCTGGAGATCGTCGAGGCCGAGATGCGGGTCGCCATGACCCTGGCGGGCGTGCATCGCATCGACCAGATCGGGCCGGACCTCATCTTCCGTCAGCCGTCGGACCGGCGTCAGGCGTCCGCCACCCACTCGGCGCAGCCGAACCCCGACGCGCCATGGCGATTGCCGTTGTAGAACAGCAGCCTGCGCCCGCCCGCGTCGACCACGTTGGGAAAGCAGATCATCTCCGAGTCCCAGCCCTCCGCCGAGCGCGCGATGCCGGCGCGGTCGTCCTGTCGCCGCCACGTGAGGCCGTCGTCGGACTCGGCATAGCCGATGGCGTAGGGCCGGTTCAGCGAGCGGATCGCGTACCACATGCGGAAGAGGGCGCCGTCGCGCACCACCCACGGCCGCCCGACGGCGTATTCGTCGTCCTCGGGGGTCAGGCAGGGTCCTGGCGTCGTCGTCCAGGTGATCCCGTCCGTGGAGGTCGCGTGGCGGATGGTGACGAAGTAGTGCAATCCCGCCGGCCCCTCGGACCAGCGGCTGGAGGCCACGTACCACATGCGCAGATGGTCGCCGCAGTCCAGGACGCACGGGGCGCCGCGGATGTGCGGCTCCTCGTCGGTGCGGTCCAGGATCGGCACGCGGGCCCACTTGGTGAAGCGCCCGGCCGCGTCGCCGACCGCCAGGCCGGTGAAGGCGGCGAAGGGGGTGCGCAGGCCGCGCTGCCAGCCCTGGTAGTACATCAGCCGCCGGCCCTGGAAGGTGAGCACCGAGAAGGGGTTGGCCCCGCAGTCGTCGAAGTCGCCCGGATCGCCGATGTCGAGGATCGGGCCGTCGCAGAGCTCCAGCACCCGGCAGGGGTCCGTGGGGTCGACCTCCAGCCAGCCGCCGCGCCCGAAGTTGTTGGCGTCCAGGCTGGTGAAATAGATCCTGAGGCGATCCTCCGCGACCACCTCGGCGGTGGGGTAGGCCGCATTGGTCAGCGCCCAGGCGGCCGTGCCGGGCGGCCTGTAGACGAGGCCGAGCTTACGCCAGGCCATGGCGCGCCATGGGGCAGGGCCCCGCGGTCCGACGTGGTCGCTGGACGGGCTTGCTGAAGCGCCTCACCATGCCTGCGTCTCCACGTCTTGCGAGCGGTCCGGTCAGAGAGCCCAATGCCTTCGGTCTCATACGTTTGCCCTGAAACGCGGCAGCCCCTGACGGTGACCGAGGATGGCCTGCTTCGATCGGATGGCAAACTGTATCGGTTCCTGCCGACCGACGTGGCCGGGGCCACGCGGGCGCCGGATTTCACCGCCGCGGTCGAGGCCGGAGAGGGCGCGCAGGCCTCGCTCTCGATGTACGATTCCCGTGTCGCGGTAGAGGTTTACCGCAACTTCCTCGACTGGCTGTTCGCGACTTTCCGCCAGGACGAGGCGGCGTTCCGGGCCAGCATGGCGGCGCGCCTGCGGCTCGCGCCCGGCGCGCGGGTCCTGGTGACCGGGGCCGGCCTCGGCGACGACATCTCCGCGATCCTGGAGCAGGTGGGCTCCACCGGCGAGGTCCACGCCCAGGACCTGTCCCCGGCCATGGTGGCCAAGGCGGCCTCGACCTGGGCCGCCACCGGCGCGGCGGTGCATTTTTCGGCGGGCGATGCGCTGCGCCTGCCCTTCGCGGACGGCGCCTTCGACGCGGCGTTCCACTTCGGCGGCATCAACCTGTTCGACGACGTTGGCCAAGGTCTCGCGGAGATGGCCCGGGTGGTGCGGGTCGGCGGCCGGGTGGTGGCGGGTGACGAGGGTGTGGCGCCTTGGCTGCGCGACACGGACTACGGGCGGATGGTGATCGCCAACAACCGCCTCTGGGCCTATGCCGCGCCGATCGAGCGGCTGCCGCCCAACGCCCAGGACGTGAACCTCACCTGGGTGCTCGGCGAGTGTTTCTGGGTTATCGAGTTCACCGTCGGCCGTGGGCTTCCGGAGATCGACCCGAACGTGGCCCACAAGGGCTGGCGCGGCGGCAGCATGTGGACCCGCCACCATGGCCAACTGGAGGCGGTGACCCCGCAGACCAAGGCCCGGGTGCTGGAGGCCGCGGCGGCGCAGGGCCTCAGCGTCCACGACTGGCTCGAACAGGCGCTGGGCCGGGAGCTCGGCGCTAAAGCCCGCCAGCCGTAAAGGAGGGATCTTCGCCATGGCCGACCCGCCCGCCACCTACGGCGTCACCCAGCGGCGCAGCCTCGCCGACGACCTCGACCTGCACGTCGAGGAGCTGGAGCGCATTGGCTACACCGTGGTCCCCGACGCCCTGCCATCGGCGGTGATCGACGACCTGAGGATCCGCATCGACCGGCTGGCGCAGGACCAGGCGGCGGGCGAGACCGTGGGGCCGGACGCCGACGTGCTGCGGTGTCCGCTGGCCGCGGATCGGGCGTTCCTGGCCGCGGCGACAGCGCCGGCGGTTCTGCAGGTCGCCCGGCGGGCGCTGGGCGAGAACCTGGTGCTGCTGCAGCAGAACGGCATAGTCAACCGGCCCAAGGCGCGTCACGTCCAGGCCCGCTGGCACCGCGACCTCCCGTACCAGCACTTCGTCGGCACCCAGGCCCTGGCGGTCAACGCGCTGCTCTGCATCGACGACTTCCATCCCGACACCGGCGCCACCCTGGTGCTGCCAGGGTCGCACCGGCACGAGGCGTTCCCGTCGGACCGGTTCGTCGCGGACCACCAGCTCGGCATGGTCGCCCCGGCCGGCAGCGTGATCATGATGGACGCCATGCTCTACCACTGCGCCGGCGCAAACATCTCGCCCCGCCCGCGCCGCGCGGTGAACCACCTCATCGGCCGCCCGCTCCTGGCCCAGCAGATCGACATCCCACGGCTGCTGGACGGCGAGTTCGCGGAGGACCCGGTGCTGGGGCCCTACCTCGGCTACCGGTGGAACCCGGCCTCGGACATCGCCGCCTGGCGCAACGCCCGCAGCTGAGCCCGCGGTCTCAGGCGGGGACCGCGGTCGGGTCGAAGGCGTCGGCGGAGGCCCGGGCCCACATGCCGGCGTAGAAGCTGTCCTCGCAGGCGCCGTCCAGCAGCACGCCAGGCGCCAGGAAGGTGTGCAGGTCCGCGAACGGGCGCACTTCGGTGAGGCTCACGCGGCGCACCATGTGGTGCGGGGTCAGCTGGTCCGGATGGGTCAGGCCCGCGGCGGCCAGCATGTCGGCCAGGGCCTTCAAGCTCAGGCGGTGGAAGCTGGCGACCCGCTCGGCCTTGTCCGGCACGACCAGGGCCTTCTGGCGCGCCGGGTCCTGGGTGGCGACGCCGGTGGGGCAGCGGTTGGTGTTGCAGCTCAGCGACTGGACACAGCCCAGGGCGAACATGAAGCCGCGGGCCGCATTGATCCAATCCGCGCCGATGGCCAGCAGGCTGGCCATGTCGAACGCGCTGACCACCCGGCCGGCGCACCCGATCTTCAGCCGGTCGCGCAGACCCGCGCCCACCAGGGTGTTGTGGACGAACAGCAGGCCCTCGCGCAGCGGCGCGCCGATGTGGTCGGAGAACTCGGTCGGCGCGGCGCCCGTGCCGCCCTCGGCGCCGTCGACGACGATGAAATCCGGGGTCACGCCGGTCTCCAGCATCGCCTTGACGATGCCCATGAACTCCCACGGGTGCCCCAGGCACAGCTTGAACCCCACCGGCTTGCCGCCGGAGAGCCGGCGCAGGGTGACGATGAAGGCCATCATCTCTCGGGGGTTGGAGAAGGCGCTGTGGGCGGCCGGCGAGACGCAGTCGCGGCCCATGGCCACGCCGCGGGTGCGGGCGATCTCGGGCGAGACCTTGGGCGCCGGCAGGACCCCGCCATGCCCGGGCTTGGCGCCCTGGCTCAGCTTGATCTCGATCATCTTCACCTGCTCGGCCTGGGCCTGCACGGCGAAGCGGTCGGCGTCGAAATGGCCGTCCTCGGTGCGACAGCCGAAGTAGCCGGAGCCGATCTCCCAGACGATGTCGCCGCCGCCTTCGCGATGGTAGGGGCTGATGCTGCCCTCGCCGGTGTCGTGGTAGAACCCGCCCATGGCCGCGCCGCGGTTCAACGCGCGGATGGCGTTGGCGCTGAGGGCGCCGAAGCTCATGGCTGAGATGTTGAACACCGAGGCGGCGTAGGGGCGCTCGCACTGCGGACCGCCGATGGCGATGCGGAAGCTCTTCGGGTCCGCCGCCGGGACCGGGCGCATCGAGTGGCCGATGAACTCGTAGCCGCCGCGATAGACGTCCAGCAGGGTGCCGAACGGCCGTTCCCCCGGCTCGCCCTTGGCGCGCATGTAGACCAGGCTGCGTTGGCTGCGGGAGAAGGGCGCGGCGTCCTCGTCGGCCTCGATCAGGTACTGGCGAAGCTCCGGGCGCACCATCTCGGCCATCCAGCGGATGTGGCCGATCACCGGATAGTTGCGCAGGATCGAATGGTGCGGCTGGGTGAGGTCGTGCAGGCCCAGGAGGCTGAGCGCCGCCCCCAGGCCAGCCAGCCACCACGCCCAGGCCCCCTCGCGCAGGAAGACCAGGCCGATCGCAGTCGCGACAAGGCACAGCCAGAAGGCCGTCAGGCGATGCAGGCGCAAGATGCGGTCTCCGCTGGCGTTGGATGGCCCCATGGCGATGATGGCGTCGGGCGCCCGACTCGTCCATCGGGCGCGGGCGGAACAGGAAGGTCTTGCGATGAGCGGCGCACCGCAGAACGTCGTCGATTTCGACTACCTCGAGGGCTATGCGGCCGGCGACATGACCGTGGTGACCGAGGTGCTGGCCCTGTTCCGGGGCCAGGCGGAGGGCTGGATCACCCAGCTGGAGGCGCCGGGCGAGGGCTGGCGCGACCTGGCCCACACCATCAAGGGCGCGGCGCGGGCGATCGGCGCGGGCGCGCTGGGCGACCTCGCCGACCGGGGCGAGCGGGGCGATGCGTCCCTGGCGCCGCAGCTGAAGGCGATGCTCGCCGAGACCGTGGCCGAGATCGAGGGCTATCTGACGCGGATCGGCGGGGGCTGAGCCTTCATCGTTGCGTTGCACAAAGAGCCGTTGTGCGTTGCACAATCCAAGCGTAGCCTCAACGCAAGGTAGTTCCCGTCCACCTTGCTACGGAGGTTGCGATGCCGGACTCGTCTCCCACTCAAGAGGCTCGCGCCGCAGCGGCGCCGCGGATCGCCCTGATGCTCCAGGGCGGCGGCGCGCTCGGCGCCTATCACATTGGCGCCTATGAGGCCCTGGCCGAGGCGGGCCTGCACCCCGACTGGGTGGCCGGCATCTCGATTGGCGCGATCAATGCGGCGGTCATCGCCGGCAACCCGCCGGAGGATCGGGTCGCCAAGCTGCAGGGGCTGTGGGAGGCGATCTCGTGGCCCGATCTGCTCGGCGCCTGGGCCTTCGGCAGCGGAGTGCTGCACAACTGGGCTAGCAACTGGGAGGCCCTCATGTTCGGCCAGCCCAATTTCTTCGCGCCGCGGCTGCTCAACCCCCTGCTGCTGTCGGCCGCGCCGCCGGCTCAGGTCAGCTTCTACGACACCGGTCCCATGCTCGCGACCTTGGCGCAGTTCGCGGACTTCCCCACCATCAACCGCGGCACGACCCGGCTCAGCCTCGGCGCGACCAATGTCGAGACGGGCCAGCTGAAGTTCTTCGACAGCCAGGAGATCGAGCTGGGGCCGCACCACGTGCTGGCGAGCGGCTCGTTGCCGCCAGGCTTTCCGGCCACGCCGATCGGCGAGAGCCTCTACTGGGATGGGGGCTGCGTCTCCAACACGCCGCTCGACGTGCTGCTGGACGAGCCGGACTATCCGCACACGGTCGTGTTCATGGTCGACCTCTGGAGCGCCTCGGGCAAGCCGCCGACCAACATGGGCGACGTCACCTGGCGGGCCAAGCAGATCCAGTACGCCAGCCGCACGGCCCACCACATCGACGCGGTGGCCACCAAGATCAACCTGCGCCACGCCGTCCGGGTGGCCCGACATGCTGGCGCGCCCGAGGTCGCGGCCGTGCCCGACAGCGAGCTTCTCCACACCGGCCGCCTGGACATCGTCCACGTCACCTACCACCCGGCGGACGACCAGATCCCCAACAGCGACGCGGAATTTTCGCGCAGCTCGATCGCCGATCGCCGCGCCGCCGGCTACCGGGACCTGAAGGCCGCCATCGAGGCGCAGCCCTGGATGCGGGTGGAGCGCCCGGCGCACCTCGCTGCCATGGTGCACAAGGTCGAACGCGGCGCCCTGGCCAGCCTGGCCGAGCCCAACCTGACCTCCACCACGGATGCGACAGCGCCCATCCTGGAGCCCGCGGCATAGGCTGCAGGGCCGCTGGATCCGCTAAGGCCGCAGCACCTTGTCGGTATAGGTCTCCACCAGCAGGCTGAAGGGCCGGCCGTCGGGCGTCTGCAGGACCGCGCGGTGCTGCAGCACTTCGGGCGGCGGATGGATGGGGGCCTCGAAGGTGGCGGGCGGCCGGGCTTCCCAGCCGGCGGGGAGGGGCTCGAACAGCAGCTTGGCCGAGAGCGTGCGGCGCTGGAAGGCGAGGGCCCGCACGGCCACGCCGAAGGGGGTCTCGGTGGTCTCCAGAGCCCGGTTCATCTCGCCGGTCAGCCGGTCGGGCAGGTACCAGTTGTCGGCCTTCGACAGGACCGCCTCGCCGCACAGCAGCTCGACCCGGCGATGTCGCACCGGCTCGTTGGACGCGGCCTTGAGGTCGCGACGGACCGCGGCCAGGGTCTCGGCGTCGTCCTCGACCGCGACGTGGCGGGCGCGGATGCGGGGGCCGCCGGCCTCGCGCCGGTCGCAGAGGGCCTGCAGGACCGCCGTGGCGCTGTCATGGCTCAGCAGGTCGGAATTCAGCGTCTGCAGCTGGGCCAGCATGCGCAGCCGCTCGACGTAGCCGGCCGGCTGGCTGGCGGTCGAGTCCGCCGAAGAAGCAGATTGGGGCTCCGCCGCCGCCGAGCCCACGGCAATAAGCGCCGCCACGAGACCTCCGAGTACGCGCCGCAACTAGATCCCCGCACCGTTATCTATGGCGCGCAGGGCCGCTTCGTGGGCTTCCGCCTCCGCCTCGATCCAGCCGATGAAGGCCTTCACCTGCGGCAGCCGCCCCTTGGCCTTGGGATGCACCAGGTAGTAGGCGAAATCCACCGCCGTGGCGATCTGCAGGGGCGCCACCAGCCGTCCCGCCTCCAGGTCGGCCTGGGCCAGGGTGCGCTTGGCCAGGGCCACGCCGCGGCCGTTTGCGGCGGCCTCGATCACCAGGCTGGACTGGTTGAAGCGCGGTCCCCGCTGGCCGTCGATCCCGCGCAGGCCGCGCGCCGCCAGCCACATGGGCCAGTCCGGGCAGCTGTCGTCGATCTCGGGCGAGCCGTCGTGCAGCAGCACGTGGTTGGCCAGGTCCTCCGGCGTCTCCAGGGGATGCTCCTTCAGGAGTTCCGGGCTGACCACCGGCAGCACCATCTCGCTGAAGATGCGGCGCACCTCGAGCCCGGGATAGCGGCCGGCGCCATAGCGGATGGCGAGGTCAACTTCGCCGGCCGTCAGGTCCACCAGCTCCATGCCGGCCGAGAGCCAGACGTCCACCTGCGGATGGGCCCGCTCGAACGCGCCCAGCCGCGGCACCAGCCACTTGGCGGCGAAGGAGGGCGGGGCGGTGATGGTCAGGCGCCGGCCGTCCACGGCGGCGGTGAGCAGGCTGGCGGCCTCGGCCAGGCGGTCGAACGCCTCGCGCAGGGCGGGCAGGGCGGTCTGGGCCGCGTCGGTGAGCAGCAGGCCCTTGGGCGTGCGCTTGAAGAGCGCGGCGCCGACATAGTCCTCCAGGTTCTGGATCTGCTGGCTGACAGCGCCGGGCGTCACCGAGAGCTCGTCGGCGGCGCGGCTGAAATTCAGGTGGCGGGCGGCCGCCTCGAACGCCCGAAGGGCGTTGAGCGGCGGCAGGCGGCGTCGCTGTTGCATCCGCTCCATTCGAGAATTCCTGACACCCCCCGCAGAAGTCCTTGGATTGCGAAGTGGCCTCTCGCCGCCCTTATTGCAAGCGTCCGCTGGTGTATCGGCCCTTTTCACCGGTGGCGACAGACGGGGCGGGCGGCATGTCCGCCCCGTCGCTTTAAGGGCCCGGCGTATCGATAGAGAAGCTAATCATGGCCGCAGGGTTCGGCAAAGGCAGGGGATCGGATCGGCTGGTGGTCCTGGGCGGCAAGGCCCGGACGCACGGGCCGGGCCGCGTGTGGCTGGTGGGCGCCGGCCCCGGCGACCCGGAGCTGCTGACGATCAAGGCGCTGAAGGCGTTGCAGGCGGCTGAGGTCGTGGTCCACGACGGCCTGGTCTCCGACGAGATCCTGGACCTGGCCCCGAGCTCGGCGCGGCGGATCAGCGTCGCCAAGCGCAAGTCGCGGCACTCCTACAGCCAGGACGAGATCAACCGCATGCTGGTGGCCTTCGCGCTCGAGGGCCTGAACGTCGTGCGGCTGAAGGGCGGCGACCCGTTCATCTTCGGCCGCGGCGGCGAGGAGCTGGAGGCCTGCCGCGAGGCGGGCGTCGAGTGCCTGATCGTGCCGGGCGTCACCGCCGCCCTGGCTGCCAGCGCCAACGCCGGCGCGCCCCTGACCCACCGCGGCGCGGCCCAGGCCGTCACCTTTGTCACCGGCCATGCGGCCAAGGGCGGCGAGCCCGACCTGGACTGGGAGAGCCTGGCGCGGCCCAACCAGACCGTGGTGATCTACATGGGCCTCTCCATGGCCGCCCCGATCGCTGCGCGCCTGCTGGCCGCCGGCCGGGACGGGGCGACCCCCGCGCTGATCGTCGAGAACGCCAGCCGCGCGGACGAGCGGCGGATCGTGACCACGCTGTCCGGTCTGCCCGAGGCCGCCGCCGCCCTCAGCGGACCGGCCCTGCTGATCGTCGGCGAGGCCATGGCGCTGGCGCGGGCCGGCGACGGCCGGCCGCACCTCGAAACCCTCATCCGGGAGGCCCGGGCATGAAGGCCTTGACCGCCAATCGTCTCGCCGACGGCGAGGTCGTCTTCTGGCGCAATGGCCGCTGGGTGGAGCAGTTCGCCGACGCGGACCTGTTCGCCGACGACGATCCGGCCGGCGAGGCCGCTGAAGGGCACGCCAAGAACCAGCCG
>Ga0136846_1235115_pt1 | contig 35544 bp, 28 predicted proteins | sample HopSoiMetagenom2_FD_96841 | JGI IMG/M metagenome (GOLD analysis project Ga0136846, IMG submission 96841) | Grasslands soil microbial communities from Hopland, California, USA - 2 Assembly 2016 (version 4) | ecosystem: Environmental > Terrestrial > Soil > Grasslands | place: USA: Hopland...
CGAAGAGCTCGCTCACTCATGAATCGTGCCTCCCGGGCTTGTCGCCCACAGGACAGGTGTCGCTGTCGTCGTCATCCGGTCAACGTCCGGTCGGCGGTAAAAATTCCCGTCCCGTGTCCCGTTTCGGGTTATGCGTCGCCGTCGTAGCCGCCCCTTGTTGTACCCACCAGCGCCCGTTTTGTCACATCTGCAAGCAGATATCACCCAGCGATTCGTCATCTTTGACGCGCAGTAACGGTCCGCCTGGGCAGGCCAACGGCGTACACTACCGCTCTTTGGCCACGGATGCTAAATCTTTTCGGGAACGGGATTGCCCGCGTCGCGGATCGCCCGCTCCACCGGGACCCTCGCCAGCAGCGCGAACCCGATGACGAAGAAGGCCACGAGCGAGATGATCGCGTCCCGGTAGCTTCCGGTCAGCTGGTAGGTGATCCCGAACAGAAGCGGACCGAGCCAGCTCATGCCGCGGTCGCTCATCTCGTACGCCGAGAAGTATTCGGCCTCTTTGCCGGGCGGCACCAGATGGGAGAACAGCGACCGGGACAGCGCCTGGCTGCCGCCGAGGACCAGGCCGATCCCGGAGGCCAGGACGAAGAACCAGACGGGCGCGCCGGCCGGCAGGAAGTACCCCGCCGCCAGTGTCACCGTCCACGCCACCAGCGATCCGAGAATCGTCCGCTTGGCCCCGTGCGTGCGGGCCAGCCGACCCATCCCCAGCGCGCCCGCCACCGCCAGCACCTGCACCAGCAGAACCGCCCCGATGAGGGTGGACTGGCCGAGCCCGAGCTCCTCCGAGCCGTACACCGACGCCTGGGAGATCACGGTCTGGATGCCGTCGTTGTAGACGAGGTAGGCGAGCAGGAAGGCGAGAGTGAGCGGATGGCGGCGCATGTCGCGGACCGTCGCCGCGAGCTGCCTGAGGCCCGGGGAGGTGGCCTCCTTCACCGCGCCCTCTTCGGTGGCGGCCCGGCGGTCGCGGAGCCTGCGCAGCGGTACGAGGGTGAAGGCGCCCCACCACAGGCCCGCCGAGGCCAGACAGATGCGGACGGCCATGCCCTCCGACAGGCCGAAGGAGTCGTGGGCCGTGTACAGCACCAGGTTCACGACGAGGACCAGTGAGCCCGCCGCGTAGCCGAACGCCCAGCCGCGCGAGGAGACCGCGTCGCGCTCCTCGACGGTGGCGATCTGGGGGAGGTAGGAGTTGTAGAGCATCATCGACACGGACTGGGCCGCGTTCGCGACGACCAGCAGCAGCCCGCCGAGCAGGTAGCGGTCGCCGTCGAGGAAGAACATGCCCGCCGTCGCGGCGGCGCCCACATAGGCGGCGGCTCCCAGGAGTGGCTTCTTGCGGCCGCTGCGGTCGGCGGCGGCGCCCACCAGGGGCATGACGAGCACGGCCACGATGACCGACAGGGACACCGAGTACGCGAAGAACGAACCGGCGCGGATTGGTATGCCCAGCGGATGCACGTACCCGTCCGTGTCGGCCGCCGCCTTGGCGACCGACGTCAGATAGGGGCCCAGGAACACGGTGAGCACGCTCGTCGAGTAGACGGAGCAGGCCCAGTCGTAGAAGTACCAGCCGCGCTGCTCGCGGCGGCGCCCGGCGGCCTCGTCGGCCGTCTCGCCGCGCACGGTGTCGGTGCCCACGCGTGCCCCTCGCTTTCCCCGTGGAGGTGGTGCGCGCGGGGAGTCAGGACCAGGTGCCCCGGTCCTGCAGAACCTTGCGCAACGTGTCGATGTGATCGGTCATGATGCCATCGACGCCGAGGTCCAGAAGCCGGTGCATCCGATCGGGATCGTTGACCGTCCACACATGCACGTGCAGCCCGCGCGCGTGGGCGGCGCGCACGAAGCTCAGGTCGACCACCCGGATGCCCGACTGGGACTCCGGAACCTGTGCGGCGACTGCGGATCGGCGTACCCCCACCGGCAGGCCCCATGAGCGCAGCCGCAGGGCGAGGACGCCCTGGGCGCCGTACGAGGTCGCCAGCCGCGGGCCGGCCAGCCGCTGGGCGCGCACCACACGCGCCTCGTCGAAGGAGCCGACGCAGACCCGGTCCCAGCAGTTGTTGCGCTCGATCAGGTCCAGCACCGGGCGCAGCGCGGAGTCGGACTTGAGCTCGATGTTCCAGCGCGCCTCGGGGAGGGCCTCGAGCAGGTCCTCGAAGAGCGGCACCGGCTCGCTGCCCCGCACGCGCGCCTGGCGCACGTCGGACCAGGGGAGGTCAGCGATCGGGCCGCCGGCGTCCGTCACCCGGTCCAGCGTCGAGTCGTGGAAGGTGACGAGTTTTCCGTCCGCCGTGCACTGCACGTCGGCCTCCATGTAGCGGTAGCCCGCGTCGAAGGCCTGCTGGAACTGGAGCATCGTGTTCTCGAGCCCGGTCGCGGCTCCACCCCGGTGGGCGAAGGGGATCGGGCCGGGATGGTCGAGGTAGGGATGACGTATCCGCGTGGTCACGGTCGCAGTATCGCCTCTTCCGGTTGACCGGCGGCAACGACCGTGCTGCCGCCCGATGCCGCCGGGACGGCGAACACGCGAAGGAACAGCTGGGCCAGCGGTCCGATGGCCACCGCGTACAGCACCGTGCCGATCCCCACCGTGCCGCCCAGGGCGAAGCCCGTCACGACCACCGCCAGCTCGATCGCCGTACGGACGAGCCGGATCGAGCGGCCGGTGCGCCGGTGCAGGCCGGTCATCAGGCCGTCGCGGGGGCCCGGGCCGAAGCTCGCCGCGATGTACAGGCCGGTGGCCACGCCGTTGAGGACGATGCCCGCCACCAGGAGCGCGACGCGGGCGGCGAGGCCGTGTGCGGCGGGGACCAGGGCGAGCGTGCCGTCCATGGCGAGGCCGACGACGAAGACGTTCGAGACCGTCCCGAGGCCTGGGCGCTGGCGCAGCGGGATCCACAGAAGCAGCACGGCGGCGCCCACGAAGATCGACACGACGCCGATCGTCAGGCCGGTCAGTTCGGCCAGCCCCTGGTGCAGCACGTTCCAGGGCTCCAGGCCGAGGCCCGACTGGACGAGCAGGGCCGAGCTGGCGCCGTACAGCGCGAGACCGGTGTAGAGCTGGACCAACCGTCTGCCGAGACGATCCGGCGCTGACGACGAACTCACGAGCTGCCCCCTGTGGTGGTAGTGGCCTGGCACATGACACCCTGTGGCTCGGTATCGGATCGCATCCATGGCCAATTCGGGGAAGGTGGACTGATCTGCATGGTGCAGTGGACTTCGGCGGTGGGTACCGCGCAGCTCGCCCGGCTGCTCACCTCCCAGCAGGACCGCCCTGCGGGGCCCGGCACCCGCCGCCCGCCCGCCTATCGTTCGCTCGCCGACGGCATCCGGCTGCTGGTGCTGGAGGGCAGGGTGCCGGTCGCGGCCCGCCTGCCCGCCGAACGCGAACTGGCCCTCTCCCTGTCTGTCAGTCGCACCACGGTCGCCGCCGCCTACGAGGCGCTGCGCGCCGAGGGCTTCCTGGAGTCCCGGCGCGGCGCGGGCAGCTGGACCGCCGTACCCGCGGGTAACCCACTCCCCGCGCGCGGGCTGGAACCCCTGCCCCCCGAGGCCCTCGGCTCGGTGATCGACCTCGGTACGGCGGCCCTGCCCGCGCCCGAGCCGTGGCTCACCCGTGCCGTCCAGGGCGCCCTGGAGGAACTGCCCCCGTACGCGCACACGCACGGCGACTACCCGGCCGGTCTGCCCGCGCTGCGCGCGATGATCGCCGAGCGGTACACCGCGCGCGGGATCCCCACCATGCCCGAACAGATCATGGTGACCACCGGCGCCATGGGCGCCATCGACGCGATCTGTCACCTGTTCTCCGGCCGGGGCGAGCGCATCGCCGTGGAGTCGCCCTCGTACGCCAACATCCTGCAGCTGATGCGGGAGGCGGGCGCCCGGCTTGTGCCCGTCGCGATGGCCGAGGGGCTCGCCGGCTGGGACCTGGACCGCTGGCGCCAGGTGCTGCGTGATGCCGCGCCCCGGATCGCGTACGTCGTCGCCGACTTCCACAATCCCACCGGCGCGCTCGCCGACGAGGACCAGCGGCGGCAACTCGTGGACGCGGCCCGGTCGGCGGGCACGGTGCTCGTCGCCGACGAGACGATGACCGAACTGTGGCTGGAGCCGGAGGTCGAGATGCCCCGCCCGGTGTGCGGCTTCGACCCCGCCGGGTCGACGGTCGTCACCGTCGGTTCGGCCAGCAAGGCCTTCTGGGCGGGGATGCGCATCGGCTGGGTGCGGGCGGCTCCCGACGTGATCCGCAGCCTCGTCGCCGCGCGTGCCTACGCGGACCTCGGCACGCCCGTACTCGAACAGCTGGCCATCAACTGGTTGCTGAGCACGGGTGGCTGGGAACAGGCGGTCGCGATGCGGCGTGAACAGGCCCGGGACAACCGGGACGCGCTGGTCGCGGCGGTACGACGGGAGCTGCCGGACTGGGAGTTCACGGTGCCCAGGGGCGGGCTCACGTTGTGGGTCCGTACGGGTGGGCTGTCGGGATCACGGCTCGCCGAGGTGGGGGAACGGGTGGGGGTGCGGGTGCCCTCGGGACCGCGGTTCGGGGTCGACGGCGCGTTCGAGGGGTATGTGCGGTTGCCGTTCACCGTCGGGGGAGCGGTGGCCGACGAGGCGGCCCTCCGGCTGGCCGCCGCCGCTCGGATCGTGGCGAGCGGGGGGTCGGGGGGCGCCGAGTCCCCCCGTACGTTCGTCGCCTGAGCGTCAGGCCACCGGCTCCTGTTCCTGCTTGACCAGCACCTGAGCCGACCTCGGCGGCAGCAACTCCAGCACCGCTTGGCGCTGTGCGTCGCTCGTCGCGTCGTCGTGGGGGTCCGGGGTGGCCGGGACCTGGAGGCGGAGGACCGGGCCGGTGCCCAGCCGGGCGTAGCCGCGGCCGGGGGGCATGAGCGGCACCGGTGTCGTGTGCGGCGGCGCGCCCAGGACCGCTTCCAGCTGGGTGCGGGAAGCGGGCCCGAGGACGACACGCGCGCGTGTGTGCTGCCGTACGGCGTCACTCAGGGTGTCCGCGCTGTCGAACTGTTCCGCGATCACGATCATGACGTTCGCCGCCCGGCCGTGCCGCAGGGGGACCTGGAGCATGGACTGGGGGTCGGGGCTGCCGTCGGCGGCGGCCAGGTGGGCGAGGGCTCCGGGGCGGTCGAGGAGGAGCCAGAGCGGGCGTCGGGTGTCGTCGGGGAGCGGCTGGCCGGCCTGGCGGGCCCGGTTGGCCGCGATCAGCCGCCGTTCCGTTTCGTGGGCGGCCCATTCGAGGCTCGCCAGGGCCCCGCTCGGGGCGCACTCGATGGCCAGTACGCCGTCCCGGCCGGTCAGGCACGCGTACTCGCCGGTGCCGTTGCCGTCGACGATCACGACGTCGCCGTACTGGAGGGCCTGGAGGGCGATCGAGCGCAGGAGTGTCGTGGTGCCGGTGCCGGGCTCGCCCATCACCAGGAGGTGCGGTTCGGTGGAGCGGGGGCCGGTGCGCCAGACGACCGGCGGGACGTCGCGTCGCTCCTCGCCATGGCTGAGGGGGAGCGTGCGCTGTACCTCGGTGGGGTCGGTGAAGCCGAGCACCGTCTCGCCGGGGGACGTGACGAAGCGCTGCGCGGCGATGTCGGTCGGGAGGGGCGGCAGGACGGTGACCGAGAGCTCGTTGCCCTCCTCGTCCCACACGAAGTGGTACTCGCGGCCACGGCCCGACTTGGCGTGCAGCAGCTGCTCGATCCGTGCGCGGGAGTCGGCCTCGCCGTCGGTGAAGTACGCCGGGTAGCGCACGGTCAGGTGCGAGACGCGGCCGGTGCCGTCGAACTCGTATGCGGGAAAGGTCTTCTCCCAGTCGCCACCGTGGGCGTAGAGGGGGTCGGGGTCGTCGGGGCTCGAGAAATAGGGCACCAGTGCCTCGTACAGGGACTGGAGGCGCTGGGTCTGGGTCTCGTCGGGGCCTTCCGGCTCCGCCGGGGCGCGGTCCCGGCCGTGCCAGGCCGCTGCCGCCATCACCGAGATGACGGCGAGCAGCGGTCCGTAGGGCACGAGGGCCACGACCAGGACCATCGAGGCCACCATGAACAGCAGTGGCCCGCGCTTGTCCTTGGGCGTGTCCGCCCACCTGCGCCGCCCGGCCGCGGCCAGTCGGCGCAGACCCCGGCTGATCGTGATCAGCGGATGGAGGACGTCGGTGGCGCTGTCGGCGGCGGTCCGGGCCAGATCCCGGCTCCGGGCGATCTGTGCGCTGCCGTTGCTCAGGATGCGGGGGAGGGGGCGCCGGGCCACTGCTGTCTCCTGGGGTGTGCGTGCGGGCGGGAGGACGTCAGAACTTGATTCCGCCGAGGAGGCTCGCCAGGCTCTCGCCGCCGGCCTTGATGCTCGGCGCGATGGCGGTGCTCGCGAGGTAGAAGCCGAACAGCGCGGCGACGAAGGCGTGCGAGCCCTTGAGTCCGTCCTTCTTGAAGAAGAGGAAGACGATGATGCCGAGCAGAACGACGCCTGACATGGAGAGGATCATGAGGATCTCCTGGTGTGGTGGGGACAGTCACCGTGAGTTCTTCCAGGATCACCGCATGTATCTATAGGATAAAAGGTGCAATCGGGTGTATTTCATCGGATTTCACTCTGTTGGCAGACCTGTTTGGTGTCATTCATTGCCATTCGGGCGTGCTGATCTTTGCCGCGGAGGCGTCGGGTCATGTGCCTGCCGAGCCAGTACGCTGACGATTCACCCATACGGTTGTAAGGAGAGGTGGTCCGGCTGATGAGCGAAGCCCCCGACCCCGAGGTCGTGGAGCTGGCGACCAAGATCTTCGATCTGGCCCGGCAGGGGCAGACCGAGGCACTCGTGGAGTATGTCGACGCGGGCGTGCCGGCCGACCTCACCAACGACCGGGGCGACTCCCTGGTGATGCTCGCCGCCTATCACGGCCACGCCGACGCGGTCCGGGCGCTTCTGGCGCGCGGCGCCGACGGGGACCGGGTCAACGACCGGGGCCAGACCCCGCTCGCCGGGGCGGTGTTCAAGGGTGCGCAGGACGTCATCCAGGCTCTTGTGGAGGGCGGAGCCAACCCGGCCGAGGGCATGCCCTCGGCCGTCGACACCGCCAGGATGTTCGGCAAGACGGAACTGCTGGAGCTGTTCGGCGCGCACTGAGCCGTACACACTGACCAGCTACGACACGGAAAACGGGGGAGGCGGAACGGGGCCGCCGGAAATACGGTCGCGGCAGCTTGAACAGCCGGGTCATCATGACGTCGTGATTCACGGACGCCATGGCCGGCCAGAAGTCGCCGCACCGCGCGGGCCGTGAGGCGGTCCGCATGGGCCCACCTACGAGAGGCAGAGGAAGATGGTCTACAGCAAGCAGGAAACGGCGGGCGCTCCGACGTGTTGTCACGCGGCCAGGTAAAGCAAGATCCCGGTTGCGTCGACGCTTGATGTGAGGCTGTTTCCCATGTTCGATCCGGTCATAGCGCCCAGCGGTACGCTGCTCGGCCTGCTCCAGAGGGGCCGCGGCGACGGCACGCTGCACGCGCTCACCGCACCGCGGGCCGACGCGCTCGCGGCGCTGAACCACTGCGTGCTCCACGACCCCCGCCACGACTGGCAGGTGGAGAACCGCTCCCTTTACTACGCCCGTCTCTATCTCGACCTCCACGGCGAGCTCGACGCGATTGAGGCCCATCTCTTCGACGCCGAGGACATCCTCGACACCGACGAGTCACGCACCGGGCTCGCCCTCGCGGTCCTCGGCCACCTCGCCTCCTACGGCAGGCGGGACGCGCTCGAACTGCTGCGCAGGTACGCCGCCACCGGCACCGGCTGGGCCTGGGCGCTGGACGAACTGGCGCTCAGGGACGACGACGCCGGGCTGCGCGCCCTCGCCGCCCCGGTGCTGGCACGCTTCGCCACCGACGCGGAGGGTGAGGCCGAACTCGCCGCCGTCGTACGGGACGCCTTCGAGCCCCGGCCCTGGCGGCTGTGGGCCGACGATCCGCGCGAATCGATCTCCACGCGCGTGCGTGCCGCCCAGGAGACCGGCTGCTTCGACCGCTGGCAACGCCAGATGCGTCCGTCCGGGCCCCGCCCGGGCTGGAGTGTGCAGGCCGTCTTCGAGTGGGCCCAGCAAGGCATCGACCGCGGCGCCGTGCTCCATGTGCCCGCCGCTCGTTGCCTGACGGCTGTGGCGGGCCCGGAGGACCGGCCCCAGATCGTGGAAGCGGCCCGCAATGGTGGCGACGGCGCCCGATGTACGGCTTTGCGCTATCTCGCGGACGGCAATGATCCCGAGGCCCTCGAGCTGATCGAGGGCGCGGTCGCCGACGGCTCGACGGCCGTCGTGGGAGCCGCCGTCGACGCATTCGAACGTATGCGCAGTATCGCCGCAGTGGACCGCGCGCGCGGGTGGGTCCACCGCCCCGACCCCCTGGGCGCCGCCGCCGGCCGGATGCTCGCCTGCCTGGGCGGCACCCGGGACAGCGACCTCGTCCTCGGCGCGATCAGGGAGGCCGTACGGGGCGAAGGACCCGACGCACCGACCCTGTGGACCCTCGTGGACGGCGCGGGACGGCTCGGCATCGTCTGCGCGGCCCCCGTACTGCGCCACATCTACCGCGAGACCGCCTCGTCCCATCTGCGCGGGCGGGCCGCCCGGGCCCTCGCCGCCACCGACCCCTCCTTCGCCGCGGGCTTCGCCGTCGAGTGCCTGTGGGACTGCGAGGAGACCACCAGAGAGGTCGCCGCCCGGCACGCCGAGACCGGCGACGCCAGGGTCGTCGACCAACTGCGCCGACTCGCCGCCGACCCGGCCGAGGAGGCCGAAGTCCAGACAGCCGTCCGAAGCCGGATCGGGCCCGACAGCACCGCTGTATGAACGGGGGATGACCCGGGGACCATGAGCGTGTGGACGCGCGCCGACCTGCGAGGGGGCGGTGCGCAACGCTCACGGGACGTTCCCCGGCCGGACAGATCGACGTTGACGAGGGCACGTCCAGTACGGCGACAACACCCTTATGCGTGTCGTCATCGTGACCGAATCCTTTCCCCCCGATGTGAACGGCGTGGCCCACTGCGCGCTCCAGACCGCCCGGCACCTCGTCGATCGCGGTCACGTTCCCCTCGTCGTCGCCCCGGCCACCGCCGCCGGGAACGGGCCCGACGCCTCGGCGCCGTGCCCCGTCGTCCGTGTCCCCTCCCTACCGCTCCCCGGCTACCCCCAGGTCCGCGTCGCCCTCCCCAGCCGACGCGTCGCCGCCGCGATCACCGAGCACCGCGCGGACATCGTCCACCTGGCCAGCCCCTTCATCCTCGGCGTACGCGGCATGGCCGCCGCCACCCGGCTCGGTATCCCCGCCGTGGCCGTCTACCAGACCGACCTGGCCGGATACGCCCGCACCTACGTCCACGCGGGCGAGGCGGCCGCCTGGCGCCGCATCCGCTCCGTCCATGCCGCCGCCGACCTCACCCTCGCGCCGTCCAGCGCGGCCCTGCACGACCTGGAGTCGCACGGCGTGCCCCGGGTGAAGCTGTGGCAGCGCGGGGTGGACACCGCGCGCTTCCGCCCCGAACTCCGGGACGAGGCCATACGCCGCGAACTCGCGCCGAACGGTGAGCTGATCGTCGGATACGTCGGCCGGCTCGCCCCCGAGAAGCAGGTCGAACTCCTCGCCGGGGTCTGCGCCCTGGACGGCGTACGGGTCGTCGTCGTGGGCGACGGACCCAGCGAGCCGGGACTGCGCGAGCAGCTGCCGGGAGCGGTCTTCCTGGGCCGCCGTACCGGTGACGAACTCGCCCGGATCTTCGCCTCGCTGGACGTCTTCGCGCACACCGGCCCGTTCGAGACCTTCTGCCAGACCGTGCAGGAGGCCATGGCGAGCGGCGTGCCCGTCGTCGCGCCGGCCGCGGGCGGACCGCTGGACCTGGTGGCCCACGGGCGCACCGGCCTGCTCGTCCCGCCGCGCGACGCGGCCGCCGTCCGGGACGCGGTGTGGTCCCTGGCCGGCGACCCGGGCCTGCGGGCCGCGTACGGCGCCGCCTCCCGGGCCATGGTCGAGGGCCGCACCTGGGCGGCGGTCGGCGACCAGCTCCTCGGGCACTACGCCGACATCCTCACCGCGCGGACGGTGGTGGCCGCATGACCGGCGAGGCCACCCGCCGCACGAGCGGACCGCTGCGGATCGTCCGGCTGGCGAACTTCGTCGCCCCCGCCTCGGGTGGCCTGCGGACCGCGCTGCGCGAACTCGGCACCGGCTACCGCGCGGCCGGACACGAGCCCGTCCTGGTCGTGCCCGGTGAACGGGCGAGCGACCGTGACACCGAGCAGGGGCGGGTGATCACCCTGCCGGGCCCGCTGCTGCCCGGCACCGGCGGCTACCGCGTCCTCACCGACAAGCGGCGCGTCGCCGCCCTTCTGGAGGACCTCGCGCCGGACCGCCTGGAGGTGTCCGACCGGACGACGCTGCGCTGGACCGGCAGGTGGGCGCGCCGGGCACGCGTCCCCGCGGTGATGGTCTCCCACGAGACAGCCGACGGCGTCCTGCGCACCTGGGGCCTGTCGGAGAACCTCTCCCGGCGCGCCGCCGACGCCCTCAACGTCCGTACGGCACACACCTACGCGCGCGTGGTGTGCACCACCGAGTTCGCCGAGCGGGAGTTCGTGAGGATCGGCGCGCGCAATGTCGTACGGGCCCCGCTGGGCGTCGACCTGGTACGGCGGCACCCGTCGCTGCGGGACCCGGCGTTGCGCGCCGGGCACGCGCGCGAGGACGAGGTGCTCCTCGTGATGTGCTCCCGGCTGTCCGTCGAGAAGCGGCCCGGCACGGCCCTGGACGCCCTGGAGGCGCTGCTGCGGCGCGGACGGCGGGCCCGGCTGGTGGTCGCCGGGGACGGGCCGCTGCGGGCCCGGATGGAGCAGCGGGCGCGCGACCGGGGGCTGCCGGCCGTCTTCCTCGGGCACGTCGCCGACCGGGCACGGCTCGGCGGTCTCCAGGCGTCCGCCGACGTGTGCCTCGCACCCGGGCCCGCGGAGACGTTCGGTCTCGCCGCGCTGGAGGCGATGGCCTGCGGGACCCCCGTGGTCGTCAGCGCGTCCTCCGCGCTGCCCGAGGTGATCGGGTCGGCCGGGGCCGTCGCGGCCGACGACGGCGAGGCCTTCGCGGACGCCATACGCATGCTGCTGGAGCGGCCCGAGCGTGAGCGCCGGGAGAACGCACGCGCGCGTGCCGAGTGCTTCGGGTGGCCCGCCGCGGTGGAGGCGTTCCTCGCGGCCCACGACGCGGCGGTGCTGTCCGCCGCCGACTCGCCCGCGCGGCCCGCCGTACCGGAGGGTGTCGGATGAGACCGCTGCGGTTCGTGGCGCTCGGCGACTCGCTGACCGAGGGCGTGGGCGATCCCGTGGACGGCGGATGGCGCGGCTGGGCCGCGCTGCTCGCCGGCGGGTTCGGCGACGCGCCGGTGGAGTTCGTCAACCTCGCGGTCAGCGGGGCACAGACGCGCGAGGTGCTGGAACGGCAGACACCCGCCGCCCTCGCCCTGGAACCCGATGTCGTGTCGGTCGTCATCGGGGTGAACGACACCCTGCGCCGCACCTTCGACATCCACGCGGTGGCCGCCCGGCTGGACGAGGTGTACGCGGCCTTCACCGAGCGGGGCGCCCTCCTGCTCACGGCGTGCCTGCCCGACCCCGGGGCGATGCTGGGGCTGCCCGGCGTCCTGGCGAACCCGCTGGCCCGGCGGCAGCGGGCGGTCAACACCGTCGTCCACGCGCTGTCCGAGCGGTACGGGGCCGTGCATCTGCACGCCGCCGAGGGCGAGTGGCTCAGCGAACGCGAGATGTGGAGCGCGGACCGGCTGCATCCCGGCGAGCGGGGGCACCGACAGCTCGCGGTCCGCTTCCACGCGCTCCTCACGGAGTCGGGCGTCGTCGGCGGGCCGGGTCCGTCCGCCGCACCGGAACATCCCGCGCCCACCCGGTCGGCCAGCCTGCGCTGGCTGGCCACCGCGGGCACGGGCTGGGTGGCGCGGCGGTGCACCGACCTGTTGCCGCAGCTCCTCAGGCTCGCCGCCCAGGAGGTCCGCCACCGCGCGCGGGGCACCAGCGCCCGCCTCGACCTAGGGGCGTCCCACGCCGTGGCGGCCGCCCTGGCCGCCCTGTCGGTGGCGGAGCACCGGGCCGGGCCGGACGTGGCGTAGGCCTGCCCGGCGGACCGTGTCGGAGGGCGGCTACGGCGTCGGCCGGGCACGGGTGAGCGCGGGCTCGGCGCGTCCGGCCGCCGGACCGGCTCGGGCGGCTCAGCGGCGGCGTACGGACACGAACCTCACCGGGGTGCCCGGCGTCGCCTGGGCGGCGGCACGCAGGTCCGGGGTGCGTACGACAGCGATCACCGGATAGCCGCCGGTGGTCGGATGGTCGGCGAGGAAGACCACCGGCCTGCCGTCCGGGGGCACCTGGACCGCGCCCAGGACCATGCCCTCACTGGGGAGTTCGCCGGAGAAGGCCCGCTCCAGGGAAGGGCCTTCCGTGCGCAGCCCGATCCGGTTGCTCGCGGAGGAGACCCGGTACGTAGACGTGGTGAAGGCCCGAAGAGCGGCCGGGGTGAACCAGTCGTCGCGTGGCCCCATGGTCACCCGGAGCACGAGTTCGGCCGGAGGCGCCGGTTGCGGAACGACGTCCACGCGCGCGTGCCCGCCGATCACGTTACCCAGGGGCAGCACCGCGCCGTCCGCCAGCGGTGGCGGCCCCAGACCGGACAGCAGGTCGGTGGAGCGGCTGCCGAGCACCGGCTCGACGGCGACTCCGCCGGAGACGGCCACGTAACCGCGTACGCCGGACACGGCCGTCCCGATGTCCAGCAGCGCGCCGGCGGGCACCCGCACCGCCGCGCCCCAGGCCACCGGGCGGCCGTCGACCGTGACGGGACAGGGGGCACCCCCGACCGCGACGGCGACCGCGCAACGGGGGCGCAGGGTGCAGCCGTCGAGGGTGGTCTCCAGGACGGCCGCCTTGGCCGGGTTGCCGACCAGCCGGTTGACGAGCGCGGCCGTCGGCGCGTCCAGGGCGCCCGAGAGAGGCACCCCGAGATGGGCGTACCCGGGACGCCCCAGGTCCTGCACAGTGGTCAGCGCCCCCGCCCGTACGACGAGGAGCGCGCGATCCGTCATCGGCGGCCCACCGGGACGAAACGGACCCGGGTGCCCGGCGCGAGCAGCGCGGCCGGCACGCGCGCGTGGTCCCACAGGACCGCGTCCGTCGTACCGATCAGCTGCCAGCCGCCCGGCGAGGAACGCGGGTACACACCCGTGTACGGGCCCGCCAGCCCCACCGCACCGGCCGGGACGGACGTCCGCGGGGTGGCCCGGCGCGGTACGTGATAGCGCTCCGGGAGACCGGTGAGGTAGCCGAAGCCGGGGGCGAAACCGCAGAAGGCGACCCGGAACTCGGTGTCCGCGTGGATGCGCGCCACCTCCTGTTCGGACATGCCCCACAGGGCGGCGACGTCGGCGAGGTCCGGGCCGTCGTAGCGGACCCGGAGTTCGATGATCTCCTGGGTCTCCGGGAGCGCCGGGGGCATGTCGGAGGCGGTCAGTTCGGACGCCAGCCGGACGGGGTCGGCGAGGCCGTCGAGCAGGACCGTACGGGCCGCCGGGACGATCTCCCGAACGGCCAGGGTGCCCTCCGCGCGGCGGCGCAGCAGTTCCGCGTGCAGGGCCTGGGCCTGCTCGCCGGAGGGCAGTTCGACCAGCAGCGCGTCGTCGCCGACCGGCAGTGCTCTCATACCGCTCGTTCCGCTCGTCGTTCCGCTTGTTCCTTTCATACGAAGGCCTCCACGCCGACGCCCGACGCCTCGAGGGCCGCACGGACCCGGCGGGCCAGGTCCACCGCGCCGGGCGTGTCGCCGTGGACGCACAGGGAGCGGGCGCGGATCGCGAGGGGTGCCCCGGAGCGCGACGCGACCACGCCGGTCCGGGCGAGGGTCAGGGAGCGGGCCACGACGGCGTCGGGGTCGGTCACCAGCGCCCCGTCCTGGCCGCGTGGCACGAGCGTGGCCTCCTCGGTGTACGCGCGGTCCGCGAACGCCTCGGGGACGGCCGGCAGACCCGCCGCCCCGGCCAGCTCCAGCAGGCGCGAACCGGGCAGCCCGAGCACCGCCAGCCCCTTGCCGGCCAGCAGCACGCCGTCGATCACCGCCGCCGCCTGCTCCGCGTCGTGCATGGCGCGGTTGTAGAGCGCGCCGTGCGGCTTGACGTACGACACGCGCGTGCCCGCCGCGCGGGCGAAGACCTCCAGGGCGCCGATCTGGTAGGCCACCTCGGCCGCCAGTTCGTCGGGCGGCACGTCCATCGCGCGCCGCCCGAAGCCCGCGAGGTCGCGGTAGGAGACCTGGGCGCCGATCCGTACGCCGCGCGCGGCGGCCAGGTCGCACACCCGCCGCATGGTGGGCGCGTCCACGGCGTGGAAGCCGCAGGCCACGTTGGCACTGGTGACGACGGTCAGCAGCTGTTCGTCGTCGGTCAGCCGCCAACGGCCGAAGCCCTCGCCGAGGTCGGCGTTCAGGTCGATCATCTTCCGGACTCCTGTCAAGTTCCGGTCAGGCGACGCGGTACTGCTCGTCGCGGGTGTCGGTGAGGAACATCTGGCCCGGCGCGTGCGTGATGGCGAAGGGCGGACGGGACGCCGTCACCGCGGCCTGCGGGGTCACTCCGCAGGCCCAGAACACCGGGATGTCGTCCGGCGCGAGGTCCACCGGATCGCCGAAGTCGGGCCGGCCGAGATCATCGATGCCCAGCCCTGACGGATCGCCGCAGTGTACGGGGCTGCCGTGCACCGCCGGGAGCAGGCTGCTCTCCCGGATCGCGGCCGCCAGATGCTGCGGCGGCACCGGGCGCATCGACACCACCATGGGGCCGTGCAGCCGCCCGGCGGGACGGCACTGACGGTCGGTCACGTACATCGGGACGTTGCGGCCCTGCTCGATGTGCCGGATCGGAACGCCCGCCTCGGCGAGCGCCCACTCGAAGGTGAAGCTGCACCCGATGAGGAACGTCACCAGGTCGTCGCGCCAGTGGGCGAGCACGTCCGTGGGCTCCTCCACCAGCTCGCCGTCCCGCCAGACCCGGTAGCGCGGCAGGTCGGTGCGCAGGTCCGCGCCCTCGGCGAGGACGGTGGTCCACGAACCGGCGTCCGTGACGTCGAGGACCGGGCAGGGCTTCGGGTTGCGCTGACAGAACAGCAGCATGTCGTACGCCCAGTCGGCGGGCACCGAGATCAGGTTGGCCTGGGTGCGGCCGGCCGCGACGCCCGCTGTGGGGCCTGCCAGGCCCGCACGGAACCGGGCTCGCGCGGATTTCGGGCTCCACGCGTGCGCGTGCTCGTCGACGAGGGTCAGGGAGCGGTCTTCCGTACGGTTCACTGAAGGTCCTTTCCGCGGGTCTCCGGCAGCCCGAGCAGGGCCAGTGCGGCGATGCCGTATCCGATCGCGCCGAAGACCAGCGCACCGCCCACGCCCCAACTGTCGGCCAGGAAGCCGACCGTGGTGGGGAAGACGGCGCCGACGGCCCGGCCCGTGTTGTAGGTGAAGCCCTGTCCCGTGCCGCGTACGGCGGTCGGGTACAGCTCGCTCAGATAGGAGCCGAAGCCGCTGAAGATCGCCGACATGCAGAACCCGAGCGGGAAACCGAGCGCCAGGAGAAGGGTGTTGGAGCCGTCGGGGATGTTCGCGTACGCGAGGACGCACAGCGCCGAGAGGACCGCGAACAGCCAGATGTTGCGCTTGCGGCCGAGCCGGTCGGTGAGGTACCCGCCGGTCAGATAGCCGATGAAGGCGCCGGAGATCAGGAACGTGAGATAGGAACCGGTGCCGACGACCGAGAGTCCTCGTTCCGTCTTCAGGTAGGTCGGCACCCAGGTCGCGAGGGTGTAGTAGCCGCCCTGGACGCCGGTGGACAGCAGGGACGCGAAGAGCGTGGTGCGCAGCAGGCCGGGGGCCTCGGGCGTGCCGGGCCTGAAGATCTCCGCGAACGACCCCTTCCTGGGGTTCGTCTCGCGTTCGGCGACCGCGCGGGGCGCGTCGTGCACCGAGCGGCGTACCCAGATGACCAGCAGCGCGGGCAGGGCGCCGGTCCAGAACATCACGCGCCAGGCTAGATCGTCGTCGACGAACGAGAAGACCGTGGTGTAGACGATCACGGCCAGTCCCCAGCCCACGGCCCAGGAACTCTGGATCGCGCCGAGTGTGCGGCCGCGGTGCTTCGGGCTCGCGTACTCGGCCACCAGGATCGCGCCGACGGCCCACTCACCCCCGAAACCGAGGCCCTGAAGAGCGCGGAACACCAGCAGCGTCTCGTAGTTGGGCGCGAAGCCGCAGGCGACGGTGAAGACGGCGTACGTGATCACCGTGATCATCAGCGCCCTGACCCGGCCGATCCGGTCCGCGAGCACGCCCGCTCCGGCGCCGCCGATCGCGGAGACGACCAGGGTGACCGTGGTGAACAGACCGGTCTGGCCGCTGTCCAGGCCGAAGTACGCGGACAGCGCCACCATGCTCAACGGCAGTGTGAAGTAGTCGTACGAGTCCAGGGCGTAGCCGCCGAACGCGCCGCCGAAGGCGCGGCGGCCTCGCGGGCCCAGCGCCCGCAGCCAGGCGAACGCGCCTTCGTCGACGGCGGGCTCACCCGCACCGGGGCGGGTTTCGGTGGGCGGGGCCGGTGGCGGAGGGGTCGTGCTCATGTGCACCTCGCAGGTGAGGGACGGAGGGTGCTTCAGGGATGAGCGGTGCGGAAGAGACCGGTACCGCGTGGATCCAGCGGCGCCTGTCAAGCAAGGTAGAGGATCGTTGAACGATCCTTCAATACCCGTGTTGTTTCGTTCTCGTATCTGCGATTGAATTCCGGGCATGGCAGAGCAGCTGACGGGACTGGCCGACGACCGCGCCCTCCTCGGGCGCACCAGTACCGCCGAGCGGGTGTCGGACATCCTCAGGAGCCGTATCGCCGACGGGTACTTCCCACCCGGAACCCGGCTCTCCGAGGACAGCATCGGCGGAGCCCTCGGCGTCTCCCGCAACACGTTGCGCGAGGCGTTCCGGCTGCTCACGCACGAACGCCTGCTGATCCACGAACTCAACAGAGGCGTCTTCGTACGGGTCCTCACGGTCGAGGACGTCGAGGACATCTACCGCACCCGTGCCCTCGTCGAGTGCGCCGTGGTCCGCGGCCTCGGTGAGCCGCCGTACGCCCTGGAGGACCTCGCGGCGGCCGTCGAGGAGGGGCAACGAGCGGCGCGCGACGGTGACTGGAAAGCGCTGGGTACGGCAAACATCCACTTCCACAGCCGACTCGTCGCCCTGGCCGGCAGCGCCCGCACCGACGAGCTGATGCGCAGCGTCTTCGCCGAACTGCGCCTCGCCTTCCACGTCGTGGACGATCCGCGACGCCTGCACGAGCCCTACCTCGCACGCAACGAGCAGATACTGCGAGCCCTCCAGACCGGCGACCGGGAGCTTGCCGAGGGGCTGCTTTCGGTCTATCTCGACGACTCCCTGGGGCGGGTCGTCGAGGTCTACGGGCGGCGGGTCGGCGAGGACGGGTAAGCCGGTACGGGGTTTCGGACCTGCGGCGTTCCAGCGGGCGCGAACGGCACGGTGGCGGGGGACAGCGGGGCCCTTCTGAGTCGTTTGGGCCGTTGTCAGACCGAGGACCTAGTCTGTGCAACGTGACTTCGCCTGCATCGACGGACAGCGTTCCGCCCCAGCTCAGCGCGGGGCCGCGCCCCGCTCCGGGCCCGGCCGCCGACGAAGGACTGGCGCGGCGCCTGCGCGCGCTCGCCTGCACCGCCCCGCTCCACGACCTGGACGCGCGCAAGGCGAATCTCGCGGGCGAGTACTCGGTGTACGGCATGGCGGAGGTGGCCCTCTCGGCCATCGACCTGGTCACCCTGAACATGGACTTCGACACGGGCGCGGACCACGACCAGATCGTCGCCCGCCTCATCCCGCGCATCGCCGCCCAGGCCCCCCAGCGTCCCGTCACCGAGCACGAGCGTGTCGCCCGCTGGGTCCTGGAGAACCTGATCAACGTCGGCAGCGTCGACCGCGGCTTCCGGGCCGTGTACGGCACGTTCGCCCCGGACGGCACGTATGTGCGCCGTGACTACGACTTCAAGCTGATCGAGGAGGTCCCGGGATACGGGGGCAGCGTCTACCTCCGTACGACGGACGAAGCGGTCAACGTACTCGTCGGCGCCCTCGACACCGATGTCACCAGCGCCCAGATCGCCGCCGAGGTCAAGCTGGAGGTTCTGGTCAACCGCGGCCGTCTCGCCGACGCCCAGCTCGCCGCCGAGCAGGCCCGCTACCGGACCGTGCAGTACTCGGAGACCCTGCGCAGGGCCCTGGACGCGACCCGGCGCAACGTGCGCGCGGTGGACTGGCTCCAGACCGTGCCCGACATGATCGCCGAGGCGCTCGACCATGTCGCCGACCGTTACCGCCATGAGAACGCGATCCTGACCAACATCCGCAAGGCCCGCGACGAGTCCGAGGACCCGGAGCAGAAGCGGCGCGCCGCCGAACTCGTCGACATCGTCAAGGACTGCATCCGGCGGCACACGCTGCTCCAGTCCCGCCTGCTGGAGGCGGGCCCGCTGTTCCGCGCCGAGCAGGACCGGCAGGCCTTCGCGACACCCATGACGTCCTCGGGAATCGACCTGTACGGCCATCTGGTCGCCCCTGTGCTGCCGTTGCCCCTGGAGGCGGCGGTGCGGGTCACGGACGCGTTCTTCGCGCGCGGGACGGGACTTCGTACGCCGGTGTCGGTCCGCGTGGGCGACCTCGTGGACATCCTCCTGACGCCGCCGGTGGAGCGGGAGCACCTCGGGGCGGAGATGCCGGAGCCGGATCTGATCGCCACGCCGGACGACAGCCGCTTCAGCGAGGAGCAGCTGGCCGCCGCGATGGAGTTGCTCGACCTGCCCGCGGACGCGCCCCGGAGACTTTCGGGGCTGTTGGCCGAGGCGCGTCTGCGGGATACGGAACTGCCGTATCTGGTGGCGCTGTTGGCCGTGCACGCGGCCAGTCCGCCGGTGGGGACCGCCTACCGGCAGGGCGAGGAGAAGTTGCTGTTCGCCGTCGACGACGGGACGGAGCTGGACGATCCGGAGTTCGGAGGCGCGGATCTGATCGTGGGGGTGGCGTTGCTGGACACGGTGGGGATGGCCGCGGGCAGGTCGGAGGCGGCGTGATGGGGCTGAGGTCGTCGCCTGGCTGCGGGCCCGTGGTGGCTGGTCGCGCCCACGCGGCGGAGCCGCACATGTCACAGCCCCGCGCCCCTATAGGGGCGCTTGTCCGCCCGTCCGATTATCAGAACCCCGAGGAGTCTCAGCCGTGAACGAGCAGGTCGACTGGAGTGAGCCGGAGGCTGTTGCCGCGCCGGCCGCCGCTGCCGCGATGACTCCTGGAGACGCCGCCGATGCCGCTCGGCTCGTGGCCTTCGGGCTGCAGCCCAGGCTTCAGCCCGCCCGGGACCAGGAGTACGCCGAGCTGTTGCGGCGGTATCGCGAGGACACGGCGTTCGCCCGGCTCGCCGACGCCGTGGCCGCCGGGCTGGGGCTGATCGTGCTGGAGGTGTCCCCGCGCGCGGGGATGGCCGTCACCGCCGCCGAGGACTCCGTCTTCGCCGTGCGGATGGGCGACTACGCCCGTCGTACGTCCGCCGACGGCTCGGACCGCTTTCTGCACGGGCTCGCCCATCTCGCCGTCGCCGCCATGGCGTTTCCGAGACCCGAGGATCTCGCCGACGACGGCTACATCGGGCGCGTCACCGTCAACGGGGTCGAGGCCTTCGTACGGCAGACCTGCCGACGGCTGGAGGAGCGGGCTGAGGCACAGGGCGAGAACACCGACCCGGTCACCGAGGCCCCGGGACTCGAAGCAGCCTGGCGGATCTGGATGAGGCGCAGCGCGACGGGAGCCACCAAGGACGCGAGGAGACCGGCCGGTTCGACAACCGGCATCGTCGGCAAGGCCGTTGTCTTCCTCACCGACTCCGGCTTTCTCCAGCGCACGGGTGACGACAACGGCGGTACGTATCGGACGACGGCCCGCTACCAGCTCCAGGTGCGGGACATGGCCGGAAACGCCGCCATGGCCGAGCTGCTGGAGCTGGGGGTCGTGCCGGTCACCGACGGGACACCGACACTGCTGCCCGCCGAGGACACCGACGACCTCGAACTGGTGGCCGACGCCGGGCTGCCGTTCCACCACTCCTGACCGCCGCCCGGCTCTTCCCCCAGCCTGACCCTCCCTTACCCGCCTACTCCCTTACGACTACGAGAGTCCGCCATGTACGAGCTGTCCCGGGTCCGCCTCTACTCCATCGGTCCTGCCGGTGCGCGCTATGCCGACACCGTGCTTGACCTGCGGGGTGTCGGCAAGCCGGTGCCTGACCCCGCGCCCACCCAGGCGGAGTTCTTCGAGGACGAGCCCGTAGGACCGCCGCGCCGGCCCGCGCCCGCGGGCGTGCTCTTCCTGGAGAACGGTGGCGGCAAGTCCGTACTCCTCAAGCTGATCTTCTCCGTGATGCTGCCCGGGCACCGCAACACACTCGGTGGCGCCAGTTCCGGTGTGCTGCGCAAGTTCCTGCTCGCCGACGACTGCGGGCATGTGGCCCTGGAGTGGCAGCACACGCTCACCGGTGAGCTGGTGGTGGTCGGCAAGGCGAGCGAGTGGCGGGGACGGCAGGTCTCCAACGATCCGCGGAAGTTCGCCGAGGCCTGGTACTCGTTCCGGCCCGGCCCCGGGCTGAGCCTCGACAACCTTCCGGTCGCCGAGTCCACCGCCGTACGGCCGCCGGTGGAGGGCGCCTCCGGTGCCCGGGGACGGCGCCGGACGATGAAGGGCTTCCGGGACGCGATCACCGAGGCGGGCAAGGTGTACCCGCACCTCGAAGTGCACTGGGAGGAGATCCACGACCGCTGGAACGAGCATCTGGGGGAGCTGGGCCTCGACCCCGAACTCTTCCGCTACCAGCGGGAGATGAACGCCGACGAGGGTGAGGCCGCCGGCCTCTTCGCGGTCAAGAAGGACTCCGACTTCACCGACCTGCTGCTGCGCGCGGTCACCGACACCCGGGACACCGACGGGCTCGCCGACCTGGTCGGCGGGTTCGGCAACAAGCTGGGGCGACGGTCCGAACTGATCGCCGAACGGGACTTCACCGCCGGATCCGTGGACCTCCTCGGCCGGATCGTCGAGGCCACGGAAACGCGTTCCCGCGCGCGGGACATCCACGCGGGCGCGGAACGGCGAACGCGCACGCTCGCCCGGCGACTGTCCGCGCGGGGCGTCCAGGAACGCGTCCGGGCCGGCGACCTCGCCCAGCGGGTCACCACCGCGGCGTACACCGTCACCCATTCCGAGGGCGGGCGGGAACGCAGTGCGCTGATCGCCGCCGAACTCGCCTTCCGGCACGCTTCCCTGGCTCTCGCGGCAGCGGAGAAGACGGCGGCCGCGCAGAAGCGCGAACTCGCCGACGCGCGCACCATGCACTCCGCCTGGCAGGCCGCCGAGGTCGTCCTGCGCCACCGCGCCGCCGCCGACCGCTCCGCGCGCGTGGCCGTCGCGATCCGCGTGGCCGAGCGGGACGCGGCCCCGGCGCTCGCCGCCCGCGCCAAGGCCGCCGTCGACCTCGTACGGGCACTGCACTCGGCGGCGGACGGCGCGGAGGCGCTCGCCAACGAGGAGGAGGAGCGGTCCGCCGTCCTCCAGGAAGTCGGTGAGGCCGCCCACCGGGACTCCACCAGCGCCGCCACCGAGGCACAGCGCGCCCGCAGCGAGGTCGGGCACCTGCGCCAGCGGCTCAGCGAGGTCGAACAGGAGACCGCCGAGGCGGTGCGCGCGGGCTGGCTCGACGACAGCGCTCCCGACGCGGATCCGGCACGGGCCGCGCTCGCCGCCAGCGACGCCGAAAAGACAGCCGTCGCGGCCTGGGACACCACCCGTGAGGCGTCCCGGCGGGCTTCCGAGCACGCACGTGAGGCGGCGTCCGCCGAGTCCCGCGCGGAGCTGACGGCGGCCCGCGCGGCCGACGCCGCCACCGCCGCCGAGCGCGCGTACGACGCCGAGCGGCGCACGGCCGAGGCCCTCGCGGCCGAGGAACGGCTCGCCGACCTGCTGAGCCTGCCGTCCACCGGCGGAGCGCGGCAGCGAGCCCGGACCGTGCTGCCGCACCAGCAGGGCGCGAGCGAGGGCGAGAGCAGCGGCGGCGGGACGACTGACGGGGCCGGCGGGGCCACGCCACGTTCCGCCGGGAAGGGCGCGTCCCGGGCACTCGCTGAGGGCCCCCTGACCCCCGAGGAACTGGACCGCTTCGCCGACGAACTCCGCGAACTGCTCGACGACGGTGTCACCTCCGCCGAGCGGCAGCTCTTCGAACTGCGGACCGCCGCGGCCGACGACGCCCGGATCCTCGGGGCGCTCGGTGACGGCGGGCTGCTGCCGCCCGGCCCCGATGTGCTGGCCACCGTCGAGTTCCTCGGCGAGCACGGCATCCCCGCGCTGCCCGGCTGGCGCTATCTCGCCCAGGCCGTCGACCCCGCCGACCACGCGCGCGTACTGGCCGCCCGCCCCGAGCTGGTCGACGGCGTCATCATCACCGACCCCGGCACACACGCGCGTGCCCGCGATGCCCTCTGCGACGCGGCCCTGCTGCCCCGGTCGGCCGTGGCGGTCGGTACCGCAGCCGCCCTGCTCGCCCCCACCCCGGCGCCCGGACCGGGCGACGGCGACGTGTTCCTCGTACCGCCGAACCCGGCCATGCACGACGAGCACGCCGCCGACGAGGAGCGGCAGGCGCTGCGGGCCCGGGCGGGCGAGCGGGAAGAGGAGATCCGCACGCTCGCGGCGCGGCTCGGAAAGGACCGGGAGCTGGCCGCACGCCTCGCCTCCTGGCGTACGGGCTGTCCGGCCGGGCGGCTCGTGGAGCTGGCCCAGGCCGCGCACGACGCCCGTGCCTTCGCCGAGGAGACCGAGGCCGAGCTGGCCGAGGCGCGGACCGTGCGCGCCGAGCGCGCGGAGATCGCGGGCGCCCCGGACGACCTACCGGAAGCCGACGAGGACGCCGCGAAATCGTCGCTGCCGGCCCTCCGCGAGGCATATCGGGCCGCGTCCCAGCTCTACGAGAAGGTCGGCGTCGGCGCCGACCTGCGGGCGGAGCAGGCCCGCTCCGAGAGCGACGAGAGCGCCGCGCGCGCGGAGCTGGACCGGCTGAGCAACAAGGTACGCACGCGCGCGGAGCAGCTCCTGCAGTCACCCGAGGGATCCGACGGACCCTCCCGGCAGGCCGCCTCCGCGCGGGCCGAGGAACTCGTGCAGCTCCTGGAGACCCGCGTCTCCACGGCGAGCGAGCAGCTCGGACGGCTGCGCGGCGAGGCCGAGCGGCACGCGCCCGAGGACGGCGAGGCGCACACCGAGCTAGCCGAGGAACTCGTACCCCGCGACGCCGAGCAGGCCCAGGCCCTGCTGCGCACCGCCACCGCCGAACTCGCCTCCCGCAACGAGACGTTGACCCAGGCCCGGGACGCCCACGCCGAACTCCTCGGCGCTCACCGGGCGGCGGAGGACGCGGCCTCCGGGTTCGACGAGATCGCCGCCATGCTCCGCGACCTGCTGCGCGAGCACGCCGTGGACGACGAGCACGAAGCCCCCGACCCCTACCCCGGAAACCCGGAGGAGGCACGGCAGTCGGCCGCCGAGGCCCGCCGCTCCCTGCGCGGCTGCGCCGCCGACCTGTCCGCCGCCGAGGGCGCCGTGCGCGAGGCGAGCGACATCCTCGTACGGCATGCCAACTCCACGCGCTACGAGGCGGTGCGCACCCCCGCCCGCCAGCAGATCCGCGAACTGCCCGCGTCCGCGCTGCCCGAGCACGCGCAGAAGTGGGCGGACGCCTTCGCTCCCCGACTCCGGGTCCTGACCGACGAGTTGGCGCAGCTTGAGCGGAACCGGGACTCGATCGTGGACCGGCTGCGCGGGCTGGTGGAGTCGGCGCTGGCCACCCTGCGGTCCGCGCAGCGGCTGTCCCGGCTGCCCGAAGGGCTCGGCGAGTGGTCCGGGCAGGAGTTCCTGCGCATCCGGTTCGAGGAGCCCGACCAGGCGACACTCACCGAGCGGCTCGGCGAGGTCATCGACGAGGCGACCCGCGCCGCGGTGAAGAAGAACTCCGACCTGCGCCGGGACGGCATGTCCCTGCTCCTGAGGGGAGTCGGCGCCGCCCTCCAGCCCAAGGGCATCGCCGTCGAGATCCTCAAGCCCGATGCCGTACTGCGCGCCGAGCGCGTACCCGTCGGACAGATGGGCGACGTGTTCTCGGGCGGCCAGCTGCTCACCGCGGCCATCGCCCTGTACTGCACGATGGCCGCGCTGCGCAGCAACGACCGGGGCCGCGACAAACACCGCCATGCCGGAACGCTGTTCCTCGACAACCCCATCGGGCGAGCCAACGCGACCTACCTGCTCGAACTCCAGCGAGCCGTGTCCGACGCGCTCGGCGTCCAACTCCTGTACACCACAGGCCTGTTCGACACGACCGCACTCGCCGAGTTCCCCCTCGTCATCCGCCTTCGCAACGACGCCGACCTCCGCGCGGGGCTGAAGTACATCAGCGTGGAGGAACACCTCCGGCCGGGGCTGCCTCAGCAGGCCCCGGCCGGAGAGGGGGACGCGGTGCACAGCGAGATCACGGCGACGCGAATGTTCAGACGTCCGGCGCCGGCGGCTCCCTCAGGAACGACTCCCTGAAAGCCCCCTACGCGTCCTGCTTCAAAAGATCCGCGCACTTCTCACCGATCATCATCGTCGTGATGCACGGATTCACCGTCACCAGATCCGGCATCACTGACCCGTCGGCAACCCGCAGTCCCGAGATCCCCTTGACCCGCAGCCGCGCGTCCAGAGGTGCCGAAGTGTCGTCGTCCGCACCCATCTTCACCGTGCAGGCCGGGTGGTAGACGGTGTTGTGGGTCTTCTGGATGTACTCCAGCAGCTCGTCGTCCGTCCGGACGTCCGGCCCGGGAGCCAGTTCCGCCCCCGCCCAGCCGCTCAGCGCGGGCTGGGCGGCTATCCGGCGTGCCAGCTTCAGGCCGTACGTCATCACGCGGGCGTCGTGCTCGTGCGTGAAGTACCGCGGATCGACCATCGGCTTGTCCCGGTAGTCGCGGGTGCGCAGCCGCACCGTGCCGCGGGACTTCGCCCGGGTCACGTTGGGCGTGAGGCAGAACGCGTTCTCCGAGGTCGGATAGCCCCAGCGCGCCGTGTTCAGGTCGAACGGCACCGAGCCGTAGTGGAACATCAGGTCGGGCCGGTCCAGGCCCGGTTCGGTGTCGTAGAAGATGCCCGCCTCCCACCACTGACTGGACGTCGTGGGCATCGGCTGCCTGGCGTCCCACATGATGACGCCCTCGGGGTGGTCCTGCAGGTTCTCGCCCACGCCCGCCGAGTCCACGACCACCTCGACGCCGACCTCACGCAACTGCTCGGCCGGTCCGATACCGGACAGCATCAGCAGCTTCGGCGTGTCGATCGCCCCGCACGACACGATGACCTCGCGGCGCGCCCGTACGGTCCTCGTATGGACGAGATCGGGGTCCAGGTACTCGACGCCCACGCAGCGGCGCCCCTCCAGCACGAGCTGCTTCGCCCGCACCCCCGTCCGTACCTCCAGGTTGCCCCGCCTGCCCATGACCGGGTGGAGATAGGCGACGGAGGACGACTGGCGGATGTTGTTCTCGTCGGAGTTGATCTGGAACCAGTTGGCCCCGCGGAGCACGGTCTCGCCGGTGTTGAAGGGGGTGGCCGGGATGCCCGCCTGCGCGCACGCCTCCAGCAGGGCGGCGCCGCACGGGTCCTCGCTCTTGACCGTACGGAGCTTGACCGGGCCGGTGCGGCCGTGGTGGTCGCCGGGGGCGTCGTTGGTCTCAAGACGCCGGTAGAGCGGGAAGAGGTCCGCCGCGCTCCAGCCCTCGCAGCCCTTCGCCGCCCAGTCGTCGAGATCCTCGGCCGGGGCCCAGAACGCGATGCAGGAGTTGTGGGACGAGCAACCGCCGAGCACCTTCGCGCGGGCGTGCCGCATGAAGCTGTTGCCGCTGGACTGCGGTTCGACCGGGTAGTCCCAGTCGTAGCCGGACTCCAACAGGCCCATCCAGCACTCCAGTTTGAGGACGTCGTCGTCGCCGACGTCGCTCGGGCCCGCCTCCAGCACGCACACCGTGACGCCGGGATCCTCCGAGAGTCTTGCCGCCACCACGTTGCCCGCGGTGCAACCGCCCACCACCACATAGTCGAACTCGTCGGTGTCCACGGGTGATTGGCCCATGAGAGAGGGGCTCGTGATCGGCTGCTCCATGGGGGTTGACCTCCTTCAGTCGGCCGCCGGGGCGGCGAGGGGAGCGGCCGTCGCGGCCGGGGTCTCCTCGAGACGGTGTCCGGCGAGCACACCCGTCCGGTGCCGCTGGACGAACCAGTAGTAGGCGAAGCCGCCACCCGCGATGACCGCGACGAACAGCACGGCGCCCCACCGGAGGTACCAGTGGAAGGGGGCGGTGGCGTTGTAGACGGAGGCGCGCGGCCAGATCAGGTTGGTCGTCATGGCGGCGCCCCAGAGCACGGCCCCGATGTTGACGAGCAGGCCCCAGCGGCCCAGCGAGAACTTGCCGTCGCCGGCCGGCTGCCACCTGCCGCGCAGCCGTGCCACCAGCATGGGTCCGGTGACGCCCAGATAGGCGAGGTAGATCATGATGATGCCGATACTGGTGACGACGGTGAAGATCTGCGGCTGGCGGATGTTGACCACCAGAATCGCCAGCGACAGGACTCCGACGATCACGGCGGGCAGCACCGGTGTCTGGAAGCGCGGGCTGACCTTCGCGAGCAGTGAGGACGCGGGCAGGTTGTTGTCGCGGGCCATCGCGAACGCCAGCCGGATCGCCGCCGTGTGGACGGCGAGCGCGCAGACGGTGACCGCGATCAGCACGCACCACAGCATCGCCTTGCCGGCCGTCGGCCCGAGCACGTCGAGCACGACGTACTGCAGACCGTCCGTGGACAGTTGTTCGCCCTTCAGGCTGGAGACGCTCATCAGCGCGAGGAGAAGGATCAGGCCGCCGAGGACGAAGGAGGCGACGATCGCCCGGATGATGGCGCGCGGTGCGTTCCGGGACGGGTTCACGGACTCCTCGCCGAGCGAGGCGGCGGTGTCGAAGCCGTACATGACGTACGCGGATGCCAGCGAGGCCACCAGGAACGCGCCGAGGTAACCGGCGCCGTGGCCCGCGCCCGTGCCGTTCGTCTCCATGACCACCTGCGGACCACGTGTGATGTGCACGGCGAACAGGACGATCAGGACGACCGTGGCGATGAGTTCGAGGAAGACGCCCGCCGTGTTGATCGTGGCCATCAGCTTGACGCCGAAGGCGTTCACCACCGTCGTGAACAGGATCAACACCGCTGCCAGGATCACCGCGTTGGTCGCCACGTCGTACGTGCCGGTGCCGTCCCCGACGATCTGGAACACGTGGGATATCTGCGGCAGCGTGAGCTGGTAGGCGAGTGCCACCGCCGAGATCGACACGATCGAGGCGATCAGCATCATCCAGCCGGCCAGCCAGCCCAGGTGCGGATTGCCGATCTTCTTGGAACAGTTGTAGACGGAGCCCGCCACGGGATAGCGGGCGGCCAGCTCCGCGAAGCAGAGCGCGACCATGAACTGTCCGGCGAACACCATCGGCCACGACCACCAGTAGGCGGCACCGCCACTGCCGTAGCCGAAGTAGAACAGCTGAAAGGTGCCGGTCAGGATCGAGATGTAGCTGATCCCGGCGGCGAAGGTGTGGAAGTTGCCGAGGGTGCGCTTGAGTTCGGGCCTGTAACCGAATTCGGCGAGTTCGGCGTCGTCCGTGGGTTCTGGGCCTGTTGATTGTCGGGTCGATGCCATGAGCGGACTCCTGGTGAGCCGGGGGAGGGAGCGGCTCGGTGCGGGTGCCGGAATCAATGGGGGACGCACATTCACGACGTGCGCAAGGGAGGTGACGTCACGTGAGGTGCCGTAACGGGGGATGACGTAGAAGGGGCTCGGCGTGCGAGAGGGCTACGAGAACCAGCCCTGCGGCGAGGGATCGGTGTTCCGCCAGATGTGCTTCGCCTCGCGGTACTCGGCCAGTCCCGAGGGCCCGAGCTCGCGTCCGGAACCGGACTGCTTGTAGCCGCCCCACTCCGCCTGGGGGACGTACGGGTGGTAGTCGTTGATCCACACCGTGCCGATCCGCAACCGGGCCGCGACCCGCTGTGCCTTGGCCTCGTCGGAGGTGAAGACGCCCCCGGCGAGCCCGTACACGGTGTCGTTGGCGAGCCGGACCGCCTCCGCCTCGTCCGTGAACCGCTCCACGGTGAGCACCGGACCGAACGACTCCTCCTGTACGACGCTCATCCGGGCGTCGCACTCGTCGAGCACCGTCGGCGGGTAGTAGAAGCCGTCGTCGAGCCCCTCGGGACGAGCACCGCCGCAGCGCAGCACCGCACCCTCGGCCAGGCCCTGGGCGACATACGCCTCGACCTTCGCGCGATGTGCCTCGGAGATCAGCGGGCCGGTCTGCGCGTGTTCGTCGAACGGGCCGCCGAGCCGGATCAGTTGGGCCCGCCGGACGACCTCGTCGACGAACCGGTCGTGCAGTGAATCCTCCACCAGCAGCCGGGCCCCGGCCGAGCAGACCTGCCCGGAGTGCAGGAACACGGCGGTGAGCGCCATGTCGACGGCCGTGTCGAAGTCGGCGTCGGCGAACACGATGTTGGGGTTCTTGCCGCCGAGTTCGAGCGCGACCTTCTTCACGGTGCCGGCCGCGGCGGCCATGAGACGGCGACCGGTCTGGAGTCCGCCGGTGAAGGAGAGGAGGTCGACGTCCGGATGGTCGCCGAGCGGCGCGCCCGCCTCCGGACCGGCGCCGAGGACGAGGTTGGCCACGCCCGGGGGCAGCCCGGCCTCCTCCAGGAGCCGCATGAGGTGGATCGCGGTGTGCGGGGTCAGCTCGCTCGGTTTGAGGACGAAGCTGTTACCGGCCGCGAGCGCCGGGGCGACCTTCCATGCCGTCTGGAGGAGGGGATAGTTCCACGGCGTGATCAGCGCGCAGACGCCGACCGGCTCGTACACGACCCGGCTGTCCACGCTGGGCGAGCCCGTGTCGATGACCCGCCCGCTCTCGCCGGCCACGAGGCGGCCGAAGTAACGGAAGCAGTTGACGATGTCGTCGATGTCGTAGGCGCTCTCCACCAGTCGCTTGCCGGTGTCGAGGGACTCCGCGCGGGCCAGCTCGTCCTTGTCGCGGACCATGAGGTCGGCGACGCGCAACAGCAGGTCACCGCGCTCGCCGGCCGGCGTACCCGGCCAGGGGCCCTCGTCGAAGGCCCGTCGGGCGGCGGCGATGGCCTCCACCGTGTCCTTGGCACTTGCCTCGTCGACGATCCCGACCGGAGAGCCGTCGGCGGGACAGCGGATCTCACGGGTGCGCTCGTCGAGTGCGCTTCTCCAGGCCCCGCCGATGAAGAGTTCGGGCATGTTCTCGTCCTCCTGGTCAGCGCCGTACCGAAGACGCCCTTTCGGCTGAGCGCCTCCCCGACCGAGGGCGGATCATGCCGAATGTGATCTTCGACACGGGTGATGGAGGACTTGGGCGCGTCCGGCGGGAGGGAGCGCCAGCGTCGGCGATTCCCGCGTACGGCACCGGCGCGCCACCCTTCCCGTGCGCCCGTGACGCCGTCACAGGCAGGGCCGGCCCGTCAAGGACCCTCAGAGATGCGACAGCCGCCCGGAACCGCCGCCCTGCCTGCGTATTCGCTCCTGAGTCCGGGCGGTTGCCCGGGCCTGGCGTCGGGCCTTGCGGCGCTCACGTCGCAAGGCCCGTGCCGTGCTGCTCTGCGTCGACACCACGCCGTTGCGCTGGTTCCAGACCTGGCGTGTCACCCACACGTCGAGCGCGGCCCAGGTGGCCAGCACCGTGCTGGCCACGCTGCTGAGCAACGTCGGAAAGGCAAGCCAGGAACCGGCCACCGCCGACAGGAAGGCCACCATGGCCTGAATCAGCGTGACGGCGATGACGAGCACCGCGCGCACGGCCGCCGTGCGCACCGGATCCGGCAGCCGACGCCGACGCGCGGTCTCCTCCACCCACAGCTCCCGGTAAGGGGACTGCGCCTGCGGGCTTACCGGTGCCCGGAGTTGCTCCGCCGGAGCCGTGGACGGTTCGATCCCGCCGGCGTCCATGTCCCGGCCAGTACTGACGCTCTTGACGTCCCCGTGCGTCACCAGGGGCGCCATAACGCCGCTCCCCAGAACCTCGCGTCGTTCCGCCGTGCCCATCACGTGTCACTCCCCACCGCCCAGCAGACCGCCCGTCCCGGTGTCGGTGACACCGGCTCCCCAGTGGCTGCCCGGCTTGCGCTCTTTTACGCGGCCTGGACGCGGGATACGGATCCTGTCGAGGGTTCCGCCGCCCACTTCTCATGTACAAAGACGAAAAGCGTGTCTCGAAGATTCCCATGAAACGACAAAATCCAGCCAAACGGCCAAGTTGGGCGACGATGGCCGTCCTACGGTCGACGCCGGATTCGAGGAGACAATCTCCCGCAATGATCGGACAACTCGCCATGTCTCTCCTGGGAGAGCGAAGTTCGGTCCCCGGACACGTCTTCGAGTTATCAGTGCGTCAGTAGTAGGCTCACGCCGATTATTGACGCACATGTGTACCCCCGCGCAGACGGGGGCGAGCTGGGGGAGGCCATGCGCTTTCGCGGGAAGTCCATCCGCCGGAAGATCGTGGCACTGCTTCTCGTGCCGCTGGTGTCCCTGACCGCGATCTGGGGCTTCGCCACGGTTCTGACGGGGCGTGAGGCCGCCGAGCTGTTCAACGTGTCGTCGATCGTGGAGAAGGTCAGCTATCCCACCGAGGACGCTGTGCGCGTGCTTCAGCAGGAGCGCCGCCAGACCCTCGTCTATCTCGCCGACCCCCGTGCCTCCGACGCGCTGGCAGCCCTCCGGCGCAGCCGTGCCGCCACCGACGACGTCATTGGCAAGATCCGCGCCAACGCCGACAAGTCCGACGTACGCAACTCGATCAGCGACAGTGACAGTGAGCGCCTCACCGCCGTCCTGGAGGTGTTCGACGGCATCGACCCACTGCGCCGCAGCGTCGAGGAAGGCACTGTCACCCGGTCCCAGGCCCTCGATCTCTACAACCGCCTGGTCGACCCCTGTTACACCCTGCTCGCCAACCTGCACGTCACCGACAACCTCGAGATGGACAAGCAGGCCCGCGCCCTCGTCAACATCGCCCGCGCCCGCGAACTGCTCTCCCGCGAGGACGCACTGCTCGGCTCGTCCCTGGTCGTCGGCAAGGTCTCCCGCGACGAATCCCGCGACATCTCCGACCTCGTGGCACAACGCGCCGTCATGTACGACGTCAGCCTGCCCCTGCTCCCGCTGTCGGACCGCGCACGCTACGAACGGTTCTGGAAGAACGCCGCGACCGCTCCGCTCCGCGTGGCCGAACAGTCCGCCATCGGCGCCGAGTCGGGCCGCCCCCGGGGCGTCACGGCGAAGAGCTGGGACACCACCGCCGGTGATGTCCTCGACCAACTCCGCACCCTCAACGACGAGTCGGCCGACCGTTACCAGGACCGCGTCCGCCCGGTCGTCATGGGCGTCATCGTCAAGGTCGTCTTCGCCGGCGTCCTCGGACTGGCCGCCCTGCTGTTCTCGCTCGTCATGTCCGTGCGCATCGGCCGCACCCTCATCCGTGACCTGCGCCAACTGCGCCTGGAAGCACACGAGGCCTCCGGGGTGCGGCTGCCCAGCGTGATGCGCCGTCTGTCGGCCGGTGAACAGGTCGACGTGGAAACCGAGGTCCCGCGCCTGGAGTACGACAAGAACGAGATCGGCGAGGTCGGCCAGGCCCTCAACACCCTGCAGCGCGCCGCCGTCGAGGCCGCCGTCAAACAAGCTGAACTCCGCGCCGGCGTCTCGGAGGTCTTCGTCAACCTCGCCCGGCGCAGCCAGGTTCTGCTGCACAAGCAGCTCACCCTGCTGGACACCATGGAACGCAGGACCGAGGACACCGACGAACTCGCCGATCTGTTCCGCCTCGATCACCTCACCACGCGCATGCGCCGGCACGCCGAAGGCCTGGTGATCCTCTCCGGAGCCGCCCCCTCCCGGCAGTGGCGCAAGCCCGTCCAGCTGATGGACGTCGTACGCGCCGCGGTCGCCGAGGTCGAGGACTACGAGCGCATCGAGGTCCGCAGGCTGCCCCGGATGGCCGTCACCGGCCCGGCCGTCGCCGACCTCACCCACCTCGTCGCCGAACTCCTCGAGAACGCCACGGTGTTCTCGCCTCCGCACACGGCCATCCAGGTGCTGGGCGAACGTGTCGCCAACGGGTTCACCCTGGAGATTCACGACCGGGGCCTGGGCATGGCGGCCGAAGCGCTTCTCGACGCCAACCTGCGGCTCGCCGAGACACCCGAGTTCGAACTGTCCGACACCGACCGGCTCGGCCTGTTCGTCGTCAGCCGGCTCGCCCAGCGGCAGAACGTCCGTGTCTCCCTCCAGCCGTCCCCGTACGGCGGCACCACCGCGGTCGTCTTCGTCCCCGACGCACTCCTCACGGACGACGTCCCGGACACCAACGGCATCGGCTTCCGCCTCGACCGGGCCCAACCCTCCAAAGAGGCCGAGTTCGAGGGCAGTCGCAGGGCCGCCCTCTCGCAGACGCCCGTGCGTCTCCCCGGCCTGCCCGCCTCGCTCATCGACGGGCCGGTCGAGCTGGAGGCCCCGGTCGACCTGGACGCCCTGAGTGACATTCCGGGCTCGTTCGACGACGAGGACAGCGAATCCGGCGTACTTTCCCGGCCGCGCCGCTCGTTCACCGGAGCGACCGGGGACACCAGCGACGCGAACGACTTTCCCGGCGCGGAACACCAGCAGCCCACGGGAGGCTGGGGCGCACCCGACCTCGACGGTGCGAGCGGTCTGCCGGGCGACCCCGTGACACCGCCGCGCCGCCGGACGCCCAAGCTCGTCAGCTCCCACGGCCGTCCGGTCCCGGAACAGCCGCCCCGGCGCATCCCGTCGTCGACGGAAGACCAGCCGGTGGAGGGCGCGGGCCCTGCCACGCTGGCCCCGCTCCCCGCCCGCCGCCGGGGCGAGACAGCGATCGGTCGCGGAACCGACCCGGGCGCCGGACTCGGCGACCGCGCGGAGCCCCCGGTGCGGGGGTGGGACCGCCGCGGCGAGACCATCGGCCGGGGCGCTGGTGACCGCACGGATCCAGCGGGCTCCGGAAGCTTCACCGACCGCACCGAACCATCCGCCCCGCGCTTCGGCGACCGAGCCGCCACCCACCGTTCCGACGCGCCCGCTCGGGGCGCCGCCGGCCGAGCGGAGACCCGCCGCGGCACCCTCGGCGACCTGGCACCCGACGCCCCGGCCCTCCCGCGGCGCGGCGGATCCGGCGGGAGTGCGGCGGGCCTCGGCGCGGCGGCCGACACCGGGGCGTCCGGCACGGTGGGACTGCCCCGACGCGTACGGCAGGCCAACCTGGCTCCGCAGCTGCGGGACGGCCCGGAGCGGCACGCCGAACGGATGAAGCCACGGACGGGGAGCGGGGCCGACCTCTCCGACCGCGACGCCGACGAGGTTCGCAGCCGCATGGCCTCGTTGCAGCGTGGCTGGCAGCGCGGTCGTGAGGAGAACGCAGTGGGCGACAGCGCCCAGGACGGCACAGCACAAGGAACGGACAAGGGGGACGGTCGATGACCGCACCGAAGGCGATCGGCCAGACCGCGAGCGACAAGGCGACGGGTGAGCTCAACTGGCTCCTCGACGACCTTGTCGACCGGGTGGCCAGCATCCGCAGAGCGCTCGTGCTCTCCGGCGACGGACTGCCCACCGGGGTCTCCAAGGACCTCAGCCGGGAGGACAGCGAGCACCTGGCCGCCGTCGCCTCCGGATTCCACAGCCTCGCCAAGGGCGTGGGACGCCACTTCGACGCGGGCGGTGTCCGCCAGACGGTCGTCGAACTCGACGAGGCCTTTCTGTTCGTGACGGCCGCCGGGGACGGCAGCTGTCTGGCCGTCCTCTCGGACGCCGACTCGGACGTGGGCCAGGTCGCCTACGAGATGACCCTTCTGGTCAAGCGTGTCGGTGCACACCTGGCGGCTGCTCCGCGCACCGATCTGCCCGCGGGCGGGTAGTTGAATGACATGAGCGGAGACGGCCAGCCCAGAAGCCACTGGTTCGACGACGAGGCCGGACCGGTCGTCCGCCCGTACGCCATGACGCGAGGCCGCACCAGCCATGCGGCCCAGCACCGTCTGGACCTGATCGCGGTGGTCCTCACGGAGGCGCACGCGGACGACCCTGAGGCAGACCACACGCTGTCCCCCGAACACGTGGACATCGTCGAACTCTGTCGGGGCACCCCCCAGTCGGTCGCCGAACTCGCCGCCGAACTCGATCTCCCCATCGGCGTGGTGCGGGTCCTCATCGGGGACCTCGTGGATGAGGAAATGGTCCATGTGACGCGTCCCGTACCGCCTGCCGAGCTGGTGGACGAGAACATTCTGCGCGACGTGATCAACGGCCTCCGGGCGCTCTGAACAACCCTCCGGCGGCGGGGGCCACGGCCCACCGCCGACCGACCCGAACAAGCAGGAGAAGAGACCGATGATCTTCGGGCGTTCTGAGCGCGGCAAGCCCCCGGTCGAGCCCGTCACGCTCAAGATCCTCGTGGCCGGCGGGTTCGGCGTGGGCAAGACGACCCTCGTCGGCGCGGTCAGCGAGATCAAGCCGCTGCGCACCGAGGAACTGCTCACGGAGGCGGGCCGCCCGGTCGACGACACCACAGGGGTGGAGGGCAAGAACACCACCACGGTGGCCATGGACTTCGGCCGCATCACCCTCCGCGAGGATCTCGTGCTGTACCTCTTCGGGACTCCCGGACAGGACCGCTTCTGGTTCCTGTGGGACGAGCTCGCCACCGGCGCGCTGGGCGCGGTCGTCCTCGCCGACACCCGTCGCCTGGAGGACAGCTTCGCCGCGGTCGACTACTTCGAGCGGCGGTCCATCCCCTTCCTGGTCGGTGTCAACTGCTTCGACGGAGCGGACCGTTACCCGTCGCAGTCCGTCCGCGCGGCGCTCGACCTCGACCCCAACGTGCCGCTCGTCCTGTGCGACGCGCGAGACCGGGAGTCGGTCAAGGACGTCCTCATCGGAGTCGTCCAGCACGCGATGGCGTACGCGGCCGACCGCCGCGCCGCCGTCACCACCTGACCGTCCCCCACCACGGACGCGCACGACCCGTACCCCCGCCGACCGGGGTACGGGCCGCGGTCCCATGGCACGCGCGCGTGGACGTCGAACGAGGACCCTAGTGCCCCGGCAGGCAGCGTTCGCCCCGTCGCGACGCCCGGCACGCCCTCTCGCCGCACCGGCCGAAAGCCCAAGTACGTCCAGTACGAGGACTTCCG
>Ga0136846_1235619_pt1 | contig 35393 bp, 34 predicted proteins | sample HopSoiMetagenom2_FD_96841 | JGI IMG/M metagenome (GOLD analysis project Ga0136846, IMG submission 96841) | Grasslands soil microbial communities from Hopland, California, USA - 2 Assembly 2016 (version 4) | ecosystem: Environmental > Terrestrial > Soil > Grasslands | place: USA: Hopland...
ACACGCCGGACCAGTAGGCGACCACGTCACCGCTCTGGAACATGGCCGACGGGTCGGCGCCGCTCGTCCACACCGACTTCGGCATGGTCTTGTCGTCGTTCATTTTGACGAAGAGGTTCACGGCCTTCTTGGTCGCATCGTCCGCCGAGAACTTCCCGGCGTCGTCCGCGTGGACGTACTTTCCGCCCATCTCGTACACCATGGCGCGGAGCCTGGACGGCGACTGGTCGAACGTGAGGGAGTACTTGGCCTTGGTCTTCTCCCGGACCGTGTTCGCCGCCTTGATGAACTCGTCCCAGGTCCAGGTCTTCTGGGGCGAGGTCGGGAAGGGGACGCCGGCCTTCTCGAAGAGCGACTTGTTGATGAACATGCCGGACGCGGTGACGTCCGAGGGGATGGCCAGCACCTTCCCGGACGAGTCCTTGGCGAGGAAGTTGGCGTTGATGTTGTTGGTCTTCTTGTTGGCGATGGAGCTGAGGTCGATCAGCTTGCTCGACCAGATCGGGTCCAGCGCCGGCACGGCCGCCACGTCGGGCAGGGAGTTCGCCTGCGCGGCGTTGTTCAGCTTCGTCGTGTAGCCCTCGTAGGGGATGTTGACGAGCTTGACGTCGACGCCGGTCTCCTTCTTGTACTGCGCCACCATCTTCTTCCAGCCCGCGTCCTGCCCGGGAACCGTGGAGATCCAGAACGTCAGCGACTTCGAGGTGCCCCCCGAGTCCGTTCCCCCTCCGCAGGCGGAGAGCAGCAGGGCACCCGCTGAGGCAACGGCAGCGAGGGGAAGCAGGCGGCGCATACCGCCGCGGCCGAGTCGGCTGGAGCGCCGCACACCCACAGTGGTCATCTTCGATCCCTTTTTTTCGTGGTTAGGGGACGGAGCACGGCGCCGACCGAGGCGGCACGGGTGCAGTTTGCAGGAGCAGTCGCCTTCCGGGGGCGCGGCCTCGCCCGGCCGCGTCGTCCACGCGGGGCGGGATCCCCGGCCATTCGGGCCGTCACCGCACGGGCACGCCCTCGTGCGGTTGCCGTACGTCGAGTACGGGCGGGAGGCTCACCCCAAGCCGGCGTTCCCGGCCGACTTAGAAAGCGCTTGTCCGGACATTGGCAGACCGAGTCCGAAACCGTCAATCCTTCGCCCGCGCTGCATGGGTCACGGTTTGGACTCCTCGGGCGACCGCGAGCCGTGCCGCACCCACCACGGTACCGAGATCACCGATCTGGCTGCTGACCACTTCGGTGGGCCAGCTCAGCCGCGCCAACTCGGCTTTCACACCGGGCAGAAGCTGCGGAAACGCGCCGGTGCTGCCGCTCAGGACGAGCAGCCCGGGGTCCAGTACGGCGGTCACCGCGGCGGCCAGCCGGCCGACGTCCACCGCGTGCCGGTCGACGATCGCGCGGGCCGTGGCGCCGCCCCGCCCGGCCAGTGCGAACAATTGTTCGGCATTACGGGGGCACGAACCCTCGGATTCCGGCCAAATCTCGGCAGCCCGGCGCAGCAGGGAGCGGGCGCCGATGTACTCCTCCAGGGCCTCACGGCGGGGCTCCAGGTCGTCGTCCCAGGGGTAGGGCAGCCGGGCGAGCTCTCCGGCCGCCCCGTTGGCCCCGGCCAGCACCTGGCCCCCCACGACGATGCCGAGACCGACACCGACACCGATCCGCAGATAGCCGAAGGTGTGCCGCCCGCGTGCCGCACCCTCGTGCAGCTCGGCGAGCGCGGCGCAGTTGACGTTGTTCTCCAGGTGGACGGGCACCCCGGGCGGCAGTGCCACGGCCACCGCGTCGAAGACGGGCCTCGCCTTGGCGGTCGCCGGACGCACGGTGCCCTCCTCGGCGCGCGCGGCGACGTCCCCGACGGCCACCACGATGGTGCGCAGCGGAGCGTCGGCGGGGAGCGCGGTCAGCGCCTCGCGCACCACGTCAGCGGCCTGGTCGCGGGAGCCGGTGGCCTCGGCGAGCAGGGTGCCGTCCAGGGCGCAGCCGCGCACTCGGGTCAGGGCGGGGCCCAGGTCGACGGCGAGTACGGAGCCGGCCGCGGGACCGAGTGCGTACACGGCGGCGGAACGGCCCGTGCCGCCGGAGGCGATGCCCGAGTGGGCGGCGAGCCCGGCGGTCTCCAGCTCCGCCACGGCGGACGACACGGTCGGCTTCGACAGGCCCGCCAGAGCCGCGAGCCGCGGCCGGGTGGCCGTGCCCGCCCCGGCCAGCACGGCGAACACCGCGCTCGCGCTCTCGGTCAGGCGCGGGGCCTTCGCCACATCGTGTTCCACAGTCTCCCCAAGGTCGAGGGCCGCGCTCCCAGCGGCTCAATGTCGTGGGATGTGTGCGCGGGATGCCCTGGCAGCGCGGTTTTCCGTCGCGTTCCGGCCCGGTCGGGCCACGGTCGCGGTCGGGTGCGCGATACCTCTTGACACGCACTGTACTTCGTTAGTTAACTTCCTAACGAATGTCACGGTACTCGCCTGCCGTGTCCGCTCAGAGGCCCGTCCCGGGGCTTCCCAAGCTCATCCGTACGCCAGGTTTTCCGTCAGGTTTTCCCTGGTCCAGCCACGGTTCGTCCGCCGTCACAGCCAGAGCGCCACGACGAAAGAGGATCCGTGCAGGACTCCCCCTTCCCGCGCCCGCTCGTCGTGGGCATCGACGTGGGCGGCACCAAGACGCACCTGCGCGCCCGCACCGGGGACGAGCTGGTCGCCGATCACGTCCGCCCGAGCAGCGGCTGGCGGCCGCACGATCCGGTGGCCGCCGCCGACTGGCTGGCGGCGCTGGTCGCCGGTGCCCTGCCCGCGTGCGCGCGCCCGGCCGCCGTCGCCGTGGGCGCACACGCCTGCGAGACGCCACGTCAGTGCGCCGAGATCCGCGCCGCCCTGCGTCCTCACTTCGACGCGCCCGCGTCGGTCGTCGGCGACGCCGAACTACTCGTTCCCGCCGCCGGTCTGGACCGGGGCGCCGGGCTGGTCGCCGGCACCGGTTCCGTCGCGGTCGGCCGCCGCGAGGACGGCACTCCCGTGCAGGTCGGCGGCTGGGGCGCGCTCCTCGGTGACGAGGGCGGCGCCGCCGGTCTCGTCCGCGAGGCCGTTCGCGCGGTGTGGGCGGCACACGATCTCGGCGCGGAACCCGACGAACTCGCCAAGGGACTTCTCGCCGCGTTCGAGGTGCCCGACGTGCCCGCCCTCGGCGGGGCGCTGGAGGGCGCCGCCTCTCCCTCCGCCGACTGGGGCCGGCACGCGCCGGCCGTGTTCGCCGCCGCCGAGGCGGGCTCATCTCTCGCGGGCGCGGTGCTCGCCGAGGGCGGCCGGTCGCTCGCCGCGCTCGTCGTCCGGCTCGCCGCGCGCGGTGTCCCGGTCGACGACGTCGTGGTCGCGGGCAGCACGGTCCTCGCCCAACCCGTCCTGTACGACGCCTTCGTGGCGTCCCTGGCCGAACATGTGCCCCACGCCCGGCCGAGGCATCTCGACGTTCCGCCGGTCGAAGGGGCACTGGCGATGGCCCGTTCACTCCTGTGACACGCGCCGGTCGACGAGCCGACTCCGACCGACCGGACACAACCCGCCCGTAGATCTTCGCTCGTACGCTCGGGAAAGCGCCTTCGGCGCTCGTGTCACGAGTGCGCCACGAGTCGCAGTACCCCCAACTCTCCGCGGCCGTACGGCCGTAGAACCCCGTAGCCCCGTAGAACTCCAGAGAGGCAGCCGCATGCCGTCATCAGTCGGGCACGACTCCCCCGCGTCGGTCCGTGAACACGCCCTGAACCGCCGAGGGTTCCTCAGGACGTCCCTGGGCGCGGCCGGAGTGCTGGCCACGCCGACCGCCGTCGGCTGGCTGGCCGCGGCCGACGCGAAGGCGGCCACCGCGCCTCTCGCGTTCGTCGACGACTACAGCACGAACGTCGTCACCAACGCGACGCCCGAGACCAACGCGGTGATCCGCGCGCTCGGCGGCTTCGCCAAGGTGTGGAAGACCGGCGCCGCCTGGAACACGGGCACGCCGCTGCGGCCCGAGATATTGCGCGCCAACATGCGCTACTCCGTCCGCCTCACCCACCGCCGCACGGAGGCAGAGGCGAGGGAGGCGTTCGTCTACGACCGCCAGCACCAGAGTTACGCCATCATCGGCGGGCTCGGCCCGCTGGCCGATCTGTACCGTTCGGGCGCCAAGGCGGTCACCTCGATCACCTCCGCCCCCGACGGCATCCCGGCAGCCAAGATCAACGACGCCGTTCCGGCCGGCGCGCCCGCCGGGTCCGCGCTGGGCGCCGGTTCGTACGACTCGGACCTCGGCCAGGTGGCCAGGCTCGTCGACACCGTGCGCGGCGACTTCACCTCCAGCAACCCCGCCAAGTTCAGCTTCCAGTACCCGCGGCCGTGGCGGATGAACGAGGACAGCCAGGTCGTCGACACCGGAAGGACCGACGCGCTCGGGTACCCGGTCTACGAATCCGACGTCGTCGTCGTGCCGCAGCTGCTGCGCCAGCGCAGCGACACCCCGGCCGAGGACGGCGGTTTCCCCAGTGGCCACACCAACGCCTTCCACCTGGCGGCCCTGGCGTACGCGTACGCGGTCCCGGAGCGCTTCCAGGAGATCGTGACGCGCGCCTTCGAGCTGAGCCACACCCGGATCATGTCCGGTATGCACTCCACGGTCGATGTCATGGGCGGCCGGATCATGGCCACCGCGCTGGCCGCCGCCGTGCTGTTCAAACCGGAGAACAGCGCGCTCAAGGCCGCCGCGCGCAAGCAGGCCGCCGAGTACTTCCAGGCCAGAACGGGCACGACGGCCGACACTCTGTTCGCCTACGCGCACTCCGACGCCGACGACACGTACGCCGACCGGGACGCGAACCTCGCCCTGGTCACGCCCAAGCTGACGTACGTCCTGACCCGGCACGGCTGCTCGACGCCGCTGACCGTGCCGAAGGGCGCCGAGGTGCTGCTGGAGACGCGGCTGCCCTACCTGACGGCCGCACAGCGCCGGGACGTGCTGCGCACCACCGCGCTGCCCTCCGGGTACGTCCTGCTCGACGGCTTCGAGCAGTGGGGGCGGCTCAACCTGTTCGCCGCGGCGGACGGTTACGGCTCCTTCGAGTCCGACGTGACCGTTTCGCTCGACGCGGCGGCCGGCGGCTTCGGCGCCGCCGACGCGTGGCGCAACGACATCGACGGCCGGGGCGGACTGACCAAGACCGGCACCGGCACGCTCACGCTGACCGGGCACAACAGCTACACGGGCGGGACGGACCTCACGGCGGGCACGCTGATCGCGGCCTCGGCGCACGCGCTGGGCCACGGCGACGTCCGGGTGCTGGGCGGGACGCTGCGGGTGACCGAGCCGGTGCGGGTGCACGGCACGTACGCCCAGCGGTCGGGAACGCTGGCGGTCACGCTGCGCAAGGGCTGCCACGACGAGGTCGTGACGGTGACCCGGCGCGCGCTCCTGGAGAAGGGCAGCGTCCTGTCGCTGACCCTCGACGCCGAGAACCCGCCGGCCGCGGGCAGCGTCGTCCGCGTCATCGGCGCCGCCGCGCTGCGCGGGCAGTTCGACCGTATCGAGGTGGACTCGGACCACGTCCGTGCCGTACCCGTCTACACGGCGGCAGGTCTGTCGGTACGACTCCTGAAGCGCTAGTGCCGCGGCAGGCAACGTTTGCCTGTCAAGGAGCGGCGTCCGGTGCGTGCTCTCGGCGTGCCGGCCGGAAGTTCTCGTACTGGACGTACTTGGGCTTTCGGCCGGTGCGGCGAGAGGGCGTGCCGGGCGTCGCGACGGGGCGAACGTTGCCTGTCGGGGCGCTAGGGCGTGTTTCGAAAGTAGCGTCGTCTGCCCGAAGGGCAGGCCCGGCGGCCTCTGGTGCGTGCGATCGCAAGGCGGAGGGTCGCCCCGATACTGGTTGTATCGGGGCGACCCCGACAACGCGGCTGGGGGTTCCCCCCTCTGGGGGAGTGCGTGCCAGGCGTCGCCGGGCAGACGGGACTTTCGAAACACGCCCTAGCAGGTGCGGGGCTGGAGCTGATGCGAGAGTGGGGCCATGGCCCGGCTCCGGATCACTTCCGCCTCCCCGGGGCGGACGATCACGCGCGATCAGCACACGGTTCTCGCCCCCGTGACTCCCCCCGGCGTGGGAACCCCGCCCGGCGGTGCGCCTCCGAAGGAGACGCTCCCCGGCGCCGCGCCCCCGATCCCGACCGGACGTGCGCGGCTTCTCACCCTTCTCGGACGCCGTCGACGTCTGGTGGTCCCGCTCGTCGTGGCCGTGCTGCTCGTCCAGATGGCCGTCGCGATGATCACGACGGCGGTGGAGCAGACGCCCACCATCGACGAGCCCGTGTACGTCGGTACGGCGGCCGTCTATCTCCACGAACACAGCCTGCGGCTCAACCCGGAGCACCCGCCGCTGGGCAAGCTGATCATCGCCGCCGGAGTGGCCGCGGCCGGCCCGCACTTCGACCGGGGCTACGACGGCGACCAGGGCCACGTGGGCCGCCATCTGCTCTACGAGTCCGGCAACGACCCCTGGCGTCTGATGCTGTGGGCGCGGCTGCCGGTGATCGCGCTGACGCTGCTCTTCGGGCTCGTGGTGTTCGTCTTCGCCCGTGAACTCGCCGGTGTGGTGGGCGGGTCGGGGGCACTCGCGCTGTACGCGTTCTCGCCGGACGTCGTCGCGCACGGTTCGCTGGCCACGCTCGACGTGCCGGCGGCCGGGTTCGTGCTGACGTCGGTGTGGCTGCTGTGGCGGGCACAGCGGCGGCCCCTTCTGTGTCTTCCGCTCGCCGGAGCGGCCCTCGGGGCGGCCGTGGCCACGAAGATGAACACCCTCGCCGCCGTCCCCGTACTGCTCCTGCTGGCCGGACTGTCGGTGTGGCGTGCCCAGCGCGGCACGGCGACTTCGGGAGCACGCCTCAGGCTGTTCGCGCGCGCCGCGGCGGGCGCGGCAGTGGTGGCGCTGGTCGCGATCGCGGTCGTATGGGCCGCGTATCTCGCCGTCGATCCCCGGCTGCGCTGGACGCCGGCCTCCGGCGAGGTCCCGGCCGTGCACGGGATGCGGGGGCTGCTGACCGGCCTGCTGCCCCTCCCGGAGGCCTACCGCGACGGAATGCGGCTGCAGTTCGGCCTGGAGGACGCGCACTGGGAGGGCTTCCTCTTCGGGCGGCATTACGCGGGTTCCCTCTGGTACTACCTGCCGGCCGCGCTCCTGGTGAAGTCCCCGTTCGGTGCGCTGGTGCTGTGGACGGCGGGCGCGGCAGCGTTTTTGACGATTCGTCACCTTCGGTCCGGTGCACCCTACTTGCTGCTTCCGGCGTCGGTGCTGCTGGTCGCGGCCATGGACGGGCAGCGGGACTTCGGGGTGCGGTACGCGGTCTTCGTGCCGATGTTCGGGGCGGTGGCGGCGGTCGGTGTGCTCGCGCTGCGGCGGCGGTGGGTGCCGGTCGTGGCGGCGGGGCTGCTGGCGTTCGTGGCGGTCAGTTCGCTGCGGACGTTCCCGTTCTATCTCCCTTACGCCAACGAGGCGTTCGGCGGACCGGCCAAGACGCACGAGCGGCTGCACGACTCCAACGTCGACTGGGGCCAGGACCTGGGGCGGCTCGCGGACCGGCTGCGTCACCGGTACGCGGGCCAGCACGTCTGGCTGGTCTACAAGGGCGGCGGTGTGCCGTCGTACTACGGCATCCACGCGTCCGATCCGCGCCGCCGGCCCGAAGGGAAGGTGCGTGGACTGCTGGTGGTGTCGGACTCGTCGGTCGCCAAGGCGCGGGGGCGGCTGGCGCGGCTGATCCACAGCAGCCGCTCGGTCGACGAGGTCGGCCACTCGATCACGATCTTCCGCCGGTGAACCGTGAGCTATGTTGAGTCGCTGTGGGAGACGAACGAGGCACATCGGTGCCATCGCCGCAGCAGGCTCGCGCCCAGGCGTCCGCCATCACCTCGGGGAAGACGGCCCCGGAGGTGGAAGCGGCGCCGGCGTCCCAGTTGCGGGAGCTGTTCGACGGGCCCCGGCTCTCCCCCGGGCAACGGCGCATCGCGCAGTATCTGATCGAGCACATCACCGAGGCCGCGTTCCTGTCGATCACCGACCTGGCGGACCGGGTCGGAGTGAGCCAGCCGTCCGTGACCCGGTTCGCTGCGGCCGTCGGCTTCAGCGGCTACCCGGCACTGCGCGAGAGGCTCCAGGCCATCGCGCTCAGCACCCTCGCGAGCGCGCCGGGCACGGCGGAGGAGAACCGGAGCAACGAACTCCAGGCGGCGGTGGACGCCGAGATCGCGAACCTGGAGAACCTGCGCCGGGACTTCGCCGACCCCGACCGGGTGATCGAGGTCGGCCGCAGTCTGTCGCGCTCGACTCCGCTGACCGTGCTCGGCCTGCGGATCTCCGGGTCGCTGGCCGAGTACTTCGCCTACGCCGCCCGCCGTATCCACCCCGACGTCCGGCTGGTGACCCGGGGCGGCAGTACCGCCTACGACGCGCTTCTGCAGTCCCGGGGGGCCGGGGGCACGTGGGTGCTGGCGTTCTCGATGCCCCGGCACGCCCAGGAGACGCTCACCGCGGTGCAGGTCGCCCGGCGGGCCGGGTTGCGGGTCGCCCTGATCACCGACCTGGCCCTCGGGCCGCTGGCCGACGAGGCCGACATCACCTTCGCCACCGGCACGGGCTCGCGGCTGGTGTTCGACTCGTACGCCGGGCCCGCGGTGCTGTCGGCGGCGCTGCTCCAGGCCATGACGGACGCGGATCCGGAGCGGACGCAGGGGCGCCTGGAGGAGTACGAGCAGGGCGCCGACCTGCATCAGTTCTTCCTCCGGGACTGAGTCGGCCGTCTGCGTCCTCGTCCGGGCGTATGGGGTTTCATCCGGGTTGATCCCGTTTTTTTCATGAATTTTTTTATACTTCTTGCAAACCGGACGGCATATATAAATACTGCTCACGGATCGCGTCCAGGTGGGACCCGGGACTCGTTCCAACGCCCCGCACACTCGCTGCCGCCGTCTCCTACCCGCGTCGGCGCTCGGGTGTCCGGACGGGTGTCGCCCGCGCGAACGCCCGTTGCGGCCCCGGCCATCCCCTGGGCCGGGGCCGCTGAATCCCGTCGCACCACTTGTCGGCGCCGTACACCCGGAGCGATCCATGCCCACGATGACCATGACGACCACGCGGACCAGCCCGGACTGGCCCTGCCAGGTCAAGATCCCCGGCAGCTACGACTGGGAGCGCTCGGCGGTCAAATGGCTGCGCGAGCTGGTGCCGACGCGCTACGCCGGCTACCCGACGCTGATCCGCCACCCCGTCCTGCTGGCCCGCCACGCGCACATCCAGGTCCAGCACGAGATCCGGGTCGCCCGCACCGCCCTCCAGACGGCCCGCGCCGACCTGCCCGGCCTCGGCCTGAGCGAGTCGGTCATCGAGCACACGATCAAGATGTACGCCGCCGAGGTGCTCCAGCTCCAGCACATCGCCCGCAGCATCCGCGCGGTCACCCAGGCCCTGGTCGACACGCACGCCGCCCGCTGAGCCCGCCGCCCGCCTGACCGGTGCGCCCGTTCAGGACCCCGTACGGGACTCCAGGTCCTTACGCGTGTCGTCGCCGTAGACGCCGGTCTCGTCGCCGCGGATGCCGTACCAGTGCTGGAAGCGCGCCACGGCCTCGGTGAGGGCGGTGTCGTAACTGCCGCTCGCGGCACCGCCGGTGTACACGTCCGGGATGCGCAGCAGACGTTGCTGCAGCTCGGTCACCTCGGGGCCGCTGTCCCCTTCCCGCAGAGTGCCGGCGCCGTCCGGGTCGGCCGGTGCGGGGGCCGGGGCCGACGGGGCGGGTGCGGTGGTGGGGGCGGCCTGGGGCGCCGGCCGGACCTCCTCGCCCTCGGCACTGTCCGGGACCAGGAGGGCCACACCGAAGCCGACCAGGGCCGCCGCACCGACGGCGACCCCGATGGCGGCGCGGCGCAGGTTCGGGCCGAACCCGAAGCCGCTGCGCGTCCGTTGGGTCCGTTGAGTCCGCTCGGCATGCCGGCGGCGGCTGACGGGCGGCAGTTCCTGCGTCGCGTCCTCGGCGCCGGGCTCGGGCCGGGGCAGGTCCACGGTCTCGTACCCCTCCGGGATTCCGGCCATCGCCTCCTCGTGCTCCCGCATGAGCTGCGCCAGTGCCTCGGTGCGGCGACGGCGCACCACGCGCGTCGGCTCCAGGGGTCGGCGGCCTTGCGGCCGGCCCGGAGCGGGCGGTGTGGACACTCTGCTCCCCTTCCCTGCGGGTTCCCGGGTGTGTTCCCCGCGTACCAACTGCGACGGCCCGTGCACGGCGACGTGACGGCTCCTTGCAGTGATACGCGGTGGGGGGCCGCTGGGTTCAGTGCATGGGGCACGGCTTACGGAGAGCACGGTGAGCACGGTGTCCGTGGGGGGCCTCACCACCGCCGCACGCGACGAAGCGGGCCAGGCGGAGGGCGAGAGCGGAGATCACCCTCGCGTGAACCGTCGGCCGGATCAGGAGTGCACTCAGTTCCCTACAGTGAGCGCACTGAGTGCCATCGGTCTCGCTCTGATGCTAGTTTCCCGTTCATGACCAAACCGCCCATGCGGGACGCCCTGGTCGCGGCGGCCTTCCAGCTGTTCCTGGAGCGGGGCTACGAGCAGACGACCGTGGACGACATCGTGGCGCTGGCCGGGGTGGGGCGCCGGTCCTTCTTCCGCTACTTCCCCGCCAAGGAGGACGTGGTCTTCCCCGACCACGAGCGGTGCCTGGCCGACATGACCGCCTACCTCGCCGACAGCGCCGAGGACGCGGAACCGGTCGGGCGGGTCTGCGCCGCCGCCCGCAGGGTGCTGCTCATGTACGCCGAGAATCCGGCGTTCTCCGTCCAGCGCTACCGCCTCACCAAGAAGGTCCCCGGGCTGCGCGCGTCCGAGCTGTCGGTGGTCTGGCGGTACGAGCGCGCCCTGGCCGCGTATCTGCGCGGGCGTTTCACCGGCCGGCCCGACGGGACGCTCCAGGCCGACGTGATCGCGGCGGCCGTCGTCGCGGCCCACAACAACGCGCTGCGTTCATGGCTGCGCTCGGACGGACAGGGCGACGTGACCACGGTCGTCGACCACGCCCTGGACTACGTGAAGACCACCTTCGGCACTCCGCCCGCGACTCCCGGCCGGGACAAGCCCGAACCGGAGTCCGAGGACGTGGTGGTCGTCATCTCGCGGCGTGGGGCACCGATGTGGCGGGTCGTGCAGGAGATCGAGTCGACGCTCGCCACTCCACGGGAGAAATGAGGGTACGCAGTGCCTTTACGCGTGACACTGAGTGCCATACCCTGAGGCCGTGCACGGTGGCACGGCGCACCGCGCACTTCGGATCAGCCCGAGCGCAGGGAGACGACACCGTGTACCACTCACCAGGCGCCACGCGTCCGCCGGTCGGCGGCTCCGCCACGGGCCTGCTCGACGCCCCGGCCTCCACGAACACCCTCGTCTTCCAGCGCTGCGGCTGGTGCGCCACCGCGATGTACCACCGGCTGCTGTGCCCGGTGTGCGGGGGCAGCGACCTGCGTACGGAGCGCAGCGAGGGTGCGGGCACCGTCCGGCACGCCACGGTGGTCAACCGGAACACTCCGGCCGCGCGCAATGTGTCGCTGGTCGAGATGGCCGAGGGCTTCGTCGTACGCGGCCGGGTGATGGGCCCGGCCGTCGGCATCCACAGCGGGGACCGGGTCCGGCTGTCCACCGCGCAGGACCCCGTGCGCGGCGAACCGGTGTTCCAGCTCCTGGACGAGCCGTACCGAGGCTGGCTGTGACATACCGTCATCTTCTGCCGTCCTGACGGCGCGTCCGCTCCGCGCCTCGCCAACCGCCTTGGTACGCACCGCCATTGATCCTCCTCCACAGGCAACCCACAGGTCCTTGATCCCGCCCTCCGGGGCAAGAGGGACTGCTGGGAATCCGCGGCTCCTGAGCACCACCCGTCGGGGCGCAGGCGCAGCAGCGGACCGGTCCCCGCGAAGTCCCTTGCGTGGCACTGAAGGTGGGGCCGCTTCCCCTGCGGGGTGGTCCCACCTTCAGCTGTTTCTAGACGAGAGTGATCCGGATGCCGACCGTGCCCGTCTTACCGCGCCGCAGCCGGCTGCCGAACAGGGTGAGCCGGCCCAGGACGCCGTACTTGCGGGCGAGGAGCTGCCGGTAGACGTCGGTCGCGCTCTGGCCGAGGATCTCGGCGGTGGCGGGGACCGAGTCGCCGGTCGGGTTGCCGCGGACGTCGCAGGGGCCGACGAGGACGTCGGCGCGGTTGCGGATCCGCTTCACCTTCCACGCGTCCGCCGCCGACCAGGCGCCGAGCGCGTCCCCGTCCCGCACCACCCAGACCGGGGTGGCGACGGACGTGCCGTTCTTGCGGTAGCTGGTGATCAGCAGGTACTTGCCCGCGCCGAGCCGGTCCAGGGTGCTGGTGTCGTCCATGGGCGGGAGTCTAGGTCCTGGACGCCGCCTGCCACCCGACGCCTTCTTCTCCTCGCCCGCTCTCACCAGCGCGGCAGGCGCCGCTCGTACTCCGGCCGGATCCGCCGCATGTACCCGGTGTCGTCCCGGTCCCGTATCCCGGAGTCGAGGTAGCGGTGGTGGGCCCGGTCGAGGGCGGCGGGGTCGAGCTCGACGCCCAGACCGGGGCCGGTCGGCACCTTCACCGCGCCGTCGCGGACCTCGATGACGCCGGAGACGATCACGTCGTCGGCCGAGTTCCACGGGTAGTGCGTGTCGCAGGAGTGCGCGAGGTTGGGGATGGCGGCGCCGACGTGGGTCATCGCGGCGAGGCTGATGCCCAGGTGCGAGTTGGAGTGCATGGACAACTCGATGCCGAACGCCTCGCAGACGGCGGCGAGTTCACGGGTCCGGCGCAGTCCGCCCCAGTAGTGGTGGTCGGTGAGGAGGACCTGGATCGCGTTCTGTTCGACGGCGGGGCGCAGATGTTCCCAGGCGATCACGCACATGTTGGTGGCGAGCGGCATCGGCGAGTCCTTCGCCACCTCGGCCATGCCGGGGATGGTGGCGGTCGGGTCCTCCAAGTACTCGATGATCCCGTCGAGTTCACGGGCGACGTACTTCGAGGTCTCCACCGTCCAGGCCGTGTTGGGGTCCAGGCGCAGCGGCTGCCCGGGAAACGCCTCGGCGAGCGCCCTCATCGCGGCGATCTCCTCGTCGGGCGGGAAGACACCGCCCTTGAGCTTGAACGAGGTGAATCCGTACCGGCGTTGCATCAGCCGCGCCTGCTCGACGATCCCGGCCGGATCGAGGGCCTCCCCCCATTCGTCACCGATGGCCTCACGGCCGTCGAGGGCGGGGTGTTCGGCCCACTTGTAGAAGAGGTACGCGGCGAACGGCACGGCGTCCCGGACCCGGCCGCCGAGCAGGTCGCTGACCGGGCGGCCGAGCAGCTTGCCCTGGGCGTCGAGACAGGCGACCTCGACGGCCGACGTGGCCCAGCCGCGGTCGTGGGACCGGGGCACCGTCGGCGCCAGGACGGCGTCGATCGCGGCGGCGACGGCGGTCGTGTCGAAGACGTCCATGCCGACGACCGCCTTGGCGGCCGCCTGGAGCCGCTCGAGGCGGGCACTGCCGCCGGGCGACTCACCGAGGCCCACCGTGCCGTCCTCCAGGACGAGTTGGAGGATGCAGCGCAGGGCGAGCGGCTCGTGCACACCGTCGGCGTTGAGCAGCGGCGGGTCGCCGAACGCGATGGGGGTGACGACGAGTTCGCGGATACGGGTGCCGGTGCCGGTGCCACTCATGGTCGTACTCCTGTCGTCGTTGGGGCCGCCGCTCATGCGCGGACCGCCTCCAGACCGTGGTCGATGAGTTTCGCCAGCCGGGCCACGTGTTCCGGTGTCGGGTCGAGCAGAGGCGCCCGGACGCCGCCGACGTCCAGGCCCCGGAGGGTCACGCCGGCCTTGATCAGCGACACCGAGTAACCCGGTACCTCGTCGCGGAGTTCGACGAGCGGCCCGTAGAACTCGTCGAGGAGCCTGGTGACCAGGGCCTCGTCGCCCTCTCCCAGCGCCCGGTGGAACGCGGTGGCGATCTCCGGGGCGAAGGCGAACACGGCGGACGAGTACAGGTCGACGCCGACGCCCTGGTAGGCGGCGGCCGTCATCTCGGCGGTCGGCAGGCCGTTGAAGAAGGCGAAGTCCTCACCGCCGGGCAGCGCCCGTACCGTGCGGACGATGCGGTGCATGCGTTCGAGGTCGCCGATGCCGTCCTTGAGGCCGACGACGCCGGGCAGGCTCGCGATCTCGGCGGCCGTGGCCTCGGTGAGGCGGGCGGTGCCGCGCTGGTAGAAGATCACCGGCAGTCCGGCGGCCGACGTCACCTCACGCGCGTACCGCACCAGCCCCTGCTGCGGTGCGGTGACCAGGTACGGCGGCAGCAGCAGGATGCCGTCGGCGCCGGCCGCCCTGATACGGGCGGCCTGGTCGAGGGCGACGGGCACCGGACCACCGGCGGCGGCCAGCACGGGGACGCGTCCGGCGGTCGTGGCGACCGCGATCCTGGTCGCCTCCTCGATCTCGGCCGGCGTCAGCGCGTGGAACTCGCCGGTGCCGCAGGCGACGAACACCCCGCCGGCGCCGGCCGCGACCCCGGCCTCGATGTGCCGGGCGAGGCGTTCCCCGTCCAGCGTTCCGTCCGGCCGGAAGGGGGTGACCGGGAAGAACAGCACTCCTTGGAACTTCATGTCTCTCTCAGACGTGGGAGGTTGGGGGATGTCAGCCCTTGGTGGCGCCGGCGGCGATACCGGTGACCAGCGAGCGCTGGAGCAGCAGATAGACGATCAGGCTGGGGACGAGCGCGATGACCGCGCCCGCCAGCACCACCCCGGAGCCGACCTGGGGGTCGGAGCGCAGGACGGACAGGGCGACGGTCACCGTGTAGTCGGTGGGGTCCTTCGCGGCGATCAGGGGCAGCAGGTACTGGTCCCAGATCATGATGAAGCCGAGGACACCGGCCACACCGAGCGCCGGCTTGCACAGCGGCAGCACGATCTGCCACAGCATGCGCAGCTCGCCGACACCGTCGAGGCGGGCGGCCTCCTCGATCTCGTCGGGGATGTCCTTCATGAACTCGGTCAGCATCATCACCGAGAAGCCCCAGGCACCCAACGGCAGGATGACGCCCCAGACGGTGCCTTTGAGGTCGAGGTGGACCACGGGGACGTCGCCGAGGACCAGGGACAGCGGAATCGCGATGACCTCCTCGGGGAGCATCATCGTCAGCATGAACAGGGTCAGGACGAGTGCCTGGCCACGGAAGCGGTGCCTGGCCAGCGCGTATGCGGCGAGCGTGCAGACCACGAGCTGGAGGAGCAGTCCGCCGCCCGCTATGACGAGCGAGTTGGAGAAGTAGTCCCAGATGCCGCGCTCGCCGGCCACCGTGAAGTTCTGCAGCGTGCTGTCGTGGGGCAGGAAGGACAGTGAGGAGCCGCTGGCGTTCCTGGTGAAGGCGCCGGAGAGGATCGCGAGGAAGGGCCCGGCGAAGACGGCCAGGGCGATCGCGCAGAGCAGGATCCTCAGGGCCCAGGCGGTGCCCGGCCTGTCGTTCCAGCCGAGGGCGGTGTCGAAGCGGGCCGGCGTGGTCCGCTTCGCCTTGCCGGACCGCTTCCCCGTCGTCTTCGGCGTGGTCGTGCGGACGGAGTCGATGGCGGGGGCGCTCATCGCGCGTCTCCCCTCGTGCGGAAGTAGTTGACCGTGACGGTGAGCAGCAGCGTCACGCAGAGCAGGACGACGGAGGCCGCGGAGGCGCCGCCGATGTCGTTGCGGGTGAAGCCGAGGGTGTAGGCGCGGGTCATCCAGACCTCGGTGGACCCGGCCGGGCCGCCGCCGGTGAGGACGTAGACCTCGGTGAACACGCGCAGTCCGCGGATCGCGGCGAGGGTGAGGACGATGCCGACGGCCGGGCGGATCGCCGGCAGGGTGACGTGGCGCAGCCGCTGCCAGAGGGAGACACCGTCCATCGCTGCGGCCTCGTACAGCGAGCGGTCGACCCCGGCGAGGCCGGCCATGATGATGACCATGTTGTAGGGGGCCCAGATCCAGATGCCCATGGCCATCGTCGACCACAGTGCGAGGTCCGGGTTGTCGAGGAACTGGACGGGGCCGAGCCCGAGGAAGTCCAGGCCGCTGTTGATCAGCCCGTCGGAGGTCGGGTAGTACATCAGCCGCCACAGCTCGCCGACGACCGCGGTGGCGGTGACGGCGGGCAGGAAGACGGCGGTGCGCACGATCTTGAGCGAGCGGGCCTGGCCCTCGAGGAGCAGGGCGAGGACGAAGCCGAGGACGATGGCGCCGAGCGACTGACCGATGCCGAGGACCAGGGTGTGTCCTATGGCGTCCTGGAAGCGGTGGTCGGTCAGGACCCGGGTGTAGTTGTCGAGGCCGGTCCACTTGTCGCCGAGGAAGGGCCGGACGTCGTAGAAGCTGAGCCAGGCGCCCTTGGCCATCGGCCAGAACTTGAAGACGAGGGCGAGCAGCAGGCCCGGCGCGAGGAAGAGCCACGGCACCAGGGACTTCTTGGTGGGTCGTCGGCCTCCGCGCGCCGCGGGGCTGGTCACGGTAGCGGTCATTTCAGCAGGTCCTGGTCCTTGAGGTCACCGGCGAGGGTCTCGTTGAGCTCCTTGAGCTGTGAGCGGACGTCACCGCCGCAGTACGTGAAGATCGAGTTGAGCGCGTCGGCGGTGTCCTGCTTGATGGGGGCGAAGTCCACCGCGTTCGGGAACTGCTGCGAGGCGTCCTCGTACGCCTTCTGCACCACGCTCCAGCGGGGGTCGTCGCGGACCGTGGCGGCGTCCAGCGTGGAGTTCACGGGGATGCGTACGACGGGCTGGTTCTCGCCGGTCATGGCGATCCGCTGGCCCTCGGGGCTGATGAGGAAGGCGGCCAGTGCCTGCTCCTGCTTGGCCTTTCCGGTCTTCGCGCCGAAGTAGACGTTCTCACCCTCGGCCAGCACATCTCCGCCGGCCGGGCCCGCGGGGGCCGGGACGACCTCGTACGTGTCCTTGCCGAGGGTCTGGTCGAAGGTGGTGATGTTGTAGGGGCCGGTCAGGTACATCCCGGCGTTGCCGTCCCGGAAGTTGGTGGCGGTGCCGGTGACGGCGGTCAGGGCGCCGGGCTGGGTGACAGCGTTGTCCCCGCAGAAGAGGTGGTCCTTCATCCAGGTCACGGTGTTGACCGCGGCGGCCGAGTCCATGGCCGGCTTGTACCGGCCCCCGCCGGCCGGCTCGACGATCTTCGCGCCGCCCTGCCAGAGGAAGCTGGAGCTCCACCAGGCGGCGTAACCGTTCTGGGCGCTGCCGGGCACGGCCATGCCGTAGGTGTCGGCCCTGCCGTCGCCGTCCGGGTCGCGGGTGGCGAACGCCTTGGCGACGGCGAGCATCTCCTGCCAGGTGGTGGGCGCCTCGAGGCCGAGCTTGCGGAGCCAGTCGGTGCGGATCATCAGGGTCTGGGCCTGGCGGGAGTAGGGGATGCCGTAGTGCTTCCCGTCGATGCCCACCGTCGAGGACCACGACTTGGCGGTGATCTGGTCATGGCCCGCGATCGAGTCGGGGGTGATGGGCTTCAGCAGTCCCTGGCTCTGGTAACTGCCCATCAGCGCGGTGTCGTTGATCATGACGTCGGGCAGGTCCTTGGTGGACGCGCGGGTCTGCAGCTGCTGGTCGAAGTTGACGACCGGCTGGTAGTCGACCCTGATCCCGGTCTTCTTGGTGAAGGCGGCGAACACCCGGTCGTAGGTGGCGGCGTCGTCCGGGTTGCTCCGGGTCCACACCTCGAGCGCGTTCGGGTCGCCGCCCACGCTCTCGGAGCCGCCCGAGCAGGCGGCCGCTGCGAACACGAGCCCCGTGGCGACGAGCCCGGCAGCCAGGCGACGACTTCGTCGGCGAGCGCCCATGACAGTTCTCCGTTCATAATCGTGAACGTCTTTCACGAATCTAAATGGATCGCTGTAAGCTACGAACGGTTTCCGCCGCATGTCAAGACATGGCGCGGAGTCTTCACGGACGTAACACCACCTGTGCCACCCCGATAACCAGGTGCCTTCCCGGACCCCGGTGGGAGATGCCGGCCCGCGTGAGTCGGCAGCACACGGAAGTCGAGATCGCCTGCGACGAGTCGGGGTCGGACGGCGAGAACCTGACCGGCGGGAACACCGACGTCTTCGCGCACGCCGGCGTGGATGTACCCATGGAGTCCGCGACGGCGGCCATCCGGGAGATCCGCGACCGGCCGCCTACGCCTTCGGCGCCGAGCCGTGGAAGCGGTTCCTGGCGGCGGCCAACGCCCTGCTGCGGGTACGCGGCGAAGCCGACGCCGGGCCCGGGGCGACCGTCGACGCGTTCCTCCGCTCGGTGGACGCCCTGATGGAGCGGGCGCCGGACCTCCGGGACCAGGAGGCGGCCGTGGTGAAGCTGCTCGGCGGCGCCCGCTCCCGGGCCGCCGACCACCGGGCCCGGCTGCTCACCGCCCCCTCCCTGAAACGGATCCGGCAGATTTGCTCGCCAACATCAACAACCTTGTCTAGATTGCCTGTTGACACTTTCTCGCAGTGCAGGAGCTGCCCCCGTGCCCGAGAACTCACCGGCCCCGTCGCTGCACTCGCGCATCAACTCGCGACAGCCGCACACGGCCCGGATCTGGAACTACTGGCTCGGTGGCCGGGACCACTACGAGGTCGACCGCGCGGCCGGTGACCACATCCGTGAACTGCACCCGGGCATCAGCGAATACGCCCGCGCCGACCGGCTCTTCCTGGGACGGGCCGTACGCCATCTGGTCACCAAGTGCGGGATACGGCAGTTTCTCGACATCGGGACCGGACTGCCGACCGCCGACAACACGCACGAGGTGGCCCAGCGGCTCGCCCCGGACACCCGGGTCGTGTACGTGGACAACGATCCGCTCGTCATGGTCCACGCCCGCGCCCTTCTCACCAGCGCGCCCGAGGGGTGTACGGACCACGTCGACGAGGATCTGCGCAACGTCGACGCGATCATCGAAGAGGCCGGCCGCACCCTGGACTTCACCCGGCCCGTCGCCCTGATGCTGCTCGGGGTGGTCATCTTCCTCGGCGACGACGAGGACCCGCACGGTGTCGTACGACGGCTGGTCGACGCGCTTCCCCCGGGCAGCCATCTCGCGCTCTCGCACACCATCACCGGCCCGGCGCTGAGCGATGTGGACGCGGCGGTCCGGTACTGGAACGCGCACGGCACCCCCCGGCTGACCCAGCGCCGCATCGAGGAGGTGGCGCGCTTCTTCGACGGTCTGGACCTCCTGGAGCCGGGCGTCGTGTCCTGCTCACGCTGGCGCCCGGAGGGCTCGCCCGCCGGGCAGGACGAGCCGGCGGAGGTCGCCATGTACTGCGGAGTGGCCCGCAAACCCTGACGTGATGCGCGGGATCTTGGATGGGGTGAACACGAACACCACTCGCCACGTATGGAAGTGAGGGTCACTCAACGACCGGAGGGCCCCGCGGTGTTCGCCACCGCGCGTTGAGGGTTCGGGAGCCATTTGATGAGGCACGCACGACGACGGATCGTCCGGCGAGCGACACGGCTGGCGGCCGTCGGCGGAGTCATCCTCGGCGGAGTGATGGTCACCCAGGCCGTGGCGAGCGAACCGCCACAGGCCGATCTGACCTTCAGTTCCGCCCGGGCGGCCGGCACGACCGGCAGCGATCTCGTCACCGAACTCGGCACCGACCGCACGGCGGGCAGCTGGATCGCGGCCGACGGGAAACCGGTCGTCGCGGTGACCGACGCCCAGGCCGCGGCGGAGGTGGAGAAGGCGGGCGCCCGCGCCAAGGTGGTCGACCACAGCATGAACGATCTCAAGTCGGCGACGCAGACGCTGCGTTCGGCGCCTCGCGTGGCGGGCACGGCGTGGGCGGTCGACTACACGAAGAACGAGGTGGTCGTCCAGGCCGACAGCACCGTGTCGGCCGCCGACTGGGCCAAGCTGTCCGAGGTCGCCAAGAGCATCGGCGGTTCCGTGCGCATGGAACGCAGCCAGGGCACGTTCACCACCCGTATCAACGCGGCGCAGCCGATCCTGTCGACCGGCGGGCGCTGCTCGGCCGGCTTCAACGTGACCAACGGCTCGGCCGACTTCATCCTCACGGCCGGTCACTGCGGGCCCAACGGTTCGGTGTGGTTCGCGGACGCCGGCGCCTCGCAGGAGATCGGCAAGACGATCACCGATAGCTTCCCGATCAACGACTACTCGCTGGTGCAGTACAACGGCGGCTCGGCCGGTGACGGCGCCGATGTCGTCGCCATCGGCAACGGGCGGGGCGTGCGGATCACCGGTGTGGCCGATGCGACCGTCGGGCAGAAGGTGTTCCGCAGCGGCAGTACGACAGGGCTGCGCGACGGCAAGGTGACCGGGCTCAACGCCACGGTCAACTACCCGGAGGGCACGGTGTCGGGCCTGATCGAGACCACCGTGTGCGCGGAGGCGGGCGACAGTGGCGGCCCGTTGTTCTCCGAGGGCATCGCGCTCGGGATCACCTCGGGTGGCAACGGCGACTGCAAGACCGGCGGTACGACGTTCTTCCAGCCGGTGACCAAGGCGCTGACCGCGCTGAACGTGCGGCTGATCGGCCAGGCGGGTCAGGCGACCGCTCCGGCGCCGTCCGCCACGGCCCCGCAGAGCGCCGTGGCCCCCGGGGAAGCCCAGCCGGGCTCGGTGGCGCCGGTGACGGGCGGCTCCGCCGGGGAGGCGCTGCTGGAAAGGCTGACGGACCCGGAGAACGTGGGTCCGGGGCTGCTGATCGTGGGCGGCAGTCTGATCGCTCTGGTCGCCACGCGGTGGTTCCGGGTGGAACAGGACCGGAGGAACTACCGCAGGTCGTACTCGGCGACCTGGAGCTAGGCGCTCCGCTGGGTTCGGCGGTTCGGCGGTTCGGCGGTTCTTTGGCCGCCGGGCCCGGTGGGGGCTGGTCGCGCAGTTCCCCGCGCCCCTTACGGGGCGGAAACACTGAAGGCCGGGGCTTTCGCGCTCTGTGCGCGGCCCCGGCCTTGTCGGCCAGACGTCGTACGGAAAAGTGGTCAGGCGTCGCATCCGGGGTGCGGGGTGACCGCGGCCCATTCGGCGACGAGCTGCTGGTAGGTCAGCCGCTGCTCGCTGTTGAGAATCCCGCCCGACCGGAGCCACAGGGCCCGGATCTCTTCGTTGACGTCGGCTGCCGAGCGGTCGGGGGCGGATTGAAGAGTCGTGGACATGCTGTGAAGCATATGCCGACCCGAGTGAAAACTAAATCAATTAATTCGGATTATTCAGGCATTACTGACCGTGTTGCTGATCACGTCACCCACGTCACTCCCACGTCACCGTCCCGCCCCCCGCCTCGGAGTTCACCGGTCGGCCGCCCCCAGCACCAGCACCTGAATGGCGAGTACTGCGGCCCCGCGCGCCCAGTCGTGGAAGCCGGAAACCTTGACCTCCAGGTTGACCGGGTCCGCCAGCGGATGCCGGTTGGCGAGGATGCTCTCCTCGACCGCGCCGCCGGCCGCCTCGACGAGCCCTACGCCCTCTCCGGCGAGCAGGATCTTCTGGGGCATCGCGAAGTTGGCGATCTGCGCGACCAGCGTGCCCAGCGCGCGGGCCGCCTCGTCGACGACTCGCGCGGCCATGGGCTCACCGGCGGCGGCCCGGGCGAGGATCTCGTCGTACGTCAGATCGTGGCCGGTGGCGGCGCGGATCTGGTAGCGGATGCTGGGGATCGCGAGCAGGGAGACGGCGCTGCCACGCTCCCCGTCCGGGGTGAGCGGGCCGTTCGGGTTGACGATCCAGTGCCGCCCTCTGCCCAGGCCGTCCTCGCCCGACTGCACACGCCGCCCACCGCTGACCAGGCCGTAGCCGAGGCCCGCTCCCATGGTGAGGACCGCGAAACGGTCGAGGCCGCGGCCCGCGCCGAACCAGCTCTCGGCCTCGACGAGGGCGGTGACATCGTTCTCGACGACCACCCGCAGCCCGGTGCGCTCCTCGACGAGTGCGGCGAGCGGGACGTCGTACCAGTCGAGGAAGACGGAGTCGGCGACCACCGAACGGTTCTCGACGCGCCCGCCGACGCCGATCCCGATACCGGCCACGGCGGGGTGGGCGGCGGTCAGTTCGGCGGTCATCTCGCCGACCAGGTCGGCCACTTGGGCCGGTTCATGGGTGGCGAGGGGCCGGTCCAGGCGGGCGACGACCTCGCCGCGCAGCGTGGTGACGACGCAGTGGACCATGTCGTCGGTGATCTTGAAGCCGAGGAAGGCGCGGGACTCGGCGACGACATCGAGGGGCTGCGAGGGGCGCCCCTGACGCACCTCGGCCAAAGATCCGGCGTCCGGCACCTCGACGAGGAGTCCCGATTCGAGCAGCGGTTTGGTCAGCCGGGTAAGACTGCCGGCGGACAGGTCGAGCCGCCGGGCGAGTTCGGCGCGGGACAGCGGGCCGTGGACGAGCACCTCGATCGCCACCGAGCGCTCGCCGGCGCTGAGCGGCGGCCACCCGTCGGTCGGTGCGGTCAGTGCGGTCAGTGCGGTCATGGCGATTAAACCCCACCTTTTCTTTCGTGATGGAACTAACAACAACCACCGTACGACGGGATCGCCCGCCCGAAAATGACATTGACCCACACCTTGACGGATGAATTCTTCCGCCGCAAAAGTAAGTATGGGATCGCCTTCCCGGCCACCCCCGAGCTCAACCTGTTCCTCGACCAGTGAGACCACTGGTCGAACAACGCCAGAAGGGCACGCACACCATGACGTTCTCCCTCGGCATCGTGGGCGCCGGGCAGTTCTCCGGCCAGTTCGCCAGACTCTTCCGCGCCCATCCGGGCGTCGGTGAGGTGTACGTGACCGACCTCCTGCCGGAGCGCGCGGAGCAACAGGCCTCGACAGAAGGGCTGTCGGGCACGTTTCCCTCGTACGAGGCGATGCTGGGGTCACCGGCGGTCGACGCGGTCGCGATCTTCACCCAGCGCTGGACGCACGGCCCCCTGGTCCTCCAGGGACTCGGCGCCGGCAAGCACGTGTACTCGGCGGTGCCGATGGCGGTCACCGCCGAGGAGATCGGCGCGATCATCGACGCCGTACGGGCCACCGGGCTCACCTACATGATGGGAGAGACGAGTCACTACAACCCGGCGACCGTCCACGCCCGCAACCAGATCGCCGAGGGCGCCTTCGGCAGACTCTTCTACGCCGAGGGCGACTACGTCCACGACATGGACCTCGGGTTCTACGAGGCCTACCGGTACAGCGGCGGCGAGAACTGGAAGGCGACCGCCAGCTATCCCCCGCTCCTGTACCCGACGCACTCGGTGGGCGGGGTGCTCGGCGCCTGGCAGACGCACGCCGTGAGCGTGTCGGCGATCGGGGTACGGGACGAGCGCGGCGACGGCGTGTTCGACAAGGAGGTCAGCCAGTTCGACAACGACTACTCCAACGCGAGCGCGCTGTTCGAGGTCGCGGGCGGCGGTTCGTTCCGTACGAACGAGTTCCGGCGCGTCGGCTACCCCTCGCAGATCCGGGAGTCGCGGTTCCGGTTCTTCGGTACGGACGCGAGCATGGAGCAGCTCGCCACGGTCGCCCTGTGGCAGGACAAGAAGGGGGTCACGGACATCAGCGAGCTGCTGGAGCCCAAGCCCACCACGGCTCCTGACGATCCGTCACTTCAGCACATCGCGCCGGACCTGCGGGCCGCGTTCACGTCCGGCTCGGCTCCGGTGCATGACCGCTCGCGCCTGCCGAGGGAGTTCGACGAGCTGCACAACGGCCACGAGGGCAGCCACCACTTCCTGGTGGACGACTTCGTGACCGCGGTCAACACCCGCACCCTGCCCTCGGTGAACGCGTGGGTGGCCGCGCGCTACACCCTGCCGGGCATCGTGGCGCACGACTCGGCGCGGCAGGGTGGGGTGCGGCTGACGATCGCGGACTTCGGGGACGCGCCCGAGGCCTGAGGCCGGGGGCCCGGAGCGAGGGAGGGCCGGGTGCCTCAGGTGCCCGGCTTGCGGCCGTACACGAAGACGTCGTCGCCGTTCCTCAGCAGCGACCAGTACTTCTTGGCGTCCTTCTTCGTCATGTTGGTGCAGCCGTGCGAGCCCGGCGGGTTCCACATGCTGAGGCCCACCGAGTGGAAGGCCTGCCCGCCGTCGAAGAACTGGCTGTAGGGCATCGGCACGTTGTAGATGTTCGAGACGTGGTGGAGGTCCCGCCAGTAGATCTTCTTGAGGCCGGTACGGGTCTCGTAGCCGTCGCGGCCGGTGCGGACCGGCACCGGGCCGTAGACGAGACGGCTGCCGTCCTGGATCCAGCTCAGCTGCAGCGTGAGGTTGACGCAGGCGATACGGCCCTTGTTCGTCGGGCACTTGCCTTCCTTGTTGGGCTTGTTGCCGACGGCCCTCTGCTTCAGCATCAGGTCCATCACACCCCAGGTGACGGAACCCGCGTAGCCCTGGTTGGGGGTGATGCCGTGCTTGGTCTGGAAGGCCCGGATGGCCTTGCAGTCGGCGCTCGACTGCACTCCGTCGACGTGCCGGCCGAGGAACTTCTCCACCTTCTTCTGGTACGGGCCCGCCTGCGTCGTGCAGCTGGCGGCCTGCGCCGGGGCCGCGCCGAGCACGAACGTCAGCGGGGCCACGAGCCCCGTGACGCCGAGCGCCACCACACCTCGTCTGCGTATGTCCCCCATGGTGGAACCTCTCTCCTGTGTGATCTGCGCGGGCCGTCGTGAACTTCTCTGCCTGCAAGACCCGCGTCGCGGCTGATCGGTTGTAGAGCGGCCCCGGGTGGGACGAAACGGTGACATTCGTGACCCGCCCATGTCGTCGGCCGCTGGAGGCGCCGTGTCGGTGTCACGGGCCGACCGTACTGTCCCGGAGATCAACTGCCCAGATACCGTTCGGACATGTCCGCTTTCATTCAGCAACTTCCCGCTCTCATAGGTGTCGTCATCGGCGCCCTCGGTTCCTACTGGGCCGTCGTCCGAGGGGAGCGGGTCCGCTTCCTCCGCGAGCGGGAGGCGCGTTGGGAAGAGCGGCGGCTGTCGGTGTACACGGACTACGCGCGGGCGCTCAAGAAGTCGGTGACGCTGACCTACCGGGTCGCGGCGAGCCTCGGCAACGACCCGCATCCGCATCCGCTGACGCCCGAGGAGGCGGCACCGCTGATCGAGGAGGCCACCGGCGCCCGGGACCCCTACGGGGAAGCCCTGTTGATGCTGGGCGACCCCGAGGTGGTGGCGAAGGCCCGGGAGTGGGTGGTCACGCTGCTGGAGATGGAGGCGTTCCTGCGGGAGCGGACCGAGAATCCGCAGGCCTGGCAGGCGCTGCTGGAACGCCAGCGGGCCGGACGTGAGGGCTACTACACGGCCGTACGCGATGACCTGGCGCTGCCGCCGGGCCACTCGGCCCGCTGGCCGGTCCTGCCGGTTCCGGTGAGCACCGGGAGCACCGGGGACTCGGGAAGCAGGACCGGCGGCGGCTGACCTGCTCCTACCGGTATCCGCTCGCGTCCGCGGGCTTCCCCGCGTCCTGGACCTCGACCACGTAACGCCAGGCGTCCGGACGGCTGCCGTCGAGGTCGGTGAAGCCGTAGACCTGTGCGAGTCCGCCACTGGAGAGGGACTCGCCGTTCCAGCGGGCCACGTCGGGGTCGGCCGCCAAGGCCGTCACGGCGCGGCCGACGAAGCGCGGGGTCTCCGAGATGGCGAAGTGCGGAACGGTCTCCAGGGCGTCCCGCCAGTTCTCCTCGCGGACGCCGTAGTGCTCCAGCATCATCTCGGAGCGCAGCCAGCCCGGGGTCAGGGCCACGGCGGTGGCGCCGCGCGGGCCGAGTTCATGGGCGAGGGCGAAGCCCATGCGCAGGACGGACGACTTGGCGAGGTCGTAGAAGAAGGAACTCCGGTAGTTGGCGCGGTTGTAGTCGGCGGTGCCGTCGGTCATCTCGACGACCAGGCCACCGGGGTTGCGGAGCAGCAGGGGCAGGGCGAAGTGACTGGTGATCGCGTGGGTCTCCACGGCGAGTCGCAGCAGCCGCAGACCCTTGTCGAGGTCGTGCTCCCACACCGGGCTCTCCCACGCGAAGAGGTTCTCGCCGCCCCAGACGTCGTTGACCAGGACGTCGAGCCGGCCCTGCTCCTCATCGACACGGTCCACCAGCGCCCTGACCCGCTCCGGTTCGAGGTGGTCGGTAGGTACGGCGATGCCGTGGCCACCGGCCTCGGTGACCAGGTCGGCGGTGTCCTCGATGGTCTCCGGCCGGTCGTACTCGGAGCGCCGCTGGCGGGTGCTGCGGCCGGTCACGTAGACAGTGGCTCCGGCGGCCCCTAGTTCCACGGCGATGCCGCGTCCGGCGCCGCGGGTCGCCCCGGCGACCAGGGCGACCCTGCCTGCCAGTGGCCCGCGAGCCCCTTCGTCCCGCTGTCCGTCCAGGGGGCTTTCTGTCGTCCTCGGCATGTCCGTGTCTCCTCCGTACGTGAGCGCGCGCTCGACCGACCCGGTCGGCGACCGGCGTCACGTCCAGGGTGTCGCTGATACCGGACATCCTTTGTCGGGTATTCCGCTCACGACATGCCGAAGCGCGGGCAGTTGTTCCGCCAGCGGGTCCAGGCCCACGTCCTGACGGCGTTCCTCGACCGTCTCTGGTTGGCGGATGGGGTACGGGCAGAGGGTGCCGGCGTCGATGCGCGTGCCGTAGTACTGCGGCTGGCCCAGCTCGACCGCGCAGTGGTCGGCGATGTAGGCGTGGTGCACGGCCGGGCAGCCGCCGTCCGCCACGGCTTCCGCGATCAGATCGCGGCAGGTGAGCTGGAAGCCGAGGTCGGCGGTGTGCAGCAGGATCATCAGGGCGGCCGTCGAGGCGGGCTCGCCGACCTGACCGGCCTCCGGCCAGCCGCGCCGGGCCACCACCCCTCTCAGGGCGTCGGCGTTGGCACCGCGGCACCGGGTGACGAAGTGCCGGTTGAGCGCCGTGGGCGTCTCCCGGGCCAGCCGGGTCAGCCGCTGGTCCTCCTCGGCCCGGCGCACCAGTTCGGCGGCCAGGGCGGCCTGTCCCGGCTCGGCGGCCGAGCCCAGCGCGCTCTTGGTGGGTGGTGCGCTCCTCATACCGTTCTCCTGCCCCCGACGCCCTTCATGTCTTCTCCCCCACGAGCAGGGAGAACCACACCTTCTTGCCCACGGTGCCCGGCTCCGGCGGCGCTGTGCCCCAGTCGTCCGCGAGCGCCGCGACGATGGCCAGTCCGCGCCCCGACTCGGCCGCCGAGCCGGACGTGCGCGGCCGGGGCAGCAGGGATGAGTTGTCCGAGACGGTGACGCGCAGCTCGTGCTCGCTGTGTTCGAGCACGATGGCGACCGAGTCACCCGGACCGGCGCCCGCGTGTGAGACGGCGTTCGCGAACAGTTCGTCCGTCGCGAGGACGGCGTCGTCGAGCAGGTGGGACAGGTGCCAGAAGGTGAGGTGCGCGGCGACCGCGCGCCGCACCCGGGCCGCGCACGACGGGTGCGCGGGCACCACGACCTGGAACAGGCTGGGCCTGCTGAGGGAGATCAAGAGAGCCTCACCGTGTAGTCCATGTGCGACGGCGTAAGTGGGGTGGGGACGCCGTGGATGCCGTGGGTGCGTGGGGGGTCGTGGGTGTGGGAGGTGGGGTCATCGGGGTTCCTTCCGGAGCGCCGGTGCTGTTGTCGAAGACAACAACACCGGGGGCCTGCCGGGCCAGGGGGTGCGGGGGTTGTCCGGTTGCATATGCGTAGTGGCGCCGGTGGCGGCTAGGCAACCGCTCCCAGGACGGGGCGTGACCTGCGTTCGAACTCCTGGACGGCAGGCTCCGCGCGGTGCGGGGCGAGCCGGCCGCGGAAGTCCCGCAGGGCCTGGATCGAGCGTTCGCTGTGGACGCCGCTCAGCGCGTCGAGTGCCTCCGTAGCCGTACTCAGCGCCTCGTCGAGCCGGTGCTGCTGCAGATGGGCCGTCGCCAGCACCGAGCGGCTGATCGCCTGGCGCCGGCGGCGGTCGGCGTGGGCGCGTACGGACTGCGCCGCGGTGTCCTCGGCCCGCGCCGCCCAGCCGAGGTCCCGGAAGCACAGCGCCGATTCCGCCTCCAGGTAGTGGTGGTCCAGGAAACGCACCCAGGGGGACTCCTCGGCGCTTCCCCGGCTCGCGGCCAGTTGCCGCTCGGCCGCGCGCAGGGCTTCGGAGGTCTCGCGGGCGCGGCCGAGTGCCGCGTGTCCCCGGGCGGTCATGGCGTACAGGCGCATCAGGCCGAGCGGGCTGCCCGCGCCCTTCGCCGTGGCGAGGCCGGCCCGGGCCAGACTCACGCCCTCGTCGGGACGGCCCAGGCTGGTCGCCAGGTGGGACAGGCCGGCCATGATCTGACCGCCGAGCACCCGGTCGCGTCCTTCGGCACAGAGCCGCAGCCCCTGGGTCATGTAGCGCTGCGCGAGCCCGTACTCCCCCGCGTCGTACGAGCTCCAGCCGGCCATCGCCGCGAGGCGGGCCGCGGCGGCGAACAATTCGCGCAGCGGGGCCGGGGCGACACCGCGCTGCTGCAGCATGGGGATGAGCTCGGTGGTGAGGTAGTGCACGATGCTCGTGCGGACCCCGCCGCCGCCGTAGTGGTTGTCCATCTCGTCGAACATGCCGATCATCGCGTGGACCTGCTCCACGGGACCGGCGGCGCCGGGAGCGGGCGCGGGGGCCGGCAGGAGCCGGGCGCCGCCCTCTTCGTCGACGCGGTCGGCGGGGCTCGTGTTCTCCAACAGCCAGAGCAGCCACTCTCGCTGAGGGTTCGTCAGGGCGCCCGCGACGAAGGGCACCGTGCCGAGGAGGGTGCGCCGGGAGATGTCGGTGGAGCCGAGTTCAGCCAGGGTGTGCAGGGTTTCCGCCACGTCGTCGCCGTACACGAGCGCCCTGCCCACGACGGGGCGTTGCTGGTCGGGCACGAACCCGAGGTCGGCCGGGGAGAGCGGGCGGGCCAGGCGTTCGCACAGGACGGCGGCGATCAACTCCGGTGTGCCGCCCCGAGGCTGCTGGCCCTGGAGCCAGCGGGTGACCGACGCCTTGTCGTAGTTGGTGTCCACGCCCTGACGGCGGCCCAGTTCGTTGACGCGGTGCGCGAGGGAGGCGTACGAACAGCCCGCGTCCTTGAGCGCCGTCGCCAGCGCCTTGTTGGCTCCACCCGCGCCCTTGCCTGGGCTTCTCGGTTGTCCGTTCGTCACGGCGGCCATCCAGGTCTCGCATCACGTTGGTGTGGGGCTTCGCCCCCGGCCCTGATCTGTTGGAGCGTCAACTTCCGGGCACACGGACGAGGTTCGGGGAAACCACCCGCGATGCGGGAGGTCACCCGATCACTATGGTGACCGACGGACACAGCTCGCAACCGTCGTTCTGATAATTTCAGAACGAAGCGCAAAAGCCTGTCGGCGGGAAGCAAAGTCATGACACACTGCCCGCTGTGACGGCGGTCCCCGGAGGTACCACGTGAGCGAGAACCGCTCAGGCGGAAGTGCCCCCACCGTCCTTCGGATGGTCCTCGGAAAGCGTCTGAGGCATCTGCGGGAACAGGCGGGTGTGTCGTTCGATGACGCCGCACGGGCGATCGAGGTCACGCCGTTGACGGTCCGCCGGATGGAGAAGGCCGAGGTCGGCCTCCGCATCCCCTACGTGAAGGAGTTACTGCGCACCTACGGGGTCCTGGCCAAGGAGATCGAGGACTTCCTCCGCCTCGCCAGGGAGGCCAACCAGCCGGGCTGGTGGTACAAGTACCGCGATGTGCTGCCGGACTGGTTCAGCGCCTATGTGAGCCTGGAGAGCGAAGCCACCGTCATCCGGCTCTACGAACCCCACTACGTCCCCGGCCTGTTGCAGACCGACGACTACGCCGCCGCGCTGCTGCGCATCGGCTTCCCCAACAAGAGTCCCGAGGACATCCGGCGCCGGGTCGCCCTGCGGCTGAAGCGCCAGGATCTGCTCGACAAGCCCGAGGCGCCCGCCATCTGGGCCGTACTCGACGAGACCGTGCTGCGTCGGCCCGTGGGCGGGGCCGAGATGATGCGGGCTCAGATCGACCATCTCAGTGAGATGTTGGACTACCCGAAGGTCCGGATCCAGATCATGCGCTTCGCCGCCGGTCCGCACCCGGGAGCCTTCGGTCCCTTCCACTACTTCCGCTTCGGCTTCTCCGAACTGCCCGACGTCGTCTACACGGAGAGCCTCGCCGGCGCGCAGTACTTCGACCAGCCCGCCGACGTTGTGACGTACCTGGAGGTACTGGACCGGATGTCCGTTCAGGCGGAGCCGGTCGCTTCGACCAGGGAGATCCTGGCAGCACTGCGTAAGGAGTTGTGAACCATGGCAACCGACAACCCCGTCCACAGCGGCATGCCCGCGTCCGAACTCGGCACCGAGGGCTGGCACAAGCCCTGGAGCGGCACCAACGGCGGAAGCTGCGTCGAGGCCAAGCGACTGCCCGACGGCAGTGTCGCGTTCCGGCAGTCCAAGGACCCCGAGGGGCCCGCTCTCATCTACTCCCGGGACGAGATGGTGTCGTTCCTGGAGGGCGCGAAGTCCGGACAGGCCGACTTCCTGATCGCCTGACACCCCCGCCCGCCGTACAACCGCGGCGCGAACAGTCCGCGTACGGCGCACCACCACTCCCGCACAACCGGACAACCCGCACGGGCCCTGCCGCCGCGCGGAGGTCGCGTACACACTGAGGGAGTCGACGCACGACCGCGCGCACCACGGTGCGCGCACCACTCCGAAGGGAGCGGCATGCTTACGCCGCCTCGCGCTCCGGGTCCAGCCATGCCGCCCGGACGTGCCGGCACTCCCCTGCCGGGCCGCTCCCCCAGGGCGGACACGCCCCCGCGATGAACCTTCCGCAGCCTCTCGCGGAGACCGTCGCGTCGTACCGGACCCTGGTCGTCGAGGGTCACGAAGGCATCCGCCGCACGCAACTTTTCACCCAACTGGCCCTGCTCGGCTTTCCGTTACGGCGACCGCCCGGGGGTCTGCACCACCTCGATCCCACCCGTCCGTACCGCGAACTGCTGGCCGCGCCCGGCCGGTTCGTCATCGACGGCGGCATCATCGGCGAACTCGTGTACGGGCCGTTGCGTCACGGACGGTCCCGGGTGACGTGGATCCAGGCGCTCGACCTCGCGGAGGCGGTCGCGGAACGCGAGGGCGCCCTGCTCCACCTCACCGGGAACGAACACGGCGGAGTGAGCGGCGACGACGGGTCGGAGAGCGCGGCCGCCGCCCTCGCCTACACCCGGGTGGTCCGCACGCTCGCCCAGCACGTTCCCGTGGTGAGCGTGAACATCACCCCCACCGTGCCGGACGTGGTCGCCGAACAGACCCGCCACATCCGCGCACCCGCACCCCGGCAGTCCCAACTCCGGCAATGGAACAGTAAGTTGACGGTAGGTTAGCGATGTCCGCGCGAGGCAAGTCAGGAGACTCCGATGACAGACGGCCGGCCCACCCCCGACCAGGAAGCACTGTCCAAGATCGACACCACGGTGCCGCACTCCGCCCGTATCTGGAACTACTGGATGGGGGGCAAGGACAACTACGAGGTCGACCGTGCGGCGGGCGACGAGTACCGCGAGATCGCCCCCAACATCGAGACGATGGCCCGCGCCTCGCGCGTCTATCTGATCCGCACGGTCACCTTCGTGGCCCGCGAACGCGGTATCCGCCAGTTCCTCGACATCGGCACCGGCCTGCCGACGTACGACAACACGCACCAGGTCGCCCAGAAGGTGGCCCCCGAGTCGCGCATCGTCTATGTCGACAACGATCCGCTCGTCCTGCGGCACGCCCAGGCCCTGCTCACCAGCACCCCCAAGGGCACGACGGACTACGTGGACGCCGATCTGCGGGAGCCCGAGAAGATCATCGAGACGGCGCGCAGGTTCCTGGACTTCGACAAGCCGGTGGCGCTGATGCTGATGGGCATCCTCGGCCACATCCAGGACTGGGAGGAGGCCAAGTCGATCACGCACCGCCTCCAGGCGGCCCTGCCCCCGGGCAGCTATTTCGTGCACTACGACAGCACGGACACCGACGAGGAGCTCAAGCGGGCGCAGCAGGGCTACGACGACACGGGCGCGGTCCCGTACGTACTGCGCAGCCCCGACAAGCTCTCCGCGCTCTACGAGGGTCTGGAGCTGCTGGAGCCGGGCATCGTCTCGTGCCCCCTGTGGCGCCCGGAGCCCGGCACCTCGCCGGAGCCGACGGATGTGTACGGGGGGATCGCCTACAAGGCGTAGCCAGTCCGGCGCCGCCCCGGCAGTCGTACGACGTGGTCCGGTGGATCGCCGAGAACGGCGCCGCACACGGCTGGGACGGCACCTGGCTCACCGTGGGCGGGCAGAGCGCCGGCGGCGGTCTCGCGGCGGCCGTCGCCCGCCAGGCACTGGAGGAGCAAGGCCCTCCGATCGCACTCCAGGTCCTGCACTATCCGCCGCTCGACCTGGCGACCGCCGCGAAGGACAAGCGGGCGGCGATCGCCAAGCCGATGCTGCGCCCGTGGATGGGCGAGGTGTTCGACAGCGCGTACGTCCCCGACCCGCGCCGGCGCGCCGACCGGCTCGTCTCCCCCGCCCACCCGAGGGAGACCGCGGACCTCGAGGGCATCGCCCCGGCCATGATCATCACGGCGGCCCACGACCGGCTCCGGGCCGAGGGCGTGCGGTACGCCGAGCGGCTTCGGCAGGCGGGCGCACTGGTCGAGCACCATGACGTCGCGGGGGTCGATCACGCGTACGACCTCAACGACGACGAGAAGGGCCGGGAGATCTACGCCTTCGTCGCCCGGCACATCCGGCAGGCCACGGCGGACGGCTGACGCCCGCGCCCCCGTGGCGGTGACCGCCCTGTTCAGCGCAGGGTGAGCGGGGTCTCCGTTTCGGCCCGGGTCAGTTTCTCGGGGTTGCGGACGTAGTAGAGACCGGTGACGCGGGCGTCCTCGATACGCATCGCCACGATCCCGTCGAGCTCACCGCCCAGGTGCACGGCGAGTGCGAGGCCGCCGTTGACCACGGTGGGGGCGATGGTGATCGGGCTCGTGTTCTTGCCGAGGACACCGACCAGGAATCGGGCCACCTTCTCGGCGCCGTTGATCGGCCGCAGCGCGGCCTGCTTGATGCCGCCGCCGTCGTTCACCATGACGACATCCGGGGCGAGCACGTCGAGGAGGGACTGCGGGTCCCCGGTCTCCAGTACGCGCTGGAACGATTCCAGGACGGCCCGGCTCTCGTCCGGGGTAACCGCCCGCCTGGGACGCCGGGCGTCGACGTGCCGACGTGCGCGGTGGGCGATCTGGCGGACGGCCGCGGGGCTCTTGTCGACGGCGGCGGCGATCTCGTCGTAGCCGGTGTCGAAGACCTCGCGCAGGACGAACACGGCGCGCTCGGTCGGCGAGAGCGTTTCGAGGACGAGCATCAGGGCCATCGAGACGCTCTCGGCGAGTTCGATGTCCTCGGCCACGTCGGGCGCGGTGAGGAGCGGTTCGGGCAGCCACTGGCCGACATAGGCCTCCTTGCGGCGGCTCATCGTGCGCAGCCGGTTGAGGGACTGCCGGGTCGTGATGCGGACCAGATAGGCGCGCTGGTCGCGGACCTGCTCCAGATCGACCTTGATCCAGCGCAGCCAGGTCTCCTGAAGGACGTCCTCGGCGTCGGCCGCCGAGCCGAGCATCTCGTAGGCGACCGTGAAGAGCAGATTGCGGTGGGCGACGAAGGTGTCGGTCGCCGGGTCGGTGGAGGGGGTGGTGGGCTCGGGAGGGGTGGGGTGGGGGGTGGTGGGCTCGTTCATGTGCTTGCCCCCGCTCGGCGCCTGCGGGTGCCCCGCCTGCCGACGGTTCTGGTTCTTGGGCGTGCTTCCACAGGGGGTCCTCTTCGATTTCGTTGCGTTTCGTTTTCGTACGTTTTCGTTTTCGTTTTCGTTCGACAGCCGGGCGGTCTCTCAGGCCGCTCGCTCGATGGTGGCCCGTTCCTGGTCGATCCTGACCTCGAGACGCTGCCGTCGCGTGGCGTCCTTGGACCACCAGGTGCGCGCACCCGGCTTGCGTGCCTCGTACGACAGTTGCCAGGGGATGCCCCGGCAGATGAACTCCTTGATCTTCGCGGCCGCCCGGCCACCGATGTAGTACTTCTTGGCGGTGTCGTCCCGGCCGGCGAGCTGGAAGACGCCCCCGTGTCGCCCCAGGCTGATGCACTGGGCGACGAACCCCACGTCGACGGACGCGGGGCGCTCTCCCGCGATCCGGCTCAGCACGGTCTCCGCAGCCTGCGGGCCCAGCTGAACCGCGGCCTGGCAGCTCATCCGGAACGGCAGGTCCGACGGAGCGGCCGAGTCCCCGGCCGCGACGATGCGCGCGTCGTCGACGCTCGTCAATGTCTCGTCGGTGAGCAGGCGGTCCAGGGCATCGGTGCGCAGGCCGCTGCGCGCGGCCAGGTCGGGGACGCCGAACCCGGCGGTCCAGATCGTCACAGCGCTCGGCACTTCGCGCCCGTCCGCGAGCCGCACGGCATCGCGGGTCACCGTCGCCACCTTCGTTCCGGGGCCGTCGAGCACCCTCACCCCGAGGACGGTGAGCCGCCCGGCCACCGAGCGGCGCCCTCGCGGATGCAGGGACGGGCCGAGCGGTCCGCCGCACACCAGAGTGACGCCGCGGCCCTGCTCCGCGAGCTCGGCCGCGGTCTCGATACCGGTCGCCCCTGCCCCTACGACCGTCACCGGGGCCTCGGCGGGCGCGGCATCCAGGGCCGACCGCAGGCGCCGCGCCTCCTCCAGGCCGGCGATCGGGTAGGCGAAGGCGGCGGCGCCGGGCACGCCCTGGTCGGCGCTGCCGCTGCCCACCGCGTAGACCAGGTAGTCGTAGCCGACCGTGCCGCCGCCGGCGAGCGTCACGCCACGGCCTGCCGCGTCGATCTCCGTCACGGTGTCCACCACCAGCCGGACGCCCTCGGCGAGGACTTTGCGGTAGTCGGCGACCGCGTCGTGGGTGCCGCCCACGAGTTGGTGCAGGCGGATACGGTCGACGAAGGTGGGGCGGGGGTTGATCAGCGTGACGGTGACGTCGGTGCGCTGCGTAAGGCGGTTGGCCGCCATGACGCCGGCGTAGCCGCCGCCGACCACGATCACATCGATGTTCCCGCTCATGGTGTGTCTCCTCCGCTCGGACGGCGCCCGTCTAGGGCGTTCGGCAACAAGACACCGGCTGGGTGGTGGTTGTGACAGGTGTGTGGGGTCGGCTCAAAATTTCTCCTCGCCCCCGCCGCCCCTACCCGTCCCATCCCGGCGGCTGCGCCCCCAGCCCCCACTGTCGGCCCTGAACGGGCCTCGTCCTCAAACGCCGGACGGGCTGAGATACCGGACCCCAGCTGGATAGAA
>Ga0136846_1231994_pt1 | contig 35328 bp, 33 predicted proteins | sample HopSoiMetagenom2_FD_96841 | JGI IMG/M metagenome (GOLD analysis project Ga0136846, IMG submission 96841) | Grasslands soil microbial communities from Hopland, California, USA - 2 Assembly 2016 (version 4) | ecosystem: Environmental > Terrestrial > Soil > Grasslands | place: USA: Hopland...
GTTCTCCTCCGGCGGGGTCAGCACCACCGGGCCCCTTTCCCAGACGTGGCCGTGCTCGGTGATCCGCACCGCTTCCGAATAGGCCACCTCGAAGCGGCCCTTTGCCTCCGCCTGCACGGCCTCCAGCACGCTGACCACATGGCGCGGGACGTCGCTGTAGCCGCCGATCGGAGTGTCGCGCGCATGGGTCCCCAGCACGGCCAGCCGCTTGATCCTGGCGGGGTCCAGAGGCAGCAGGCCCTTGTCGTTCTTCAGCAGCACCATCGCCCGGCCGGCCGCCTCGCGCGCCAGGGCGACGGCGTCGGGCGTGGCGGTCAGGCGGTCGGCGTTCTTGACGTCGCCATAGGGGTTCTCGAACAGCCCCGCCTCGACCTTCAGTGTGAGGATGGGCGCACGGCGGCGTCGATCTCGGCCTGGGGCGCGCGGCCGGCGCGGACCAGGGCCGGCAGGCGCTCATAGGCCTCGCCGTCGGGCAGCTCCACGTCGACGCCGGCGTGCAGGGCGGCGGCGGCCGCCTCGTCCAGGGTCTCGAACATCCGGTGGCGAGTGACGGTCTCGCGGATGGCGAAGTAGTCGCTGGTCACCGCGCCCTGAAAGCCCCATTCGCCGCGCAGCACGCCGGTGAGCAGCCAGCGGTTCACGTGGGAGGGCACCCCGTCGACCTCGTTGTACGAGGGCATGACCGCCCGGACATTGGCCTCTTTCACCGCCCGTTCGAACGGCGGGAAGAACATCTCGCGCAGGGTCCGCTCGGCGATGGGCGCGGGGCCGGTGTTGGTGCCGCTCTCCGGCTGGCCGTGGCCGGTCATGTGCTTCAGGGTGGCGTAGACCTTGTCGCGGGCCAGCGGCAGGGTGCGGCCCTGGAAGCCGCGGATGGCGGCCAGGCCCATCTCGGCGACCAGGTGCGGATCCTCGCCATACGTCTCCTCGATCCGGCCCCAGCGCGGGTCGCGCGCCACGTCCACCACCGGGGCCAGGGCGACGGTCGTGCCGCGCAGCCGCATCTCCCGCGCAGCCACCGCGAACACCCGCTCCGCCAGCGCGGGGTCCCAGGTGGAGGCGAGCGCGATGGCCTGAGGGAATGAGGTGGCCTCAGCCGAGACGTAGCCGTGCAGGGCCTCGTCGTGCATCAGCAGCGGGATGCCGAGCCGGGTGTGCTCCAGCGCCCAGGCCTGGGCGGCGTTGATGTAGGTCGCCGTCTCCCGCGGCGAGCGGTAGGGCGGGTCGGCGGCGGCGGCCCCGGCGGCTCCGCCGCTCACCGTCACGCCGCGCCGGTCGGACGGGCGCGAGACCTGGCCGAGGCCATTCGGATAGGCGGCGCTGGCCTTTTCGGCGGAGAACTCGCCGTCGGGCGTCTGGATCGCGCCCTTCTTCTGCCAGACGCCCATCATCTGGGCGACCTTCTCCTCCAGGGTCATGCGGCCCATCAGGTCGTCGACCCGGGCGGCCACCGGAGCCTTGGGATCCTTGTAGAGCGGCCGGGCGGAGACGGCGGGTGCGGCGCGGACCGCGGCCGGGGCGGCCAGGGCGGCGCTCAGGACAGCCAGGCTGGCGCCGACCTGACGGCGGCTCAGGGTGGTCATGGCGTCGCTTCCTCCGTCGGCCCTGGGCCGTTGTTGTCAGAGGTTGTCGCCCACGAGGTCAGACCAATCAAGCGGAAATGTTAGCGCTCCCACAACTCCAGCCACATCGACACCGCCCAGGTTTCTCCAGGCTGCAGCCAGCGCAGCCCGTGGGCGGCGGGATCGGCCATGTTCACCGCGTCCGGGGCGTGGCTGACCGGCTCGACGCAGAAGAAGTCCTGGTCGGGCGGGGCGTAGACCTGCAGCCAGGCGAGCTCCGGCGAGGCCGAGAGGCGCAGGGACGGGCGGCCAGGGCCGAGGTCGATGCGGGCCGGGCCGCGCCAGCCGGTGTGGCAGTGGTCCACCAGCGCGGGGCCGCGGGCCGGCGCGCCCTGCGCCCAGGCGCCCAGGGGCTGGCCGGGGACCCAGCGCTCGGGCAGCACCTCGGCGTCGGTGAGCCAGACGCCGTCGGTGGTGGCGGTGAGCCACGCCTCGGCGGCATGCGGGAAATAGGGATGGAAGCCGAGCCCGAACGGGCCTGCGGCGTCGCTGGCGTTGGTGACGGCGAGCGTGATCTCCAGCGCATCGGCGTCGAGCCGGAAGCGCTGTCGGGCGCGATAGGGCCAGGGCCAGCCGCCCGCGGCCGGTTCGAAGGCGAGCTCGGCCGACGCCTCGCCCTGGGCCTCCACGCGCCAGGCGCCGCGCCAGCCGTCGCCGTGCAGCGGATGGCGCTCACCGGGCAGGTTGGGCGCGAGCCGGGCCGTGCGGCCGCCGAGCTCGAAGCGCCCCTCGCGAATGCGGTTGGCGTAGGGGACCAGCGGAAAACAGGCGGTCTCCAGCACGTCGTCCGCGCCCGCCGGCGTCGGCCGCAACAGGTCGATCCCGGCCTTGCGCAGGGTGAGGACCGAACCGCCCAGCTCGGGCGCCAGGACGAGTTCCAGGTCGGCGGCGACGAGGCGGATCATGGGGCGAACCTCGCCAGCTCGGCGCGGGTCGGCGGGCAGGCCCCGGCGGCGGCGCAGCAGAGGGCCGCGGCGCGGCAGGCGAAGGCGGTGGCGTCGGCCACGGCGGCCCCATCATCCAGGACGGCGTCCTCCAGGGCGCCGCCCAGCTCCAGCCAGCGCGCCAGCCAGGCGCCGGAGAAGGTGTCGCCCGCGCCGATGGTGTCCACGACCGCGACGGCGGGCGCGCTCGCGGCTCGGGCGCCGAACGCGCCGAACGCCACAGCGCCCTCCGGCCCCAGGGTCAGCAGCACCAGCTTTGGGCCCTGGCCCAGCAGGGCCCGCGCCGCGGCGTGCGGCTCGGCGCCGGGGGACAGGACGGCCAGGTCCTCGTCGGAGACCTTCACCACGTCCGCCTGGGCCACCAGCCGGGCCAGGCGCGCAGCGTAGGCGTTCCGATCCTCGATCATCGCCGGCCGCACATTGGGATCCAGCATCACCAGGGCCTGGCCCGCCAGCCGCCCGACCAGGGCCTCGACCGCCTCGGCCAGCGGCTGCAGCACGAGGCCCAGGCTGCCGACGTGCAGGGCCGCGACGACCGGCGAAACAGCGCCAAGGGCCGTCGCGGGTTCGAGCGCCTCGGCCGAGGTCCCGGCGAAGTAGAAGCGGTAGGACGCGCGGCCCGCCTCATCCAGCTCGGCCAGGGCCAGGCTGGTCGGGCGCTCGGTCGCGAGCGGCGCGGCGACGCCGTCGGCGGCCAGGGCGTCCGCCAGCCGCCGGCCGAACGGGTCGCGCGACAAGGCGCCGAGGAAGGTCGTGGGCTGGCCCAGCCGGCCCAGCGCCCGGGCGGTGTTGAACGGCCCCCCGCCGAGTAGCGGCGCGAGGACCCCGCCCGCCTGGGGCACAAGGTCGACCAGCGCCTCCCCGGCCACCACCACCGGCGCCGCCATTAGCGCAACCCGTGCGCGGCCAGGGCGCCGGCCAGGCTGCCGGCGAGCGGCAGGCGCGGGATCAGGGTGGCCTGGAACGCGTGGTAGATGTCCGGCTTGCCGGCCCAGGTCCCGGCGACCGGGGTCAGGGCCGCGTCCAGCTCATGGCGCCAGCTGCCGTGGACGCGGTCGCGCAGGTGTTCGTCGGCGAAATCCCAACAGCGCCGGTACCAAGCCTCGTACCTGGCCTCGCCCGTAGCTTCGTGCAGGGCGGCCGCGGCCGCGATGGCCTCGGTGACCACCCAGTGCAGCCGCCGCGCCACCACGGGGCGGCCCTCGAAGTCGGTGGTGTAGGCAAAGCCGCCGGGTTCGCCCCAGCCGTCGCGCACCGCGGTCTCGAACAGGCCCCGCGCCGCCTCCAGCAGCCAGTCCGGCGGCGCGGCCAGGCTGGCGCGCAGACAGAGCAGCAGCCGCGCCCATTCCAGCCCGTGGCCCGGCGTGGCGCCGAACGGGCGGAACGGATGGTCGGGCGCGTCGGCGTTGTAGGTCGGCAGGGGCGTCCAGTCGGCGTCGAAGTGCTCCACCACCCGCCAATCCTGGGCCCGGGCCGAGCGGTCGATCAGGCGCTGGGCGATGCGCAGGGCGCGCTGCGCCCACAGGGACTCGCTAAGAGCGTCTGCGGCGGCCAGGAACGCCTCCACCATGTGCATGTTGGCGTTGGCGCCGCGGTAGGGCTCGGCGCGTCGCCAGGCCGGATCCCAGGCCTCGCGGCACGCACCCTCCGCCTCGCTCCAGAAGTGGCGCTCCACCAGCGCCAGGGCCCCGGCCAGGCCCTCGCGGGCGCCGGGCCGGCCGGCGACGGTGGCGCTGGAGAGGGCCAGGACCACGAAGGCGAAGCTGTAGGCCTCCTTGTCGGGGCGGCTGGGCCGGCCGTCCGCCAGCTCGGCGTACCAGCCACCGTGCTCGGGATCGGCGAAGTCCTTCAGCAGGGCGGCCAGGCCATGGTCGGCGAGCGGCGCGCAGCCCGGCTGGCCCATCAGGGCGCCGAGGGCGAAGACGTGGGTGAAGCGCGCCGTGATCCACAGCGGCTGCGGCTGGCCCGCCATCACCGTCCCGTCGTCGGCCAGCCAGCCGAACCCGCGCGCCATCCGCGCGCCGCGGGCGAACCTCAGCAGGGCCTCGGCCTCCGCGGCCAGCCACGCCCGGTGGGATGGCAGGTCCCGCCAGCTGCGGCCCTCGGCATCGGTCATGGACGGCTCCCCGCGGTCACCCTTCGCGCGGCCAAGGCGTAGCGCCGCCGCGTGGGCCAAGTCCACCGCGCGCCGCCGCAAGGCCGTTGCGCCGCCGGCAACCTGCAGTCCCGCCACGGCGAACTTCCACGAGGGACAGGCGCGGCCCATGCTGACGCCTGGGGTGGAGGCGAGGATGCTGGAATTGGCCTTGGCGGCGGCGAGCCTGGCGGGCCTCGCACTCGGCGCGCCTGCAGCGGCCGGCCACGACGGGGTCTGCAACGTGCGCGACTACGGCGCCCGCGGCGACGGCCAGGTCCTCGACACCGCCGCCATCCAGCGGGCGGTGGACGCCTGCGCCGCGGCGGGCGGGGGCGTGGTGGTGCTGCCCGGCGGGACCTTCCTCAGCGGCACGATCGTGCTGCGCGACCGCATCACCCTGCGCATCGCGCCAGGCGCGACACTCCTGGCCAGCCCGCGGATCGCCGATTTCCGCCCCTTCCCCCCGGAGGAGGTGGCCAAGATCGCCATCGACGGCTCGACCCAGAACAAGGGCAACGGCCCCTACAACCTGATCCACGTCGAGGGCGCGCATGACGTGGTGATCGACGGCGGCGGCCAGATCCGCGGCGCCGGCGCGGCCTACTGGGACCGCGACGCCGCCGGCGCCCTGGTCTCGCGCCGGCCGCGGCCCAGCCCGCTGATCGAGATCGTGGCGTCCCGGCGGGTGCGGATCGAGGGCGTCACCGTCTCCGAGGCCGCCGGATGGACGATCCATACGCTGGAGGCCGACGGGGTGACCGTGCGCGACGTGGGGATCTTCAACGATCCCCAAGGCCCCAACACCGACGGCATCGACATCGACTCCAGCCGCAATGTGCTGGTGGACGGGGCGCACGTGGAGTCCGGCGACGACTGCGTGGTGCTGAAGACCACCGGCCGCCGCCCTGGCCGCCCGGTCCCGCCCACCGAGAACGTACTGGTCAGTAACCTCATCTGCTCGTCGGACGACCAGGGCTTCAAGATCGGCACCGAGAGCCTGGGCGACTTCCGCAACATCACCCTCAGCGGCGCGACGATCTTCCAGGCGCCGGGGTTCTACCGCCCGCCCACCGCGGCGATCTCCATGTCCATGGTGGACGGGGCGAGCTTCGAGAACGTGGTGGTGTCCAACGTGGTGATCCGGGACGCCAAGACCCCGCTCTTCCTGCGGCTGGGCAATCGCGGGCGGGGCCAGACGGCGCCGACGCCGGGTCGGCTGCGGCACGTGGTGTTCTCCAACATCGTGGCCACCGGCGGCGAGCTCGCCTCGTCCATCACCGGCATACCGGGGCACCCGGTGGAGGACGTGACGCTCAGCGACATCAGCCTCAGCATGAAGGGCGGCGCGCCTGCGGCCGCGACCGCCGCCGTGCCGGAGGCCGAGCGGGACTATCCGCACGCCCCGATGTTCGGCGCCCTGCCCGCCTCCGGCCTCTATGTGCGCCACGTGCGCGGCCTGGCGCTGCGCAACGTGCGGCTGCTGACCGAGGCGCCGGACGGCCGCGCACCGCTGGTCACCGAGGACGTGGAGCTGGCGCCTCAGCCGTGAGTCGGGCGGCCCCGGTCCGCGGCGGCCTGGCGGCGCACCTCGCTGGGGCTGGCGCCCAGGAAGCGGCGGACCAGCTTGTTGAAGTAGTGCGGATCGTCGACGCCGATGCGGGCGGCGACCTCGCCCACCGGCAGGTTGGTGGTCTCCAGCAGCAGGCGCGCGTGGGCCATGCGGCGCAGCAGGGCGTAGCGCGGCGCGGTCATGCCGAACCGCTGGCGGAAGGCGCGCGCCACATAGCTCTGGCTGTGGCCCACCTCGCGGGCCAGCCGGTCCGCGTTCAGCGGCTCGGCGAAGCGGGCGTCGAGGATCGCGCCCACCCGCTCGGCGACCTCGTCCGCGGAGACATCGGCCTTGCGCGCCCGCGCCGCGCACCAGAGCAGCAGGTCCTGGAACGCCACGGCGGCGGAGGCTTCGGCCAGCAGGTCCGGCGCGCGGGCATGGAGCCGGCTGATCGCCGCCAGCCGCTCGCTGGCGAAGGCGGCGGCCGGCCCCAGGGGCAGGTGCAGCGGCAGGGCGATCGCTGGCCCCGACGCCGCGGCCGGATGGAAGTGCACGCACCAGTGACGCCCCGCGGCGGGCAGGTCGTAGGAGCTGGGCATGCCGGCCGGGGTGAAGGTGACATCGCCCGGCTGCAGCGCCAGATCGGTCCCGCCCAGGCGCATGCGGCCGGCGTAGCCGTGCAGGTGCAGGGCGTGGGTGGCGCCGAGGTAGGTGGTGGGGTGGGCCCGGTCGGCGAGGGGGAACTGGCCGGCGACCTTGAGCCTGGGCGGCGTGGTGGCAGGCCAGGGCAGGGTCGCGTCCATGTCGAATTTCTACCAGGATTGGCCGTCGCGTCCAATTGCGGTGACGGCCTCTGGGCCTAGGCTTAGGTCTCGAGTGGCGATGGAGCGACCGATGGGCGGCTATTATTTGAGCGACTGCGAGCGCGCCTCCTTCCAGGAGAACGGCTATCTCTTCGTGCCGGGCCTGCTCAACCGCGGCGAGGCGGGAATCTACCAGGCGGAGTGCCACGCGATCGCCGAGCTAACCGGCGAGACGGACGCCACCTGGGCCAGCGTGCGCGGCGGCGGCCACCGCATCGCCCACTGCCATGACGTGCAGTTCCGGTCGGCCGCCTTCAGCCGCCTGCTGGTCGACCGGCGGCTGACGGCGGTGGCGCAGGGGCTGATCGGGCCCAATGTGGAGCTGCACCACACCAAGATGTTCATCAAGCCGCCGGAGAACGGCTCGCCCTTCCCGATGCACCAGGACTATCCGTACTTCCCCCACCAGCGGCACTCGATGATCGCGGCGATCCTCCACTTCGACGACGCCCCGGAGGAGAAGGGCTGCCTGCGGGTGGTCCCCGGCAGCCACAAGCTGGGGCCCTTGCCCGCCGTGGGCGACGACCACCACCTGCCGCAGTTCCCGCTGGAGGACGCCGTGCCGATCCCGGCCAAGGCAGGCGACGCGATCTTCATGTCCTACCTGCTGGTGCACGGCTCGGGGGTGAACCGCTCCAGCGAACCGCGCACCACCCTGCTGGTGCAGATGCGCGACCCCGAGGACCAGCCGCTGGTCGACAAGCACGCCTCCCGCGGCCAGGGCATGATGCTGGCCGGCGCCAATCCCCGGCGCGAGGCCTTCCAGTTCGCCTGGGCCCGCCAGAGCGCCTGATGCCGGCCGCCGCAGCCGCCGCCGCCTTCGCCCTGGCGCTGACCGGCGCGGGTCCGCGGGACTGCGCGGCGATGGCGGCCGCCGCCCTGCTCCACGACGGCCGGGTGGTCTGGGCGGAGGTCTCGGACGGCGCCTGCCGGATCGGGGCGGAGCTGGCTCCGACGGCCGGCTCGCGCATCGGCGTGCAGCTGTGGCTGCCGCTGGCGCGGTGGAGCGGGCGCTACGTGCAGCTGGGGACCGGCGGCTTTGCGGGGACCATCCCGACGCCGGCCCTTGCGGCGGAGGTGGCGCGCGGCAATGCGGTGGGCGTCACCGACACCGGGCACGTGGGCGAGGACGGGTTCGATGCGCGCTGGGCCGCCGGCCGGCCCGAGGCCGTGGCCGGCTACGGCTACCGGTCCATCAAGGTCGCCGCCGATGCGGCGCGCGCGCTCACGGCGGCCTTCTACGGCCGCGCCCCGGCCTGGCGCTATTTCGTGGGCTGCTCGAACGGCGGCCGGCAGGGCCTGATGGCGGCGCAGCGGTATCCGGACGACTGGGACGGCGTGCTGGCGGGCGCGCCGGCGCTGGACTGGACCGGGCAGCTGTCGCGGTTCGCCCGCATCCAGCAGGCGCTGCGCCGGCCCGGCGCGGCGATCCCGGTGGCGAAGCTGCCGCTGATCCAGGCGGCGGCTCGGGCCGGCCGGCGTGTCCCCACCTGCCGCGGCGCCGACGCCCGCGACTGCCTCACGCCGGGCCAGCAGGCGGCCCTGGCCCACATCGCCCGCGACTTCGACCCCGCCTATGCCGCCACGCCGGGCGGTTGGGATACGTGGATCGTCAACCCGGACCCCGCCGCCCAGACCCAGGCGACCTTCGCCGAAGGGTTCTTCCGCCACATGGTGCAGGATCGCCCGGACTGGCGGCTGGAGGACCTCTCCGCGGCGGACCTGCGACGGGCGCGGGCGCTGTCGCCGGTCCTGGACGCCCAGGCCGGGCTGTCCCGCTTCAGGGCGCGCGGCGGCAAGCTGGTGATCTATACGGGCCTGGCCGATCCGGTGATCTCGCCGCGCCCGGTGATCGCCTACCACCAGCGCGCCGGCGGGGCCGATTTCAGCCGGCTCTACCGGATCCCGGGCATGCTGCACTGCCAGGGCGGAGACCAGCCGGACGCCTTCGGCCAGAGCCATGTCTCCCCGCCGCTGTCGCCCGATCCGGCGCACGACATCCGCGCCGCCCTCGAGGCCTGGGTGGAGCACGGCCAGGCGCCAGGGCCGATCACAGCCGTCCGGTATGTCGACGGCGACCCGGCCCGCGGCGTCGCCAAGCAGGCCGTGATCCGGCCGGACTAGCGCCCCGCCCAGTGCAGCCAGATGGCGGCGGTCCAGGAGAAGTCGTCGCCGCCGCTGGGCGCGGAGTTGAGGGGATTGTAGGCCTCGTGGAAGCCGGTGGCGGCGATCAGTTCGCCGGTGTCGCGGCGCACCCGCTCGGCCCAGTCGGCGTGGCCGGCCAGGGCGAAACCCGTCCCGATCAGGTAGTTGACCACCGCCCAGACCGGGCCGCGCCAGTAGCGCAGCGGCTCGAAGCGCGGGTCGGCGGGATCCAGGCTCGGCATCAGCCGGCCCACCTGGCCGGCGATGCGCTCGGCGTGGGCAAGCATGGCGCGGTCGCGGTCGGGCCGGCCCACCCCGCCGTAGAAGTTGAGGAACGAGGCGCTGGTCAGCGCCCCGCACGAGCGGCCGGTGATGATGTCGCGGGAGCTGTAGGCGCCGAGCGCCTCGTCCCACAGGTAGTCGCCGGCCTTGTCGGCGAGGCTGAGCCAGCCGGCGATCTCCGCCGCCTCGGCGGTCCGGCCCAGGGCCTGCGCCAACACCAGGAGGTCGCGGTTGGCGCGCAGCAGGATCATGGTCATGCCGACGTCGGCGACGCGGAAGGGGTTGGTCTGGCCGATCCGCCGGTGGTCCCAGCCGGTGGCCCGGCCGAACTGCACCAGCGCCAGGTAGCGGTCGTAGTCCAGCTTGGTCGGCCGCATGCTCTGGTCGAGGTGGCTGGTGTCGCGCCGCTGGTATTCGCCGACGTTGGAGACGTCGACCGCCGAGGCCGGAGCGTCCCATTCGGCGGAGTTGTCGCGGCCCGTCTCCCAGGGGTGGGTGGCCACCACCACGCCGGTCCTCAGCGGGTCGCGGACCTCGTGGAACCAGCGGTGCCAGGCGAGCAGCTTGGGGAACAGGGCCTCCAGCCGCGGCCGGAACGCCGCGGACTCGTCCGCCTCCCACAGGGCCCGGACCACGCTGGCGGCGACCGGCGGCTGGGTGATGCCGGAGGTGGGCGGCGTGCGGCCCGAGGCCCAGACGTCGGGGCCGGGGAAGTAGCCCGGGTCGTCCTTCCAGAACACGATGTGCGGCACGAAGCCGCCCGGCCACTGGGCCTCGAACAGGGTCTCCACTTCGCGCCAGGCACGGTCCAGGTCGAAGGTGGCGAAGCCGAGGGCGACGAAGGCGGAGTCCCAGTTCCACTGGAACGGATAGACCCGCCCGTTGGGCACGGTGTAGCCGCCCCGGTCGTTGCCGGTCAGGATCTCGCGGGCGCGGGCGGAAAGCTGGTCTTGGTTGAGCGCGGTCACGACGACCTCTTCAAAAGGTCGGGCGGACGCCGAGGCGCCCGCCCGCAGTCGGAGTTCCGGGGAGGAACAACTCAGAAGTTGACGGTCACGCGGCCGGTGATCCGGCGCGGCAGCACCGGGCGGCCGACGAAATAGGCGCCGCCGGCGGTCTGGTTCACGTCCTGGCGCGGCGAGCCCTCGGTGGTCGCGTCGGTGTCGAGCAGGTTGAAGACGTTGACGCTGACCCGGGTCCGGTACTCGCCCATGGCCTTGAAGCTGTAGCCCGCGTCGAGGTTCACAATGTTGAACCCTTTCAGGCGGATGGCGTCATTGGCGGCGGTGTAGTTGTTGCCGGTGTAGTTGGTGAAGATCGAAGCGTCGACCGTGCCGTTGTCGTAGTAGAGGCCGGCGTTGTAGAGCACCTTCGGCTGGCGCTCGAGGTAGTTGCCGATGTTGGCCGGCGTGGTGTCGAAGGCGGTGTACTTGGCGTTCTGCAGGGTCAGGTTGCCGCTGAACCGCAGGTCGGGGGTCAGGCGCCAGTCGGCGGTGGCCTCCAGGCCGTAGGAGCGGGTGGCGACGATGTTCACCTTCTCGGTGAAGCCGCCGGCGCCGTCGTTCACGAACAGCACCTGCCGGCGGTTGGTGAGCTTGGTGTAGAGGCCGGACAGGGTGCCGGAGAGCGGCCCGTGCGAGTACTTCAGGCCGATCTCGGCCTGTTTGATGATCTCGCCCTCGTAGGTGGCCGGCTGGCCGAGGCTGTTGAACGAGACCGCCCGCAGCTCGGGGAAGAAGTAGCCCCGCGAGGCGTTGGCGTAGACGTTGAGGTCCGGCGTCAGCTTGTAGAGCGCGCCCACCGCCGCCGCCCACTCGGTCGTGTGCACCTTGGCGGTCAGGTAGGTGTTGTTGCCCCAGATCACGTCGCGCAGGGCCGTGGACAGGTTCGGGGTGGACAGGTCGGTGATGTAGGTCTGGGTCTTCTCGCGGCTGATGTCGCCGTTCAGCCGCTCCACCCGCCCACCGATGTCGAGGATGAAGCGCTCGCTCTCCATCTGGTCGGCGAAGTAGGCGGCGAAGCGCTCGGCGTCGTGCTTGTTGTTCACATAGCCGGCGCCGGCATTGAGCAGGCCGTTCTGCGCCACCACCGTCTGGGCGCCGGTGGTCGGGTTGCGGGTGACCACATTGACCAGCAGCGGCTCGTTGTTGAACTCGGCCAGGTAGGTGGTGGTGACGTTGAAGTCCTTGGCGATGGCGTTGGCGTAGAAGCCGCCCAGGGTCAGGCTGTGCTCGAAGCCGCCGGCGGTGAGCTTCTTGGTGACGTTGAGCTCGGCGGTGAAGTCGGTGGCCGGGCGGTTGCGGTCGGTGACGCGGTTGGCGAACAGCAGGGCGTTGGCCAGCACCGGCGTGCCGTCCGGGTGGGTGAAGGTGGCGTTGGCCACCGAGCCCAGGTTCCGGTTGCTGAGGAAGCTCTGCAGGGTCTCCGGCACGTTGATCACGCCGTCGCCGTCCGACCACAGGCCGAACTTGTGCTTGTAGCTGGAGTACTTGACCTTGCCGTTCACGCCCCAGCCGTCGCCGAGGTCCTTCTCGCCGGCCAGGGCGAAGGCGCCGCCCTTGGCGGTGACGCCGTCGTCGATCGAGGTCTGGAAGCGCCCCGCCGGGGTCTGGAAGCCGAGCGCGCCCACCCGGTCGGTCTGGACGGACAGCACGTCATGGCCGTCGTTGCCGGGGATGCGGCTGCGGTCGGCGCCGCTGAGCGGGATCGGCAGGAAGAACTGGGCCTGGTCGTCGATCACCTGCGCGTAGGCGGTGATCGAGCCGGTGCCGTCGGGCAGCTTGTACTTGAGGTTGCCGCGGATCTGGTAGCCCTTGGTGTCGAGGCCGGTGCGGATCGGGCCCTCGTCGTAGCGGTAGAAGCCGGACACCGCGTAGTAGAGGTTCTGGGCCAGGGGGCCGCTGGAGGCGAAGTCGGCGCGCACCCGGCCCTTCTCGGCCACCTCAACCTGCGCCACGCCCTCGGCATGGTCCGAGCCGGTCTTGGAGATGTAGTTGATCAGGCCGGCCACCGAGCCCGCGCCGAACAGGTTCGAGACCCCGCCGCGCACGAACTCCAGCCGCTCGATGCCCAGGTCGTTGCGGTAGTAGACGTCATAGGCCGAGGAGTTCAGCCCGAAGGTGCTCAGCACCGGGATGCCGTCGTACTCCAGGGGCGTGAACTGGTACTGGCCGCCGGACGGCAGGCCCTTGATGAAGACGTTGGCCGCCACCTCGCCGCCGCCGCCGTCGGCCTTGATGGTCGGCACGGTGTTGAGGATGTCGGCCTGGCCCGCGGCGGTGACCTTCTGGAGCTGTTTCTCGTCGATGGCGCTGACCGCCAGCGGCGTGTTCATGGCCGCGCGGGCGCGGCTGGTGCCGGTGACGATCACCTCCTCGACCTCGGCCCCGGAGGACACGGCCTGGGCCAGGGCGAAGCTGGGCGCGAGCATCACCGCGGTCGCGGCCAGCAGCTGGAGGCGACGGCGATTGGCGCGCGGATGGGATGTGGTCATGTGAACCCCCCTCGAGGTTTCTGGCCGCTCTGACGCGGTCTCTTGATCTTCCGGGGGTCACGATACGCGCGCCCCCAAACCTGCCCTGAGGGTGAGTGGACCGGCTGCGGAGCTGAAGTCCCCTAAAGCGGAACGGTCCGTTGCAATCCAGGAAACCTTGACGGTAGGCTGGCGATCGCGCGGGGAGGCCCAGATGCTCGATTTCGGCGACTTGCTCGTCTTCACCAAGGTTGTCGAGGTGGAAAGCCTGACCCGGGCCGGACAGCTCCTGGGCATGCCGAAGTCCACCGTCAGCCGGCGGATCTCGCGGCTGGAAGCGCACCTTGGCGCCCAGCTGCTGCTGCGCAACAGCCGCGCCGTGACGGTGACCCCGGACGGGGCGCTGTTCTTCGAATACTGCCTGCGCAGCCTGGGCGTGCTGCGCGACGGGGAGCGGGCGCTGCAGAGCCAGCAGCGGCGGCCGCAGGGGCTGGTGCGGCTGGCCATGCCGCACGCCCTGGGCCAGACCTTGCTGCCCTCGCTGCTCGCCGAATTCCTCGAGCTCTACCCCGACCTGCGGGTGATCACCGCCCTGGCCGACGATCCCACCGCCCTGTTGCGGGACGGCTTCGACCTGGCCGTCTGCGTCGGGCCGCTGGCCGATTCCGGGCTTTTCGCGGTGCGTCTGGGCGCGACCGAGTCCGGCGCCTTCGGCGCGCCGGGCTACTTCGAGCGCAAGGGCCTGCCGCAGAGCCATGCGGAGCTGACCCGCTTCGACCTCCTGGCCCTGGGCGCGGCCGACCGCAACTTCCGCTGGACGCTGAACGATGGTCGCCACGACGTGGCCGTCTCGTTCTCCCCGCGGCTGGTCTGCAACGACCTCTTGCTCCTGCGCCAGGCGGTGCTGGCGGGCCTCGGCATCGCCAACCTGCCGGCCTTCCTCTGCAAGCAGGACCTGGTCGAAGGCCGCCTGCTGGAGGTGCTGCCGGGGTGGAAGACCGAGGACCTGACCTTCTACGCCATGTTCACCGACCCCAAGGCGCTGCCGGTCCGGGTGCGGGCGCTGATCGACTTCATGGTGGAGCGCCTGAGGCGCCGCCTTTCGTGGGAAATTGGATAGTTGCGCAAAGTGGGACGCAAGGTTCCAGCACAAGCGCCTATCCGGGCGGGGTCCTTCAGGGCAGCGTTTAAAGAAAAACGGGGGACGGATATCCGCTTGGGCGACCCAGACTTGCAACTCGATCCGGCCGGGCGCGCCCAGACCTACGCGGAGCAGCGTACGGCGCTGCTGGACCTGTTCACCACCGCCGTGGACGCTGTCTCGGCGGAGGCGGCGATGCCGCGCCAGCTGCCGTCGGCGCCGCGCGGCCGGACGGTGCTGTTCTCCATCGGCAAGGCGGCCGACGCCATGGCGCGGATCGCCGTGGAGCGGCTGGCGGCCCCGGTGTCCGGCCTGATCGTCACCCGTTACGGCCACCTGCAGCCCGGGCCGGCGCTGAAGGACTTCGAGGTGATCGAGGCGGGGCACCCGGTGCCGGACGCCGCCAGCCTGCGCGCCGCCGAGCGCGCCCTGGCGATGGCCGCCGGCCTCACCGCCCACGACCAGCTGCTGGTGCTGCTTTCCGGCGGCGGCTCGGCCCTGATGTCCGCGCCCGCGCCGGGCGTGACGCTGCAGGACAAGCAGGCCGTGACCCGCGCCCTGCTGCAGTCAGGCGCCACGATCGGCGAGATCAACTGCGTGCGAAAGCACGTCTCGCGGGTGAAGGGCGGCCGGCTGGCGGTGGCTGCGGGCCCGGCGAAGGTCTCGACCTTCATCATCTCCGACATCCCCGGCGACGACCCGTCGTTCGTCTCGTCCGGCCCGACGGTGGCGGACACGACGGACCTGGCCATGGCCCGCGAAATCGTCGACCGCTATCGAATCGACCTTCCGGCCTCGGTCGCCACGGCGCTGATGGATCCGGCCAACGAGACGCCGGCGCCCGACAGCCTGGGCCTGGCCGGCGCCGAGACCACCGTCATCGCCCGGGCCCGCGACGCCCTGGCCGCGGCCAGCCGGCGCGCCGAGGACATGGGCTATGTGGTGACCGGCCTGGGCGACCAGCTGCAGGCCGAGGCGCGCCACCTGGGAGCCGGCCATGCGGCCCTGGCGCGGCGCCTGTCGTCCGACGGCCTGCGCCGGGCGATCATCTCCGGCGGCGAGACCACGGTGACGGTGGTCAACAAGGCCGGGCGGGGCGGCCGGAACCTGGAATACCTGCTGGGCCTGGCCATCGCCCTGCAGGGCGCGCCGGGGATCTGCGCCCTCTCCTGCGACACCGACGGGATCGACGGCACCGACGCGGCCGCCGGCGCCCTGGTGCTGCCCGACACCCTGGAGCGGGCGCGCCAGGCGGGCCTCGACCCCGACCATTACCTGCGCACCAACAACGCCTATTGCTTCTTCGAGGCCCTGGGCGACCTCGTCGTCACCGGCCCCACGCGGACCAATGTGAACGACTTCCGCGCCATCCTGGTGGACGGATCGGCGGTGCGGTCCCGCTGAAGGACCGGCCGAAAGGGGAGGAACCCATGAACGCCACCACCGCGCCGCCCGGCCGCCTCGGCTCCGTGGGCAACTACGCCTGGATGGCCGTGGGCCTGCTGTGGATCTGCGCCTTCCTGAACTCCTCGGACCGCTCGCTGATCGTGGGCGTGATGCCGGCGATCCGCGAGGAATTCCACCTCAGCAACACCCAGCTGGCCCTGCCCACGACGATCTTCTTCTGGGTCTATGCGGGGGCCGTGTTCCTCACCAGCCGGTTCGGCGACAAGCTGGCGCGCAGCCAGGTGATCACCTGGGGCCTGGTGTTCTGGAGCCTGGCGACCGGGCTGGTCTCGCTCTCCACCGGCTTCGCCATGCTGATCGGCACGCGGGCCCTCGTGGCGGTGGGCGAGGCCACCTACTACCCCAGCGCCACCGCCCTCATCAGCGACTGGCATTCCAACCGCACCCGGGGCCGGGCCCTGTCGCTGCACCAGACCGGCGTCTTCGCCGGCGCCCTCGCCGGCTCGCTGGTCGCCGGCGTGATCGCCGACCACATGGGCTGGCGGGCCTCGTTCATGATCTTCGGCGGGGCCGGCGTGGTGTTCTCCATGCTGCTGTTCCGCCTGCTGCGCGACGCGCCTGGACGCGACGCCGAGCGGGCTGCAAAGACGGCGGACGAGCCGCTGGGCGTGGTGTTCCGCATCAAGCCGGCGCTCTTCCTGTGCGCGGTCTTCTTCCTGGGCACGGCGGCGTCCAACGGCCTGACCATCTGGGCGCCCACCTTCGTGCACGACCGGTTCCACACCGACCTGACCCACTCGGCCCTGACCGGGGCGGTTCCGATCAATCTCGCGGGGGTGGTCTCCGTGCCCCTGGGCGGGCTGCTGGCCGACTGGCTGGCCGCGCGCACCGCCATCGGCCGCTTCTACGCCCTGGCCATCGGCCTGGGGGCGGCGGGCGTGCTGCTGGTCCCGCTGGCGTTCGCCGGCTCGGTCTGGACGGTCAGCCTGGTGCTGCTCACCTCCAGCCTCGGCAAGGGCCTGTTCGACGGGTGCATCTACGCGGCCATGCACGACGTGGTCCCGGCCCAGGCCAGGTCCACCGCGGTCGGCGTCATGACCATGTGCGGCTTCGTCGGGGCCGGCCTCGCGCCGCTGTTCGTGGCCCAGGTGGGCGACATTCTGGGCATGGCCATGGCGATCACGATGCTGGCGGCGCTCTATTTCGTGGGGGTCGCCATCCTCTTGTCCACCCGCGGCGAGACGCGCAAGGCGATCATCCCGCACGAGCACGTGGGAGTCCCCGCATGAGCGCCGGCCCCGCCGCCCTGGTCCTGAAGGCGCCGCGCGAGCTGGCGTTCGAGGACCTGCCCACCGCCCCGCTCGGCCCGCAGGAGGTGCGCATCCGCACGCTGGTCTCCGGCGTCAGCGCGGGCACCGAGCTCTCGCAGTTCCGCGGCACCAACCCCTTCATGCACACCCGCTTCGACGAGGCGCAGCGGCTGTTCCTGCCCGCCGAGGCGCCCAGCTGGCCCTATCCGGTGCGCAACCTCGGCTACGAGGAGGCCGGCGAGATCGTCGAGATGGGCGCGGAGGTCTCCGACCTGCGCGTGGGCGATCGGGTGTTCGGCACGTGGGGCCACCGCACGCACCACGTGGCGCCCGCCGACTACGCCCGCGACCGCCGCCTGCCCGCGGGCGCGGATCCGCGGATCGGGATCTTCTCCCACATCGGCGCCGTGGCGCTGAACGGGGTGCACGACGCGGGCCTGCGGATCGGGGACCTGGTGGCGGTGTTCGGCCTGGGCGTGCCGGGCCAGATCGTGGTGCAGGCGGCGTTCGCGTCGGGCGCCCGCGTGATCGCCGTCGACCCCGACCCGCACCGGCGCGCGGTCGCCCTGGCGCACGGCGCGGCCGAGGCGCTGGACCCCGGCCAGGGCAGCCCGGCCGAGGCGATCAAGGCGATGACCGGCGGGCGCGGCGCGGACGCCTGCATCGAGGTCTCGGGCTTCCCGCCGGCGCTGGCGGAGGCCATCCGCGCCGTGGCCTATTCGTCGCGCGTGGTGGCCATGGGCTTCTTCCAGGGCGAGGCCCAGGGCCTGCGCCTGGGCGAGGAGTTCCACCACAACCGGGTGCAGCTGGTCTGTTCGCAGATCTCCGGGGTGGCGCCCGAAGCCAGCTACCGCTGGTCGAAGCTGCGGCTCTGGCAGACCGCGGTGCGCCTGCAGCACGAGGGCGTGCTGGACCTGACGCCGCTGATCTCCCACAGCGCGCCCTTCGCCGAGGCGCCGGCCCTGTTCCAGCGGCTGGACCGGGGCGAGCCGGGCCTGCTGCAGGCGGTTCTGGAGTTCTAGGATGCGGCGTCTGCGCACCGGCGTCCTGGGGCCTGGCGGCATCGGCGCGCGCCACGCCGCCGCCCTGGCCCAGCTGCCGGACCAATTCGAGCTGGTCGCCGTCTGCGGCCGCCGCGCCGAGCCGACGGAGGCCTTCGCGGCCGCCCATGGCGGCGCCGCCTTCACCGACTTCGACCGCATGCTTGGCGAGGCGGCGCTGGACGTGCTGGTCGTCGCCCTGCCGCCTGGCGCGCACGCCGGGGAGGTCGAGCGCGCGGCCGCAGCCGGGGTCCACCTCCTGGTGGAGAAACCCATCGCCCTTGACCTGGAGACCGGCCGGCGGATGGTCGTCGCCGCCGAGGCCGCCCAGGTCACCGCGGCCGTGGGCTTCATGTACCGCCACGGCGGGGCCGTGCGGCGCTGGCAGGCGTTGGCTGAGGCCGGCGCCACCGGGCCGGTGGGCCTCTTCGCCGGCAGCTACCATTGCAACGCCCTGCATGCCCCGTGGTGGCGGAGCGAGGCGGTCTCGGGCGGCCAGATGCTGGAGCAGCTGATCCACCTGATCGACCTGGTGCGGCTCTTCATGGGCGAGCCGGACACGGTCTACGCCCGCCGCGCCAACCTCTTCCACGGCGGCGTCGCCGGCTATGACATCGAGGACGTCTCGGCGATCGTGTTCGGCTGGGACGACGGCCGCCTCGCCAGCCTCAACGCCAGCAACATCGCCATCCCCGGCCGCTGGCTGAAGGAATGGCGGCTGATGGCGGAGCACATGACTGCCCGGTTCGAGGACTGGAACAAGGCGGTGCTGGTCCGTACCGGTCCGGATCCTCAGGACGAGCTGGTCGCCGAGACCACCGACGTGTTCGTGGCCCAGCTGGCGGACCTGGCCGAGGCGATCCATGAGCGGCGCCCACCGCGGGCCCCGCTGGCGGAGGGCGAGGCCAGCCTGCGGCTCGCGCTGGCCGCCCGGCGGTCGGCGGACGACCGCCGCGAGATCCGGCTCACCGATGCGATTTGATCCCGACGCGGCGGCCTTCGAGGGCGGCGGCCTGCGGCTCGCTGGGCTTCAGCCGCTGCTGGACGGCGCGCCGGCGCCGGTGGTCGAGGTGAGCCGGACGGCGGGCGCCGTCGAGTGGAGGTTGGGCGGGGAACTGGCGGGGGCGCGGATGCGGCTCCAGGTCCGCGCCGCCGACGGCCTGGACCTCGCCCTGACCCTCGAAGGACTTGCGCCGGACCGCGCGGTCGACAGCCTGGGCCTGCGGTTCGCCGAGGTGCACGGCCTCGCACGCTACCTGCGCAACGGCTACCAGAGCTGGGACGGCAGCTACCTGACCGCGCCGGGCGACCCGCCGCCCGACGACAATCCCGGCCGCTCGCCCCGCCTGGGCTTTGCGTTCACGGCCCTGCTGCCCCAGACGGGCGACGGCGCGGTCGTGCTGGGCTTCCTGCGCCACGACCGCTTCCAGTCGCGGTTCCGCTTCGACGACGATCCGTCGGCCTTCAGCCTCGATGTCGAGACCCTGTGGGACCGGACCGCGCACGACGGGACGCTGGCGGCCGAGCCGCTGCGCCTGTTCGACAGCGCTGGCGTCGAGGCCGGCGCGCGCGCCTGGGCCCGGGACGTGGCGGCCGCCGCCCCGACGCCGCCGCGCGTACCCGCCCGCCGCATCACCGGCTGGTGCTCCTGGTACAATCTCTACGCCGCCATCGACGAGGCCACGATCCGCGAGCACCTGGCCGCCGCGGCCGACTTCCGGCGCCGCCACGAGGTCCCGCTGGACGTCTTCCTGGTCGACGACGGGTTCACGCCGGAGATGGGCGACTGGCTGGAGGTCAAGCCGCAGTTCCCGCGCGGCATGGCGCCTCTGGTCGCCGACATCGCGGGCGCCGGCTTCACGCCAGGGCTCTGGATCGCCCCGTTCATGGTCGGCAACCGCAGCCGCCTCTTCGCCGAGCACCCCGACTGGGTGGTGCGCGAGCGGGCCACCGGCGAGCCCCTGGCGCACATGAAGTTCTACGGCGAGTTCCGCTGGCACAAGCGCAGCGAGGAATACTACCCGCTGGACATCACCCACCCGGACGCCGAGGCCTATATCCGCCGCGTGTTCCGCACGTGGCGCGCCTGGGGCGTCGGCTATTTCAAGACCGACTTCATGCTGTTCGGGGCCGAGTACGGGCCGGACCGGGCGGTGTGGCATACGCCCGGCCTCTCCCGCATCGCCATCTGGCGACGGATGGCGCAGCTGGTCCGCGAGGAGATCGGCGAGGCGCTGTGGCTCGGCTGCGGCTGCCCGCTCTGGGCCTCGGTGGGTCTGGTGGACGCCATGCGGATCGGCCGCGACGTCGGGATCGGCTGGACCGGTGACCACTCCGCCGAGAGCCTGTTGCGCGACCAGGTCACCCGCAACCACGGCTCCGGCGTGCTCTGGCAGGCCGACCCCGACTGTATCCTGCTGCGCCAGCGCTTCCACGAGCTGACCGACGCCCAGGTGCGCTCGCTGGCGCTGTTCGCAGGCTTGGCGGGCGGCGTCCTGATGACCAGCGACAAGCTGGACGAGCTGCCGCCGGAGCGCGCGGCCCTCTTCGCCGCCCTTCTGCGCGAGCCGGCCCTGGCCTGCGACTTTCCGGCGCTGGAGGGCCATGCCGCCGACGGCGTCATCGTCCAGCAGGCGCGCCGGCCCAACGGCTCCACGGTGACCAACCTCTTCAATACCCGCGCCCAGCCAAACACCAAGGACGGTGTCCGACTCGGGCCTTACGAATCGCGCCTGCTCCTGGCGCCCGGCGATCCGCTGGAAGCCGTTCAGCCGCCGGACTGAACGCAGCCGGTCAGCCCGCCAGGCGCAGGATCGCCTCGGCGACGAACTGGGGGTTCTCCTCGGGGACCCAATGGGCCGAGCGCGGCGCGGTCAGGTGCGTCGCATCTCCCGCCAGCTCCGCCAGCATGGGCCGCATCGCCGCGCCCAGCCCACCGGCCTCACCGCCGATGGAGAGGGCCGGCATCGGCAGCTTGCCGTCGGCCGCCAGCGCCCGCTTCACATCGGCCGCGTCCCGCTCGAAGGCGCGGTAGAGCTCGAAGGCCGCGCGCATGGCCCCGGCCGCCTCGTAGGCCGCCACATAGTGCTCGAAGTCCGCGGGGGCGATCGCCGACGGATCGAAGAGCCGCACGTCCAGCATGTAGCGCAGGTAGGCCCGCTCGCGGCCCTGGACCAGCAGCTCGGCGATGTCGCGCGCCCCATGGAACGCCACGTGCCAGCCGCGCGGGTCGCCGCGCATGGCCTCCATCGCCTGGGTCCCCTGCAGGGGGGCGTCGATCAGCACGAGGTGCGAGACCTCCGCCCGGAACCGGAACGCCGCCGCCAGCGCCACCATGGCGCCGACATCGTGCCCCACCAGGACGAAGGGCCCGCGCACGGCCAGCGGGCCACGGACCAGGGCCTGGATGTCGCCGGCCAGGGTCCACTTGTCGTAGCCGCCGGCCGGCCGCGAGGAGTGCCCCGCGCCCCGGTAGTCGGGCGCCACCACCTGGAATCCGGCCGCCGCCAGCGCCGGCATGACGGCGCGCCACTCGTGCCCGGTCTGCGGGAAGCCGTGCAGCAGCACGACGGTGCGCAGCCCCTCGCCCATCAGCCGGTAGTGCAGGCGCACCCCCTCGGCGACCTGGGCCGTGGCCTGGCGCATGGCGGGCGGCGCCGCCGGGACCGTTTGAGGGCTCATAGCCGCCTCCGGCCGTCGCAGGATCGCGCACGATCCAGGCGTCAACCCGCCAGGGCGGACTTTGGTCCAGGCCGCAGGCGCCGCGAGCTCTCGCAGGGCCCTAGAGGCGAACCGTCAAATTTGTGGAAAGCGATGGTGGACGCGGCTGGGATCGAACCAGCGACCCCCTCGATGTCAACGAGGTGCTCTCCCGCTGAGCTACGCGTCCAGGCCTCGGGAAGGCGGGGATATACAGAGGCGTCCGGTCGATAGCAACCGCCCCGCCGCAGCTTTTAGGCGGCGATCATCCGCTCCACTTCCGAGACGATCTCGCGCAGGTGGATCGGCTTGGAAAGCACCTTGGCGCCGGCGGGCGCCTTCTCGCCGGCGGCGAGGGCGACGGCCGCGAAGCCGGTGATGAACATGATCCGCAGGCCCGGGTGGCGGGCCGCCGCCTGGCGGGCCACCTCGATGCCGTCGAGCCCCGGCATGACGATGTCGGTGAGCAGGAGGTCCCAGGCCTCCTCGAGGTGGGTCACCGCCTCGTCGCCGTCGGCGCAGGCGGTCACCTCATGGCCCGCCCGCTCGAGCGCGCGGGCCAGGAAGCCCCGGAGGGAGTCGTCGTCTTCGGCAAGCAGGATGCGGGACATGGCGATGCTGAGGTCACAGGGAACGTGCATCTTAGCTAGCGAAGGGTAAAGGCGCGATGAAGTCCTTTGACGCTGGATGGCGAAGAAGCGTTCTATGGGCCTGATGAACGCGGTGGACCCTAGAGTTGGCGCGACGGCGCCCCAGGACAAGGGCGTGTTCGAGGTCTGGCGGGCAGGACCGCCGGGCGCGCCGCCGACCCCCCTGGTGTTCGCCTCGCCCCATTCCGGCCGGCTCTATCCCGACGACATGATGTCGGCCGCCGCCCTGGACGCGGTCTCGATCCGTCGGTCGGAGGACGCGTTCGTCGACGACCTGATCGCCGACGCCCCCGGCCACGGCGTGGCGGTGATCGCGGCCCATGTGGCCCGCGCCTACATCGACCTCAACCGCGAGCCGTTCGAACTGGACCCGGCGATGTTCGCCGACGAGCTGCCGGAGTTCGCCCGCGCCCGGACAGCCCGGGTGGCCGCCGGCCTTGGGGCGATCGCCCGGGTGGTCTCCGAGGGCCAGGAGATCTATCGCCGCAAGCTGATGTTCGCCGAGGCGCGCAAGCGGATCGAGGGGGCGCACCGGCCCTATCACCGGGCCCTGGAGGCCCTGATCGCGGAGGCCCAGGCCGCGCACGGCTTCGCCATCCTGGTGGACTGGCACTCCATGCCCGCCGCCGCGGCCAAGGCAGGCGGGCGTGAGCGGCCCAGCGACATCGTGCTCGGCGACCGCTTCGGCGCGGCCTGCGCCGGCGTGCTGCCCACCCGGGTGGAGCGCGAGCTGGAGGCCCTGGGCTACCGCGTGGCGCGCAACACGCCCTACGCCGGGGGCTACACCACCGAGCACTACGGCCGGCCGCAGCGCCGCACCCACGCCCTGCAGGTGGAGATCAACCGCGCGCTCTACCTGGACGAGGCGACGCTCGCGCCCACCTCGGGCTTTGCGCGGCTGAAGGACCACATCGCCCAGCTGACCCGCACCCTGGCGGCCGCCGACTGGTCGGCGCTGAAGGCCGCCTGATCCGCCGCTGTGCGGATTTGTCCTAAGCAGTCGTACCTAGGCGCCGGACCGGAATTGTCCGCCAGCGCCATCCGTCGCCCACTGCAGCTGCGCTCGACATGGGCGCCGGCCGGACAGGCGCCATGGCGAACCTCACCTTTTGTCGCGAGCGTGCGTTGCAGCTGCTGATCCAGTCGCGGCTGAGCCGCGACCCCGAGGTAAGCACGCGACTCCTCCTGCGCGCCGCGCATTGGCAGGAGCTGGCGCTGCACCTCAGCTGGCTACGCGCTCGCACCTATCCGGGCGGGTTGCCGAGCGCCGCCGTCATCGCGCTCGGCGCGGCCGGCGGGGTGTGGGCCTGAGCCGGGAGCTCTTTCCGCGTCGACCCGCCAGTCGTCGACCCGTCAGTCGTCGACACTGGTCTCCGGGCGGTCCGCGCCGTCGGACACTTCGGAGCGCCAGCGCCCGGAACGGTCCTCATAGGTGATGCCGGTGGTCTCGCCGGCCTGGCGCTGCTCGGCCGCGGCGCGCGCGGCGGCGCGGTGGGCGGCCTCGTGGGTCGGGAAGGTCTCGGAGAAGGAGCCATCCACCTTGTAGGCCCAGCCGCCGTCGTGCTCGACCACGTGATAGACGAGTTCGGTCATGGCTCAGGCTCCTTGCGTCGGTGAAAGCACGGGTCAGCGGTCTAGAGATCAATAGAAGCGCGGGATCGGTCCGCGCTGCGGCGTGCGGCGCTCTTCCAGGTCGAAGAACACCTCGTCCACATAGCACCATCCCCAGCCCTCCGGGGGATCGTATCCCTCGATGATCGGATGGGCGGTGGCGTGGAAGTGCGCCGTGGCGTGGCGGTTGGGCGACTGGTCGCAGCAGCCGACGTGGCCGCAGGCGCGGCACAGGCGCAGGTGCAGCCACGGCGAGCCGATCTTCAGGCATTCCTCGCAGCCCAGGGCGCTGGGGGTCACGTCGGCGATGGCGGCGGTGTGGGGGCAGGCGTCTTCCATCGGGGCCTCAGGCGGGTTGGGGGAGGTTGGGCCGGGCCGCCTCGGTGGGCGGCGGCGCGTCGGCCAGGTGGCTGTGCAGGATGGCCACCACCTGGGCGCCCTCGCCCACCGCCGCGGCCACGCGCTTCACCGAGCCGGCCCGGACGTCGCCGATGGCGAACACGCCGGGAAGGCTGGTTTCCAGCGGCCGGCGGCCCTCGCCGGCGGCCTCGCCGGTCAGGACGAAGCCCTTGGAATCCAGCGCCACCTGCGAACCCGCCAGCCAGCCGGTATTGGGGTCGGCGCCCACGAACAGGAAGAGGTGGCGGATCGGCCGGCGCGTCTCCTGGCCGGAGCGGCGGTCGCGCCAGCGGACGGCCTCCAGCTGGCCGTCCTCGCCCTCCAGGCCGCTGACCTCGGCGTGGGTCACCAGCTCGACGTTCGGCAGGGCGGAGATGCGGTCGATCAGGTAGCGCGACATGCTGGCCTCCAGGCTGGGCCCGCGCACCAGCAGCCACACCTTGGCCACCTGCCCGGCCAGGTAGACCACCGCCTGGCCGGCCGAATTGCCCCCGCCCACCAGCGCCACCTCCTGGCCCGCGCAGAGGCGGCCTTCCAGCGGCGAGGCCCAGTAGTGCACCGAGGCGGCCTCGAAGGCGTCCAGGCCGGCCGCCTCCAGCCGGCGGTAGCGCGCGCCCGCGGCCAGCACCACCGCCCGGGCCCGCACCTGCTCGGCATTGGCCAGCGCCACGGCGAAGCCGCCGGCCGGGTGCGCCGAGAGGCTGGCCGCCTCGTCCGGGATGGCCATCTCGACGCCGAACTTCTGGGCCTGGTTGTAGGCGCGCGCCATCAGGGCCATGCCGCTGATCCCGGTGGGGAAGCCGAGGTAGTTCTCGATGCGCGAGGAGGCGCCCGCCTGGCCGCCGAACGCGCGGCAGTCCAGCACCAGGACCGACAGCCCCTCGGACGCTGCATAGACCGCCGTGGCCAGGCCGGCGGGGCCTGCGCCGACGACGGCGACGTCGTACAGCCGCTCCGGATCGATCGGCGCCACCAGGCCCAGGCAGCGGGCCAGCTTGGCCTCGCTGGGGTTGCGCAGCAGCGCTCCGTCCGGGCACAGCACGATCGGCAGCTCGTCCGGCCGCACCTCGAAACGAGTCACCAGGGTGGCGGCGTCGGCGTCCACATTGGGATCGAGCCGGTGCTGGGGGTGGCCGTTGCGCGCCAGGAAACCCTCCAGGCGGCGCACATTGGGGTCGTCCTCGGCGCCGATGATCAGCGGGCCGCCGGCGCCGGTCTCCAGCAGGCTGACCCGCCGCAGGATCAGCGCCCGCATGATCCGCTCGCCGAGCTCAGCCTCGGCCACCAGCAAGGCGCGCAGGCGGTCCGGCGGGATCACCAGGGCCTCGACCGCGCCCTTGGCCCGCGCCTCCACCAGGGCCGGGCGGCCCGAAAGCTGGGCCAGCTCGCCGACGAACCCGCCAGGGCCATGGGTGACGATCAGCTCGCTGGGACCGGCCTCGCTGTGGCCGAAGACCTCGACCTCGCCGGAGAGGATGGCGGCCAGGCCGTGGCCGGTCTCACCCGGCCGCTCCACGGGCTCGCCATCCGCGAAGCGGTGCAGGTCGCCGAACCCGCGCAGGCGGCCCAGCTCGGCCGCCGTCAGGGTGGGGAACATCTGCGGCCGACGGGACTCGAGGTCAGGCTGGGCCATGGGGTCCGTTTCGGCTTGCGGCAGGCGGTTCAGCCTAGCCCGCACGACAACGCGCGCGCCACCGCCCGGCGCCGTGGCGCGGGCCAAAAAAAAGCCGCGCCAGGCGGCGCGGCAGTTCATTAGGGAGGAAACGCCCAGGAAGGGCAAAGGCGTCCGAGGACGCCCAGGCCTCACAGCTAATGTGCAGTGCACAAAAATACAAGCCGGAACGAAAAACTTTCCGCGCGAATTTGTGGATAGCGCCTGATTTTCCTAACAAATCAAAATATCACGTTATGTGACCAAGTTGTCGCATTAGGTGCGGCGCACAACACCCTGGCGGTGGGCCGCGCCTTCGCCTACAAGCGCGCGCTTCCGCGAAAGACCGTCCGTTTCCATGTCGCTCCGTAACATCGCCATCATCGCCCACGTCGACCACGGCAAGACCACGCTGGTGGACCAGCTGCTCGCCCAGTCCGGCGTCTTCCGAGCCAACGAGGCGACGGTCGAACGCGCCATGGACTCCAACGACCAGGAGCGCGAGCGCGGGATCACCATCCTGGCCAAGTGCACCTCGGTGCTGTGGCACGGCAAGGCGGGCGAGACCCGGATCAACATCATCGACACCCCCGGCCACGCCGACTTCGGCGGCGAGGTGGAGCGGATCCTCGGCATGGTGGACGGCTGCGTCCTGCTGGTCGACGCCGAGGAAGGCGTCATGCCGCAGACCAAGTTCGTGCTGGGCAAGGCGCTGAAGATGGGCCTGCGCCCCATCCTCTGCCTCAACAAGGTGGACCGGCCCCACGCCGACCCGGACCGGGTGCTGAACGACGCCTTCGACCTCTTCGCGGCCATGGGCGCCACCGACGAGCAGCTGGACTTCCCGCACATCTACGCCTCGGGCAAGAACGGCTGGGCCACCCTGGACATGGCCAAGCCCAACGCCGACCTGGCCCCGCTGTTCGACCTGATCGTCGACCACGTGCCGCCGCCGGCCGCCGTGCCGCGCGCGGCCGAACCCTTCCAGATGCTGGCGGTGCTGATCGAGAGCGATCCCTTCCTCGGGCGCCTGCTCACCGGCCGCATCGAGGCCGGCAAGGCGGTCCCCGGCCTGCCGATCCGCGCCCTGAGCCGCGACGGCAAGGAGATCGAGCGCGGGCGCATCACCAAGGTGCTGGCCTTCCGCGGCCTGAAGCGCCAGCCGGTGGACGAGGGCGCCGAGGCCGGCGACATCGTCGCCATCGCCGGCCTGGCCAAGGCCACCGTGGCCGATACCCTCTGCGCGATGGAGGTCGGCGAGGCCCTGCCGGCCCAGCCGATCGACCCGCCGACCATCTCCATGACCGTCTCGGTCAACGACAGCCCCCTGGCCGGCCGCGAGGGCGACAAGGTGCAGAGCCGGGTGATCGCCGCACGCCTCCTGAAGGAGGCCGAGAGCAACGTGGCCATCCGCGTGACCGAGACGTCGGAGAAGGACGCCTACGAAGTCGCCGGCCGCGGCGAACTGCAACTGGGCGTGCTGATCGAGAGCATGCGCCGCGAAGGCTTCGAGGTCTCCATCAGCCGCCCGCGGGTGGTGTTCCAGACCGACCCGGAGACGGGCGAGCGCCTGGAGCCCATCGAGGACGTGATGATCGACGTGGACGACGAGTTCACCGGCATCGTCATCGAGAAGCTCTCCGCCCGGAAGGCCGAGCTGAAGGACATGGGCCCCTCGGGCGCCGGCAAGACCCGCATCTCGCTGATGAGCCCGTCCCGCTCGCTGATCGGCTACCAGGGCGAGTTCCTGACCGACACCCGCGGCTCGGGCGTGCTGAACCGCGTGTTCAGCCACTACGAGCCCTACAAGGGCCCCATTGACGCCGGCCGCAAGGGCGTCCTGGTCTCCAACTCCGACGGCGAGACCGCGGCCTATGCGCTGTGGAACCTGGAGGAGCGCGGCACCATGTTCGTGGGCGCCGGCGAGAAGACCTACCAGGGCATGATCATCGGCGAGAACTCCCGCCAGGATGACCTCGACGTCAACCCGATGAAGGCCAAGCAGCTGACCAACGTCCGCGCCTCCGGCAAGGACGAGGCGGTGCGCCTGACCCCGCCGCGGCGCCTCACCCTCGAACAGGCCATCGCCTATATCGAGGAGGACGAGCTGGTGGAGGTGACGCCCAAGTCCATCCGCCTGCGCAAGAAGGTGCTGAACCCCAGCTTCCGCAAGAAGCGGGTCCGCGAGGACTGACGCGCCAGGGTTCCCTCCGCAAGCGGGGGAACCCAGCGTTATCTGATCTCCACCGCCGCGATCGCATGGTCCGGGCCCTTGCGCACGACCACGTCGGCATGGGCCATGGTCGGGGCGATGTGGTCACGCAGGTTGACCAGGTTGATGTCGCGCCAGGCCGCCTCGATCAGGGCGCGGCGCTCGGCCTCGTCCTTGATCTGGGCGATGAAGCTTTGCGGCTCGCGGGCGACGATCTCATCCAGCCGCCGCAGGAACCAGGCCTTCACGTGGTCGGGGTCGGCGTCGAGGTAGAGGCTGAGGCCGAAGCGGCGCCGCGCCTCCCGGGTCTGCAGCACGTTGAGGCCCTCGACGATCACCACGCCACCCGCCTCGACCGCCCGCGTCTCGCCCGGCACGATGTCGTAGGTGACGTGGGAGTAGACCGGCGTCGCGGCGGGCCGGCCGTCGGCCAGCCTGTCCAGGAAGCCGTGCAGGGCGTCCCAGTCGTAGGTTTCGGGAAAGCCCTTGCGGTGGATCGAGCCGGCGGCGGCGAGCTCGCGGTTCGGCTTCAGGAACCCGTCGGTCGCCACGACCTGCACGGGTCCGCCGTCTGCGGCCAGGCCCTCCGCCAGCTGCGCCGCCAGGGTGCTCTTGCCCACCGCGACGCCGCCCGCCAGCCCGACCAGCAAGGTCCCGTGCGCCGCGGCGCGCCGGTCCGCCAGCGCGGCCAGCACAGAGCCCAGATCCCGATCCGCCATGCGTCCTCCCGGCCGGCTCAGCCGTTCCACGCGGCGGCGGGCGCGGTCAAGACTGGACGCCGCGTCTCGGGCAGGGCGGCGATTTCGGGCGGCCGCGACGCCGATCCCTCTAGACGCCGTGCGCCACAGGGGTGACATCTGTGGCGACTAGGAAGCCCCCCATGACCCACGCCGCCGAGCCCAAGCCCTACCCGCCGCGCCACTATCCGACTCCGGCCGCCAAGTGCGCCGACCTGGTCGTGCACGTGATGGGCCTGACCCTGGCGCTGGTCGGCGGCGTCGTGCTGCTGACGCTGGCGGTGATGGGCGGACGCATCAGCCAGGTGGTGGGCGTCGGGATCTATGCGGCGGGCGTCGTGGCCATGCTCGCCTTCTCGACGGCCTACAACTTCGCCAAGCCGCGGTTCCGGCCGTTCCTGCGCCGGCTGGACCACGCGGGCATCTTCCTGATGATCGCCGGCTCCTACACGCCCTTCACCATCAACCTGCCCGGGGCCTGGGGCTGGGGCATGACGGCGGCGGTGTGGTCGATCGCGGGCCTCGGCGCCCTGGGCAAGCTGGTCCTGACCCGCATCGACCGCAAGGTCTGGGTGGCGGTCTACCTGGTGCTGGGCTGGCTGGTGGTGGTGGCCCTGAAGCCGATGATCGACAACCTGGCCTGGTACGCCCTGGCCCTGCTGGTGACCGGCGGCGTGCTCTATTCCACCGGCGTCATCTTCTATGTGAACAAGCGGCTGAAGTTCGCCCGAGCCATCTGGCACGGCCACGTGGTGGCCGCCGCGGCGGCGCACTGGGCGGCGGTGCTGCTGGGCGTGGTCCTGGCGACCCAGCGCTAGGCGATGGCGCGCCGCGCGGCCGCCCTGGCGACGGCGCTGGCGGCCCTTTTCCTGATCGCCGCGGCCGCCGTTGGCCCGCCTCCCACCCGCGCCGGCTATGCCCGCGACTAGCGCCAGTGCGACGGCTATCCCCGCGCGCCGATCGACATGATCAGCGGCCTTTGCGCGGGCATCGTCGTGGCGCCGCCGCCCGAAGGCCTGCGCCCCTCCAAGCGCAAGATCCGCCTGCCGCGCACCCTGCTGGCCCTGCCGGACGGCGACCTCCTGGTGGTGGACCTGGGCAGCTGGGAGCCGGGGCACGGCTCGGTCTGGCGCCTGACCCCGCATCGCGGCGGCGAGCCGCGGCTGGCCAAGCTTCTGGAGAAGCTGGACCTGCCGCACACCATCGCAGTCGGACCGGACGGCCGCATCTATGTGGGCGAGATGAACCGCATCCGCCGGTTCGACCCCGATGCGGCCGACCCGCAGGCCAGCCTCGAGACGGTTGTGGCGGGACTGCCCGGCAATCGGCTGCACGCCAACCGCCACCCGCTCTCCAGCTTCATCTTCGACGCCGACGGCGGCCTGCTGGTCAATGTTGGCGCGCCGACGGACCAGTGCGCGCCCGAGCCGGGCGAGACGCGCTGCGCCGAGGCCGATGGCGACGGCCGCCGCGTGCACGCCGCGATCTGGCGCTTCGCCTACCAGGGTCACGGGCAGTGGGACGGGGCCTACACGGTCTTCGCCAGCGGCCTGCGCAACTCCCTGGCCATGGTGCGCACCGGCGGCGGCGCCTTGCTGCAGGCCGAGAACAGCATCGACGTCGCCGACCGCTTCTGGCCTCCGGAGGAGCTGAACGTCCTGGCCAAGGGCGGCAAGTACGGCTGGCCCTATTGCGTGGGCATGGGGGAGGCCGCGCCCGCCTGGCGCGGGACCGCCGGCGTCGACTGCCACGCCTATCGCGACCCGGTCTTGCTGCTGCCGCCCCACGGCGCGCCGCTGAGCCTGGTGGAATACCACGGGGCGATGTTCCCGCAGCTGGAGGGCCGGCTGCTGGTCAGCCTGCACGGCTACCGCGCCACCGGCTCGCGCATCCTGGCCCTGGAGCTGGATGACAAGGGCGTTCCCGTCGCCAGCGCCAAGGCGGCCTACGAGGTCTACGCCGCCAGCGGCCGCCCGGTGCGCCGCGCCTATGGACCCGGCCCCGCGACCAACGGCCTGGTGCTGACGCCCGGCTGGAACGCCCTTGCGGGCCGCCGGCCCGCGGGCTCACCGGTGGGGATGGCGATCACCGCCGACGGCGCGATCTGGGTCGCCGAAGACCGCAACGGCGCCATCCTGCGCCTGGCCCGCGACCGGCATTGATCCCGCCTTGGCTTGGAGAGGGCCAAGGGGCGACTTGAACCGCGGAAAACGCGGAAAGACGCGGAAGAGGCCGCGGAGGCGCGTCGTTCATTTCGACCACGAATGAACACGAATGAACACGAATGCGCCGGAGGCCCGGCGGTCGCCGAGGGTCACGCCCAGCAGCCTATTCGTGTGTATTCGTGTTCATTCGTGGTTCGACAAAGAACGCCCGCTGCGCGGGCAGACGGCAGGCCGCAGTTCCGCGTCCTTCCGCGGTAGGTTTCCTCGTCGCCGGTCCCTAATACGGCCGCTCCATGAAGACGTCGGCGCGGGCGTAGGGGGTGTCGGTGGGGGCCAGGTCCCGGAAGCCCACGGCGCGGTAGAGGCCGAGCGCCGGCCCGAGGCTGGCGTTGGTCTCCAGGTAGAGGCGCGTCGCGCCCATCTCCGCCCCGGCCTCGATGCAGCGCTGCATCAGCATCCGCCCCAGGCCCGAGCCGCGCAGGGCCTCGCTGACCGTCATCTTGGCTACCTCGAAGCCGCCATCGGCCATCTTCATAAGCGCCACGCAGCCCACCGGCTCGCCGTCCTTCAGGGCCATGAAGATGCGGCCGCCCTTGGCCAGGATCTGGCCCTGCGGGTCGCCCAGCACCTCGCGGTCCTTGGGCTCGATGGCGAAGTAGCGCGAGATCCAGGCCTCGTTGAGGGTGCGGAACGCCTCGGCGAAGCGCGGCTCGAACTCGACGATCTCCATGCAGGGCCTCCCGTCCGATCGATCTGCAGGATAGCCAGGCGCAGGCCCAGCCGGCAAAGTCCCCGGCCATGGCCAATGCGATTTTCTCGTCCCTGCCCACCACCATCTTCGAGGAGATGTCGGGCCTGGCGCGCACCCTGGGCGCGGTAAATCTGGGCCAGGGCTTCCCGGACGACCCCGGTCCCGAGCCGGTCCGCGCCAAGGCGGCCGAGGCCGTGCTGCATGGCTACAACCAGTATCCGCCCATGGCCGGGCTGCCCGAGCTGCGCCAGGCGGTGGCGGCGCACTATGGGCGGACCCAGGGCCTGGACCTGGACTGGGCCACCGAGGTGACCGTCACCTCCGGCGCCACCGAGGCGCTGGCCGCCAGCTTCTTCGGCCTGATCGAGCCCGGCGACGAGGTGGTGGTGTTCCAGCCCTTCTACGACGCCTACCTGCCGCTGATCCGCCGGGCCGGCGGCGTGCCGCGGCTGGTGATCCTGGCGCCGCCGCACTGGCGCTTCGACCGGGCGATGCTGGAGGCGGCGTTCGGGCCGAAGACGCGGCTGGTGGTGCTGAACAACCCGATCAATCCCGCCGGGGTGGTGCTGCCGGACGAGGACCTCGCGCTGCTGGCGGAGTTCTGCGTCGCCCACGACGCGATCGCCGTCTGCGACGAGGTCTGGGAGCAGGTGGTGTTCGACGGGGCCCGCCACCGGCCGCTGATCGCCTATCCCGGCATGCGCGAGCGCACGGTGAAGATCGGCTCGGCGGGCAAGATGTTCGGGCTGACCGGCTGGAAGGTGGGCTTCCTCTGCGCCGCGCCGGCCCTGACCCATGCGCTCGCCCGCACGCACCAGTTCCTGACCTTCACCACCCCGCCGAACCTGCAGGCGGCCGTGGCCTGGGGGCTCGGCCATTCCGACGCCTGGTTCCGCGAGATGCCGCAGGGCCTACAGGCGTCCCGCGACCGCCTAGCCGAGGGCCTGCGCCGCGAGGGATTCGCCGTGCTGGAGAGCCAGGGGACCTATTTCCTCAACATCGACCTGCCCGGCTCCGGCGTGGCGCAAGGCGACCGCGATTTCTGCCTGCGGGCGGTCAAGGACGCCGGCGTCGCCGCGATCCCCGTCTCGGCCTTCTACGAGGACGCCCCGGTGACCCGCATCGTGCGCCTCTGCTTCTCCAAGGCCGACGCGACGCTGGACGAGGGCGTGGCGCGCCTGGCCAAGGCGCGGGAGCTGGCGCTCAAGGACTCGTCCGCCACCGCGCTGGCGTGACGCCGAAGACCCGCTTGAAGGCGGCGATGAAGGCCGAAGGGCTCTGGTAGCCGGCGTCGAGGGCGGCCTGGGTCACCGGCGCGCCGTTGCTGAGCGAGACCACCGCCTGCTGCATGCGCGCGCGGCCGCGCCAGGCCTCCAGCGACAGCCCGGTCTGGGCCAGGAACAGCCGCTGCAGGGTGCGCAGGCTGGCGCCGGAGCCGCGGGCGAGGTCGGCGAAGGCGGCGTCGCGGCCCGGCTCGGCCAGCAGGCGCTCGGCGAAGCCGCGGGCGCGCGGGTCGGCCGGCAGGGGCAGTTCGGTCGGCACGGTCTCCGCCGCCGCCAGCAGGTCGACCAGCAGGCCCTCGAGCCGTTCGTGCGCCGGATCGCCCACCCGCAGCATCCCCAGCCGCACGATGTGCAGGATCAGCTCGCGAAGCAGCGGCGCCACCTCGATGGCGCGGCAGGCGGTCAGGCGGGGACCGGGATCGGCGGGGGCGAGATAGAGGGTGCGCATGGCCACCACGCCGCGCATCTCGATCTCGTGGGCCGTGCCGCCCGGCACCCAGATCGCCCGGGTGGGCGGCGTCAGCCAGGCCGCGCCGGGCGTCGCGACCCGCATGGTGCCGCTGGCGGCATAGACCAGCTGGGCCCACGGATGGCTGTGGCGGTCCAGGACGTGGCCGTCGCGATAGGTCACGGCGAGGCCGCGCACCGGGAAGCCGTCGGGATCGCGAGGGGTCTGGCGCGTCAGCGACATAATTCGTCAGACTAGCGCAAGCGCGCCGCGAACCGAAGGGACTAGCTTGGCTGCAGAAGGAGCCCGCCATGCCCTCAGCCCTGCGCCACCTGGCGATCAACGCCGATGACGTGCCGCGCGCCCGCGCCTTCTACGAGGCGGTGTTCGGCTGGACCTTCACGCCCTGGGGCCCGCCGGACTTCTTCCAGAGCCGCTCGGCCGGTGACGGGATGATGGTGGCGCTGCAGGGCAGGCGCAGCCTGGGCGGCCAGGCCATGCCGGGCATGGAGGCGAGCTTTGCCGTGGACGACATCGAGGCCACGGTCGCGGCCGTCGAGGCCGGCGGCGGCAAGGTGCTGATGCCGCCGTTCCACATCGAGGGCGTCGGGCGCCTGATCTTCTTCCGCGACACCGAGGGCAATATCGCCGGCGCCATGCAGTACGAGGGAGAACCGTGGAAATGAGCCTGCTGTCCGACCCCGCCCTGCAGGCGCGCGTCGATGCGCTGCAGGCCCAGAGCCAGGCCCAGGAACCGCAGACCCACGGCTACTTCGCAGCCCGCGCCAAGGCGAACGACCTGTCATGGGACGGGCTGGACGCCGACGCCAACCGGTTCATGGCCGACAAGCTGGTGGCCCTGGAGCCGGTGAAGGCGGAGTTCTGCCACATGCTGGTGCGGGCGCTGCGGGCCACCCGCGTGGTCGAGGTGGGCACCTCGTTCGGGGTCTCGACGCTCTACCTGGCTGACGCGGTGCGGGCGAACGGCGGCGGGGTGGTGATCGGCACGGAGTACGAGCCGGCCAAGGCGGCGGCCGCGCGCGCCAGCTTCGCGCAGGCCGGGGTCGCCGACCTCATCGACCTGCGCGAGGGCGACCTGCGCGAGACGCTGAAGGTCATCGAAGGTCCGGTCGACTTCGTGCTGATGGACATCTGGACCGAGATGGCCCGGCCGGCCCTGGAGCTGATCCATCCCCACCTGCGGCCCGGGGCGGTGATCGTCGCCGACAACACCACGACCTTCCGCCACGCCTACCGCCACTTCTTCGCCTTCGTGGAGGACCCTGCCAACGGCCTGAAGACCCTGACCCTGCCGTTCGACGGCGGCCTGGAGATGGTGGTCCGGGTCTAGTTCCCTCCCTTGATGGGGAGGGACAGATCGCGAAGCGATCAGGGTGAGGGATAGTCGATCAAACGCTGCGCCCGGTCGAGGCCCTCAATGGCGACAGCGTCCAAGGCGCTCCGCCCGGTCGTGGCCGCCTCACCCTGGCTGCTGCGCAGCCTGTCCCTCCCCATCAAGGGAGGGACGAGCGTCCCAGGTACTTGTCGAACCAGGCCAGGGTGCGGGCCTCCACGTCCTGCTGGTCGGCGGGGTTGCGCAGGCGGTGGCCTTCGCCGGGGTAGATCACCAGAGAGGTCGGCGCGCCCACGGCCTTCATGCCGTGCCAGAACTCCAGCGACTGGGCCGGCGGGCACTCCACGTCGCGCTCGCCGACATAGATGAAGGTCGGGGTCTTGGCCTTCTTGATATAGGTGATCGCCGAGGCCTTCACATAGGGCTCGGGATCGTCATAGGCCGACTTGCCGAAGA
>Ga0136846_1236363_pt1 | contig 35306 bp, 18 predicted proteins | sample HopSoiMetagenom2_FD_96841 | JGI IMG/M metagenome (GOLD analysis project Ga0136846, IMG submission 96841) | Grasslands soil microbial communities from Hopland, California, USA - 2 Assembly 2016 (version 4) | ecosystem: Environmental > Terrestrial > Soil > Grasslands | place: USA: Hopland...
AACTGCCAAAACAGGATATCCTAATAAGATGGCATACCAGGGATAATTGGGATCATTAGCCGGCCGCACCAAATTCCAATAATGACTGGGAGCGCGGTGAAATAATTCTCTTATGCCACCAATCTTATTAATACCAATAACGGTAAGGAGAAAAGAAACCAGGATCAACAGTATCATCTGAAACACATTCACTCTTGCAATAGCTTTCAATCCACCTGCAAATGCAAATAATCCAGCAAATAATACCAGCACAATAACTGATTGCCACATGGGTATTCCCAATATCTGTCTTACTAAAAACCCTCCGGCAAACAGTCCAAGCGAGAGCCAGGAGATCAATATCTTGATCAATGCATACCATGCCAGTATATTTCTTGTGGTATCACCATACCTGTTGCCCATGAACTCAGGCATGGTAGTTACCCTGTTGGCCAGGTAGCGTGGTGCAAATACCATTGCGAGAAGAAACAGGAATACAAATGCATACCATTCAAAATTCCCTGCTACAATCCCCGTGCTATATCCAATACTGGCAAAGGCCAATAACATGGATGGTCCTACATTGGTCCCCCACATATTGAAACCGATGCTGTACCAGTTGAGTGATTTACCTGCGAGGAAAAGGTTCTCATCATTTTTTTTCCTGTTTCCAAAGCTCGCTCTGTAGCCTATATATAATAATATAAGCAGGTACACCCCTACTATTACATAGTCTACAGTTTGCAGCTTTGAAAGCAGGTTGTTCATTTCTTAATTAGTTGACTATGCCAGTCCGTTTTCCGCGAGCACATCTTTGATCTTCACCGGAACTCCTATCTGCAGACTACGGTCCATTGCCTGTAACAGCGCGATGGTACCAATGCCTTCCTGCAGATCAGGATATGCCGTGAAATTCTGTTCTATTGAATCAGCAAAATATTCCAGATAATTCTGGTATTCACCGGCATGATGACTCTTTCCTTCAAACCGGAAATAATGCTTGAGTTTATGCTCCCAGGTCAGCATTCTTTCCTCACCTGTCCTGTCGGTAATCGCATAACGAAGGTCCATATAGTCGCCCTGGCTGCAACCTTCCGTTCCACGCAGGATGCAACTCATTTCGCTATCTCTTGTTACCGGTTGCACAGGTCCGGTATAGCACCCACTTACTCTGGCCACTCTTCCATCTGAAGCTCTGAATATAAAATGCATGGTATCCGGGTTTTTCAATCCACCTTTTTTACCATTACTACTTAGCATTCCATATCCCATTACTTCCTCAATATTTGGCAAATACCAGCGAATGAAATCTACAGGATGACTTAGTCCCCCATACAACCATTTGAATGATGCCTGGAGTGACCAGGGCTTTTCCAAAAACCAGCGATGGTCTGCATGGTAGTATGATTCAATAGAGATCAGTTCTCCTATCAATCCATCCTCATAATCCTTACGCTGTTTCTTCATGGGTTCAAAAAATCGCGAGCTCTGTCCTACAAATACTTTTTTGCCGGTCCTTTTTTGCAGTTCAATCAATTCCTTTGCCTTTGACAGATCATCGATAAAGGGCTTGGTACAGACCACGTGTTTATTGTGGAGCAACGCCAGCTTTACATGCTCTGCATGCAGGTGGTCAGGCGTATAAATGGCAATGATATCGATCTCCTTATCATCCAGCATTTCCTGGTAATCAGTAGTAAAATCATAAACTTTGAATTCATCTCCTCTTTTCCTGCACAGCTCAAGACTCAGATCACAGATTGCTTTTAATCGCAGTTTTTCACTTTGGAGAACTGCGGAAATGGTGCTCCTTCCTTCCCCTAATCCAAGTATGCCAACTGATAACATATTTCGTCCTTTATTTTAGTTCTTTTAAGAATACCCATACTTCACCGGGCTTTGTACCGGGTATCCCTTCCTGGTATTTACTCATGATCTTATTCCACTCTGCCACGCGAGGATTATTCTCGGTAGTTTTTGGGTTTAATTTATCCAGTGATTCTCCCTTGGGTATGCTGATCACCAGCATAAGTTGTCTGCCATTCCTGTAAACGAGCAATTGCTGGAAATCAGCAGCACAAAACCCCTGGGACACTTCCGGCCATTTAGTGAATTGGGTTTGATGATAGGCAAGATATTCGTCTATCATTTTTTGATCCTTTACCAGGTTCGCCGTTAACAATATATGATCCCAGTCCTCCGCTTTCTTCTTATTCGTACAGTGGTCCCTGTTGAATTCATAAAATGGCTCGTTGTATGATCTGACCTGGATTTGCTTAAACTGATTACTTATATCGTTCGTCAAGGCTCCCAAATCGGGCACTTTCCCATAAATCACATACCGGTTAAAATATTGATAAAGCCTGACGTCCAGTTTTTTTTGATTGGCAAGAAAAGTTTCCAGGTCTGCGCTATTGATATTACTACTTGTTCTGGATATAATTTCAAGCATCACCGGGATTTCATGATTAATTGGCCAACTGGAAGCAACCTGCCTGTCTTTTAAGAGCGCCTGATAGAAAGAAGTGATACCAGCATTTCTCTTTACATCTAGTGAAACCTGCGGACCATTGTTTTCCCAGGTATTTCCCGGACCATTTGCGTTCTGTAAGAATTTGGAGGATGGGCACCAGTTATTCCTTACAGTCATATCTGAGCTTCCTTCATCAGTATATAAATAAAACCAGTGACTGGGAATATGTGCATAAGGAGCTTTATAAATACTATCAATATAATTTTCACTGATCAGTGTCCCCGGTTGTGCAGATAACGTGTAGATAGCAGCCACATCATAACAATGCTTGCCATAATGGTGAATCCTGTTGGCAGTGATCTTATTATCCCTCATCACATTAGGCGTCTTTGTCCACCCCCAACCCACACTAATGCCTGTATAGGAAACATCCGATATCTCATTATGGGTGATGGTAGTTTCTTTTACATACCCTGCCCCTATGCCCACACATCCCCAATCTTCATTCGTCACACCTGTAACAAGGTTATTACTGATCATCAGACCACGCGTAATATCCCGCTCATCTTTTGGCTCATAAGGAATATGTACTTCAGTTGATTCATCGGAATAAACACCTGCCAGCAATCCGGTGCCACCTATATCCTTAAAAAGATTACCATTGATTGTACAATCATAATTTCCCTTCTCTATATCCAGTCCGGTTGAGCCCATGTGCTCAAAAGAGCAGCTTTCAAACTGAAGTGAATCCGCATAATTAACTTTCACTGCTGCCGCCGGCCGACCCACCCATGCCTGATTCTCCAATGTCTGCTTATATGGCGTTCCCGGAACCTTCAGTTTATAAGCATCGGTCATATACATACCGGCCTGAAGGGGAACATGACCATACAAAGAAGGACGTAACCAGCCTGTATGTTCAAAGCTTATCCCTTTGAAGTAAATATTTGAAACCGGGTGATCAATTGTTCCTTCAATCTTCAATAATGTTTCTAATGCAGGAGCTGTAACTATTGCTTTGGTGAGATCTTCTCCGGGCCTTGGCCAGTAATATATTTTACGATTACGTACATCCAGCCACCACTCTCCCGGTTCATCCAAAAATTGCATTGCATTGGTTAAATAAAATGCACTGTTACCTGTCTCGGAAGATATCCATGGAGCCGGCCAGGGATGCTCACTCTGGATCCTGCTTTCTGGCTGCTGAAAGAATAATTTGCTACTGTCTCCATGCACTTCCATTTTCTTAATGCGAAGTATGGCTACTGCCCACCATTGGTGAATGAACATTTCCATACCCTCAGCATTCTGAAGAGAGAATGTTTTTGGAGTAGGAATCCAGCAGGTTTCTTCCTTTTTGTTCCAGCTCAATATGCGATACATACTATCTGCATTCCTGTCTCTTGCCCTTTTAGCTTTTATATTGTTGATCCATAATTGACGAAAGGGAATAAAGTTGCCATTTGCCAGAGGCACATTAGCCACCCAGATCTTTCCTCTGGCATTTTTTGATAAACCGGGAAGCGGGTTGATTAATGGTGACCAGTTTCCAATAGTAAAGCCACCACTTATTACTGCTTTAGAACCAGGAATGTTTTCTATGTAAGTAGGGCTTGAAGCTGTTCCTGCATCTTCAGGTCGGATAAAAACGGGCTCATATAATTTGTAAATACCTTCTGCGAGAATGATATGTACACCACCCACAATGGATGGGTCATTCTGTCTGCGTAGCTCACGCACTTTTCGCAATGCACAAGCTAAGGTTGCCAGCGGCTTATCCTGTGTACCAGGATTGGAGTCTGAACCATTGGATGCAACGTAAATATCAACAGCATGACCATGACTGGCAATTAGCATTAAAAATGCAAATAGGCACAGGGGCAATCGTTTGATCATTTTTAACTGTTGGCGCTATAAATGTGCTTAACTAGCAGGCAATTAGCAAATAAATGTACCCCCCGATGCTACCTTAAAAAATGTCGGTAACCACTAAAAAGATGTATAATCTTACTATTTTACTATTGCCCCTGGAATACCTTTTTGAGATAGGCTGTATTAGCCCCATAATTGCCTTTTACATCAGATGGCTTTCGCGCATCTCGGCTTCTTTCGATCACCAGCCATCCACTCCATTTCATTTTGTCGAGAGTCGCCCTGACTTTAGGCATATCGATCTGCGGGTCGTTCTCCAGCCAAACACTATCCTTATTGGTCGCATGGATGGCGCATATCCTGTCCTTTCCTAATATCTGTAATTCTCTTGTCAGGTCCCGGCCTTCTTTCAATGGATTAGAGAAATTGAAATAGATCTTTATTCCTTTTGAATTGATCTCCTTTAACAATTGCACTTCTTCTGTAGCATTAAGCGCTGTTTCAATACCAATCACCACTCCGGCCGCTTCTGCCATTTTACCCGCTACTTTTAACCTTGCTACTACTGAATCTCTGACTTCCGGATGCTTTTTAAGATCACACTGCACACCCAAAGGAAGAAAAGCAATTTTAATATTCATCAGCTTCATGGTGGCAATACAGTCTTCAATTGATCTTTTATACTCAGCACGGCCGCAGAATGATTGAGCATAATAGCCTGTCATGGCTAGTGAGAATAATTCCACCTTCAATTCTTTTGCCTTATCAAGGAATTGCTTCCGCACGGAATCAGTCAGGAGCTGATTATCAAAGGTAGGCCTGGTTCCAAGTCCTCCCATATCCACCTCCAGTCCATCTGCCCCTATCTGCTGGGTGAGTGGAATAGCGCCAAGTTTCTGACGCTTCAAAAGCATCAGATCGATCAAACCCACTTTATAACGCTGATTCTGCTGTGCATAAGAACCAATAGCAGAAAGCAGAAACAGAATGCAAATCAGTTTCTTAATCATTTTATTTCCCAATTGATTTATAGAATAATGTTTCAAGGTTAGCAAATCCTTTTACTGCATGGGCTGGCAATAACTCTCCATTCTTGCCGAATACATACAATGCCTGTTCCGGTTCAATAGTGATCTTTGATTCATCAATTTTTCCAGACGCATCCTGTATTGCTTTGATGTTTAAACCAAGATGCTTTGCCATGAATTCATACACTGCGGCCCTTTTATTGATTCCGAAATCATGACCCTCTTCTTTTAAATGCACATTCTCTACCTGACTGGCACTTTTATACCATCCATACATTTTCTGAAGGTATAAGAAATCATGTTCTGGCATCCGGTCTGTCCAGTCTTTCCCATCACTAACAATTAATTGGGGACGCGGTGCTGCCATGGCAGCAATCTCTACATTATCTGTATGTCCACCACAATTATGAACGGGCATTCCGCTTTCGCAGGGACATCCGCCATAGAAATAGGAAGAGAGTGATACCACAGGTGCAGATACTTTAATACGGTCATCCAGTGCTGTCATTAACACAGTATGGCTTCCCGCACCTGAGCCTCCTGTCATTGCCACTCTTGCAGTATCTGCATCCTTCAATGACAATAAATAATCAAGGATACGGATGGAGCCCAGTGCCTGTATGGTCATTGATAAACTGCGTCGATGGTCAGGTACCTCGAATTGCAAAAGTGATTCTCCCCACGCAAAAAGATCATAACTGAATGCCATTGCGCCCATTTTTGCCAGAGCTGCACAGCGGTATTGACAATCGGGGCGATAGCGTTGCTTTTCCCAGTGACCATCAGGATTTAATATCACAGGAATTTTTCCTTTATACTTTGAGGGTTTGTACAAGGAACCATTGATCCATACCCCTGGCAATATTTCAATGGCAATATTCTCTACCGTATATCCATCAAATTTCCTTTTTGGGGTAATAATTGGTTTGGAGGCGGGCGCGGGAGGTAATTTACTTAATTGCAGGGATTCCAGCATACAGGGTTTTAATTCAGCCTTCCTTTTCTTCCATTCTGCCAATGTGGAATATTGTGAAGCGATCTTGTCCAGATCAGCCCATCCTTCTGCCACCGGCCAACGGTAATATTCATAATACTGAACACGATATAGTTTATCACCATCCTTTCTCACCTTCATATCCAGGGGCTTCAGCACATTATCCAGGGTTTGGTCAACATCATTTCTGTATCGCCAGTCGGCATACTTTACAGTTTTCCCTGTTACCATAGAATCAGCATATTTGATAGTTACCCCATACCTGGTTTGAATATCACTCAGTACATCCTTCAATGGTTTTGCATACGAATTATCTGAATCCATTTGTGCCGGTAATTGCAGTGATACAATGAGCACGATTGCAAGGGCTATATGATTTCTTATTTTCATTTTCACGATATATTATTTAGATGGTTTCAATCCGCTATATAAAAGGTTTCTATCCAATACTGGCTTGGGAAAGAATAAACTGGCTATATACCCTACCAGTATTACCACCAGGTGACTGTAAACTCCCAGCATCAGCTTATGATGTTTAAAATTATAAGGTCCCAGATCTAATAACAGTTTCTTTTCTTTTACACCAATAGGTGTTGATGTCAAAAATGCATAGGAGGTAAATAATATACAGGCAATGATGCCAATATTCACTCCCTGCCTGTTGACCCGGGCACTAAGTATCCCCAATAAGAATATCCCAACGATGCCACCAGAGAAAATCGCATAAATAGTAAAGATCACACCCAATACTCCTTCGTTTCCTATATATAAATAAAGTGCCCCAATTGCAGCTGCCAGTATGCCGGATATGACCACAATTAATTTTCCGGCAAGCAGGTACTGTTTATCATCCTTACCCGGATTTATCCTCCGATAATAATCCTCCACCCCAACCGCTGCCATTGAATTGAGGTCTGCGCTTAAACTGCAAATAGCGGCTGAGACTAGCGCTGCCACAATAAAACCGGTAATTCCTGTGGGCAACTGTGTCATCATGAAATAAGGAAACACCTCTTCCGCTTTAGTTCCTGCAGGCAGAGGATTTTGTTTATAAAATACAAAAAGAGCGGTGCCGATAAGCATGAACAATACCCAAACAGGAACAGTGAGTGATATACCCAAAAGCGATGCCCTGATAGCGGAGCGATCCGTTTTCGCAGCCAGATAACGCTGGACTACTGTCTGATCAGTGCCATATTTCTGAATGGCATAAAAGGCCCCATTGATGATCATAACAGGAAGGGTGAGTTGTGACAGGTCTGTTCTATAGGGACCAAATCCCGTTCTACCATTGGCAGACGCAATAGAAACTGCCTCGGTTACACCGCCTTTAATCGATAACAATAAGATGCTTAAACAGATAATTCCACTGGCAAATAGCATGAATCCCTGGAACACATCAAGCCAGATAACGGCTGTTATCCCTCCTTTCAGATTCACTATTACTAATACAAAACTTACAATCACCAGTATAAGATAATCATTCATACCGGTCAGTTTGCCAATAGCAACCGCTATCAGGAATAGCACGGTACCCATTCCTGCAAACTGCCTGAGCACAAAAGAGGAGGAACTGTAATACCTCGCGAAAAGACCAAAGCGTTTTTCAAAATACTCATACGTACTTAGGCCGATAACCTTTCTATACAGTGGAACAATAAACCATATTGTTCCCATTAAAACCACCGGTACCATTAAGCCCTGTACCAATAGTATCCAGTTACTTGAATAGCCCTGCGCAGGATAGCCCAAAAAGGTAATACTGCTGATCAGTGTTGACAGCAGTGAAAGGCCCAATGCCCACCAGGGGAAATGTCCTTTTGATAGAAAGAAATTCTCTGTCGATTTCTGGCGGCCTGAAAACCGGAACCCAAGGTAAAGGGTAGCGCCCAGTACAATGAGAATGATCAGGTAATCCACCAGGTGTAAGTGATTCATTGGCGCCATTGTTATTTCTCTACAAACTCGCTGTCTCTGTATTTCTGCTTTAAGTTTTGTTTTTCTTCTTCCCCCATCCCGGCAAGCGGTGGCATCATGAAAGATTGACACAATTCTTTTTCTTCCATTAATACTTTTAATGCCCAAAGTGATTCTCCCTGCGTTTTCCCTTCCTGGTATATCTTACCCAACTTATCTGATAATTCCTGTTGCTTATAGGCATGATCCCGATCATTCTGTCCTACAGCAATAAACATTTCTGAATAGATATCCGGGGCAATATTTGCAGTGGAAGGGACCAGGCCATCTGACCCCTTAAATAATGCTTCGGCTGAGCGTGCGCCCCAACCCAGGAAATGACTGAAATCCTTGCGGTCCTTCCACAGCATGATGGATTGCTGCAAACGCTCATCATTCCGTTCTGAATCTTTTATTCCTACTATATACGGATCATAGCTCAACTCATCAATTAATGAAATGGGAATGCTCATGTGAGTGGTTGCAGGGATATTATAGATTATCAGTGGAGCCCTCAGCATTTCCACGAGATCAAGGAAATATTTTTTCATCTGGGATTCCGTTAATGAATAATAGCAGGGCAGGTTCGCCACCAGCACATCTGCACCATGATGCATGCAAAACCGTCCAAATTCTACTGATTCTTCAAAACAGTTGCCTGAGATACCGGCATATAATATGGTGTCCTGCATCTTTAATTTACCTGCCTTCCTCATGTATTTCTGCTTAAGGTCCAGCGATAAAGAAGCAAACTCGCCCGTGGTTCCCAGTATGAAAGGAGAGATCGAGTGTTCATAGAACATTCCGAATATCCGTTCCACTGCCGCCTTATCCAGTTTATTACCTTCAGTCAGCGGTGTTACAACTGGTGCAATAATCCCTCTATATTTCTTGTGAGTCATGATTCTGTCCTTATATGATATTAGCCAACTAATTTCTTGCAATCCACAGGCTCTATTTCCAATCGTTCACACCATCCCAGGAAGCTGTCATATATTTCATCCAATACCCCTTTTTGCTCCGGAGTCAGCTGCATGATATGCGCCCTGCTGATCATTCTTACAGGTAAACCCCGCTTGGCTAAAAAATATTTTGCACTCATCGGATAGGCGATATGGATAAGAGGGTCTACCCTGGTCAGCTCCCTTTGTAACCATTCTACTTCTTTCTTTTTTGAAGGGTCATTGGCGTTATTGCACATCCAGACCAGGATCTCAGGATAGAAATTGCCTGAAATAGACGACATACCCCTGGCACCAGCCTGTAAAGAAAATTGTGCATTCGGTGTATGGGCATCATAGAATTCCAGTTTATCATTTCCTTTTGCTACTTCCAGCTTTGCTTTTACATTTTCCGGAAGAATAGATGTGTCTTTATGATATACCAGCCGGTCAGCTTCCAGTAATTGCCTGAATATATCCGCACTCAGGATTCGTTTGTAGGGAGCAGGACATTCGTAAAGCCCTAAAGGAATAGGACCTGTGAGCTCAAACATCTTATCGAAATTTCGTAACAACACCTCATCAGTTTCACCTACTCTTGCAAAATGACCAGTGATCAGGATCACGGCATCAATTCCCGTATCATATATCTGTTTGGTAAATTCTGCCTTGTCTTCCAGCGTCAATCCAAAGGAACCTGTAGCTACTACAGGTACACGTCCATTCACATATTTTACTATATGCCTGGTAAGCTCCAGCCGTTCATCCTCTGAAATGCTGAACATTTCACTACTCAGGCAGTTAGCAAAGAATCCTTTCACACCAGCTGCAAGGTAAAAATCAACCAGGGTTGATACTACATCCAGATCAACTTTTGCCTTCAGGTTGAACGGCGTGATCATGACCGGCACAAATTTTTTATCGCTGTTATTCATATTTCTCCTGCTTCTACGTTTTGAATATTTCTATTTCTGATCCTTGTTATCAATAGGCCTGATAAGAATATTCCGAGGGTTCCTACTACAATGATCATATTCTTATGCAGGGGGCTTCTTAAAAACTGATAGCTCACGGGTAGCCGGTCGCTGAATGTCATCCATAATATTATTATGATGCCGATCAGTACGGCTGTAAAGGCTTCGGGACTACTTGTACGTTTACTGATCAATCCTAGCAAAAACAGACCCAACATTCCTCCTGCAAAAATGCCAGACAGTTCCCACCAAACATCCAGCAGGCTCCTGCTTCCGATCATGGCCAGACCGGTAAATAAACCAATCAGTCCAAAAATGATCGTGAACATTTTCAATACCATGAGTTGTTTCTTATCAGAGATTGAACGATTAACATATCTCTTATAAATGTCCATAGTAAACACTGTGGCCGATGAATTCATATTGGAACTGATCGTGCTCATTGCTGCAGATAATATAGCTGAAACAATTAACCCAACCAGGCCTGTTGGAATTTTTGTAACCATGAAAAATGGCAATACCTTATCTCCATAATCTGCAGGCCTCAATGATTGGGTAAGGCCCATAATCGTATGGGAATTTACACTTCCCTGTTCGGCTACTACCTGCATTTTTACAGGCTCTATCATTTCAGGGTTTACCTGGTAAAATGCATACAATGCAGTACCGATAATAAAGAACAGTAATGAAGCCGGAACATACATCCATACGCATAACCATATTGAACGACTAGCCTGTTTAGAAGATTTGGCGGTATGATATCGCTGGATATAATTCTGGTCCATTCCAAAATTGTTCAGGTTAATGAAGAACCCATAGAATAATATCACCCAGAAAGTGGATTCTGTCAGGTCTGGCGATAAACTGCCTAAACTGATCTTATGGTCTCTTGTTGCAATATCCCAGATTGCAGACACACCACCTGGCATCTGGCTAATAATGATCCCCAGTATTAATAATGCACCCAGTGTTTTAATAATACCCTGTACCACTTCCGTCCAAATTACCGCTTCCATACCTCCCATTACAGTGTATATTATAATACATATTCCCATCACGATCATGATGGAGGCCATTGAAAAACCAGTAAGCGCCTGCAGGCTTAATGCCATTCCAAAAAAAATAGAGCCCATCCTGGCAAACTGGGTCAGGAGGAAACAGATTACTGCATAAGTCCTTGCCCAGGGTCCAAATCTTTTTTCCAAATGCGTATAGGCGGATATTTCTCCCGTACTCCTATAGAATGGAACAAAATAACGTGAAGCAATCCAGGCTGCCAGTGGCATGGAAAGACTGAATACAAATGCATTCCAGTTACCTCCAAACGCTTTTCCCGGTACCCCTAAAAATGTATTGCTGCTTAAAAAGGTAGCGTAAATGGATAATCCTATTGCCCAGCCGGGAATCTTTCCGGAAGCGCTGGTGAATTGTTCCGTGTTCTTATTCCGCCTGGAAAAATAAAAGCCGATCATTACCATCGCAGTGAGGTAAATGAAGATGATGACGATATCCAGGACCGGCAGATTATTCATTACTATTAATCATCAGAGGGTTTTAAAGTCCTTGCTGTAATACCTGGCCATTGCTCATTCACAATGGGATCTCCTTTCAATTGGGAAGGATCAAGCACAACATGCTTAATTCTTTCCCTTCTCCAGGTATAAACAATATGCACCAGGCCATCCTTTGTTTGAATTACAGACGGATAAGAATACTGGCTTACCGGTGAATCTTCCAGGATCACCACTGCATCCCAGTTCTTTCCATCTTTTGAAACAGCCACGTTCAAAGGAGTGCGGGCGCCTTTTCCATTGGGAAGAGAGGCTTCTGGCTTCACATGATTATATACCAGTAATTGCCTTCCATCTTTCAGTGTCACAGCATCTGTTCCTGAATTATTATTGGGCAAAGAAGAGGCAGTCATGGCACTCCAGGTCTTGCCTCTATCACTGCTCCAGGATTCATTGATGGTTCTGTTCTTACTCCTGCAAAGAATCTGCATACGACCATCTGAGTAAGTCAATATGCTGGGCTGAATGGCACTGACTAATTTCCCATCATTCAATGAATCTGTTTTTGACCAGGTATGACCATTATCCTTAGTTAATTCAAAGTGCACTTTCCAACCGGTTCGCTCTGTACTGCTGGGACACCACAAAGTTCCGTCGATCATTACCGGTTTATTTTTTATAGGGCCGAGATATCCTTCCGGCAATGCTTCTCTTTTGCCCCAGGTTTTGCCATTGTCTGTTGACCGGGTCATCCAACCTGTCCATCCAGCCACATTAGGCCCAATCTTAAAGAATAATAATAACTCTCCGCCAGGCACCTGGTAGAGAACCGGATTATAACAGGCATATCGTACACTGTCATTCATTACACCGTCTGCCACCTTAACGGGCACAGTCCATTTATCATTAACAAGTCGGCTGGTCCAGATACATACATCTTTATTTCCTTCCTTTGTTCCCCCAAACCAGGCAGCTATCAATCCTTCCGGTGTTTCAGCAATTGTAGAAGCATGGCTTTCAGGGAAAGAAGTTCTTTCAAAAATGAATTCATCTTTTATAATTCCTTTCCGGAACCGGTCATTAACCTTAAAGTGATAGTCCCCGGAAGGGATCTCAAAGCGGAAATAAAGTCCATCCATTCCGGTATACTTAATTGCATCATTATCCTTTACTGGTATATCTCTTTCAGTGATCTCATCCAGGTTCTTTGCTGGTATGTACACAACTGCAGAGGTATTTGCTGGAATGCTGATCCTCCATTCAAAGGATGGACCAGTCAGTTTCTTTTCCCAATCGCTACTGATCAATCCATAAGGTGAGTGATAAAAAGCATTTGTCCATTGTAAACCGTCAATGATCTCCGGCTTCATGATGATCTTTTTAAATCCGGGCTCAGACCTGTCTGCTTTTATACCTGCTACATTCTCATTCAGCCAGATCAATAGATCACCGAGCAGCATCACATGATTCTGAGAGTTCATTTGCGGATTGGCAGTATTGCCATTCCAGAGTTCCCAGATAGTAGTGGCGCCATTATTCGCCATGTATCCCCAACTCGGGTACGATGTATTGGAAGCGAGTGTATAGGCAATATCCGAACGCTGAAAATCGGAAAGACCGCGCATCAGCCATTGAGTACCGATCACACCGGTACTTATATGCATATGATCTGTTAGCTTAATCCGGTTATATAAATTATTAAATACGGCATCCCTAAGGCTATCAGCCGTTATCCCGAAATAAAGCGGAAGGAGATTAGCAGTTACCGTATTATTATCATAAATTTTTTTCTGTGCGTTAAAGAATTTCTGGTTAAAGGCCTGTTTTACTTTTACTTCCTGGTCCTCGTAAACTTTGATATCTCCCGGCTTTCCTGCCAATGCCGCAAATCGTTTCATATACTGTAATAACCAATAGTAATAAGCGGTGGAGATCAGTTCTCCTTTGGTGGTACGCAGGCTATCTGTTGAACGGATAAGTTCCAGTGATTCCGGGGGCACACACCAGTCTCCATATTTGTCTTTTGTCAGGATATTGTTCTTCATGTATTTCGTCCGCATATATTCGATCCATTTCTTCATGGAGGGATAATGAGCAATGATCGGCTGCTTATCACCATACTGCCTGTATAACATATCTGCGATCAGGATATAAGTGCCCGGCCAGGTCATATTATCACTGTAATAATTCCAGAAGGCAGGTGCAACATCAGGAATAGCTCCTTCTGCCGTTTGCGATTGCTCTATATCGTTCAGCCATTTTGCATATAAATTGCCGTTGTTAAAGAGGAAGGCTTCTCCACCCGCGCCCGTTGAACGATCTCCCAGCCAGGGCTGCCGTTCATTGCGTTGAGGACAATCGATGGGCATGCCTTTATAGTTAGAAGCAATTCCCCACCAGGCATTCCGGTATATTTTATTAATGGTATTATCAGAACAGGAAAAGCGTCCGGACCTTTCCATATCGTCATATACAAAATGACCTTCAAAATCCTGCAATTGAGGCGTCCGTGGGTATCCTGTGATCTCCACAAAGCGAAATCCGTGCGTTACAAACGTTGGCTGCCAGCTTTCCCTGCCTTCACCTTTTAGTGTATAGATATCTGTAGCCCTTGCATCCCGAAGATTGGCAACATATAATTGTCCATCAGGCTGCAGGCTTTCAGCAAATCGCAATTTTACCCTGTCTCCCTTCTTTCCTTCTACATTCATTTTCACCCAGCCGGAGAAATTCTGTCCAAGGTCAAGAACGTATTTTCCTTTCTCAACCTCTTTTAATGAAACAGGTTTAATGGTATCCATGATCTTCATGGGTGGGATCATCTGGGCAGCAAGGATGCCAGGAGGCGCTTTCACCAGTTGTGGACGCATCCATTTACTGTCATCATATTTTACAGAAGTCCAGTTACCCAGCTCCTTTGTTGCATCATACTCTTCCCCATCATATTCATTATTAGTACGGATAGGACCATCGGCAGTTAATTTCCAGGATTCATCACTCGTTACCTGTTTCTTTGTTCCATTCGCATATTCAATCTCCAATTGTAACAGCAACCTGGGATAACCAAAGCTGTTAATCTTTTGTGGCTTGTAACCCTGCCGCATGGTGAAGTATCTTCCATTACCGAGAACCGTTGCAATTGCATTCGCTCCATTAATGATATTAGTGGTTACATCATACGTATTATATAATACCGATTTCCGGTAATCAGTGGGTGCAGGTCCCAGGCCAGAGCCTGAGACCTTTTTGCCATTGATAAACAATTCATAGAGTCCGAGACCAACTATATATACGGTTGCTCGTTTGACCTGTCCCGGAGATTGAAACTCCTTCCGCAGGTAACGGGCAGATAATCTGGACCATTGGGTGATACTATCCCAGGGAGCCGCTTTATCATAACCGATCCATTTAGCCTTCCAATCAGTTTTATTCAGCAATCCCATACTCCAGGAAGCAGGCTGACTCCAGGCGGTTTCTCCTTTAGTGGTATACACTTTTACTTTCCAGAAATATCTGCCTTTAGTTGTTAGTGATTTGCCTGCATAGGAAACCATTATGGAAGAAGATGAGATGATCTTTCCCGGGTTCCATATATCTCCTTCATTTTTATCCAGTAATTCTTTTGAAGAGGCTACAAGGATATGATAGGCAGTTTGCTTTGTGTCATTTACCCTCGATATAATTTGCCAGCTTAACCTGGGCGATTTCGCATCGATTCCCAATGGATTCTCCAATTGTTCACATCTCAGATGGGTTACAAATACGGACTGCGCCTGCAGCCAATGCGACACCAAAAAAGAGAAAATAGTTAATATGAAAAGTCGTTTCATAAGTTTGCTTTATCTGAAATTGAACCACAGCACCAGCTTTAATGCTCTTGCAGGGTCCTTCTCATAATCATAAAACCCGTATTTCATTCCCTGCGGGCCGGTAGATTCCTTTGTCTGGCTCTTGGTGCCAATTGCAGGAATTCCCTGCATAAAGGAAATATCACCAGAAGGAAATATGGGTTCATAGTTATGCCACTGATCAGTTTTCCATGTCGGGGTAAATAGTCGAAGAAACACATCTTCAGTTTCGGTGCCCACATAGAAAGAACGATTATCATTTAAAAAAAAGCGACTCCAGTACATATTGGCGTAATAGCCTTTGAATTCAGGATAGATCCAGGGATACTCACCAGTCTCCGTTTTATTATAATCCTTTTTCCAGACACCAAACTGTCCTCCCTTCATCCGGTTTTTCCAAACCCTGTATGGGCCGTATCCCATATATTCTACCTGCCTGATCCTGTTCTCCGGGAATGAAAAATTAATGCCCACCATTGTGGAATAGAATTCTGCTGGAAAATAGTTGACCTCCATTCTAACAAGGCCAGATGGATAAATGATCCATTGAAGGGTATTATAGCCCGACCTTCTATCAAACTTTGAGCTGATAATAATATCAGATCCGATCTGTCTGGCCGCAAGACCAGAAAAATTATTGACTCCTTCCTGGATCACGGGTCCGTTATTAAATGGCAGAGACTTGTTTTCAACCTCAACTGCGGAAAGAATTCCGGTACTTTTTTGAAAGCTCAGTTTTACTCCTTTCGCAGTTACCACAAAGAGACTATCAGTCTCTATCAATTCCGGGACTTTGCTTCCATGATCCTTTGCCATATACCGGTTAAAATAGATTGGCTGGATCAACGGAAAACTTTTGGTCATTATTTCCCTGTTGAATTTGTCTTTAACTGTTATATACAATACCTGGAAGCCCATCCACCCTGCGGGAAGATTTACTTTCAAAATTCCCTTTTGAAGCGGTTTGATATCCGGCGCATTTATGGTTCCCTTAACTGAAGCCAGCTTCGGATCCCAGGATTTCAACTCATAACTGAATTTACATTGATTGATATTGGTAAAATGATACCGATTCTCGATTGGGAAGTTAGCATCCGAACCAGACGTTATTTCCTTTTCTTCAAAATGAACAGGGCTCCAGATGGCTTTGATGGCATAATAACTACCCTCTTTTTCATGATACGGTCCCATAATCCCATCTGCCGCACGAAATTTATCTGTATCCAGGGAATCATGCAGATCGCGTCTTACCACTCCCTGGTCAGCGAAATCCCACAAAAAGCCTCCCGCATATAAAGGTTTACGCCACATCATTTCCCAATAATCTTCAAGACCGGCACCATGCCCTCCGTCAAACCATCCATGTAGAAACTCAGTTGGCATGATAATACTATGTCCATGGTCATAGTTCCCAATCCCATAGTCATACTGCCGATAATGCTGCGTTTCTATTCCGCCGTAATTTTCCCAGGGATGAACTACTCCCCGTTGCTGGATATCGTATTGATCAAACAACGTATCAAGTTCCAGGTTATGTCCACCCTCATTACCATTTGACCATAACACAATGGACGGATGGTTCACATCATGGTCAATCATTTCCTTTAGCAGTTTAGTTCCAGTAACAGTAGAATAATGACCATGCCAGCCAGCCAGTTCATCCATAACAAATAGTCCCAGGGAATCACAGACATCCAGGAAATGATCATCGGGCGGATAATGGCTCATGCGAACTGCATTCATATTCATGTCTTTCATCAACAATACATCATCAATGCTTATCTTTTTACTGGTTGTTCTTCCGCTGGTTGGCCAGAACGAGTGACGGTTCACTCCTTTCATTTTTACTTTTACCCCATTAACATAAATCCCGTCCCTGTATCTGATCTGTATGGTTCTGAATCCAAATTTCTGTTGGACCTTGTGAAGCGGGATGTCACGATTAACCAGGGTAAACTGCGCGGTATATAAGGCTGGTGATTCTGGAGTCCACAGTGCAGGAGAAATAACCCTGCCGTAATAAATTAATGCAGTATCTCCTTCTTTTTCCTCCGATAAATACAAATTATTAATCAATTTTCCCTGCTGATTCAATATCTTGACGCTTACTCCAGTTATATTTTTACCCTTTATATAAACTCTTGCTTTAAAGTCGCCGTTTGCTTTTGCATCAATAGCTAATCTTTCAATATGGTTCACAGGTAATGCCTCCAGCCATACAGGCCTGAATATCCCGCCGAAGATCCAGAAATCACCACTGCGCTCTGCTGCATTCACGCTTGCATCTGAGGAATGTTTGGAAACTTTTATCTCCAGTAAATTCTCTCCTTCGAAATTGAGCAGTTTTGAAATGTCATATTTAAATGCATAAAAAGCCCCGCGATGAGTTTCTCCGGCACTCTTCCCATTGATTTTTACTTCTGTATCGGTCATTGACCCTTCAAATACAATATTCACCTGCTTATTCTTCCATTGCGCTGGTACGCGGAAACGATATTTATACATCCCCTGCTCCTTACCTCGCACACTATCCGGTGAAAACCCATAATCATATTTACCAAAACCCTGCAATTCCCAACAGGAAGGAACAGGAATGGTAACCCATTTACCTGCACTCATTCCTCCCGTACAATAAAACTCCCAGGGTACTGTATTATCATTTCCGGTTCCTGAGAGATATAATTTTTCGGTTGATTGCGCGGCAAGCTCTCCCTGATCCTTTATAATAAAGAATAGAGCGAGACCCAGGAATACCATCCTTTTCCTGCTTATATATTCTATAGCCTTCCGGCCTTTCATTTTTAATTAAAGGCTTGCCTCAATTTTACATAACACTTCTGCCCTTTTCAATAATTTTCCATTGGCGTATACACTTAGGCCTTTTCCTTTTTTATACTTCTGACCGCTCTTATCCCAGATAATAGTAATGATCTTACCATGATACAATACGTTATCCAGGCAAAACCAGTCCCATTTATTGGAAGGCAGCAGAGGATTTACTTCAATGATATTATCTGCTCTTGGCCGTAAACCAACCAGCCCCGTGATCAAAAGGTCATTAAAGGTTGAATGATTGTAATACCGGCTTCTTTCCTGGTCACCCTTTAGCCAGTAACCTGTTTTCTCATCCAGGTACTCACCTACATAAGGTTTGCCACGATAATACTGTGATTCCACATAGGTTTCCAGCAGATCAAAATAAAGGCTGTCTGTTACAGTCTTTTGCTGGTGATTATTCATCAGGTTGGCCATTGCCGTCAATGTTTGTGAAGTGGCAAATGGCCAAACAGCTCCATCCCATTCACAATTGCAGCAGCCATGCATGCGAAATTGCGGATGGCTCCTGTCTGCCGTAGTTATTCCAAATGGCGCACAGAATTGTTTGGTATCTGCAAGGCTGGTCCAGGCCACATCATACTGCGCATCAGGCATATTGAAGTACCAGGGAATAAAGCCTATTTCTTCTTTTACATTGGCGCTTGTATCTGCTTCCTTCAATACTTCAAAAAAGCGATGGTTATTATTCCAGAGTTTCGCTTGTGTAAGCTGCTTGATACTATCAGCTTTCCTGTTATACAGGGCAGCAGTTTCTGGCTGATGAGCCAGGCTGGCGATAGATGCAATTGCTTTTGCATTACCATACATATATCCATTGATGGAAGGTCTTGCATTCTTCTCCCGTCTTCCGCCACTGATCGTTTCTTCCATTGCATCCCTAACATCATATTGCCAGAATAATCCGCCCGGCAATTTCTTATCATGCTCCCAGGCAGTATAGTCCGCTTCCAGATCTGGCAACAGGTTTACAACAAATGCAGCGTTGTTGTTGACAAGGTACCGGTTATAAATAGCATCGCTAGCCCAGCTACTGTACGCGCGCAATTTACTCATGGGCCTTCCCTCATTGCCACGGAACCATACCATAATATTGTTGTCAAGGTAACGCTGGTCGTGCAACCACCTGCCTTCGTAAATATGATGTCCCAGGGCACTGCTGATCATATTGTATTTATCAGCATAATTCCGCTGGATAAGGAACTCTGTAAAAACAAAGCCTTTCTCAGTTTTCTTTATATGCTTACGAATGGTCCACCAGCGATAATAAAATATCTCCTCAAAATTCTGTTGAGGACATTCAAACAGGGGAATATTCTTTTGCATCCACTGCCATGCACTGTCGTTTGGAATGGCCTGCTTTATATTCTCATCCTCCATCCTGTTGAAGTAATCGACATAATGCTTAAATGATGCGGCTTTTAATACAAGTGGTTTGCTAATCTGGCTAAATCCCTGGCTTACCAGGCAGATACCAGTCAGTAATATGATTAACCGCTTCTTCATTTGCCGGCAGCTGTTTTAAGATAATCTATCGAATAAACTGCTTCCTTATCCTTTGCATTTGGATTAGGCAGATCATACATTTGATCAGTGGGAGTATCAGCATCAGGGAAGCGACGAGCAATACCTGTCCGGAATACAATTCGCTCCACGCTTTCAACTGGGGCAAAGCATAAATTATTGATCGGGTTCTTTCCATTTATGCTAACTGTAAAGAAGCGTGTGGAAGTATTCAGGTCAATTTTAAATGAAACCGGCTTTCCTGCCTCATATTTTCCTACGGCTCTGTTCCTGTATCCCGCTTTGCTGAGAATATTTCCGGTAGAATCAAATACCAGACGCAGGCAGGGAGTACCTTTTGCGTCCACCAATTCAATTTCCAGCCCTCCATAGCTGTTTTGTTTAGGCGTAATAACAAACTCTGCTGTCAATCTTTTTGAAACGGGAAATATCCTTTCTGCCTTTGCAAAATCAAATGGATCACTGTCTTTCAGTACCAGTGCTTTCCCATTACCATTCTTCTCAATGCTTACATTACACCAGAGCGGACTGTAGATATTCCAGTTAGCCAATTCATCTCCGTCTTTCATGGAACCAAAAACATCATTAACATGTTCAGTAGCCTTATCCCTTACTGGCACAGGTATCCTGCTGATCCAGATATCTTCCTTATTCATGCTATAAGTCACCCATACATTTCCATCGGGAGGCGTTCCATCCATTTCCTGTATACCTCGTACATATTGCGGGCCGTAGGATTTATAAGCTCCGCCATAACGTAATGAGGTGATCTCCCCATTTACCAGTAGCAGATTCTTATAATTCAAACCATCATCACTAACGGATAATGCCAGTGGCCAACGGAATTCTGAAGGATTATACACCGTTACATATTTACCATCACTCGTCCTTTGCGCCCATATCTTGGCATTTGCATTTACAAAACCTGGGCCTCTGACAGGGCTATATTGCCAGGTCTTTCCCTCATCTTTTGTAATACTCGTTAACGCATATTTCCAGAACCCAACGGCTCTGCCGTCTGGAAGGTGATAATAGCTTAATGCCTTAAAATCCATTTTCAGTGGGATCAGGGGATCATTCCGGTCTGCCTCTTCTACCATCTGCTGCATCAATAAAGGTGTGGATAGTATTTCCTCACAGGCAGCTACCAATCCTTTATCCTTCGAAGTCTTAAAAAAAGGATAGTCAGTGTTCTTTTCAGAAAAATCATGGTTGTAACGGAGAAAATAGATCGGGCCATAGGTTCCATCTGCTTTTATCTCCCGTATTACACGACCAATTCCATTTCCATCATTCGGATCATCTCCTTTACCCAGTGCAATGCCGTAATAAGCCAGCGCAAATAATCTTTTGCTTTTGGCTGTATAGAATCCAATTCGCTGGTGCATTACTGCATCTGTATTATGGGCAGTGTCCTTTTCTCCTTTCTTTACAAATCCATCTGGTATCCTGTAAGGAGGAAATAGCACAACAGGGTCTGTCCAATGATAACCATCCTTTGAAGTTTGCAATACTGTGCGACCAGGTGGTACATGTTCCCCAACCGGATTGGAAAGAAATTCGAGATAATAAGTATTGTTCCAGTATGCGAGCATCGGAGCATGGTTATACGTCCAGTTATTGGTAGTATTACTCCTATTTGCCCGCATGGTCTGTATATTATGTACACCAATGGCAGGACTTAGTTGCCCATGATGATAATCTACATTCACCAGGGTTTTACCAGTATATCTTGCCGTGTCCTGGGCATTAACATATAATACCAGAACTGTTGCAATTGTAATAGCCAGTATTCTGAATAAATTCCTCATCCCTGCTTTGAATATTTAATTAAATGCTTCACTATCTTTTTTTTAACTGTGAGTATAGTACCATGTTTATGTCCTTTGGGAACAGAAACCTCATTGGTTATATCCCGGAAATTCACAAAATCATGGGTAATTGCTGCGCCGTAAATACTTTTCCGGTAGGAATCATAATAGATCAGCCAGTTATCTTTGACTTTTACAACAGCCGGTCCTTCCGTAAACTGCTCCGTAAAAGGTTTAGATACGTTTGTATAGGGCCCCAACGCTGAATTGGAAAAAGCTACTTTGATATCGCGTTCCGGTCTCGTATTATCTTTCAACACCAATACATAATCATGCTGCCCTTTCTTCAGGATCACACAATCAATTACACTGAATTTGGGATCAAGAAACAAACGTGTTGGTGTGAATGACTGAAAATCCTTTGTAGTGGTCACATATATCCGGTGATTATTGCTGTCTGGTTCAATCCCTTTTTCAAATCTGCCGGGAATTGCAGATGCCCATATAATAATGAATTGCTTACTGGCATCATCATAAAAAAGTTCCGGTGCCCACACATTTACTGTATTGGGCTCATATTCCATTGCCGGTATCATTTTCTCATCACTCCAGTGGATCAGGTCTTTTGAAGAAGCATAACCAAATCCTTTATCTCCTCGCCAGCTGCTGGTCCATACCAGGTGAAATATGCCATCTGGCCCCTGTACCATCGACGGATCACGCATTACTTTTTGATTGCCGATCGACGGCTTCAGGAATACCGTATCCAGGTCAGTCCAGTGATAACCATTATAACTGTACAGCATTCTTAACCCCTGATCCGCTGGCTCATGAAAGGAAGTGAATAGATAGACCTTTGATGAGCAGGAACACAATAATACAACAGCCATAAGGCTGGTAAATATTGCCAAATTTCTGCCTCTTCTGCCTGGTCTCATTCCTTTTTCTTTTTAATTCAGTTTTTCCAAAACCAGTACCCAGTCATTTCCATTTTCTTCTGTTCCAGGTGGATCAAATGTTCCAACCCCTGTATTTCCGATTGTACCGGTATCAATTTTTTTTCCAGAGCGGGGATCAAACCAGTATGCCTTCAGTGTTTTTCCCGCAAGCTTACCCATTTGTACCTGAATTATCCGGCCGGTGTAAGTATATAATAGGGCGTAATCCTTACCCCGCATAGCGGCCACTCTTTGATATTGTTCCCCATTATTTACAACAAGGCTTTGATCAGGCACCCTGTCAAAATAGGAATGGGATAATAACAGCTGTTTAAGGTATTGAACCTGTGAAGCCCCAGGTGAATGTATTTTTTCCTTCCAGGAACCTTTTACATCATAGTTGGCATCAGCATCGCCTGGTTTATGAAATTGCATTACTGAATTTTCACCATAAGTAAAACCGGCACCGCCTGCAAATACTTCCCAGTAAGCATACCGGCGAACGTCTGCTGCCGTCCATTTCGGACGGCTGTAATCATGAAGGCCCTGCGGAATGTTTTCATAAGAAGGTTCTCCATCCATCGTAGGTTTAACAGGCTTTAATGCATAATCTGCCTGAACATATTTCCAGTTATCTTCCCCATAATGATTTGGCTCACCAGTTGTTGTATCCTGGCTGTAATTCCGGTGACCGCTCTGAAACATATTGAAATCAAGCCAGGTTTCTTTGTGAAACCATTCTGAAGAAGACGCTCTTCCCCTGGGGTGGTAGGTTTGCAAGTGATTGGGATCGAACCTCTTTATGGTTGTACCAATCATCTTCCAAACTCCAATTGAATCAGTCCCTTTTATATCACCCCCATTCAACCACACAATGTTACTTCTGTCCTTAAAACGCAGTGCAAGGAATCTGGCATAGACCGCAGCCTGTTTAACACTAACTTTCCCGCTTTTTACAATGCTTCCCCAAACAGGCACCAATCCCACATATAGTCCTCTTTTGGCAGCTTCATCAATTATATAATCAACGTGGTCCCAATAATCATACGCTTTTGTATCCCTGTAATCATTGCCCGGCGTGATCAATGGTTTTGATACATCCCCATTTTCCAGCGCCGGATCTCCATATACATTTTTTTCATTTGCTTCATGCAATACCATTACCTGGATCAAATTGAAACCCTGGTCCTTTCTAGTCTGGAGGTATTCAACTGCATCTTCCCGTGAGGTTTTTGAAAATAATAACCAGCCTGTATCCCCCAGCCAGAAAAAAGGTTTGCCATCTTTTGTTTGAAAGAATCGTTTATTGGAGGATATGGAAAGCGCCTGCAATGGTTTAACCTGTGCATTTGTATACAGGCACAAAAGTATTCCACCTGCTATAAACAGCTTTTTCATTCAGATTATTATGATTACTATAGTATTGTCCCGATAGCTATCAGGATTATTTCTTCTTCAGCCACAAAACCCAATTGCCTCCGGCAGGTTTGCTCATACTTATTAACTTTCCACCTTTTACCGCTTTGTCCTTTTTGTCCTGTCCATTTATTGTATTTATCCAAACGGCGTCATAATTACCGGCAGCAGGCTCAGCAGAAAGGCTATTACCGGCTGACTCATATATTATATACCCTGTCTGGGCATTGGACAATTCCCATTGTTTTGAGCCTCCTTTCGTTACGGGCCGCATTTTTGAAGCAGCTGAAAGAAATTCTTTATTTTTTATATTCAGGTTGGCGAAAGATCCTCCTGCCATTAGCACTGGCCAGCCATACCTGTCATAAGCGTCAGCCGAATACATAACTGCCTTATCCGGAAATCTGGTTTTGTATTCCAGTACTGCCCTGTAAACCTGTTCTGGTGAAGTGCTCTTTGGATTTAACAAACGGGCATGTTGCCGTGGAGCAAGGCTTTGTCCTCCCTTTGGTTCATACCCAATTCCATCAGCCTGGTAATACCAGTAGCGTATATCAATAATATCTATCAGTGATGCAAAAGCGGGATTGGCCAGAATCGCATCCTGTACATCCCGGGTAGTAGCCAGACCAATTAGTTCCTTTTTACCTTTTTCCTGTTCCCATTCACGGATAGTATTCAGCCAAAACTGTACAAAATGTAATGGACCGGTGAATTCTTCGCCAATTAGCTGGATGACTCCGTTATTATTACTAAAATTATCAAGGCACTGCCGAATGTATTTCCTGTTCAACTCACGACGAACAGCGATTGAAGTATCATAAAACTGTTCCGCCATAAATAATCTTTTATCTCCGGCATAAGGAACAGGTTCGGGGAATCCGGTACTATTTATATTATTCGCAGTGCGCCATGGGAAATCAGCATAGTGCGCTCCTGCTTCGATAATATTGTGTTGAAAATAATCCTGGTGAATAAGTACAAGTCCCTTTTGATCCGCGAGATCTGCAAATTGTTTTAATCGGTTCCAGTACCAATAATTATATTTTGTAAGATCGTATTTGCTCAATCCATCCCAGGCCAGTTCTTTTCCACTACGCGCAAAAGGCAATTCATAGAATGGCGGCCATACATCCCCATCCATCCGGCGAATACGCTCATGATCATCTCTCCTGCGGTCATACCATAATCCATAGTTCTGCTCAATGGCAGTAATATTTTTGGAAAGCATAGTATCCGTCAATGCAGTCAGGTCATCAGTTAATCCATTACCGGTTCTGCCAGGGACATACCGTGTGATGGCAGGGCCTGCTTTTACAGCTGCATATAGTCTTGAAGAGCCATTCCACCAGGGAACACTTGATCTTGCTCCAAGTACCAGTTGATCACCACGTACAAGCCAGCCATTCTTTATTTGCAATGCCGGGGCTTTGGTAGTCACTGCTGCCTTAGGAATATCTGTTTCTTTGATTGTCTTGATATAATTACCCGGAATCGTTAAAGGTTCTCTTTTCGGTGCTTCGAGTATATACTCCAAAACTGTTTCTGCAGGGGCGTAAGCAATTTTCGTAAGCGCTGCTGCCTGCTCCACTGTGGGACTGCTGGTAGCATCAGTTTCAATATCCATTACCTGCACACGATCTTTCAATGGCTTACCCAGCCTTTCCTTTAATTGCTGGTAATACAGGCTTCGGGGTTCAATACTATTATTGGATTCACCCCAGTATCCATCACCTGAAAACTGGCTCCATGAACCTAATGACCAGTTTTGAGCCGTTGGTGGTTTATAACAATCAATTCGTGCGGCCGAACAATTCCATAATACACTATTGGCAATATTCCAGCCCGCTCCCTGTCCGTCTTGTCCACGATTCATAAAGCTAATAGCCTGTCCATCCACTGTAACTATATCAAATAAAACTCCAGAGGACCAGCTATCCAACCCTCCGCTAAATCCATAAGGCTGTTGGGAATGGCATTGAACAAATGCATTGGGACCTGGCGCACAAAAGCCTGTTCCAAAATCATGCATGCCATTTTCTCCATAGCAGCGTTGAAAAAGTGTTTGCTGACCTTCCGTATAAAAAGTGTTTCTCCGTTCGCCTCCTATTTCTGAAACTGGTTGCTGAGATATGCAGTCTTCAACAGTTGCCCTGCTGGATGTTCCATAAACAGCAACTGCACTTCCGGCAAAATGTTTAAACACTATCTGTCTCACCCAGGTATCTATGGAATTATCCATACTAATTGCATTCCATGCATGGTCTTCATCTTTAGGATTAGAAGAGTCATAGGTTGAAACCAGTTGAATGTTTTCGACGCCACAATTACTGATTCGACCAGGCCAGGAATACCCAATTATAAATCCACCTCCATATCTTTTATCCAGCGCAGTAGTGAGCGGCACGTCAATGTTAACGCGGTTTTCATTCATTGCGGTTATAACGCGGCTCCATACAATTTCCCGCTGTCCCGGTTTCCATCCCAGCGCAGTAATACCTCCACCGAAATGTTCTGTTCCCAAATCTGCGATCCATTGCGCTGTTGATTCCCTGATAATAAGGACGCTATCGCCTACCTTAAAACTTTGATTTTGTTGAACCGAAAAGCTATTGGCATTTACAGGAACATATTCATCATTAATACCCCATCCTGCGGACCAGAGCTTTATGTCATTTTTTCCTCTTATTTGTATCAACGTTGCACGGTCCCGGCTTGTACTGCGGATAATTGTTCCACCATCCGTTGAACCGGAACCTCTGAGCACTACTCCGGAATTTCTAATTAAGAGGCTACCATCCACATTATAAGTCCCTTTTTCAAGGAATACAGCACCACGAAATCCATTTTTATCAAGCGGCAGTTTTCCTACATAATCTATTGCAGTCTGAATAAGCGCAGTCGCATCACCTGCAATAAGAGGTACAAATACGCCATTGGAAATGTTAGGTATCGATTCTTCACCTGCCTTATACCCGCAGTAGGAAAAATCAGGAATGCGGTTACCCAATGAATCTGGAGAATAATGCAGTTTTCCCTGCGACCATGAGATCGGGGGTTGCGATTTTGTCGCAGCCTTCTGTGCGTTAAGAAATAGAACAGGAATAACCAATGCCAGTCCCAGGCATATTGCTGAAACGCGACATTGGTTATTCCTGCCTATTGTTAATTGATCATCCAAAACAGTAAGATATTGTTCGATAAAGGTCGCTAAAGCCATTAACTCCCGCAACCTTAAAACTTAAGCACAATTATGTATTAAAATCCTTTCAACGGCTGAGGCGTAACATTCTGTACAGGCACCACACTGTTAAGGTATTCTTCAATGTTTGTATAGGTCTTTCCTTTGCTGATCTGACTCGCATCCGCCGAATTATTGGGATTCAGCCCGATCTTCTTCTCATAATCATCTGGCATACCATCATTATCAGTATCCTTATATGGAGTGCCCTTGTATTCCGGATAACCTCCTACCTGTGTTACATCTGTGATGATGCCTTTTTTATAAGAATCGATGGGTGCACGTCTATGCTCAAACTGAGTAGTGGGCAGCTTCACACCTTCAATATAATCAATCTTGCCAGTCCTCACCTGTTTAGTGATCCGCAAATCAACTGGATCACGTTTTGGCAGGGTAGCACCAGCATTATCCAGTACATATTTTCTGGCGTCATCAGCACTTACAAGCGATACTGGGGCCATTGGCAAAGGTTTATCCACTTTCATATAGGCTGTATATTCCCCTGCATTTGGCAGTTCTTCCACTTGCACACCACCATTCCAGTTGTCTTTGGTAACAGCAGGATAGCCCTCCATTATATTACCATTTACATAAGCACGGCCATATACTTTATATTTTAATTTACTCCGTCCGCTTTCAGGTTTAAGTATCCTGTGACCTACATTGTTATCCTTAGGAGTGGAAGGGCCAGGCTGAAAATAGTTATTAATAATATTGTATCTGGCCCTGTAATCACCTCCGTCTACCGAACGATGAACCCAGTTGAACACTACATTATTGATGAAATTGAAAATACCATTCTCGCCAACGGAAGGATTTCGACCTGTATTATTAGCCCAGAGATTTCTGGTGAACGTACAATTCTCCCCTCCTAATGTACTACCAAATGAATGGTTCCAGGTATCCAGTGCTTCTGCGAAAATGGAATTCTGGATGGTAATATTAACAGTCGGGAATTTGTCTTCGATCTTTCCTGTACTATCATTATACATATGACGGTACATACTCATGTTCTCGTCCAGGCCCCAGCTGGCAGATACGTGATCGATCATGATATTGCCGATTGGGTTGCCGCCGATAGCATCATCCCTGCGACCAACCCATGTTTCACCTCTGCGGAAACGCATGTACCGAATGATCACATCATGTGTATTGATCCATACGCTTTCTCCAGCAATACAAACGCCATCGCCAGGAGCTGTCTGTCCTGCTATAGTAATATAAGGAGCTCTGATGATCACAGGTGTTTTGATACGAATGATACCTGCTACATTAAATACGATTATTCTGGCACCACCCTGTTCAACAGCCCAGCGGAAACTTCCTGGACCATCATCATTGAGATTTGTTACCACTATCACTTTACCACCACGTCCGCCAAAACTGTATTTACCTCCTCCTTCTGCACCGGGGAAAGCAGGCACTTCTGCCTGTGGCAATTCATCTGGTCTTGATGCCCATGGAATATAAGGCTTTCCTTTTTTTGCTTCTGCATCGATAATGGGAAGAGCCTCCGCCCATGCTTTATCAGAATGAATACGTGCAGCTTCCAATAATGAATCAGAAGAACGCTGCACATCAGATGTGATGGTTGGATACTGTGCATGTGCTGCAAAAAGAATTCCTGTAGTAGTGGCGAGAGTAAATAATTTTTTGAAACTATACTTCATGATGATTAAGTTGGATTATATCAGATCAATGATATTATTTAGACGATTTCTATTGCTTAAAGATGCATGTTTAATAAAAAGTTTTTTCAATAGTTACTTTATTAAATACCATGAGCCGTAAGCACCGATTATTTGATACCGGAGCCTGCAGCTCATAGTCCATTCTGTCAATTACGCTGTACTGTTATACTCTACTGTCTGTAGTCAAAGGTTCCTTCAGCACCATTATAATCCTGCCACCCTTTTGTCTGCGTCAACCATGGATTATTTGATAAGATGGCGCTTGTTAATCCTGAAACATAATAGTTTGATCTAAACAGAATATTAATTGGAGTCGTACCATCTCTGTCCCATGCCTGGTCTAACGGAGTCATCACCAGTCTGGTTTGATATAAGGTTTTCAACTTTCCAATTTCTGTAGCGAAATTTGCTGCTGTTCCATCAGGATCAATAGAAATATTTCTTTCTGCAGCAGGAATTGGATCAGTATTAACAGGACTAAATACTTTTGCCTGCCAGTAATAACCCTGACGAGTGGTACCATTGAATACTGGTATTCCTAATTTAGCATTTGTATCATCACCAATGCCCGCATCATCACTGTACAACATCCAGCGTTGCATATCCCAGAAACGCTTTCCTTCGTAAGCAAGTTCTACACGGCGTTCATATAAGCAGGCTTCCAAAGCTTCATATTTTGTTGCAAGAGTCCCAATGCCATAGTTATTGGCATTTGGAATACCTATACGCTTACGTATTTTGCCAAGATAAGCAACTGCATTATTTATATCTCCCTTACCTGCATACGCTTCAGCAATGTTTAACAATAACTCACCATATCTATAATCAAAAATATCCGTACCTGAAAAATTGAATGCAGTGCTATCTGCAGCGGGATTAGACATCTTGCGAACAACAGCCGGACTATTAGTCTGGTTATTTCCATAATAGGCAGAAGCCCCAGTTGCACTAGCTCTCCACCTGTAAAAAAAAGTCACCTTTGTGCTATTTCTTGCATTTCCCCATCTTATTCCTGAAAAGGCAAACGTGCGATAAAAGCGGGGATCCCTGTTCTCAAAAAAGAAAGTATCAACGTACCCGTTTGCAGCAGTAGGGCGAAGACCATTTGCTAATGGGAACAGGTCCAGCATCTGCTTGGGTACAGAGATACCGTTTCCACTTCCATTATGATCTTTTGGTCTGATTGAGTTTTCCCAGCCATTGTAAATGGAAGTAGCTGTAGAAGCGGCATTATTGGAAAGAAGATTTACTATTAAAGCCTCTCCATTAAATGCATTGTCATTTTTATAAGTTACATCTGCCCAGTCTTTTGCCGAATTTATGGACGTACCATAACCTGCAGCGGTCAACGCAGTTTCGGCAGCAAGTCCTGCATCCAGTGCTTTCTGCCATTTATCACTTCCTGCATTATCCCAATCTGCATTAAATAAAGGGCTTGCCGCGGTCAGCAACACACGGCTTTTCATTGCCAAAGCTCCAGCAGCAGTAAGGCGACCATAATTAGTTGCATCCCATTTCATGGGTAACAGTAATGCCGCTGAATCCAGATCTTTTATTACCTGGGCAAATACCTCAGATGTTTTTGAACGCGGTATTCTGATAGATTCATCGGTTGCGCTTGCCTCCTGCGTATGCAATACAATAGGAACTCCTCCATAAACTCTCGCAAGATCAAAATACTGAAGTGCTCTCAGAAAATACATCTGGCCTTTTGCAGTATTTCGGAAAGTTTCAGATAGAGGCTGACCCAACTCATCAATTTTCTCAATCAGCAAATTACAGGCACGTATGCGGGTATATGAATTATTATTAATGCCTCCCGGTAAGGCCGTACCATAATATGCATCTGCCTCACTCGCCAGCTTCAATGTTTTATTAGGATTGATATAATTATGTATAGTGCCTGCAACCTCCTCAGTTATATTCCTTCTATCGTCATTATATAAACCAACAACAGTTTTTGTAGGACTATTATAGCCTGCGAAATACCAGTTATAAAGACGATCTATATAGAAGCCTGTTTGTGCCTCATTCGCGAATATACTTTCATCGAACCTGTCGAATGGTTTGATATCTTCCAAAAAATCCTTTTTACATCCCGCCGACACCGCAACTACCAGGATCAGGAAATAAATTAATTTATTCTTCATAAAAACAATTAATCAGTTAATGAATTAAATAATTAGAATCCTACGTTTACACCCAACGCCCATGTTCGCAATGTGGGATATCCGATATTTGGCGAATCGTACATATTGCGGTATTTGTGGGGATAAGGATTATAAAAATCCCATAGATTATTCCCGGAAATATATAACCTGGCACTTGACAGGTGCGCCTTTTTCACCCATTCCTGCGGCAAGGTGTATCCAACACTCAGTGATCTGACAAAGCATCGGAATGAACTGATTGTAAAGAAATCAGAAGTGGTTCCTCCAAATGCATCGTAAAATGCAAGGCTTGGATATTTGCCATTTGGATTGTCTGTGGAATCATACATATCAACCAGGTGAATCGGTTGCGCCCACATACCCTGGGTACTGCCGGTTCCCTGTTTTATATAATCAATCTGGTTAATTCCGCCATCCCATGATGTGGAAATCTGGGCAACAAGGCTAATTCCTGAATAAGAAAAATTAAGATTGGTTGTAAATCCATATCCTTTGGCTTTCTTTGCCAGCTTCACAAAATCTTCGTCTTTTTGAATTGAACCGTTCTTGCCACCATAAGTACGTGTTATTGAATTAAGAACTCCAGCCTGATCTTCATAAACAAGCATACCTTTCTTTAAACCAGTTTTACTTGAAATATCCAGGAACTTGGGTGCTGCACCTGGTATTCCGGATTTATTTGCAAGATCTGTGAGGTAAGCCCAGTAATTATCAATATCGGCATTTGTACGCAAGATGCCATCACCACCAGAAGTCTCTTTCCAGGTCCTGAAGCCCCACACAGGTGCGAATGTTGATTGTCCGGATTCCCTGCGAGTTGTCATTTTTGACGGGTAATCAAATGGCTGATCTATGTATTTGTTGACATGATTGTAACTGAATCCAAAGTTCACATTTACTGTATAGTCAATTTTTCTGGCGATCCTGTCTCTCCAGGTAACAGAGAATTCACTACCCCATGCCGTAATACCTGAATAGTTTTGTTCAGCAAATGCACCACCCAGGGAAATTGGAACATTAATAGCCCCTGACATTAATGTGAGCATGTTAGTGGATGTATTGTAATACTGGTCCGCACTTATGGAAAGACGATTTCTTAATATACTAAGATCTATTCCATAGTTTCTTTGAACGGTGCGGTCCCATTTGATATTCTCGTTAGGAGAAACTTCCATGGTAATTCCATTTGTAAGTGATCCCCCACCGGTAGTTGAACTACTTCCAAATCCACTACCCTTATCAGTTTCCAGTTTGTAAAGTTGTAACCATTTAAATGCCTTCACATTGTCATTTCCCGTTATACCCAGTGAGGCTCGGAACTTCAAACTGTTTATCCAGCTAAACCTGTCTCTGAACCAGGGTTCCTCAGATATTACCCAACCTACTGATCCACCAGGGAACCGTCCCCAGTAATTTTTTGGAGCAAATCGTGAAGATGCATCTGATCGGAAAATAAACTGGAAAAGATATTTACTTTTATAATCATAGTTCAGGCGACCCAGGTAAGAAAGCGTACCACTTTCCAGCCTCGAGGTAAACGTGTTACTTGGATTTAAAGTTCCAGCGGATGAGGAAGAGCCGTTATAAACACCAGGAATCGGACTATCATAGATCTGGAACCTGTCTTCAAATTCATTTTTGGCCTTTTCACCAGAATACAATGCAGTAATATGGTGATTACCAAAGGTGCGTTCATAATTCACCACGATATTCATCTGTGTTGTCTTTCCCGTTTTGTTATCATAAGTAACCCTGGATTGAGACTTGTTAATAACAGGAGCATCCCATACTGCTGAGTCATACAGATGATGCTCTGCCGTATTACCCTTACCATTTCGTGAAAGTGTTACTGGCATCAGGGCCTGTTCCGTATTGTCAGAACTATAGGCTACAGCATAACTTCCCTTTACTGATAAACCTTTAACAAAAGGAACTTCATACGTCATGGAGAAATTAGCGTTGTAACCAAAAAGCTTTGTTGTTGTTCGGTTTAACGGGTCAGCCAGCATCGCATAATAGTTTTGATTTGCTACCGTACCATTCCCACTCACATTACCCAGTTTATTGGGTCCCATTGCCGGAGAAACAAATCGGGTTACACCCCCAATATTGTATTCCCAGGGAATATATTTGGGATAATGCAACAGCATACTATAATCATTCTGTTCACCACCTAATCCAAAGCTTCCGTCCTGAACAGCAACTTTAGTGAATGATTTCTCAAGGTTTGAATTGTAGGCGGCGATATTGGCACCGAATTTCAGGCCATTGGCAACAGTAATATCTGTACCTGATCTGAATCCGTAACGGCCATAATCCTGTGAACCCAGATTTGGACTCTGTGTATAATAATTTCCTCCAACAAAATAAGTAGCCTTTTCTGTTCCACCACTAACCTCCAGTGAATGCTGCATGGCTGTGCCGGCATTCCAATCATGCCTCATCCAGTCATAGTTCAATGATTTCATACGTTCCAGTTCAGCATTGCTGAATAACTGATCATTATTCCAGCCTAATGCCCGTCCAAAACGATTGGCGAAAATGCCGTACTCATAAGCATTCATCACCTTTCCATGGCTCACGGCATCATTGGTTTCGAATTTTCCTGAGTAGCTAATTCTTGGAGGACCTGCCTTACCTCTCTTGGTTTTGATAAGGATAGCTCCCTGTGATGCTCTTGATCCATAAATGGCAGCACTTGCATCCCGCAACACAGTAATACTTTCTATTTCAGAAATATCAAGCAGGTTAAAACGATCCAGTGAAGCCAATCCGGTTGCAGGATCAGTTTGTATTACATCATCAATAACAATCAAAGGAAAAGGATTACCGCCATCCTTACCCCAGTTGAACTGCTGGCGAATATTCAGGGTTGGCATAATACCAGGCCTGCCGGCATATCCAACCACATTCAATCCTGGCACCTGACCTCTTAGTAAATCCGTAATAGTAGGCACAGGTATATCTTTCAGTTTGTTAGGATCAACGGAAACTACAGATCCGGTTACATTTTTCAAGCGTTGCGTTCCATATCCAACCACTACCACATCTTCCAGATCAAGATTAGTCTGGAACATTGGAATGGAAAGATTTCCGGTCCCTGCCTTCGCTTCATACACGCCAAATCCTACGTGTGTAAAACTCAGAACAGATTCAGCTGATGGAACAGTAATTTGAAATATGCCCTGGGCATCAGTCTTCGTAACAGCAGTACCATTTTTTACCTTAACAGTAACGCCTTCAAGCGGATCGCCTGAGGCCTGATTAATGACCTTACCACTAATGGATTTTTCCTGGGCGGCAGCATAAGTAAAACTAAAAAGCAGAAAGCACAGCAGTAGCTTTGGTAGTCGCGGAAAATTCATATGGCTTTTTTTTATATAAATTGAGTAATCCAGAAATACGCAGTCAGGTGGCAAATTTGCCAAAGCTCACAGGATGGTTTAATTTTTTTAGGGATACGAGTGAAAGAGGATGGTTACAGTCAGGTATTATTTGTTTTCAGCCTGCTTAGCCATTTCCTTTCTTTCTTTTATTCTTTCCTGCCAGGCATGTTCCTCATCTCTTACGTTATATCCCTGGGCAGCGAGATAATTATTAATTCTTCCTTTATACTTTCCAAAAATCTGATGCTTCTTATCTGATGATTCCCCATCCACTGCCAGTTCTCGCGCTTCTACCAGCCAGGCATAGATCTTATCTTTCTGTTCAGTTGTGAGGCGTGGGATCATATCCACATAGGCATCATAAGTGACATGCAGAACACTGTATGTCATACCATCTTTTATTTTGTCAACCTGTTCTCCTGATAATTTTTTTTGCAGCGCAGCAACAAACTCATCATGTCCTTTCTTTAACTCAACCATTCTGGTATCATCCTCCTTCTTTACGAGAGCATCTTTCTCTTCATTAGACAGGTTTTGAGATTTAATTGCTGCAATAGCCGCCTTGCTCTTTTCACTCAAAGCGTTAATAATATAATAGCGCTGAGATACTATATCCATCACACTGTTATAATTGGCTACGTCTGAAATATTGAGTGGATCTATAAATTTGGCAACCCTGTCGTGGATCACCTTTTTGTAAGTAGCATCCTGATCTGC
>Ga0136846_1232371_pt1 | contig 35240 bp, 36 predicted proteins | sample HopSoiMetagenom2_FD_96841 | JGI IMG/M metagenome (GOLD analysis project Ga0136846, IMG submission 96841) | Grasslands soil microbial communities from Hopland, California, USA - 2 Assembly 2016 (version 4) | ecosystem: Environmental > Terrestrial > Soil > Grasslands | place: USA: Hopland...
CGACAACGTCACCCCGCAGCCAGTTTCGATCGTACCGCCTTAGCCACCCCAGGACAGGAATTGGAAGATTCACATCATTTGCTCCGTCTATCACCCCAGAACAGACGCATACGGTCGCCCGAACCGCATGCCTCATCCCCAGCGAAGCGCTCGTTGCGCAAACAATATTTGCATTTGGACGAGGACAGATACTGTCTCTACTTACAGTTTTTTCTCACTCTCCCCTTCTAGCCTGTTTCTCAGGCAAGAATGTGGGCTATTGATTTTCTGCGCACTCTGTGGATATGAGTCAAAAGCCCTCTTGGTTCATGCTGGCTCGACACTGGCTGAGTCTGCTGGGCGTAGCCCTGCTCGCGACTGCTCTGATTTGGCGGCTCTTTTTGTCGCCGCACCAGTTCGGGGCCACCGCGGGCAATCCTTGCGTGGGCATTCTCGTGTTTCTCGTTCTTCCAGCAATTTTCTTCACGGGCTGGCGCTGGTTCCGATCGGCGTCTATCTGAGCAAGCGCCAGGTTCGCGGAGAACAGTTGATCTGGACGGACTCGTTCAGTCGCTCACTTGTTCGCCCCTGGTGATCGCGGAAGTACGAACGCCGATCGCTTCCCTGCTGTTGCCGGCCAGCATGTTGAGATCTCCTCCATCAACCTGAATCTACGGATTACGCTCCGACAACTCAGTGACGAAAGAGCGAAAGACATGGTCCCAGAGACACCCCCAAGTTAAAACATGTTGAACTTGCACTCGGATCAAATCATCTGTGCCTTAGCCTGACCCCACCTCGCATCCACCCATCTCCAAGTGGCCATGGGTAGTCTGGATCGCGCAGGCCTCATCCAAATTGGCTTGTGGAATCTGAGATTCGCAGCGCAACAGTTTCAATCCCCGAATACGCAGCGTACAATACCCCAGCGGCGCGACTCGGTTCGAAAGTGGTTTGCGACCTTGCCTTTGCGCAACGACAAAGCCCTTGTGATGTAATCCTCTAAGGTTTCGGGCAACTCGTTCATAACTTTTGGGTTCTATCTGACTACGGGGAAGCGCTTGGGCAAATTCCAGATTCGGGTTCTCGTCGTAGAAGATTACGAACCCTTTCGGCGATTCCTCCTCTCCGCGCTTCAAAATCGGTGGGAAGTCGAGGATATTCGCGTGGTCTCGGATGGCTTGGAAGCTGTTCGAGAAGCGCAAAGCCTTCAACCCGACCTGATTCTGCTCGACATCGGACTCCCAACTCTGAATGGATTTGAAGCGGCTCGCCAAATCCGCACACTTTCTCCAGATTCCAAGATCATCTTTGTGAGTCAGGAATCTTCTGCCGATGTGGTGCAAGAAGCCCTAAACATCGGCGCATCTGGCTACGTAGTAAAGGCGGACGCGGGGAGAGAATTGATTGCGGCTGTCACGGCTGTGCTCCAGGGCGAGCAGTTTGTGGGGAGCAGGTTCGCTGGGCGTTATTTTAGCGGAACTTCGAATTTGCGAAACACCGATGCCTTCTCTCACAATGAACATCCCGCGTCTGGGCCAATCCCAATTCGAAAAGTGGAGATCGCACACCGCCATGAGGCTCATTTCTATTCTAATGATGATTTTTTACTGGATGGCTTTACACACTGCATCGTGACTGCTCTGAACGTTGGCAGTGCAGTCATCGTTTTTGCGAGCGAATCACACCGGAACAGTCTCATTTCTACATTGCAGGCAAGTGCTATAGACATCACCGCCGCAATTGATCAGCGAAGATATATCCCGTTGGACGCTGTGGGCATTCTTTCGAAATTCATGGTCGACGACCTGCCTGATCCAATCCGTCTGTTGAAAGTGCTAAACGACCTGATGGCTACAGTGTCCAGCGGTATCGGGGGAGCGCACACTCCCGTCGTTGCCTGTGGAGGGCTTGCGCCCGTTCTGTTAAGCCAGGGCAAGCCAGAATCGGCGATCAGACTTGAACAACTATGGGATCAGGTCGTGAAGAGATACGGCTTCGATACCATATGCACGTACTCACGCAACAGCTTTGAGAGTGAACAAGACAGAGATGTATTTCAACGCATTTGCGGACTGCACTCATCTGTTCATTCGCGGTGAACAATGTTTCTGAGCTGTTTTTCCCCAGCGGAACCCTACCAGGATTATTCTTCAACCTGCCACCCGTTGAGTAAGGTGTTCTGATCCGAAGGGAACTCGAACATGGATTGTGGTTCCTACCATCGGTTTTGATTGGATGTCAACGCTTCCGTTCAGCAAACGCACCCGCTCCTGCATGCTCGTGAGACCTAGCCCTTGACCTTGAATTGCGGCTTCGACATCAAACCCTCTGCCTAGATCCGTCACAATGAGGTGAATTTCATTCGATACTTCTCGTAATTGCACTTCAATGCGCTTTACGGCACTGTGGTTTGCGGCATTGTGCAGCGACTCCTGTAGAACTCGAAAAAGACAAATCCCGACGTCGAATGGCACTACAGAGGACACAACACTTTTGAAGTCGATCTCCATTGCCTGCCGCTCGCCGAATTCCTTGCACCAGCTTTTTATGCCGGGAACAATACCTAGATACTCCAGTTTGGCAGAGTGGAACTCATGCGACAAGGCTTGGACGTCATCTGACAGTTCAATTGTCTGTCTTCGGAGTTCTTGCAGACGGATCTGCACTTCAGAAGGATTCGCTTGCAGTTGTTCGAGTTCGAGCGCCAACATTGCGAGCCTTTGGTTGATGTCATCGTGAAGCTCTCTCCCGATTCGCGTACGTTCTTGCTCTTGTGCCTTGATCAACTTCTCTCTCATGCCTGCAACGGCCTCTTCCGCGAGCCTGCGGTCCGTCACATCCATGTTGACACCGACCATTCGCAACGGCTCGCCAGACGCATCCATAAAAACCTGCCACCGGCCTACAATCCAATGAACACTGCCGTCACGCCAGACCACGCGCCATTCTGCATTGGTCGGCTCTCCCGTTTTGAATGCCGAGTTGACTGTTTCAACGACTGCTGCCAGGTCATCGCGGTGAATCAGATTTTCGAAAGCCCGTTGTGTTCCACCGAAGCCGCCCACCGGCAGACCGTACATTGTCTCCAGTTCCGGCGTCCAAATATTCACCCCAGTCCGAATATTCCACTCAAAAGTTCCCATGCGGGCAGCGTGTTGCGCCAATCGAAGCCTTTCCTCGCTGGCGCGCACTACCTCCTGGGCCTCTAGCCTTGCCTCCAGAGCTCCCTGCTCGCGAAGACTCTGCTCTCGCTCACTCTGCGCTTGCTCCCTTTCCGCAATTACCGAGGCCAGTGTAATGCCCGTCACTGAAAGCACGGCAAAGAACGCATCCAGCAGAACAGCGTTTGTGAATGGAGTGCTAGCGGCAAAAGGGCCCGAGCCCAAAGCCGTCTCTACAGTGGCAATTGTGGCGACCAAGAAAACCGACAACCCGGCTCCCGTCACTCCGAAACGGACTGCTGCCCACATTACAAACGGCAGCACCGCAAAAGCCAAAACGTGCAGTCTTACGGGGATGACACCTGGATCGCCAAAAATTAGAAAGCATGCGGCTGTGAGTAGAACGAAAAGAACGGCAAGTTCTGTGATTCGTGCCCGGTCCCGAATCCGCAAAAATCTGGGGAGCGTCAAGGCGACCGGTGTTACCAGAAGCACCCCTGTGGCATCTCCCAACCAATAAATCAGCCAGGCAGAGCCCAGTCCGGAGTACGCATGTACTTGTGTTGTGTAGAGAACCGATGTTCCGACTGATGCGCTCACCAGGGCGCTGCCTAGCGCGCCCAAGACGACTAGTGCGAGTGCATCACGCAAGCGCGATAGAGATTTGTCAAATTTGGCAACCCGCTGGAGAAGAAAAGCACCACTGAAAGCGGCTACTGTGGCTCCGGCAGCTTGTCCGAGAGCGGCCAAGTGAGTAACCGGACTAAAGAATGCAATCAAGAAGGCCCCTAAGGCAACGGCAGGCCATACTCGATACCCACACACGAGGAACGCAGCCAGCGCAATCCCGTATGCAGGCCATACCGGGCCAAGGTTGCTACTTCTAATGTTCGTAGTAGCTTGGCCAAGCTTGCCTGCAATGCAATAACCGACGAGGAAGACTGTGAACTGGACAAGGTAGGAATCTCGAAAAGTTGACCACGCGAATCGAGCGTCGCTAGCTTTGCCGCCGCTGCTCGCTTTCTTGAAGAGTCGTCGTTCCAGGATGTTGGACCAGTTTAAGGACTGTGACGATGCCAACGCTCATCCTCCTTGGACCTGGCGATCAGTTGGGACATTGTAATACTCGGAATTGACCGCCATTGCAAGTCGTGAAATCGCCGTTTACAGACCTCGGCCCCGTTGTCGCGCCCATCGCGGGGTTCCTAGCCCTAGCGCATGCGCAATGATTTGGTGGCAACCCAATCTCATAACTCGGTCCTGCACAGAACGACTAAAATGGCCGCAGGTCGCTCATATGCTCCGTGGTTTCAGGAGACACCAAAGCACCGTTGCCCCAGTAGTCGGAGGCTTGAACCTGGCGCATGGGGCGTGGCATCGATATCCCGATCAACAGCACAATACCCCTTCGCGCTCGTGAATTCCGATTGCAGAATCACAGCGGTGGAGAAGTTTATCCCAAGTGCTGTTGACAGGCCTCACATGATAAGGATTCCCGCTTCAGGACTAGAAGAAAACGCCCAGTCCAAAGGTTGGACCGTGTAAGGTAGGACTTATCTTGAGAGTTTTGCCATTCACACTGTTGCTGTCGCTAAGATGCATGCCGCCGTACCCCATCGCAATCCCGAAATGACGAACAAACTGCCACTCAGCGCGGGCCGTTGCGGTCACGTCCACATCTGAACCTACGCCGAATCCCCCGCCATCGCCGTGGATTAAAATCCTCCACTTTCTCCCAAGCTGTCGACGGTAAGTGAGACCAACGAGAGGATCCCAATAACTGGGGGAGCGGCTCGCAATTGATGACCCGACGGTGGCATGAACGTCCAAAGCTAACCTCCGGACTCCGCCCTCCACATAAAGGCTGGGAAGAATCTCGCGACCTCCCATCGCGTCCCCCAAAACCAAATCGAGGTTGACATCGACCAATGGATTTTGGCGTTGAGCGGAGAGAGCTGCCCACATAAACATAGTGTCGGCCGACCACTTACCCCTTTCGAAACGCGCACCTGCAGCGAACAACCCGTTGAGAGAACTAGACGTGTTGCCGGACGGACTGGGTTGGCCGGGAAGGGTGGCGCTGCTACCGAATGTAGGGACCCAGGCCAGTGCCGGGTAGATCGCGATGTGCCACCCGTAGGGCTTTTCTGATGGCATGCCCGCCGTTTGCGAAGGCGTAGCAGGTGCGTCGCCATCAATCGTTAGCTGGATCGGAGCAAGGGTCGCTGGCTCCATGCTCCGAGCGATGTAGACAGAGCCATTGGCCCCAATTCCGGCGCCCGCAACGGCCTGAGGGAGCGCTGGAGGGCAAAGGATAAATAGAAGTAATAGCGAACACCAGCATCCTTCTTCAATCTTCACAGGCCCCTTTGAGAACCGGTAGCAGCAGTAGTCGCTCGCTTGGCAGGCATGACGGGTCGGTTGCTTAACCCCCAAAGAGGGGCGCAATTCAGAATCGGCCCCCAGCGTTACCCGGGCAACTGTCAAGAATCACAGAAGCCTCTTGGTGGAAATCCAAGACCCGTCAGAAAGAATAAAAGACAGACGCACAGCAAAAGGTTCGTAACTGATGTCATGACGACGTCGGACCCCACAACAGACCCGAGTAGAGTTTCGGTATCTAATCCAAAGGCTCGGGACGACGGAGGCCGAGTTGAGAACCGTAGGCTGCGATCTCCATGCACGGCAATAAAGCATAGGCCCAGTCTTTACACAGGTGAGCAAGAGGAATTTTGTTGCGACTTGCAGTTCATCTTGGGGATGGCGCGGCTGATGCACTGACCGACTCTTCAAACCTGGTTAACTGCTTTCGTAAATCTTCAACCAGCTTACCCGTGGGGCTTTGCCCAAATGCAGGCCCTACTTCTTTTACTGCCCACAACGGCGTCGCATTTGCATAAGGCGCGTTCCCGCCGACGAAAATGGCCAACACTTCGCGGACCCGTTCCATCCTCGTGGGCTTCGACGAGGAGTACTCCGAAATGACTATGACGAGGTCAGCAGTCTCGGCGTCGTCGACAAGCTGAAAGCGCCCCCACTTTACCAGCGCCTTTTTGAGTATCTGCTCAGCTTTGCTGGTGGGATCCAACATCTCGCCGACAATGAAAATCGTTTTCGCAGCCAGCAGAGTCTGGAGGGCTTCGGGCGAAGCCTGAGGAGACCTGCCCTTCTCGCACTGCTCAACGGACCAGAACAGTCCTGCTTTCCAATTAGGACTAGATGATGCTTCAGGCACTCCCGTCTGACCTGTGGCGCTAGCGTAGCTGCCTACAATCAAAAACCATGTGGTCAATCGGCTCATAAAAATGAAGCGCGTCGAAAAACTTACTGCAGGAATGAGCAGTTTCATGCCGTTCAGCGCGAATACAAACTAGCAATAAATGCAGGAACTGCCGCAAAAAAATGCCAGACATTGCGGATCCCATCGAGACCAGTTGACCAAATCAGAGCAGGCTTGTGAGTACTAAAGAACGGATGGAAATGTTGGCGCAGGAGAGCCATCCTTAGATGGCACCGCTGAAGCAGATCGAGGGCACGGCACGCGGAGCGCTCTGACGTTTGCTAACCCGTCGGCGCCGGCTGGGACATATCAGCAAGCAAACAAAGCGCTGCTTCGTTTTCTGCTCGTGGAAGCGGCGCAAGTGACAGTGCGCAGGCTTCCGGAATGCCGCGTAGTAAGTATTTTCACCTGACGATGCGGCGCGGGCGGAAGATTGCGAAGTGGCGCGTTCTTCGGACCCGCAGGCATAGGTACGCTCAAAAGTGCTTGACACTGCCGACATTGTCAGAGAAGTGATTTCTCGACACGTGTGTCGCTAAGGCGAATCGACCTATCGAGTGCTCTTAGCAGATGCTAAAGCCACTCGGCCTTTATCAATAGCCGGAATCTTTGCCAGTGAGGCAGCTGGCTCGAACATTGCTGCGTACAAAGCTCCTCCTACGATGCCGCCGATAATCGGCGCGACCCAGAACAGCCAAAGTTGTGCCGTTGCCCAACTTCCGACAAAGATCGCCGGGCCGGTACTCCGAGCGGGATTTACCGACAGATTTGTAACCGGGATTCCAATGAGATGAATCAACGTTAATCCCAGCCCGATCGCAATAGGCGCAAAACCGGCCGGTGCACGCTTGTCCGTTGCTCCCATGATGATCATCAGGAAAAAGAATGTTAGCACCACCTCGGCAACGAAGCATGCAAGCAAGGAATACCCACCAGGGGAATGTTCCGCGTAGCCGTTCGACGCGAACCCGCTGCTCAGGTCGAAGCCTGCCTTTCCGCTCGCGATGACATACAGTACCCCTGCTGCAGCAATCCCACCAGCCAGCTGAGCGGTGATATATGGCAGCAATTCCGAAACCGGAAAACGCCTCCCTGCAACCAAGCCGAAGGACACAGCTGGATTCAAATGGCAGCCCGAAACGTGGCCGATAGCGTAAGCCATCGTCAGCACCGTTAAGCCAAAGGCAAGCGCCACGCCATAGAAGCCGATACCCAGTTGGGGAAAAGCTGCAGCCAGTACTGCACTTCCACACCCGCCGAAAACTAGCCAAAAAGTCCCCAGGAACTCTGCGGCCGCCCGTTTCGATAAATGCATGCTGTCCTCCCTGAAAATGAACCTTATGGAAACAAGTAGACCGCGAGGGAATGCGTGAGAACTGGCAAAAGTTCCAGTTCTCGAAAGCAGATGGGACGAGTTCTACATGCTTTTTCGCCGCAACGCGTTTGAAAACGAGTTAGGCTTTCAGGGCCGAGGACGTATGCGGTCGTTCGCCTCAGTGGGCCCAAGAGCCCGCGGATGAGTTTGACCCTGGATGCCGAGAATAACGAACTGCCGCCTTCTCGTCGGAGAGGAGCACGTGAGGGAGATTTCCGCGATTTGTGCATCCTTGGGTCGCACGGCGGAAAGAAGACAGCTGGGACGCTTAATACCCGCGGTGCGGCGGCACGGATGTACACAAGTCCTCCTTCACTGTTTGTCTTCTGTTCGTCGGAGGCGAAGTTCCGCAGCAAATTCAAAGGCAGCTTGACATACGCCGCTCATGCCAACTACTGCGATCTGGGGAACTAGCTGTCCGAGGCTTGCTAACAAACCGTTTCGGTATAGGCGGACGCTCCCGACAATGAAGACACGAAGAAGAGGACCCTGAGAATTGTGCATATCCAATACATCAGACATGCGAACGCCGCCACCGGTGACGAGGGCCAGGCCTACTCGACCCGGGATCGTTGCGAGTCTGTCTTCATTGCTGGATCCTGCCACGCTGGGGAAAACGCCGATCGATCAGATTCGCACGGTCCCAGTCGACGAGCGACTGCGTCGATTCCTCGGGCCAAGGGAACGAAGTCGAAGTTCCGCAATACTATGAGCGCGCTCTACAACCACGCCATTAGATGGGAGTTCACCGACAAGAATTCCATCACCAGTCCCGCCCGCGGGTCAGGCGTGCGCCAGAGCGGGAAACGCGAGCGTATTCCAGATCTGCTTTGGGTCGAAGAACTCCAACGGCTGCATTTCGCGAAATAGCTTCTCCCAATGATTGCCGACGACTTGGAAATCATGGACCGCGCCGATCATCAGAATACATTTCCCAGCGGGGCTCAAGTCTTCCCTTTTCACAGCAAAGATCAGTTCACCGTCGCCCCGCCGCAGCACCGCTTGTACTTCTGGCAGAGCCGCAGGGACGCTCATGGTTCCGCCAGCTTTGGAGATCTTGCTGCAAAGCCGAAATCACTTCGCCCAAGCCAGACCATCCGCCCCACGCCCGGCTTCGATCGGCTTCACACTCAGATCATTGATCTGGATCGCAGCAATCTGGTGGCTAGCGGAGCAGGAAACGTAAGCCACGATACCGTCTGGTCTTACCAGCACCTCCTGAGGGGAAGGTGGCACTTCAATCGTCCGCACTACCCTCATGGTGGCCAGGTCAACCACTACAACTTCATTCGTGCTCGGAATTGCAACCAACAGCCATTTCCCGTCCGGTGTGGGGGCGGCCCCGTAACCCGTGCCGGGCAGTGTGATCCAGCGATCAACCTTATTCATTGCGGTATCGATTACAGCGAGCCGAGGCTTCTCAGTGTCCGAAGTAAATGCCCAGTGTCCATCGGGGGAAAGCGAGATGCGCTGCACGTGTCCGGCGACGGGAATTACCGTGAGGGTTTTTCGTGCCGCGAGGTCGAGCACCGATACCGTCCCCGGGCCCACATTCGCAGTGTAGGCCTTGCGCCCATCCGAGCTGATCGCCAGCATATGGGATTCGCCCTGTGCGGTCGGCACGCCTCCGACAATCTTTAAGGATCGTGGGTCGATGACAGCTACGGATCTATCTAGCTCGGTGGTGACATACAGCAGACCGTCTTTGGGACCGAACACGGCGCAATGGGGCCTGACACCATGCCCGAAGTCGATAGTCTGGATTACCTTGCGTCCACTGAGGTCGATCACATCAATTGTGCGTCCGTCCGTGCCTGGCATACCCACTCCCGAATTGCCGTAGATGGGCACGAATGCCTTCTTGCCATCTGGAGAGGCGACAACTTCATGTCCAGTAACACCTCCCTCCACGATGGTCGCAACCTGCCGCCCGCTATCCGGGTCAACGAGACTAAGAGTCTGGTCACCTTTGTTGGCGACTAGCAGCAACCCAGCCGATGAGGACGAAGGACCGGGAGAAAGCGGCGTCAGAAATATTGCGAAAATGAATGTCATAGCAAGAAACCAAGTCATGCTGATTCCCCTTAGACTTCTCGCGCCATACTATCGCACTTGGACTGGCACGACTCCAGCCAACGTGCAGCGCGGGGTTCTCTGTTGACCCCTAGCCCACCGCACCGCTTGCATTTCTTGCCGGAGGCCACGGGGACTCGGGCCGGTAGAGTCGGGGCAGCACCGCCATAGAAACTTGTCTCTGCTACGATCATCCACGCGCACTATGGCACAACTAAAATGAGTCGTAAAATTGCACTGCGAGTACTCGCCATTACACTAATCGCTTTCATGGCATTGAACGCTTATCTGGCGATCAATCGCCTAAGACGCATTCAGAAATCTGCCAACCTCACGCTGGAAAGCTCTTCGATCCAAGCCAACATCTCAGCCGTGGTGCAGGCTTTGACAGACATGGAAACAGGTCAGCGAGGATACTTGCTAACCGGAAGCTCTGATTACTTACTTCCCTACACTGTCGGGAAGAACCGGATCGGGACCGATTTTGCCAGACTTCGTGCTGGACTCGCGAATCGGACGGAAGAGGAACGTTCAGTTGAGTCGAAACTTGAGTCTCTGGCTGCTTCCAAACAAGCTGAGATGGATCGGGCTATCAGTTTGCGCCAACAGGGGTATCGGCTTCGTTCGTTCAAGCTCGTTGATACAAACGAAGGCAAGGTCTATATGGATGAGATTCGGGGCATTGCGTCTTCGCTATCCGTCGAGGAAAGCACCAGCTTCGCGAGATTCGACAAAGAGAGGACTTCCAGCCAAAACAAGGCTTTGTCGGAAACGATTATTGCCAATTCATGTCTGCTCTTGTTGTGGGTGTGCCTGTTTGGACTCGCTCGCTACCACGAGTCCTTACTCGAAAAGGAAACCGACGAGAGCAGGCGAGCACTCGCCTTGCGAGATTCCCAGCTAGAAAAGCTAATATCTGTTCTTTCGAATCAAATTCGCCTTAAGATGACTGAAATCGAGGCGGATGCCCGCCTTCTGCTAGAGGAATACGGGGGATTTCTGCCACGCCACGGCCACGAATGTGCTGAACATCTAAAGGAAACAGCGGCACAAATGGAGCGACTGAGACAAGAGTTGCTGGGCCACCCGGCTTCAACCCAACTGATGGAAAATCAGCTTGAACAACAAAATTAACTAACGCCCGGTACGAATTTGAAGATGAGTTGATCCGGTCCCGCTCAAGCTGACGCGAGACCCTCGATCCTTCATTCTTACCGCCGAATCCCGAATTACCATTGCGTGGTCATTGTAACCGCGAGGAGGTTTCCCGATCTGTGAGGACGCCGATCCATCGGGCGATTTGCCTGCCGGAGGGGCTTGGGGCGGTTTCCTGCGTTTCAATCGACGTAGCGGGGCTTTGGGGCCCGTCCGAAGCGCTATCGTTACTGTGGTGTAGCGCCAAGAATGACTGGAAATCCCCTCCAGTCTGCTGACTTTCTCGTCGTCCGGCTCTCCCCGACATTACATTACTTCCGTTACGGCGTACTCTTCCACGGGGCTGACTACAATCTAGTTGCCACGACGACCAAGACTCCAGCCCCGAGGAGAACAACGTGTCTAACCCTGTAAGCGAAGAACCCATTACTTGTGCTTACTGTGAATATCGCTATTCTCGGAGTAGAGCAATGTGCCCGATGTGCGGGACCGCCGCGCCAGCCGTTGACACTCAGCCGCCGTCCCCCGTTCCTAACGAATTCACCGGGGCCGATAACCAATCCCGTCCATCGAGTTCCGATGGTCAACAAAGCCCTCCCCATCCGGGGCTCAGGAGATTGCTCCCCATCGTCGTTGTTGCGTTGATAGTACTCGTGGTGGTTTCATCGGTTTTTTACGAGGTTCACAAACGCAACCTTGCCAAAGACTCCGGATCAGCAGCCGAACTTACGGCTACATCGGCTCAGCCCAAGGAAAGAAATGCTGATCAACGCCATATCGCCCGCAATCCTGTCAGACGAGTTCAGAATGTCACCCCGGCAAAAATGGCAACCGCCCAGACAACCAACACAGCGAAAGAGGAGGATCCCGTCGAATTGTGGAAGGCGGTCAAGCGAGGCAATGTTAGCGCGGAGGTCGCACTAGCCAACCTTTTCTTGCAGGGAAAGTCGGTTCCTCAAAATTGTGAACAGGCGCACATGCTTTTACAGACGGCATCGACCAAAGGCAGCAAAGCTGCCGATACTCTTCTGAAGAGTAGCTATCCAGAACGATGCGAGTGATTGCTTCCGCTGGCTTTAAGCCGCCTTCTTCTGCTGCGCCCGCACATTCGCCCACCTTGCCTTTTGAGCGGCGGCGATTCTTCTGCGCGCTGATGCCGACATAGTGCGCTTCATATTCACCGCGCCCATTAATTTGTGGACCCAGTGAATTAAGGAGTCCTCCCGAATTGAGTGCCAGCTTGTTCTATTCCTTGGCAGCAGAGGGCTTAGGCTCAGTGCTATTTGGACCTGTGTAGTGCGAACCGTCCGAGTGTTCTTCGAATACCTCGAGGGGAAGCCGCGGAAAGCAGCTCCCTCGGACACGTATATTCTGCCTCTTCTGCCTTCCGAGCCGCGCACAACTCACCCAGAAGGACCATACAAAGCGCCTGTAACTCCGACGCTACGTTCGCCTTCGTCAGTTCCTCCTGGACATCGGAAGCAGACAAACGGCAATTCTCGGCGGCGGGGTAATAGCTGGGTGCGTCATCTGCTCTCTGACTAGGTCAACTGTACCGGGTCCTGACAATTCCGAAAAAAAGTGACAGATCCTTTCTTCTTTGACGCTGATTTGACAACTTCTTTACACATTCTGCGCTTCAAATTGGCAACCTATTCTGCGTATTTCACGCCACGGACCGCCGACGGACAGCCTTTGCCAGTGCTCTGCATTTCGGCGACGCGCTTCCCTGATCGGCTCTAACTCGCTGTGACGGTTTACAGGGCACTGACGTCAATGGACAGGCTTCGTATGGAGGGGCCCTCTTTCTGGCGCAACATTCGTCAGCGCTCTTGGTCGCATGGGGTAACTAGCGACTTAAGCAAGGTTTAGGCTGAACCCAGGGATGACAATTTTCCAACGTAAATGGAAGGGGGGCGGATTCAGAAAAACGCGCCGTCGTACCCAGAGGCGCATTGATGTACTCCGATCATGATGTGATTGGTGAACTATAAGGAGTAACAATATGTTTGATCGTGAGGTTCCACGCGGACTTTGCTGGCGCGCTTGTAACGTCCATCTCTGGCTGCTGTTTGCCGTGTGTTCCTGCTTGCTCTCTGCCTCGATAACCGCTTCTGGACAGCTGGCGGACAATCAAACGAGAGGCTTTGGCAACAACCAGAACATTATCTTCACCTACCTGCAGAACTTTGACTGCGTGGATCAGCCAACTTTGGATCTAAACTTCAATGGCCGATTGGCTCAGTCAGATCCCGCTGAAATGCAAACTCCAATCTGCCAACCGGTGACTGAACCTACTCAGGATCCAGCGGGCAAAAACATCGCTAAGACCGCGCACCTTTATGTCTTAGTTCCGATGTTCTCCACAGACAATGACCAAAACGCGAACGACGCCATGCCGTGCTCTAACGGAGGAAGGCCGGGAGAACTGTGCGGTGCCGCGCTTGGAGCAGAGTTGATCAAGCTGTTCGGCTTTGTGCCGGAAGCATGGAAAACTCATCCACGCGTGCCGACACAATGTCCCGATCCGAACCATCGCGTCCCTGGTACGTGCACGATGCATGCTTCTTCGGTGGACCTATCTGTGACCCTGCATGCTTTAGGAAAAACAGGGCCTCCGACCGCGCCCATTTTCTTGCCTACACCGAACCATGATCACGTCGTGGACAACGGTTTTCTCACTACACCTCCAATCTGGTGGGAAGTGCGTCCGGTCTTGGTTCTCGACCAAAGTGACTGGCCAGATCCTGACGCCAATCGCGGCATCACCTCGTCCGACAAGATGGATGCAGCCGAGGCGGCCGGCAGAGCGATCGAAGTTGGATCGAACTTCTTCCTGTTCTTCAAGTCCGAGTTGTTGTCACACGTTCATTGACCACGAAGCGCACGCCGGCTCTATTCCGAGACGCTGGCGTGCGCCAGCATGCAAAGCAACTTTCAGTGGGGCCGGCGGAGATTGGGACACATCAGCAGGCAAGGCAATGCCCTGCTCGGTTCCTGTTGGTGGAAGCGCCGCAGGTCACGGTGCGCAGTCAGGCTGATGGCGCAGTGCGTTTTTCCACCTCGCTATGCGGCGTGGACGAAAGATCGCCAAGCTAGCGAGGGCCCGCAAGCTGAGATGATGTCATATCTCGGCTTCAGGTCGCCAGCATCGGCCCGCCAGAGTGCATCCGCGTCGTTTTCGGTGTTGCCGTCGGCCTTGAACCCACTCGGGACCGCAGAGTTCTGTCTCCACTCGTTCAGACCATACTGGAAGAGATTCTTGGCATTCGGTACGGACCGAACGCGTTGATTTTGCCAATCCCCACCTGGCCGGAAGATTGTTCCATCCAATAGCCGTTGATCGTTTGCTCATGATTGAACGCCGAAGGAGTGTTATAGAAATCCGCGTAGAAACGGGGCACCCGCTCTCGTGCAATCGGATGGGTCTGAGGATTACGGAAGAGATCCGAATTCCTTGGCAGCGTGATCACAAAGGGCTGATCTGGAAAATCGACGGCGATCAACGCAATCCGGAACTTCTTTTTTGAAGGCACCACGGAAGGGTTAGATCAATTCTTCCCTGGAATTGGGTGGTAGTCATCCCACGTCACGTCTTGCTGGTTCTGCACGCGCTGTGCGTCGATCCGAGGAGGAAACGGAGCCTTGGATTCCGCTGCCGGGTGTGGCTCTGCCTGGCGCGAGTTACAGGCAGCCACCAACAGAGATACTAGGAGAGATTCCGGCCACCCGAGCACCCGGTATGAGATGGCGTCCCGATGATGATGGTCGTAGAAAAGCCATGCCGGTATACCGCGGCGCCCAATTCAACCTGAATATCGTCGATTTTCTTGCCCGACATATTCATAATCGCTTGCCTAATTGGCGGTGTGAGTCGTCCTGGCGGAGTTCCTGCAGGCGAGGTACTCCGCATGCATCAGCATGCCCGGGTTACAAACCGTTGTCCACTTATCTTTGGGGATATCAAATGGAATCTGGACAAGGTACTCGAGAACACCTGGCGGCGACGCGGTTTACGTAGAAAACATCGATGAGGACCATTCGGAATCCGCGAGCTGCATTTCGCTCCGCGGTCCCTCACAATGATGAGTGCGGCCCTCGTTTGGACGATTTGGAGACGGCTGAAAAGTCCTCATCCCCGTGTCCTTCCACAATCGCCTGCTGAAACAGGGCAAGCGCCGCGGCCGCCGTCTGCAGAACGATTCCTTCAGCTGAGGCCATGCGCACGGCGTACCCGATATCCTTGGCCATCCAGCGCAGGGCAAAGTTCGGCGCAAAATCATTAGCCGCGATTCGTTCCGTAACTCGCTTCACGATGCCGCTTCCGGGAGCACCACCGGTGAGAATGGACATGGCCTGAGCGCGATCAAGACGGCCGGCATCCACCACGGACAGCGCCTCGGCAAGCGATGCGGCTTGCACTCCACAGACAAAGTTGTTGATCAACTTCATCAGAGCGCCGCTTCCGATCGGTCCCAGATGCACCACATCTCGACCGAGTACCGAAAATACTGGGCGAGCAGCGTCGAGGGTTTCTATTGAGCCTCCAACAAGAAAAACTAATTCGCCCGATGCGGCATGAGGTTTGGTCCCCGTGACCGGCGCATCCAGAAATCGGCAACCCCGCTCGGCAGCTTTGGCTGCAAGTTCCCGAATCCATTCCCCACTTAACGTGCTGGACTCGATCAAGACTGAGTTCGAGAGCGCACCGTCGAGTGCTCCTTTTCCCCCCAGCCAGACATCTTGGGAGGCTTCGTCATTCGCGACCATACTGAGAATGATCTGAGATCGCGCGGCTGCTTCACCGGGTGAATTGGCGACGAACGCTCCTGCACTGGCAAAGGGAATACATTTCTCACGATTACGGTTATAAACGGCCAACGGAAAGTTCGCGGAGAGCAAACGCTTGGCCATACCCGAACCCATGATGCCGAGTCCGAGAATTGCGACGCTTGGTTTTGACATGATTCCACTCATCCCAAAGGAGTAACGCTGATAAGAACTGGTTTCGATTTATCCACACGCACCGGGTTTCGCAAAGGGCGGCCGTAACCCTGGGCGCAGACTTGCATGACATCTCCATCTTGCAGCCGAATGTCGTCGCTAAAACTGAGGCAGTCGGTTCCAAAGAAATGAATGTGGACGTCTCCTGGGCGGCGATGCCCCTCAAACTTGAAATGATGATGTTCAATATTGCGCAGGCTGTGGCACATCTCTGATTCCCCGGTGCGGAAGGTCTTGGTCCAGCGAACATCCCCATTCTTCTCGATCGTCGCCACAACCGGCACTGACTCAAATTCCGCATCGATCACGAGCTCCGGTCCAAGTGCACAGGTGCGGAGTTTCGAACCCGCGAGATTGAGATAGTTCCGCTTTTCGAAGGCATGATCGGAGAATTCGTTGCCTACAGCCATTCCGATGCGATAAGGCCGGCTATTCGGGCCAACAAGGTAAACGCCCGCTATTTCTGCCTCCTCACCTCCATCCTCGGCATACGGAGGGATGTCGAGCGGTTCTCCGTGGGCGCGCAACGCACTGGCCGTGCCTTTGTGGAACCACTCTGGAGGAATGCCGATGCTTCCTTCGGGTGGGCGGCCTGCTTCGACTCCCCAGCGAAACATCTTCATGCTGTCAGTCAGCTCTTCGATTGCTGTGGTGTGCATGGACTGGCGCCCGCGCGCACTTCCGAGATGCGTTAATCCAGTACCTGAAATCAGGCAACGCGAGAGCTCGTCAGGATGGTCAATCGCTGGTAGCAGCCGCCACTCAGAGTGGCCGTCATAGATTGGATTGTACTCAACTGTTTCGCCTTTGGCTCGCTGCCGCGCCACCTCACTGAGCTTTATGCCGGTCGCAATCGCGATGTGTACCAGCTCGCAGATCGAAGAGCAGCTGTCTAGGAACCGGACATTCGGCTCTTCGACCAGCGCTACCCGGCGAACATTTGCTCTCTTGACTTGGATGAGTCGCGTCATCGGGACCGTATAACGTTATTCGATCACCTCGAATTGCTCGAGCGCCGCTTCGTTGATGCTCAATCCGAGACCCGGAGTGTTATCGTCAAGACTGATGTAGCCCTCCTTCGACTTGGGTTCGCCCTGGAAGATGTACCAGAATAACTCGTTACCCACTTCGACGTTGACTAATGGAAAATACTCCGCCATGGGGGAATTCAAGCTGGCCATAACGATGTGGTAGTTATGCATCTGACCGGCATGCGGAATTACCGGTACCGAGTGCGCTTCTGCCAGTGCGGCGATTTTGCGGGCTTGCGTAATCCCGCCCACGCGATTGGTGTCGAACTGAATGTAATCGAGAGCGCGCGCCTCCAGCAGTTCACGGAATCCGTAGAGTGTGAACTCATGTTCGCCGCCAGCGATCGGAATTCGCCCATCCGACTTCAGCTCGGCATAACCGTGAATGTCATCAGGTATAACTGGTTCTTCCAGCCATCGGAGGTGAAAGGGTTCGAGCAGCGTCAGCATTCTCTTGGCGTAATCGAGCGTCCAGCCCATGTATGCGTCCGCCATCACGTCGGTGCCCTCGCCGACAGCATCGCGGACGGCCTGGACTAGTTCAAGATTTCGCTGCATCCCACTAGCGCCGTCTGCCGGTCCCCATCCAAAACGGAGCTTCATGGCTTCGTAGCCCTCATCCTTATATCTCTTTGCTTCCTCTGCTAGCTCGCTGAGGCCCACGCTATAGAGGCGGGAGGCGTAGACAGGAATGCGCGTTTTCGTTCTGCCTCCAAGTAGGCGATACACAGGCTGTTTGGCAGATTTACCCAGTAGATCCCACAACGCAATGTCCAGGGCGCTGATCGCGACCATGCCGACTCCCTTGCGACCAAAGGCCATCGTCTTGCGATACATGTGCTGCCACAGTCGCTCGATGTCCCATGGATTTTGTCCGATCAATAATGGTTTGAGGTAGAGATCGATGACTTGTTTTGTGATTTGCGGCGCTAGAGCGGCGTTGCCTAATCCGACATGACCATCGTCAGTGAACACTTCGACGATCAGCCAAGCATGAAATGTAAAAGTCCGCATTGAAGCTTCAGGCAGGTCCAGCATATCCATTGGATTTGTGCAGAAGTGGGGAGGCAAGGGATCTGCCTTCCCACGCCATCGCACGACTCGGCTACGAATCTCAGCAATCTTCATGCAAGCCCTCGGTTCAACTGTGGCTCGAATTTCAGAGGCAAAAGAACAGGTATGCTGATCAGAATAATAAAGAAGGCGGCGATGTGCAGCGTTCCCGCTATGCGGAAGACTGTGATGTAACCAAAGCCATGGTCCAATAAATACCCGACTACTTCGCCGAAGGCAATTCCTCCCATCGCTCCTCCGAAACCAACCAGTCCAGCGACTGATCCGACGACGTTTTGCGGGAACAGATCCGCGGGAAGAACCATGACCAGAGTTGACCACGATTGTTGACCGAAATACGCCAGGCAGAACAGTGCAATGGCTGAGGACGCGGGAACTGCGGGTACCAAAATGATGAATGGCATGACGGCAGCGCTGAGTCCAAGCGCGAGTTTCCGTGCCACGCCAAGTGAGAACTTGCGTCGCACCAGGTAACTTGAAAATCCGCCACCCAAGAGACACCCTACTGCTGCCGCCGCGCTGGGCATCCACGCAAAATTACCAACAGCTTTCACATCGAAACCGCGAGCGTCGTAGAGGTATTTGGGTAGCCAGAAGAGATAAAAAAACCAGGCTGCATCGCTCAGAAATTTTGCGGCGACCAACCCCCACGTCTCGCGGACGCGAAACAGATGCGTCCAACTCAAACTAGCTGCGGGCTCGCGCGTCTGACTTGTGGAAGATAAGGCCAGAGAAACTGTTGAAGAGTAGGAGAGCCGCCACGATACGACCCAGACAATACCGAGTACGCCGCTGAGAACGAAGATCCAGCGCCAATTCGTATAACCGAGAACCACGGCAATGAGGGGAGGGGCGGCGGCGGCTCCAACTGCAGTTCCGGCATTGATGATGCCCATTGCCGTGGCGCGTTCTTTCGCCGGGAACCATTCGGCGACGGCGCGGGTAGCGGCTGGAAACCCACCGCCTTCCCCCATGCCGAGCAGCAATCGGCTTGCGAACAGCATTGCGAAGCTTGCAGCCAGCGCATGACTCGCACAGGCGACCGACCAGAAAAACATTATGGCCATAAACCCACGATGGGTTCCAAGAAGGTCCACCAGCTTGCCTCCGGCTGCGTACATCAGAGCGTAAGAGAACAGGAACGCGGACTGAAGAGCGGAGAACTGCCCGTTCGTTATCGGAATATCTTTGCTGATCGCTTGCACAGCAACCGGCAGCGCCAGTCGATCAAGATAGCTGATCGCGATCGCGGCACTGACCAGGATGGCAATGCGCCATCGCAAATTGATTCCTCCGTTCGGAAGGCGCGAGATGAGTTTGGATTATACGCGACTAGTAAACGTTTACTCCGTTAGATAATTTCCGTTACAATCACTCGAATTCTGGCGTGCCGCCCGGGCAGATGTAGTTCGAGAAATGTTCCTGCTCTGCCGATGTATTTCCTGCACACGGGTAGAGGGTGAATATATGAGTCTACGATGGAATCGTCGCGAGGTACTACAAGGACTCCTCGCCGCTTCCACTGCCATAATCGTTCCCAAGGGCGAAGGTGCCCAGGATGTGGCACCAATTCCGGTAGAGCAAGTCGAGATACAGATCACTCCGATTAGCGCCTTTACATTCAGGCTCAGCATCCTCCCAGTGAACCGTGGATGCGTCGCGAAAATAGTGACTGACGGGTCGCTTGTCAAAAATTCCTGGAGTGCTCCGGTTACAAAGCTACGAGCAGGGTCGAAGGAAGTAATTTCCGTTGGCGACCTCCGGTTTAAGATTTCAGCTCATCCCGTCAGCATCAGAATTGCCAATGATCATGGCGATGTTATCCAGCAATTCGATTGGGACGAAAACACAGGCGTTTTGTCGTTTCTGAGCGGAAGTGCCCCGCTGCTCGCGTTAGGCGAGGGCGGCGCCCAATTTGACCGCCGCGGGTCGAAAGACTCCATGCGTAGCGGGCAAAGCGCCTACAAACTGGCGACCCACGGCGGCAGAGTTCCGATTCCATGGATCATCAGCACGTCGGGCTGGGGAATATTTTTTCACCAACCCTATGGCACCTTCGACTTCACTGGAGAGCAAGGGAGGTTTCAGACCGCCAATCCCGGTGCCGCGCTTGATTTTTTTCTTGTCGCGTCCCCGGATCCTGCCACGATCATGGCGGAGTACGCGCGTATCACTGGCTTCGCCGAAATGCCTCCACTATGGAGTCTCGGCTATCAGCAATCGCATCGTACTCTCGCCAGCCGCGAGGAAGTGCTTTTCGAAGCAAAAACATTTCGCGAAAAGAAACTGCCCTGCGATGCTTTGATCTATCTGGGCACCGGCTTTTGTCCCTCAGGTTGGAATACCGAGAACGGATCGTTTTCGTGGAATTCTCAAGTCTTCTCGAATCCAAAGGAAATGCTCGACGAGTTGCATCGAGATCACTTTCATGCGGTGGTGCACGCGGTCATCCTCTCTGACAGACTCCGTGGAACAGTTCATGACTCCTGCGACCTGACCCGTTTTGATGAAGAGTCTGCAAGCTGCTATTGGGACGCGCATCGCAAAGACTTTGCCATGGGCATCGATGGATGGTGGCCCGATGAAGGCGATCCGCTCGACATTCCCTCACGTTTGGCTCGCAACCGAATGTATTGGGAAGGTCCGCGGATGGATCGGCCGAATGAGCGTCCGTATGCGTTGCATCGCAACGGATATGCGGGCATGCAGCGTTACGCTTCGTTCCTTTGGTCTGGAGATGTGTACTCCACGTGGGAAACGCTAAAGACACACGTTCCCATTGCTCTCAATACCGCGCTCAGTGGCATTCCATACTGGGGCACCGACATCGGGGGCTTCGTTCCCACCTCGGAATTTACTGCGGAGCTGTATCTACGTTGGTTTCAATTCGGAGCATTCTGTCCACTTTTCCGTTGTCACGGCCGCACGTGGAAATTGCGCCTGCCGTGGGGGTGGAATACTGGAGACCCCGGTCCGGTTGAGATTCGAAATTACGATGGTGCGGCGATTCCAGATTCCAGCCAATTGCGCGACACACGAGTAGAACCGATCTGCCGCAAATATCTGGAACTGCGTTATCGCATGCTGCCTTATCTTTACAGTGCAGTGCGCGAATGTGCGATGACCGGTATGCCGATCATGCGGGCTCTGTGGCTCCACTTCCCCGACGATCTGAAAGCAGTCGCGTGCTCCGATCAGTATCTGTGGGGCAAGAGCGTTCTGGTTGCTCCGGTCGTCGAGAAGGGCGCGACGACACGTCGTGTGTACCTCCCGCGCGGTGCCTGGTACGACTTTTGGACGCGTGAGCGGCATGAAGGAGGCCGCGAGATCAGCCGTCCGGTTGATCTCGAGACTATCCCGCTGTATGTGCGAGAGGGATCGATTGTGCCAATGGGTCCGGTAAAGCAATACACGGGCGAAAAAGTCAACGAGCCGCTTTCCGTCTGGATTTATCCCGGGGCCGACGGTTCGTTCTTACTTTATGAGGACGATGGAACCTCCTTCGATCATCGAAAGGGGGAATGGATGGGAATCCAAATGAGTTGGGACAACAAGCGCAGAACACTCAGTTTGCAACTGGTTGCCGGGTCACGCATGCGGGAACCCAGAACTCGGACGATTACGGTAGATTTATCCGGAGTCACTCGTAGCGTGATTTTTGAGGGAAGGCCGGTCGAAGTCTCGTTCCAAGCCTAGCGGGCTGGAAAACGGCAGCTAACATTTGGGAAGACAGGACTATGGATATCGGCGGTTGGGCAGCAAGTGGTGGATGGTTTCAGAAATCCGCGCCGGGGGCTCAGTCTAGAAAGAGGATCGAGTGCTTTCGCTGAGAATTCGACCGACTCACGGTCAATCGCACGAACGGTCACGCTGATCCCTAGGACCAAAAGCTTGCTATAACTTTGAGTCGGTATCGTCGATCTGACTCGCAATCCAGATATTCTCCATCAAAAACTCCCTTAAGTAACGCTATCCCGTCGATAGCGGTTGGACTTTGAAACATCCTTGCCCCGCACATGAAATCTATCGTCATTTTCTTCATGTTCACCTGCGGGCACTCCGGAATTCGTAACGACGATTCGCGAATCGTCGCCGCACTCCGCACTTTCTTGCTGACGGAATCGTGGTGACTTAACGTGTGATCTCTTGTTTCTTTCGCGTTTACAACCGCTTGGGAGTGGACGCCTCTTGTTACGATCATACCGCTTCATTTCACGTTCGCATTTTGTAACGAAAACAAATCCAATACCAACGGCAATTAAGTTCGGTATAGTCTGTTTTGCATTATTTGGACGTGCTCCCCCTCTCGCTTCGGCCACTGGATGATAAAGACCTAGCATAGGACATCGGTATTGTACCTTCAGCCGAAAAACCACTTTCCTTGGATTACTGGGTATTCCTCTGGCTTTTCGTCCGTTCCTCAAACTTCCAGAACGTGCCGAGACAGGGCAGCGTTCCGCCGACGAGAGGAAGTCAAAGTCAGATTTTCTCCTCAACGAGTTGCTCAAAACACGGCCTTTTTCTCCGCCGATCCAAACGCGAAACACATCTGCAATAAGGCCGACAATGCCGTAAATTCCACGATGCAGGAGGTGACAGTACATGGACAGTACACGGAATCTCTATTGGACCGTCCATTTCTGTATCACGCGCCGATAGACGTGGCGGGGTATGCGGATTGTACGATAGCTAGCACGTTTCCGTGGCCGCTTTTCTTCGTAAATGATCGCCGCGTTCATGCGCGAACAGACGGATGACCGTCTGGACAGATAGTCCAGTCAGGGCTGCGACTTCCCGGACCGTGTATGGTGTTTCGATCTTTCCCATTTCTGTACTCCAGTCTTGGGCGGCCCCCCCCGGGCTACGAAATGTTGCTGAGAAGACCCCGAAAGAGCACCGCAACTCCCAAATCCCCACAAACAACAATTTTTCCGATTTAGTACTTTGTTGCGAAGTCCGAAAGGCCCGCGGTAGCCCGGACTACACACTTTCGTAGAGCATGGCGTCCAACTCGCGCTTTGAAAAGCGCCATGTGCGGCGCACGCTTCCAGAGAGAGGATCGCCCGAATTTTGCCCTGCTTGGCCCATTGGCGTACAGTCCGATGATTGAGCTTTAGATATAACGGCTTCTTTCGCGGTTAGCCAATCGGAGGAAAACGCGGAGGACCCATTTTGCAGGGTGTCTGATGTCATCCGCTGACCCTGCTTGCCGTCTGCTGCTCTCATGAGATTGGGCCCTCCGCGCGGTCAGCACACTAGCGTGAAGACGGTGACGAAGTCTATGCGTTGGGTCACTCGATTCAGACAATCGGCGCAGAATCTTTCATTCGGGTCTGAGCCAAAATCCAAAATCGAAGAATTAATTGTTCATGTAGATTTGTGGCCCCGAGCGGGCTATTAGCGGTTTCCCGTCAAGATTTTTGACCCGTACACAGGCGTTTCTCTCGGGTGGGAGTACTCCCACCATCAAGAAAAATAGTCATACGAGTTCGATTCCGTGTATCAAAACCGTTTACGCGACTCAAGTTTGACCTCATTTTGAGAGTGAGAGCGCTCCCACTCTCAAACTGACCTCGATTCCCGACTTTCGACTTCACCCATCTAGGCCCGGTTGGTGACAGGAATATCTGTCCGTCACTTTCAAAAACGATGCCCCTGTCAATGGCCCACTTCCGCCAACGGTAAAAAGTAGACTCAGCGCCCAGGCATTTCTTATGCGTGATTGGCTCGCCGTCCTTGAAGGCGCTGCGCACCGCAGCGGTGGTCCGACCCATCGCCCCAGTATCCCCTTGCTCTTTCTGCTCCGGCTGCTTCGTCTGTGTGAGTCCTTCATCCGTCCACTGGAAATACAAGCTGACCGCCTTGGATGTGCGGGGCAGCAGCAAGCAGTGCCGCACGCTATTCTGGTCTTTCTCATCCCAGAGCGCCATCAAGACCACCGTTTCCACGTTGCGGGCGCGCGCGGAGCTGCCAAACATGGAGTCACGGCCAAAGTACCGGTCTTTGCCCTTCTGCTTTGGCGCTCCTAAGCTTGCAATGAGGCAGATGTTGGCGCGGTAGCAACGCGCTGCAGGTCATCTATGATCGGGGCCTCAAGTTCGCATAAATCATCGAGATGCGCTGTGTTCGGCCGTCAAAGGCTTCATGCTGTTGTGGGGTCATGCGGATGTAAATTTCTGTCTGACGGGCCTCGTTCTGGTGTTCATTGAGCAACGTAAGTTCCTCAATCAAAGTCCTAAATTGGACTGCATCAAGCCTGCCAGTTGGGGCGGGGCCGTTCGGAGAGCGTCAACGAACTCTTGCCTTCTTGATATCGCAATCTCCGGCGGCTGGTGGTGGGTTGGATGATCTAAAGTGTTCTTCCCACCAGGAAGCATCATCCTTAGCCCACTGATAATCAGCACTGAAAAGATTTTCGTTATCACAGAAGCGAGCAAACTCGTTGAACCACCGCGTAGTGAGATTCTTCAGAAATTCTGACGCGCCACCCGGCATATCGGGTCTACCCACGACGTAAGCATCAGCGTGAATGAGGGTTCCGCTCCCTAGCTGTTCCAGTGTGATCGTCCTCTCGGTCGCAAAGCCAGCGTCTCGTGTCTGCGAAAGATAACGAATCAGCGCCGGAGCAGTGCACTCCCTAATCGCATATCGACCATCGAGCACTATCGGATAGTTAAGCCGACCCACGATTGCACTTCCTTCAGCCCACGGCGTGCCTTCCCATCGCAGATCGGAATAGATGTCAGAAAACTTCGGCCAGTTCGTGATGTCGGTGAGTAAGCTCCATACTCGACCGCGCGAAAGTGTTGTGACTACGGCATAGGAGAAGGCAGGCATGGGGGTTTGAATCTCACCGAGCGGCGTTCACTTCATCAAGCGAAGTGCTTGGGGCTTACTAGTTCTATCGAGAGGTAATCGTCGCAAACATCCTTACTGCCCTACAGCCTTTCACAAAGGATTGCCGGAAGAAGTGATCGCAATCACGTTGACGCTATCAGATGGGGTGAGAAGGGCGGCCTCCGACGGGATGCTGTACGCTCCCAAGTTATCGACGTGCTCAAGACACATGCCAGTTGAACGTGCTCCAGTCAGGGATTGCGCGGTAGGCTGACCGGAAGATGTTCTTCCGAATCGCTTGCTCCTGCTCTGCTGTGACTGCTCCAATGCTGCTGTCGGGATGCCGAGATCGTCGACAGCAGCCGAGAGTTCTACGTTCGCGTACCGCGATCTGATCGTGACATCTCTCTCGACGAGCATCCTCGAAGACTGCGAAAGGACGCGATGTTGAAACACAACTTCCCAATCCCTAAGCCGACCGTCGACAAGCGCGACATTGAGCGGCTCCGACGGAAACTCGATCAGATCGCGGCCGGTAAGAGCGATGGTCGAGTGCACTCTACCTTCCCCGCTGGATTTTGACCCGGTCACCCTGGAAAGTCCGCAGGAACCCCGACTCTCTGGACGCCGTTCGTGCTGCCACGGATCAGCCGTGTGTGTCCGATGGCGTACCGTTTCCTCAGGGGACCCGGTCACCGCGTCTGGTGATCAGAGTCACGGTCTCTAGCTCGAACTCGGGCGAGAATCCCATCGGTTCAATTCAGCGGGCGTGCCTCATGTCCGACAACATCGCAAACTCCAACTCACAACTTTAGAAACTCGTAAGACGGGTCATGAAGGCACAAGACCATGTGGAGATCGACGAACTCTGCTCCGAGCTGTGGATGGTTCTAGGTGAACGGGAAGCTCTCGCTGGTGTAGAGAGCACAGTGGACGGAACAAGTGCGACGCCGCGTGATTCCGATCAGCTTGCCAACGCTGAAAGTGAGGTTTGTTTATGACTCAAGAAGGGATGCCTCATCAATATCGTGTCACCGCCTGGTGGACGTCCGGTTGCACGGGACTCGCCAAGTCGGATTCAGCTCCGAACGCCATTCACTTCACCGCTCCTGCTCAGTTTGGCGGTTTCCAAGGCCGCTGGACTCCCGAAGAATTGCTGCTGGCGGCGGTTGCCGCCTGTTTCACCACCACCCTGCGAAGCATCGCCAGCATCGCAGAGTTCGAGTACACCGACCTGGAAGTGGAAGCCTCGGCCACGCTGAGCAAGTTGGAGTCTGGCTACAATTTTTCCGAGATCGTAATTCGCCCGACGCTATGCATGCGCGACGAGGCGGAGCGAGCCCTTGCTCTTGACCTTCTCAAGAAAGCGCATCGGCTATGTCTGGTCTCTCGCGCTTTCGCGATCCCTATGAGGTTCGAGCCGCAGCTCGAAGTGGCTGCCGCTCTGGCCTCGATGCAATAATAAAGCCACGCCCGCATCCGTGCAGGAACTCGTCTTGAAAGGCGAGAGCATGCCATCCCGAAACATTGGTTACGACTGCCTCAGTTGCCCCATTCGAGCACAGCAGCATTTCTGTGATCTGTCTCTCAGTACGCTAGAGGACTTGAATAAAATCAAATGCCGAGCCAGCTATCCTCTGGGAGCCAAGCTGTTCCACGAGGGGCAGCCACCAGTGGGAGTCTTCGTACTCTGCGCAGGCATGGCGAAACTCTCGACCTCCTCCAGTAATGGCAGGACGATCATCACGCGAATTGCGCGCTCCGGAGAAGTTCTGGGTCTGAATGCCACCATATCTGGCCGTCCCTATGGGGTTTCGGCTGAAATGATGGAGCCAGGGCAGGCTAACTTCATACCCCGCCCTTCCTTACTGCGATTGATGAGAGACCACACTGACGCAGCAGTGGGTGTCGGCGAACAACTGAGCGCCGTCTACTACACCGCGCACGATGAGGTCCGCACATTGGGCCTTACAACAAGTCCGGCAGAACGTCTTGCCAAGCTGCTCCTATCCTGGACCACCAACGCCCGGCAATACGAGGGAGGCGACGATTCGCTCCCCGTCAAACTGACCCTGAACCACGAAGAGATCGGACAGACCATCGGGGCCACCCGCCAAACCGTCACTCGTCTTCTTTCCGAGTTCAGAAGGCGGCAGCTGTTGCAACTGAGAAAATCGGTTCTTTGCGTCCAAGACCGACCGGCTCTGGAAAAGATTAGCGGTCTGACGTTTGGACAACTTCAAAAGCTCTTCGACTCACCGAAGAATTGAACCGGGCTTTGGCCCAACAACTGTCACACCGCCGCCGGAACACCAGCGTAGCGGAGAATCAGATATCAAGTCGCAGCTCGCAACAGAACGCATCCTGGTGTGGCGCCGGCGCCAGCGCAAATAGCTCTACCGAGAAAAGCAGTGAACGTCTTTTCTGCGGTACAAGGAGGCGTCTTGCCGAAACGCCAACTGCACATCGTGAACCCGCTGAGTCCGGTATTTGGCGTGTGTGAGCATTGCAATCCCCGCTTCACTTCATTTCCGGGAATGCTGAACTAGCCGAAAAAGAAGTTGCCCTAGCCTTCGAGCAACACGATTGCGCTTCGCCCCGGTCTGCTGAGGAACGGACGGCGTGGCGTTTGTTTAGCAGCAGAACAGCGGGAGCAAAGAAGAACGGGGACTGAGTTGGTCGATCCGTCCTGTGCGAATTGCGCTGATGACGGACCACGAGTTTGCTAGCAACGAGAGAAGGCCACTTTAACAAGGACACAGCGAAGGATCAGCACGCGAAAGCTATGGAACGCATAAACGAGGGCCAAGAACACTGACGCGGCAGGGAGTTGCAGCACATTCCAGCCTTAGGCTATGGCCCTAATGCAACTGCCTCAGCCAGGATGCGAAGCCTTCACGTTGCCAACGACTGCGGGGCACAGGTCAATCGCGATTACTCAGCGTTCATTCGCTGCCAAAGCCGACGTTATGGAGCGGCCATTCGCACGTTTGGCTGTGGTTCCGTGAACACCTCACATGAAAGACGATCAACACGGCATTTGGATCATCGACGCAGACGCCGCTGCTGCGCCATTGGACAAGGTTTTGGTTCGCCGGGCAGCCGTGTGCAGATGGGCAGCCGGACGGGGGTGTGCAGATCACAAAGATCCGGGAGTGGTCGAGCATAGCCTCAATTGGGTTCACTACGCAACGGTCGTGTGCTCGGTTGCATCCTCACAAAATCCGGCAACCAGCGATGACGCCTAAGGTTTCAGGGACGGATAATTCTTGACGATCCACTGCTCGAGGATATTCATGAACTCGATCCTTCCACTTCCGCCGACATCTATCGAAGTAATTGCTGTATGGGTCCGCGGCTTTGGAGCGATCGCGAGCTGAACAACTTCTCCGCCGAGCCCGAAGAAGATCGATCTCAAAACGGGAAGGGGTTCGGTGCGAACGCGTGCTTGTGTGGAGGCAGAGGAGGCAATCTCGGTGGTTCTGCTTAGAATGCCCAGCGAAGCGAAAATGTCGCGTTGTTGGCGTGAAAATAGCGGGGATCGGTTGGTGCTACAAATGATTTCTCCCCGTACAGGTAGTAGTTCCAGCCCACCCGCGCCGTCAGGTTATGGCCAATGTCGACGCTCAAATTGGCCAGCGGCTGATGGTAATTGTATTGCAGTGAGCCGAACGGTTGCAGAGCGTTGAACTGCGGCGTCTGGCCGCCAACACTGGTGATACTGTAGCCCACCTGCGCCGTAATGCGAGCGTGCGGTTTGAACATCACCGATCCCATGCCGTAGTGCGTGTTACTTGTGTAGTAGCCATTTGTGAGCAATGTATTTTTGGTGTCGTTGTACCCGTTCGCGGTGCAACTGCCCGCGTTCGCTACTAGAGAGAGCGAAGTATCGGAGTCATTAAAGCAAATTATGGAATTCTGATTGATATCGTTGTAGTTATAAGCGAAGTCGAATCCGAAACGCTCGCGCGGCGTAAGGTTTGCCGTGAATCCGTAATTGCGATTGTGGGCATGATAATCGGTTAACGCGTCACCGTTCGAAGCTCCCCAGAGATTGATGGAAGCGCCGAACACTGCCCAGGGTCTTGGAGCGTAGTTGCCCTGGATGCGGTAACGGGATTCCTTGCGCGGGCCGATTCGTACGAGGGCGGCGTCGTTGCTGGTGTGCTCCCAGTCCAAATTGAATCGCAAACTCTTCAAAGGCTTTGCCCAGAATGCGATGAGCGGGGTGTATTCGTGGATGACCACTCGGTCCTGGTCTCCAGTCGTGAAGTCGAGGATGTAATGAAATACTTTGTCGCCATATCTGAACCCGACGCGGCCTCCAAAGTGCTTCGACGCATCCCATACAAAATCGACCTGGTTCCTTTTCCAATTCTGGTTGAATGACAATTCGTTGGAAGTAGCGGTTGCGCTCGGTGTGGTAGCGCTGATCGGAGTGAGCAAGGAGCAGGTTGAAGTATCAGTACATGTCCAGTCGGTTTCGACGGAATCAAACCTCTCCGGAATGCGGTACGCCCAGAAGCGAAAAGTATCGACGAGTCGGAAGTGCTCTGACAAGTGCAAAGTGGCGGTGAAATCGGCTACATTCGAGATGCGTGTCGCCAAGCCCGGGCCTGTGACCGTTTCTTGGCGGATGCCAGAGCGCTGCAACAGTCCGTTGAAAACTTCATTCAGAGGAGCGTTCATGTCGGCCGTACTGTAGGCGTAGGATGCGGTCAAGTCCAGTCGCTGGATATCACTGCTGTGCAGACTGAAGCGCTCGGTCGGCGCGGACGTGCGGATGCGATTCGTGCGATTGTAATCAAAGTACGCATTGCAGGCAGTGTTGGTTAGCGTTCCTGTGGAGTCAATCAGGCTGGTTGCCGGTGAATTAATAACACATGGAGTTTTGTTGGCCGTGTCGATAGGCAGGCCCAACTCTACAGTGCCCGGCGCTCCCGGCAAGAGCGCCTGAGCGAACGGAGCTAACTGCCAAGTCGTATCTCCCTTATAGTAATCGAGGAACTGGTCATAGCTGAGGACCGTGCGCGGCAGGATCTTCAGGTCCGCTCCAAAACGGTAGGAGTTGATGGTGGTATTCCAGTCCTGGAATAGCAGCGCGTCGGTGCCCTCATGGACGCTGGAATATGACGGGCCCGTCATATTGTTGTGGGAATACCCGAATCGGAAACTAATCGCCGACTCCGGCAGGAGCGTCAGGTCGTAGTCGCTCATCCGCCGACGGGTTCCGAAGTTATGCGGGGAAAAAGTAACGGGGAGGTTTGGGCTTGATGTCGAAGGATTGAGGGGATTGGCCAGAAGGTCATAGTTGAAATCCTGCTGGTCGCGCCGGAAGTTTGCCCGGAAGTCGTACCACTTATTCTTTTCGATTCGCGTGCGGAGCCCGTTGTTTGGGTCGCCTCCCCAACCGTAACTATTGACGAACAGGTTGTCGAAGAGCAGCCCGTCGTGGGTTTGCGATTGCATAGACAGGCTCTGCTCCAGGAAGCGCGGCCCGCTACGCAGATCCACGAGTGTGTTGTACATCTGCTCGCTGCCGGTTATGTCCGATGCGCGGTAACCGATCTCGAGGGACTGATGGATTACATAGCCATTGCTTTCCCAGGCTTCCGGCTGAGATTGACTTTGGCCGGCACTGCTCCCGGCAGTCTGAGCTGTTGCCGCGAACTTCAGGAGCAGAACGATTACCGCGACTTGTTGCAGCCCGAGGCAGTTTGAAGACATGACGTTCCTCTTCATCTAAAAAACACATTGCTCGCATTGGACCCATGGATTGCTGCGTGGCACATTGTGCACGCTTGATATTTGGTGGACTGATTGTGGGAAGGTCCCGCCGGTCCCTGAACAGGAAATGTGTGACACTGCAGGCACAACAGATTCACCTGGCTCACACGCAAGTAACGTGGATTGGTTGAGCCGTGGGGAGTGTGACAACTGCTGCAGCCCTCAGTCTTCACCGGTACATGTTCATAGACGAATGGTCCCTGCTTGTCGGCATGGCATTTTGCACAAATCGCGTCCCCGCTGGCCATGGTCCGCACCTGGCGGATGGTGGTCGTGCCATGGACGTTGTGGCAGTCGCTGCATTGCATGAGGCCTTCGTCTACTCGATGGTGATACGGCTTCGCAAAGTCGGCCTTCGCGGTTGCATGACATCCGTAGCAAAGTTTGGGTTGTGCTGAAACGAGGAGTTGTTCCGGTTGTTTGGCGTGGTGCGGCGAGTGGCAATCCAGGCACCCTACATCATTGCTCGCGTGCGCCGATCCGGAGAAGTGCCGCTGCTCATGCTTTGCAGCGTGGCAACTCAAGCAACGGGCGTTGGCGTCCTGCTTCGACATCGTCGTAAAGCTGATGATTTTGGTAACATCCCCACCGCCTTCTACGTGCGCAGATCCAGGACCGTGACAGGATTCACATCCGTGTCCGTCGTGCAACGTAGTTTTGAAATGCGCGGTGTTCTCGAAGTTATTTTTGTAGAGCTCTTCATGACAGGTCTTGCAGGTGTCGACCCCGACATATTGCGAGGTCTGGGAGGTAGCGCTCTTTTCCTGCGCGGCGGCGTGGGCGGGCCGAAACACGCCCAACAGCAAGGTCGCCAACGTTGCCAATCCCAAGAGTTGTAAGTACGTTCTGCCTGTCTTCACGATCGCACTCCTCGTTTCGGGACAAGCGTCGCAGTATCCCAGTCGGCAATGCTGAATACTGGGGCGACGCTAGGTTGAACTTGATCCGGCTACTTGAGAGTCTTGACCCACTCAGCAATAGCCTTCGCCTGCTCGTCACTAAGCCCGGAGATGCCTTTGTTGTGTGGTGCCTTACTCCCTGGCTCGCCTTTGGTTATGTGCTCTGCGATTTGATTTGCTTCGAGGCTCGTTCCCTTTAGCTCCGGGGCCTTCATGGCAGGTTTGCCTTCACCACTGGCGCCATGGCAACCTGCACACTTTTTCTTGTAAAGGGCCGCTCCATCATCCGTGGCCGATAAAACCGAAGATCCAACCAGTAGCATCGCTGCGAAACTAACCACGAAAGTGCGGTTCATATGTCTCTCCTAATCACATTGATTTGTAGATCTTTCGTACTTATTGCACCACGCCAGATCATTGTTTCTGCACTTTCGAAATCCGATCCGCGATTCCCAGAGTTTTCAAGATTTCAGGGGATGCCTCATCCATGGCCAGTGACTCATGGCAAGTACTGCAGTCTTGAGTAATCGCTCGTCCATCTGCGGTGGTATGCGACCCGTCGTGACACCGAAAACACCCCGGATAATCCGTATGGCCAAGATTGTTCGGGTAAGTGCCCCAAGTCACTTTCAGGTCCGGAAAGACATTGCGGCTGTAAATCGCAAGTACCGCCTCACCCGCATGGTGGATATCTTGTGAACGCGCAGCGTAAACGTCTGGGTAGTTCTGCTGATAGAAAGCTGCGAGGGTCGGCGGCAATTTCGCAGCCGCTTCCGCGCTTGTCGCATAGTTTGCCTTCAGCAACTCCACACTTCGTTTCTTGATGTAGGGTAGGCCCACAGCGATGTCGCCAAGGGCGAGCGCTTTATCCATCGCTCGTTCCGGCAGGTCAAAGGTATGGGTCGGTCGGTTATGACAGTCCACGCACTCCATCTCGAACTTAGGAAGTGCCTCGGCCGAATGCGGCTGCGTTTCGGGAGCAACGAATGTTCGGACGTCTCCCGTGTCCGCATTCCGGTATTCAACCCAAGGAATGGTCTGACGCTTCGCATCGGCCGCCGCAAAACGGATGTGAACGCCTCGGCCCAGGTGTGCACCGTGAATTCCTGAGATCCGGTTTCCACCCACCAACATCAGGAGAACAGTCTCCGAGCGCGTATTCGGTTCGTCGTCGGCATACTTGCTGAATACGCGCAGACGCACGCCACCGAACTTCCGCGGCCAATGGCAGTTCTCGCACGTCTCCCTCGCGGGTACGAGGCGACTGCTTTCCAGAGCGGAAGGAATCGGTCTTGGATATGTGTTTAGTACACTCTCAACGAGCTGACGAATTCCGTTCGTCTTACTGCTGATCCAACCGGCTGCACCTGGCGCCACATGACATTCGACGCATTCGACCCGGGAGTGAGGCGAGTTCTCATAGGCGGCTAGTTCCGGGTTCATCGTGTGACAGGTCCCTCCGCAGAATTGTGGTGTTTCCATGTGCTCGACGGCTCGATAGGTGACTTGGGTTCCAACCAGGATGTTCAGGAGAGTTGTGGCGCCGAAAAACCAGGTAATGCGCCGCAGAGCCATCTTGCGATCAAAGGTCTCCGCATCCAGCCCCCTGCGAATCTGGCGCTTGCTTAGGTAGACACCGATCGGAATCAGCAGCAATCCAATGAAGAAAATTGCCGGAAGAACGAGGAAGACAACAATGCCGACGTAAGGATTGTCCACGTGGCCGCGAATCTGTTGCGGCAGCACAAAGAGCAACGAAATAAGAGCAGTAGCGAGCAGGGCTACGCCCACTAGACTCAGCCAATGCCGAGTCAGCACAAACCATGCCGGCCTTTCACTCGTCACGCCCATAGAACCTGTTCAGAAATCAAGAGCCCAGAACTTTGCCTGAGGAGCAGGCTAAAAGGGACGAGCGAAAAAAAGGACTGTAAGAGCTGACAGTATCTGTCGTCGTCAAGTCCCAAATATTGTTTGGGCAGCAAGAAAGCTTCGCTGGGGATGAAGCAGGCAGTTCTTGCGGGGTCACAAACACCAAACTTATGTCAGTAGATTCCTTACGCCTCCATCGAAGCGAGCTGAGCTCTTGACTATGGGCCCGATCAACAATCCGAAAATGGAAATCGAGACTCAGGAGGAAGCGAGTAGTCTTACGACACCCGGTTTGACCTCAATCAACCGCCGAGACTGGATAAGAGCGGCCGTGGGCGGTGGCGTTGGACTCGCCCTCGATGGCCTTCTCGATCTATCCACAGTGAGGGCGGCCACGCAAAACTTAAAGCTTGCGAATGTCACTGAGTTCACTACCTCGTGCAACTTCTGCTCCTGCGGGTGTGGCATGATCGCGGCCGTACGAGAAGGCAAGTTGATTGCAATGGAAGGCGACTACGACCACATCGTGAACCGCGGATCGCTGTGCGTCAAGGGCATATCCATGTTCGCGACGCACGCATCGCCGAACCGGCTCAAAACACCGCGCTACCGGGCGCCAGGCAGCGACCACTGGGAGGACATCTCCTGGGACGACGCAATCGCGCGGGTCGCGCAGAAGATTCGAAAAACGCGCGACGCGACGTGGATCGCCACGGAGAAGGTTGCCGATAAAGAGGTTCCGGTCAATCGGACGGACGCGATCGGCTTCCTGGGCGGTGCGCAGAACACGAACGAGGAGTGCTACCTCTTTCAGAAGGCGGCCCGATTGCTCGGCCTGGCTTACGTCGAGCACCAGGCCCGACTTTGACACAGCCCCACGGTCCCCGGTCTGGGGGCTTCATTTGGCAGGGGGGCGATGACCAACCACTGGATCGACCTGCAGAACTGCAGGACGATCCTGGTGGAAGGCAGCAACGTGGCCGAGAACCACCCCATGGCCTTCAAGTGGATCCGTAAGGCACAGCAGAACGGGGCAAAGATCATCCACGTCGATCCGCGATTCACTCGGACCTCCGCAACGGCGGACGTGTATGCGCGCATCCGGCCCGGCACCGACGCGGCATTCCAGAACACGATGATCAACCACATCCTCGTCAACAAGCTGTACGACGAGGATTACGTCATGACCCATACCAACGCTCTTTTTCTGGGCGATCAGGCGTTCGACTTCACGGACGGCGTTTTCAGCGGGTACGACGAGGAACACCACCAGTATGACACCAAGAGCTGGGGATACCAGCTCGACACGAACGGCAAGCCGCACGTTGCCAAGAGCCTGGATGACCCGCACTGCATCTTCTCGCGCTTGAAGACCTTCGTCTCACGCTACACGCTGGAGACGGGCGAGCGGATCACCGGCATTCCGGCCGACCAGATCCGCCGGATCGCGGAGATGATGGCGAAGAATCGTCCGGGATCCATCCTCTACGCGCTCGGGATGACCCAGCACACGACGGGCGTGCAGGGGATCCGCTCGTTCACCATCCTGCAGCTCCTGCTCGGGAACATCGGCAAGCCGGGCGGCGGCGTCAACGCGCTGCGCGGCGAGCCCAACGTGCAGGGCGCGTGCGACATGGGCGTCCTCAACAACTACATGCCCGGCTATCTCGATTACCCGTCTCACACAGAGCCGACGCTCGAGGCATGGGCCGC